>WNFW01007965.1_pt1 | contig 12368 bp, 11 predicted proteins | sample 5400131 | NCBI WGS metagenome assembly WNFW01 (sample SAMN13153362, study PRJNA577476) | soil metagenome | isolation source: 20 cm soil or saprolite under grassland replicate 1 | place: USA:California | collected 2016-06-15 | reverse complement strand
TTTCCTTTGTCGTATGCGATCCGCCTGCATGCCATCCCCCGGCGAGGTCCGCAACTCCTGCTCTTCGCCATGGTCATGGTCTGGGTGGGAGATACAGCAGGTTCTTTCGTCGGGCGATCCATCGGCAAACACGCTTTGGCGCCGCATTTGAGCCCTAAGAAGACGTGGGAGGGGACGGTCGCGAGTTTTCTTGGATCGCTTATCGTGGCTGTGGTTTTTGCGAGGTTTATGACCGTGCCGCTGGTGCATTTGCTCGCGATGGCGGCTGTGGGCAACGTCGCGGGGCAAGTTGGCGACCTTCTCGAATCGGCGTATAAGCGAAGCGCGGGGATCAAGGATTCCGGGAGTATTCTGCCTGGGCATGGCGGTGTGCTTGACCGAATCGACGCGCTTATCCTGGCGATTCCGGTTGTCTGGTATTATTGGATATTGATCTACTCTCCCAGGTCGTAGGTCAGAAGGTTTTCAACCAACCGACAAAAAGGACTTCGAACGACTCCGTGAAACAGCTATCCATTTTGGGTTCGAGCGGATCGATTGGGCGGCAGTGCCTTTCGGTGGTGGAGGCTTTGCCGGAGAGGTTTGGTGTGGTCGCGCTGGCGGCGGGAGCCAACCTGAAAGAGCTGATCGGGCAGATCGAGCGGCACCACCCGGAAGTCGTCTCCGTCGGGGATGCGCAGCGGGCTGATGAGTTGTCGCAGTTGCTGCGGGAAAAAGGAATCACGCCGTCCCCGGAGATTCACCATGGCCGTGAAGGAATGCTGGCGGCCGGAACACACCCAAGGGCAGACATCGTGGTATCCGCAGCGGTGGGCGTCGTCGGGCTGGAAGCGACTTACGAAGCGGTCAAGAAGGGAAAGACGGTCGCGCTTTCGAACAAAGAGGTCCTTGTCGCGGCGGGCGAACTGGTGATGGCCGCGGTCGAAAAGGCCGGGCGCGAACTTCTTCCCATAGATAGCGAACACAACGCCGTGCATCAATGCTTGCGTGGCGGAACACGCGGAGAAGTGCGGCGGCTGGTCTTGACCGCGTCGGGCGGTCCGTTTCGAAAGACGCCGCTGGCCGCGCTGGCGAACGTCAGGATCGAACAAGCGCTTGCGCATCCCAACTGGCGCATGGGAAACCGCATCACCATTGATTCGGCCACGATGATGAACAAAGGCTTCGAAATCATCGAAGCACACTGGCTCTTTGGGATGCGCCCGGACCAAATCGATGTGGTAGTTCATCCGCAGTCCACGGTCCATTCCATGGTGGAATTCGTGGACGGTTCCGTTTTAGCGCAACTGGGACCAACGGACATGCGCATGCCCATCCAATATGCGTTAACCTATCCAGAGAGGGTCGCATCTAATCAGGTGGCCCTGGATTGGCCGAAGTTGAAGCGCCTAGATTTTGCGAAGGCTTCGACGAGACGGTTTCCCTGCCTGCGTCTGGCCCGGGAAGCGATGAAAAAGGGTGGTGCACTGCCGTGCGCCCTGAATGCCGCGGATGAAATTGCTGTGGCGGCCTTCCTAGAACGGCGGATTCCGTTCCTGGGCATCCCCGAAGTGATTGAGCGCGTGCTCAGCCGGACACCGCGCGTACAATTTGAGAAGATGGAGGACGTGCTTGCGGCGGATGGTGAAGCGCGTCGAATGGCAAGGGAAGAAGTAGAGCGGCTGGCGGTCACGGCGGCGGCGGCATCGTAAAGGGAGAAGGCGGAGAAGCCAGAGCATATGAATACGATTCTCGGAATCGTTCTAGTCCTGGGCCTGATGATTCTGGTCCACGAATTGGGTCATTTTATCGTTGCGCGAGTCTTTGGCGTGCGCGTGGATGTATTTTCCATCGGCTTCGGGCCTCGGCTTTTCGGCTGGAAGCGGGGGGCGACGGATTACCGGGTAAGCGCGCTCCCATTCGGCGGCTACGTGCGCATGGCGGGACAGGATCTCTCGGAGGTCGACTCCGCTGACGTGGCGCCAACCGGTGCACCTGACGAATTGATGAGCAAGCCGCGCTGGCAGCGGGGGCTGATCTCGGTGGCCGGCCCCACAGTGAACTTGATCATGCCTCTGCTGCTGCTCAGCGGATTCTTTTGGATCAAAGGCCTCCCTTATCCATCGTACCTGGACAAACCGCCGGTTATAGCCGTGATGAAAGCCAATGACCCGCTGGCGAGGGCCGGTGTGGCCGTCGGCGATCGAATTACGGCAGTCAATGGGATAGCCACGCCGACTTGGGAAAAGCTGGATGAGGCATTCGGTGAGCTGCGGCCCGAAAGTAGTTATCGAGTGACGGTGGAGCACCCAGGAACAACGCGTGAGGTTGAGGTGAGTGGCAAGGAGCTCATCCAGGCGGACGCTCCGGGGCATTACCCGCTGGTGGTTCCCGTAGTCACCCAGCCCATCCGGGGAATGGGAGCCCAGCGCGCCGGTATGAAGCGCGGAGATCTAATCGTTTCCGTGAACGGCGCGAAAATTACAAGCTGGATGGAGTTCAAGGACATGATCCTGAACTCCAGCGGCAGCCCGTTGGTTACCGTGGTGCAGCGCCATGGACAACTCGTGACGCTCAAACTCGAACCCCAGGCCATTGTGGGCGAGGATGGCAAGTCGAATTTCCGGCTGGGAGTCGGGGCAGAAGAGAGCTGGTCTTACAAGAAAATGACCCTTAACACCGCCGTGGAGAATGCGTCCGTATCGACATGGTATGGCTTGAAGCAGATGTTAGGAATGGTCGGCAGGCTTTTCTCCGGCAGGCAGTCTGTAAAGCTGTTGCTCGGACCAGTGGGGATCATCGACCAGGCAGGACAGGCCGTGCAGGAAGGCTCGTACGCGGTGGTCAACTTGATGGCCATCATCAGCCTGAATCTGGGGGTCTTGAATCTTTTGCCGATCCCCATACTGGATGGCGGAAACATCCTGCTTCTCGCTTTGGAAGGAATCCGGCGGCGCGATTTCAGCCTGGCCTTTAAAGAGCGCTTCGTTCAGGTTGGATTGGTCTTTCTCTTAGTGCTCTTCGGCTACGTTATGTACAATGACGTGGCGCGGTTTCTTCCCATCCATACTTAGACCTGCGCAAGAGAGGCGGAGGGAGACAAATGGCTGCATCGCCTGCCCACCGGGTTTCCACTGGCGAGCGCCTCAATACTGCCGAAACAACCGGTAAGATTCAGCAGGCGGTAGCTGCACGTGGCATCCGCATGACCCGCCAGCGCCGCGTCATTTTGCAGGTGATGGACGACGCGGGAAACGCACGGGCCGCGAGATCACATCCACGTGGCCTGCTTGCGTTGCGGCAAGGTCCGCGAATTCGAAAGCCGCTTATACGAGCAACTGAAAGAACAGATTGCGCGCGACTTCCACATGAAGGTCACGGTTTCCCGCATCGAAGTCGGCGGCTACTGCGAAGAGTGCCTGCAGAGAACAAAGGAATAACGGTCAGGCTGGCTGGCGGATCGAACGGAAACGGCGCAGGCGCGCAAAAAATTGATTGGCGCGGGCGATATCGCTGGCGATCTGCGCGCGCAATTCCTCGGGTCCCCTGAATTTCTTCTCTTCGCGAAGGCCCTTCCAAAATCGCACTTCCATGCGTTGGGGTGCCGTCGCGATTTGAGCGTCGAGCAAATGCGTTTCGACGCTGAGCGACGAGCCGTTAAAAGTTGGGCGCATGCCGATATTCGTGACCGAGCGGTGGCTGCGCATTTCTCCTTCGAGACACGCGCGGGTGATGTAGACGCCCCGAGCGGGAAGCAGCTCCTGCTCCGCGGCAAGGTTCAGGGTGGGAAAGGTGAAGCGGCGCCCGGTGCCCGTGCCGCTGACCACTTCGCCCGTGAGAGCGAAGGGCCGGCCCAGAAGACGCGCGGCGTGGGACACGTCGCCTTCGGCGACTTCCCGCCGAATGATGGTGCTGGAGACCACTTCTCCACGACAGCCTACCGGGGGGACAATCACGACGTCGAATCCCTGTATTGCGCCGAGCTCGGCCAGCAGCTTTACGTCGCCTGCCTGCTTATGCCCGAAGCGAAAATTTTCGCCGACCAGAACGGCCTTTACATGCAGATCGCGAACAAGAATTTGCTCGACAAATTCACCGGGTGAGAGCCGCGCGAGATCGAGTGTGAAAGGCAGGACAACAACGGCTTCGAGTCCCATGGCGTTAAACCACTCCATACGCTGGGCGTTGGTGGAGAGCCGCGGGGGCGCAGTCTCCGGGCGAAGCACCTTCCGCGGCGAAGGATCAAACGTAAGTGCCGTGGAGACCGCATTGAGGGCGCGAGCGCACTCGACCGTGGCGCGAAGAATCGCTTGATGGCCCAGGTGGATGCCATCGAAGTTGCCGATGGCCAGCACGCTGGTGTGGCCAAAAGTTGCGTAGCGCGACGCCCAGGCCTGCGAAGACGAAAAGGCCGATAATCGCGTGGACCTCGCTCCTCCCATCGCGACTCGCGATTCTTGTGAAGCCCCGCCCTCGCGCGAAACATCTTCGGCCGCGTCCACCAGCACTTCAAATTCGAGGCCATCGTAGGCCAGTTGCACCTGCGGGTAGCCCATGCTTACAAGGCGCTCATTCGTCTCGGCGTGCGGCAGGTCGTGGGCGATGTGCGTGAACCAAGCGCGGCGCGGCTTAAGTTGTTGAATGAGAGCGAGCGCTTGCTCCACCGTCTGATGCATGGGATGTGGAATATCTCGCAGGGCGTCCAGGACCAGCTCGTCGAGACCTTTCAGCAGAGCCATCGACGAGTCCGGAATCTTGCTGAAGTCGGTGAGATAGGCGGCCCGCCCAAACCGGAAGCCCAGAACTTCCATCTCCCCGTGGAGCATGGGCACAGGTACAAAGGGGGTGCCGAGAAGTTCGAATGGGCCCCGGATGGCGTTCAGGATGGCGTTCAGCGTGACGCTCGGCACGGTGCTGAGGGTGGGTTTGTCGTCGAAAACGTAAGCGAAGACCCGCCGGATGACGCGAAACGTTTCTTCGTTGCTGTAGACGGGTAGCGCCGCCCGTTGGCGGATATTGAAGGGGCGAATGTCGTCAAAGCCGAGGATGTGGTCGGCGTGACCGTGCGTCAGCAAAATGGCATCGAGGCGTTCCAGTCCAACGCGGAGCGCCTGCTGGCGGAAGTCCGGCGTGGTGTCAATCACTACGTTCTGGCCGCCGCGGGAGATCAGCAGGGAAGGGCGCAGCCGTTTATCGTGCGAATCGTTCGACTTGCACACGCGGCAAGGGCATCCGAGCGTGGGGACACCCATGGATGTGCCGGACCCGACTACCGTGACTCTTAGCGGAGTAGAAGGCATGGTGAAAGCGTTGGAACGAATCATCACGCGGAGCCGGGGCAGACCGCCGGGCGTTTCTTACGGGCGGGTTTTGGCCTTGGCTTTCGCGGCCTCGGCCGCAACCGCCTGATTGATTTCCAGAAAGGTCATCTTCAGCTTGCCCAGGAGGTCCAGGAGCAGGTTTTCTTCTTCCGGCGCGAGATTGCCTTTGGTCTTCTCGTGCAAAGCGTCGAGCATGTCGATCAGCTCACGTGCGGCCTCGGGATCGATGACCGGCTGGCCGGTGCGCGGGTCAGCATACGCGCCGAGCACCATGGCAGCGTTGCTGCCGAGCATGCGGACGAGATTTTCGAAAGCGGGGGCGCGCTTCGGTGTTTCGGCCGGAGGCGGAGGAGCAACTGCTTTTGCGGTCTCCGGGCGTGCTACTGGAATCTTTGCCGCCTCCCGCTTGGCTTCCCGCTCAGCTTCCTCGACGACTTCCTTGCGCAATTCCCCTTCCGCCGTAAAAGGGCGCCGGTCGATTACGCGAAACGCTTCTTCCTGTTTGTGGTCGGACAAGGTACTTTCCTCAGCGATTTATCGCGTTTGCAGTTTATCACGGGTTGCCAGGTCGCGTCGCTGCGGCGTGCTACTTGAATCTGCGAGGCTTGTCAACGCCAGTGTGGCACCGTAAAGTGGGACCCTCGATTCAGAATGGAAAGAGCTGAAAAGGCAATGCCTACACGAGGGAAACACACGAAGAAAACAAGCAAACCGCGCCAAAATGCCAAGCGCGTGAAACAGAAACAATTAACACCGGGCCAGTGGTTTGAAAAGCTCGTCGGCGTCCAGGCCAGATTGCGCGCCCCGAACGGCTGTCCCTGGGACCGCGAGCAAACGCATCAATCGCTGCGAACCTACCTCATCGAAGAAGCCTACGAGGTTCTGGAAGCCCTCGAAAGCGGGAACGACGGCAAGTTTGTGGAGGAGATGGGCGACCTGCTCTTGCAGATTGTTTTTCATTCGCAGATCGCCGGCGAAGAAGGACGCTTCACCATAGCCGAGGTGATTCGCGAAATCCATGACAAGATGATCCGGCGGCATCCGCATGTTTTCGGGAAGACGCGCGCGAAAGATTCCGCCGAGGTGTTGAGAAACTGGGAACAGATCAAGGCCGAAGAGCGCCGCGCTAGAGGCCAACAAGGTGATTCGAATGGCGGTGGAAAAACACGAAGAGAGACTTCTCTGCTCGATGGCGTCTCTCGGGCACTGCCCGCAACGCTGCAAGGCTTTCAGCTCACTCGCAAAGCTTCCCGAATCGGTTTTGACTGGGACGACGCAGAGGGGATTCTCGAAAAAATGCAGGAAGAATCGGAAGAGCTGAAGAGGGCCTTGGGGGATCAAGACCAGCCGAAAATCGAAGAGGAGCTGGGAGACTTGCTCTTCGCCGCCGTAAACCTCTCACGATTTTTGAAGATCGACCCGGAAATCGCTCTCAAGAAGGCCAACGCGAAATTCTCTCGCCGATTCCGCGCCATGGAGAGGCTGGCCCGGAAAAATGGCCGGGAGTTCAAAGACCTCCCGCGCGAGGAGATGGAGGCATTTTGGGACGCCGCGAAGAAGTCGGAGGGGAAGCCGCGCTTGCCGGAAATGAGCTGAGCGGCAACGAAGCAATGGGCCAGGAGATCATCGTTCGGAAATGCGAGAGTCTCGATGACTTCCATCGTTGCGTGGATCTCCAGCGCGAGGTCTGGGGGGAAGCCGACCTGGAGGTCGAGCCGGCTAGCATGTTTGTGGTCGCCGCGCATACCGGCGGTGAAGTGCTGGGGGCTTTCGACGGCACCCACCTGGTGGGCTACACGCTGGCGGTGGTTGGCCTGCGTGACCGCCTGCCTTACCTCCATTCCCACATGACCGGTGTGCACAGCGAATACCGCGACCGTGGCGTTGGCCGCCTGCTGAAACTTTTTCAGCGCACCGAAGCCCTGGGCCGCGGAATCCGGCTCATTCAATGGACGTTTGATCCCCTCGAACTTCGCAACGCGCACTTCAATTTGAACCGGCTTGGCGCCATTTGCCGGAAATATCATTCTAATTTGTACGGCGTCACGACCAGTCCGCTTCATCGCGGCCTGGCGACTGATCGGCTGCTGGTCGAGTGGCATCTCGACTCCGCGCGCGTCGTGGCCGCCATCGAAAATCTCGTCAAAGATCCCGTCGACGCACCGGCGATCATCGAATTGCCCGCGGAGCTCGATCGTTGGCAACGCGAAGGTTCATCGCAGGTCGGCATCGTTCAGGCGCGCGTGCGCGAAGAATTCGCAGAGTGGTTTGCCAAAGGCTACGCGGCGGTCGCCTTACGCGCTGCACCGGGAAACCGGGCCTATCTCCTCACTCCCTGGAGCGATTTTTAGGAAAGGCATTTCGGCCGAAAGCTCATGCGAATACGAGAGGTCACTTTGCAGGAAGTGCGAATGAAACTGGTGGCCCCGTTCGAAACCAGCATGGACCGCACGGACGTGCGCCGCATTCTGCTGGTGCAGGCGGATGTGGACGGCGTCATCGGCTGGGCCGAATGCGTCGCCGGCGAGGCCCCTTTTTACAGTCCGGAAACGGCCGATACCGCGTGGCTCATGCTTCGCGATTTTCTTTGGCCGTTGATCAAGGAAAAGGATTTCTCGTCCGCCGACCAAGTGTGGGATTTGCTCGCGCGTGTCCGCGGGCATAACATGGCCAAGGGTTCACTGGAAGCAGCCGTCTGGGATGCCGAAGCCAAACAAAAGGGCGTGCCGCTTGCAAGACTCATTGGAGGCGTTCGCGAGGAGATCGCTTGTGGCGTCTCGATCGGCATTAAAGAGTCGCTGGACGAACTCGCCGCCGCGGTGCAAAAAGAACTCGCCGCCGGATATCAACGCATCAAGATAAAAATCAAGCCGGGAAAGGACCTCGAGCCGGTGCGCCGCCTGCGCCAGGATTTTCCGCGCATCAAGCTGATGGTCGACGCCAACTCCGCCTACACGCTGCAGGACTGGCCGCTCCTGAAGCAACTCGAAGGCTTCTACCTGATGATGATCGAACAGCCGCTCGGCTGGGACGATCTCTACAGTCACGTGGAGCTGCAGAAGAAGCTGGACACGCCGATCTGCCTGGATGAATGCATTCACACGGAAGAGCAGGCGCGCGCCGCCATCGAGCTGGGCGCCTGCAAAATCATCAACATCAAGCTTGGCCGCGTCGGCGGCCACACCGTGGCACGGCGCATCCACGATCTGTGCCAGCGCCACGGCATTCCCGTCTGGTGCGGCGGGATGCTCGAATCGGGTATCGGCCGCGCGCATAATATCGCGCTTTCGACGCTTTCCAATTTCACGCTCGCCGGCGATGTGGCCGCCAGCAAACGCTATTGGGAGGAAGACATCATTCTTCCCCAAGTCACTGTGTCGCCACAAGGCACGATTCACGTGCCCACCGCTCCCGGCATCGGATTCGAACCGCGGTTGGACCGCATCGACAAACTTACCGTGCGAAAAGAACGCCTGGCCTGACGCAGTGAGAGCCGAGTACCGTATCAGTTTCCGGAAAGCGCGCTGAAGAAAATTACTCACGCGCGGAATTTGGTTATGGTGGCGCGAACTACTCTTTGATGGAAGAATAGCGCCCGGGCTTTTCAACCCACGCGATCCATCCGACGGCGCGAAGCCCGCCGTCGAGGAGGCAAGACTTTGCCCGGTATTCCTTTGCGAAATGGTGGCCCTGCGGCCCGAATCGCCGTAATACCCGGCGACGGCATCGGGGCGGAGGTTACACCGCAAGCCGTCAATGTCCTGAGAGCCGTGACTGCACCCGCCAGGCGCCCCCTGGAATTCGTCGAATTCGACTGGAGTGCGGAGAAGTATCTTCGCGAAGGCGTTTCACTGCCTCCGCGTGCGGTCGAGATGCTGCGCGATGAGTTTGACGCCATCCTCTTCGGCGCACTGGGCGATCCCCGCGTGCCGTCGAACCAACATGCAGCCGACATCCTGCTGGGGCTGCGCTTCAAACTCGATCTCTACGTCAATGCCAGACCCGTCGAACTGCTCCACGACCGCCTCACTCCGCTGCGCGATAGGACTGAGAAGGACATCCGGCTGATGGTCTTCCGTGAGAACACCGAGGGCCTCTATGTGGGCGTTGGCGGGTTCTTCAAGAAAGGCACGCCAGACGAGATCGCCGTCCAGGAAGACGTGAATTCCCGCAAAGGCGTCGAGCGCATCATCCGCTACGCCTTCGAATACGCCCGACAGAACGGCCTGAAACGCGTCTGCATGAGCGACAAATCCAACGCCATGAATTTTGCGCACGACCTCTGGCAAAGGGTTTTCAAGGAAGCCCGCCAAGAATATGTGAGCATCGACTCCCGCCATCTCTATATCGACACCCTGGCGATGGAAATCGTCCGCGACCCTAGCCAATTCGACGTCATCGTCACCTGCAATCTTTTCGGCGACATTATCAGCGACCTGGGTGCGCAGCTCGCGGGCGGCCTGGGACTGGCGCCGTCCGCAAACATTCACCCGGGCAAGACTTCACTTTTCGAGCCGGTCCACGGCTCCGCACCCCATATCGCCGGAAAGGGCGTCGCCAACCCGTTTGGCTCCGTCCTCACTTCAGCCATGATGCTGGAATTCCTCGGCTGGAAGCCGGAAGCCGCGGCGCTTCGCACCGCCGTGCGGGCGGCTCTGCGCGAGAACCATGTGACACCCGACCTCGGCGGCGAGAAACGCACGGTAGAGGTCGGCGATTGGCTGGCCATTAAATCCGTCGAAGCCCTCGCCCATCAACGCTAAATGGTGTGCCGCCTCTTGGAGTACGGCAGCCCGGTTGCCGCTTCCGCAATGCCCGCTGCAATTCCAGCCTTCAATCTAACGTAATACTTTAATGCCTGGAAATCTTGATTTGCCCGCTATCTTCGCCGCGCCACCCCGGTCAACAGCATCCCCAAAAGAAACCCTCCGATGTGCGCCCACCAGGCCACTCCTCCAGAAGCACCGCCTCCAAGGGCGTTGATCCCAGAAAGAAACTGCATGACGTACCACAAACCAAGAAAGATCACGGCAGGCACTGGCAAAGGAAAGATAAAAACCAGTGTAAGAACTTGCGCCCGGGGATAGAGCAAGATGTACGAGCCCATCACACCGGATATGGCCCCGCTCGCGCCCAAGGCCGGCACGTTGGAGTGCAGATTGAATAGCACATGCAGCAGACCCGCCCCGACCCCACACGCGAGATAGAAGAAGAGATACGGTAGGTGCCCGAAAAAATCTTCCACATTGTCGCCGAAGATCCAGAGGAAGAGCATGTTCCCGGCGAGGTGCAGGAAGCCGGAATGCAGAAACATGCTGGTCACCAGGGGCACGAAGGATCCCTCAAAGCTGGCATGTCCCATCAGGAGGGCAGGGAAACGAGCGGGAACCGTGGAGTAGGAGAGGAGCAGGGCTTCATAGGCCCGCTGCGGGAGCGTAGCCTCGAGGCCGAGCTCGTAAATAAACGCAGCGAGGTTGGCAAGGATCAGCGTGATGTTGACGAAGGGATAGGTTCGCGACGGGTTGAGGTCCTTGAGTGGAATGAACATGGGAAAGGGCCCGCAGCAGAGTAACGAAACGCGCGAGAAATGAAAAGGGCGAGGATACGGCTTTCCGTGTCCGATAATGTTGCCATGAAACGCTGCTAGTTAACAGAATATATTCTGCCCCGTAATAGCTTTGATCAACTGCGTTTATCTCGCTCCGCCCGGAAAAAGCCTTCGGAGTTGATGGGCAGGATTTTCAATTTCGCCCCGGCTCCCGGCTCGATTCTCCGATAAATTTTCCACGGGAACGTTGCACGATGACTGCGCGTGTGGTAATTACAATAGTTCTGCGTGTGCGCGCGATTCGGACGGAGTACCGCAGTTTGTCCGGCGCAGCGTCGGCGCGCCGACTGCTCATGCCTGCGCGGGAAACGGAAGCCATCATTCTCAAGACATTTCCCCTGGGCGAAGCGGACCGCCTGGTGAGTTTTCTTGGGCGTTCCTCTGGGCGGGTACGGGGCGTGGCCCCTGGCGCGCGTCGCCTGAAGAACCGTTACGGCTCGACGCTCGAGATCCTCTCGCACGTGCAGATCTGGTACGTCGAGAGGGAAACCCGCGATCTCGTGCGCATCCAACAGGCCGACTTGCTTGAGTCCTTTCACAAGGCGCAGAGCGATTACGGTCTCAGCACCGGGCTCGCGGTGGTCAGCGAGATCTCGGAGCTTATTCTTCCGGAGCACGAAGTGTCCGAGCCCATGTTCCGGCTGATCCTGCTGGCCGCGCGGGAAGTCGAGCGCACCGGCGATTGGCACTTGCCGCTGAGCTACTTCGCCTTTTGGACGGTGCGGCTGGGCGGCTGGCTGCCGCGCTTCGATTGCTGCGTTTCTTGCGGCACGCCGTTTGGTTCGAAGTCGGCTTTCTACGATGCCCATCAGCCCGGTCTCTTTTGCGAGAAGTGCCGGCGCTCCGGAATGCAGCCGCTGCATCCTGAGGCGAGGAGCCTTGCCGAGCGCTTCGCCGGTGAACGGCTGGATCGCATCGAGTACGAGAAGTCTCTGCAACTCGGCGCCAGGGAATTGCGCGAGGCAGGGCTGTGCTGGATTGAGCATCACCTCGAGCGGCGGCTCAGGACTCGCGAACTTTTGGAGACCACTTGAAAACTAAAGTACAACTTGAGAAAAAACCGAAGGGCCTCAATTTCCAAGATCTAGTTTTGCAGCTCTCGCAATTTTGGGGGAAACAGGGTTGCGTACTTCAGCAGCCCTACGACCTGGAAGTAGGTGCTGGCACGATGCACCCGGAAACCTTCCTGCGCGTTCTCGGGCCGCACGCCTATCGCGTCGGCTATGTTCAGCCCAGTCGTCGGCCCGCCGACGGCCGTTACGGCGAGAACCCCAATCGTCTTTACAAGCATTCCCAATTTCAAGTGATCCTGAAGCCCTCTCCGGTCGATGTGCAGGACATCTACCTCAAGAGCCTCGGCGCCATCGGCATCAACCTCAAGGAGCACGACATTCGTTTTGAAGAGGACAACTGGGAATCCCCGACCCTCGGCGCATGGGGCATCGGCTGGCAAGTTCTGC
>WNFW01004387.1_pt1 | contig 12370 bp, 6 predicted proteins | sample 5400131 | NCBI WGS metagenome assembly WNFW01 (sample SAMN13153362, study PRJNA577476) | soil metagenome | isolation source: 20 cm soil or saprolite under grassland replicate 1 | place: USA:California | collected 2016-06-15 | reverse complement strand
CTCAAGTCGCAGATTCAAACCTTGCACAAACGTTTCGGTGACGATCCCAAATTAAAACCAGGACTCGCAGCAGCAGACGATCTTGATCACAAAATGTCAGAGATCGAACAGAAACTTATTCAAGTGAACATGAAAGGCTCCGAAGGAAACCTCGCCTTCCCCGATATGCTGAACGAACGCTTTGAAACGTTCAGTCACACAATCGAGTCCGGTGACAAAGAGCCGACTCAGGGACAACTGAACGTTTTCCAAATGTTGAGCAACCAATTGGAAGAGCAGTTAAAGAAATGGGCGGAGCTAAAAGCCGAAGTTGTGCCGAAAGTGAGCGAACTAATCAACCAAGCTAGCTTACCCGCGCTGATTATTAGCCCTCCGAAGAAAAGTGAGTAGTGACTGGAGGGCGGAAGCTCCGCGAGGCCGGGCTCACAGGAGTTCGCCCCTCCATTTGACCCCGCAGCCAACCGCGCGGCGCTATGACCAAGATCGATAAAGCAGTGATCCTCGCAGCCGGGCGTGGCACCCGTATGCGCGAGCTGACTAATGATGTTCCAAAGCCGATGATCGAAGTGCGGGGCAAGCCGGTTTTGCAGCATATTGTGGAAGGATTGCGTGATGCCGGCGTGCGCAAATTTCTGATTATCGTCGGCTATCATGCAGAAACGGTGCGAAACTTTTTCGAGGATGGCAGGCGTCACGACGTCACCATCCAATACGCAACACAAACCGTGCAGGATGGCACGGGCCGCGTTGTCAATCTTGCCCGCGACTTCACGGACGCGTCGCCGTTCGTCTTGAGCTACGGCGACATTTTGATCGGCCAGGAAAATTACAAACGGGTAGTCGATCTTCCGGATGATGTGGAAGCGGTAATCACGGTTACGCGCGGCGAAGACGTCAGTAAAGGCGGCGCGGTTTTTGTGAACGAGCAAATGGAGCTTGTCGATCTTCGCGAAAAACCAAAGCCAGGCGAACCGAGTAGCCCGTGGTATAACGCGGGTCTCTACGCATTTCGGCCGAGCATTTTCGAATTCATCGAAAAGTTGAAGCCGTCAGCGCGTGGCGAGTACGAACTTACGGATGCGATCCGCGACCTTGCGCATTCGGGAAAGAAAGTAAGAGCGCTTGAGCTGACCGGCGAATGGGCCGACGTCCGTGATCCGGAAATTCTAGCAAAACTCAATCAGTCATCGTAGGGCAGACGTTCCGTCTAGCACGCGCGCGGCTGGGCAACTGAAGCGCTTGCCCTACAGTTTATTTTCAGCGCGACTGGTTTCTTCGACTTTTCTACAAGTTTTTCAAAATGCGTCGAAGATTTCTCAGAACCTCTTCTTTAGCTGGACGTACCAGAACCGACCTTTGATCGTGGCAGGCGCGGATGTCACGGATCCGGGAGACTGTCAAAACAAAGGGGTAAGGGGAGAAAACGAGGATTCTTAAGAAAATCGTCGTCTCGTTAGCACCGAAATAAATTTAACCGCGAATTGCTCGAGTAACACAAATGAAGGCATGACTCATAAGAATTCGTGGGGCGCGCGAATTGTACACGCCTAGAATTTGTTATTTACATGCGCTGTGTCTCCCCGCATAAAGGCATGTTAAACGATCACGATTGGCGGAAATACACAATAAGGAGCGATCGGATTTGCCGCCACCCATCTGAGCGTGGGTGTGAAATGAACTCCCAAGTTAAACCTGGCTCCATTGGTGTCGCTTTTGCAGCGGGCGTTGGGGTTGCGCTTTTGTCCGTGTCGATCGCATCTGGCCAGAATCCTTCGCCAGCACCGGCATCCACTGCGGCAGAAGTCGAGCGCGTGATTGTGACTGGTTCAAACATTCCGACAGCGGAAGAGGTCGGCCCGAATCCGGTGGACACCTATCGCCCGGCTGATCTCGAAAAATTAGGCATTCGCAACTCCACGGATCTGCTCATCAATCTGCCACAGGAGATGGGCACGACTGTCAACCAGAACATGTCCGGTCTCGGCGATGGCAGCGTCGTACCGAATCTGCGTGGATTGCTGCCCAAGGAAACTCTGGTTCTGATCGATGGGAAACGCGCCGCGATAGTGGGGGCCGGCGGTGTTTTTAGTAGCGGCCCCACCAGCGCCGGAGTGGACATCAACCTCATTCCATTTCCTATGATTGATCACATCGACATCCTGAAAGATGGCGCCTCGGCCGTTTATGGCAGCGACGCAGTCGCTGGTGTGATCAACATCTTTTTGCTACACAAGTTCCGTGGCCTTGAGATCGGAGGCAGCTATGGGAACACAAACATGGGTGCCTCCAACGATGCAGGCGAGCGGGAGGGTTGGCTCAAAGCCGGCGTGGGAAATGACAAGACCGATATTGTGGTCATTGCCGATTTTTACGATCGTGCCGCCATCTACAACCGCGACCGTTTCCTTAGCAGTGACGCGGACGCAATTCGCTGGGGTGGATTTGATTTCCGCAGTGCAAATTTCCCCGGCCGCATCGGACCGTTCCGCTTAATTCCGCGCTTGTTTTTCAGCGCGAACTCTCCACCGCCACACTCAGCTCCGAATGTCGCAACTTCTCCATCCTATATCAGTGTTTCTAGTCCCGCATTCAATAACGGTAACGGTTTTTTAAATGGGACCCTGGCAGGCTTGGATGGGGACTATGTCTTATATAACTATCAAGCTTTGATGCCCGCGATTCCGCCCGCGGATCGCCAGAGCTTTTATGGCTCTTTCGTGCGCGACATTTGCGACAAATACTTAACGGTGTTTGCCGACTTTAAATATACCCGCTCCTTTTTTGACGGAGCGGATGCGGCTACTCCATTCAATCCCGATGCATTCACGCTCCCGAGCGGTGCTCCCTTTAGCCCCATTGGGCTCAGTGTGCCAATTCAGAACCCATTTAATCCGTTCACTACGGGCGACGCGACTTTAATCCACAACGGTGTTCCTGTCCCAGTAACTACCGGTGTCAGCTATCGCGCCATCAACGATGAGCCGCTCAGAACGAACAAGACCACTTTTCAAGACGTTTTGTTCGACATCGGACTTCGCGGTCAGATGAGCGAATTTGGGGATTATTTCAATAGTTGGAATTGGGAATTAGGCTTTCGTTATTCGCGGAACGAGCAGGAAAATCTCCTTAGTGGCATTGTTAGTAAGTCCGGGTTGCGTGAAGCGCTGCTGGACACCGATCCGGCGACGGCGTTTAATCCGTTCCTGGGATTCTTCGGCCGCAACAGCCCTGCCACGATAAGCCGAGTCTATGTAACTCTGCACCGGTCCGGAGCCTTTGAGTTGCCTTTGGGCTATTTTCATCTTGACGGCGATCTGTTCAAACTTCCCGCGGGGCCGGTCTCCTTCGCGGCCGGGGCCGAGTACCGTGGAGAGCGGTGGAGAAACAACCCTAGCTCTGAGAACACCACGTTTGACACGATCGGTGCCATCGATTTCCAAGCCGCGCGGGTTAACCGCGATGTTTGGGCAACCTACCAGGAAGTACGATTTCCGGTGACCAGCCCATCGTGGAAGTTTCCCGGCGCGCATATGCTTGAGTTCGATATTGCCGAACGCGAAGAGTGGTACAGCCAAAACACTTCTGCAACTTCAGTGCAAAAGGCGCAACATTCACAGTATGATGCGCAGAAGCCGAAATTTTCTGTGCGCTGGCAGCCACTTGACCCGAAATGGATTGGTGCGCTGACCCTGCGCGGCAGTTACAGCGAAGCGTTCCATGCGCCGACACTACCTGACCTTACTCCCGGAGGGATCGAATTCTTTCTCGCGTTTCCCGACCAGCTTCACGATCCCAAGGGATCGACTCCTCCGGGAACTAGCGTTCCGGTCATCGCAAGTGGAAACCCCAATCTGAAGCCCGAAGTTGCCTATGAGTGGACTTATGGAGCGGTTTACAGCCCGAAATGGATCAAAGGTCTTACGCTGAGCGCTGACTTTTGGCATATCGACGTGCGATCGATCGCGTCATTTGTCGGTCCGCAATTCATCATTGGCTTCGAGAATAGCTTCCCAGGCTTAGTTATTCGTAATCCTACAACTGGCGCAATAGCCGAGGTTATCACCCAAACCTTAAACATTACTCGTGCTGTCGTGGAAGGTATCGATTACGAGGGTATCTATATTCTGGATACTTCGATACTTGGTAATGGCGACTTTGGTAGGTTCACCTTCACGCTTAACGGAACCTACCTCTCCAGATTTGAGTTTCAGGCGACTCCCTTTAGCAAACGAATTGGGCTTTCGGGCGAATTTGTGACGAGCGCCACGTTTACTGGCTCGTTGCCGCACAATCGCGCTTATGTTAGCGCGTTTTACGACGGACCGCTTGGCACGTGGGTAGCCGGTTTCGATATCGGCGCAACCGTCCACTACACCGGCCAGTATGAGGATGACAATATTGATCTGACAGGATCTTCGAAACCGCAAGAACCGAGAAGTGGCCCTTTTCCCCAGCGCGCACGGAAAGTAAGCGAGTGGGTTACACTCGACCTGACCACATCGTACACCTTTGAATTGCCGGCCTCGGCGTTAACCCAGGTGCCAGGCTTGGCTAAGGAGGGCGGAAAAAAGGTCGAGCTGCGCGATGGTAAGGAAAAGAATGTCCTGCCGGTTTCCACTGCCGAGTACAATCCTTGTGGATGGCGCGTCTGGCTCAATGGCACGACGCTCACGGTCGGAATGCAAAACGTTTTTGATTCTGATCCGCCGTTCGGGGCCGGTGTCTTCGAGAACAACTACGACGAATCGCTTGCCAGCATCAAAGGCCGGTTCTGGTACGTGCAGTTAAAGAAAAGATTTTAGCGGGGTTTCAGCTCGGTGAGAAAGCTCTGCAGCTTCACGGCCGCTTTTCCTGGCAGAGTTTTTGGAAAGCGGGATCGGTGCGCAAAGGATCCCAGAACGGGTCAAGCCTAAGAAGCGCCACCGTAATGGGCGTTGGGTAGTAAATCCCCCCATCATATGGCGTTTGTAACAACCGCGCGAGAGTTGAGATCGCCAGCCTGTTCTCGTCAAGGATCGTCTGAATTAACGCCAAGTGTTCTTTGCGGGTAGATGCGCCCACCGCATCTCTAACGCCCAGCGAAAGCATGATTGCACGCTCTGCTTCCTTTAGAGCCGAGTCCCTCTCCCTGAGCACGGCGTTTGCCAGAGACAGCACTTCGTTCACCGCAATGTTATCTGGCTGATTCTTGTAGAGCGGCTGAAGTGTGTTGCGCGCCTGTTCAGCGGTGGCCTTTGCGTCAGCGCTATCGCCAGCGAGGCGTTGCATGCAAGCAAGCAGCACCTGATTAATGGTCTTTTCGAACTGAGAAGCATAATGGAATTGAGCCAGTCGGGATTGCAGCAATCGAATGGCCTCACCGTAATTTCGTTCAAGTCTTAACTGAGTGATCTTGATTTGGAGAGCTTCGTAGTTGGGAGTCTGCGCGTTTATTTCTGTTAGAAACTTGGCGGCTTCTTTCAGGTTACCCTGGGCCTGATACATGCTGGCCTTCTCCGCCATCGCCTCCGGATCGTTTGGCATAATATCCAACGCTCGATCATAAAGCTTTAGCGCCGCCGGGAATTGTCGAACCCAGGCGTACGTTAATGCCGCGTCCGTGAGTAAATCCTCATTACGTGGATCCAGGGCGAGGGCTTTCTCGAAGTAGGCCATGCTTTGCTCCCATTGTCCCTCCCATCGGGTAACTGTCCCGAGGGCCCGTGGTACCTCGCTGCTACTTGGTAACATCTTGCCGACGCGCTCGAACGTTGTTTTGGCAGCCCCGTTATCACCCAGCACCCGGTATTGGTAGTAACCCAGGGCGAGCAGGGTTTCAGCCGAGTCAGGCTCCAGTCTCTGCGCATTCTCTAAAGCACGTTTCGCTGCGCCCCGCTGAGCGGGAGTAGTATGCGTCTGGACTGAGTAGAGATGCGCGTCCGCGCGAGAAAGCCGTGCCCACGCAACTGCAAAATTGGGGTCAAGTTTCACCGCCCACTCATAAAAACTGGTAGCTTCCAAAGATGGGTTGGAGCGTGCTTCAATAGACAGGCCGCGTAGATAGGCGTCGTAAGCCTCCCGATTGTTTGTCGGTTTAACGGCCAAGGCTTGCTTCTCGCCAGTGGTCAGTTTCACTTGCAACGCATCCGCGATGTCCTTGGCAATTTCGCTCTGAATCGCAAAGACGTCGTCCAGCGGTCGATCGTAACTGTTGACCCACAGATGCGTGTCGGTTTTCGCGTCGATTAACCGCGCGCTGACCCGAACACGATTTGCGGCGCGTTGCACACTTCCCTCGACCATATGCGAGACCCCGAGTTCATTCCCGATCTGGCGCAGGTTTCGCTTTCCACCACTCTTGTATTGCATCACCGATGTCCGGCTGATGACCTTCAAGTCCGCAATTTTTGCTAGGTCGTTCAGGATTTCGTTTTGGACACCATCAGTAAAAAAGGCGTTCTCGGGATCAGCGCTCAGATTTTCAAACGGCAGCACCGCAATTCCACCCGGCAGCGGGCGCGGTGATTCCAACAGCTGCTTTTCTTCGCAGAGTTTTTGGAAAGCGGGATCGGTGCGTAAACGATCCCAGGTCGGATCGAGTCGTAAAAATGCTGGGGTAAGAGGCCAAAGACTTGGCGTTTGTAACAACCGCGCGAGAGTAGAGATCGGGCGGCTAGTCTCGCCGAGAATTGTCTGAACTATCGGTAGGGCTCCTTCGAGGGCAGGTCCGAGCATCGGATCCTTAGCACTCGGCAAAAGGGTCATTGACCGTGTCATTTGCGTTAGGGCTAAGTCCCTTTCTCCGATCAAAGCACTAGCAGTAGCCAGCGCCCCCCAAACACCTGGGTTATCTGGTTGATTTTTGCAGATCGACTCAAGCGTGGTGCGCGCCTGGTCAGCCGTCGCCTTTGCGCCAGCCGTATCGCCAGCAAGGCGCTGCATGAAAGCAAGCGTCACCTGTTCACGGACCTTGGCGAACTGAGAAGAAAAATGGAATTGAGCCAGTCGGGTTTGCAGCAAGGCGATGGCCTCACCGTAATTTCGCTCGAGTCTCAACTGAACGAGCTTGATTTTGAGCGTATCCTCATGAGCAGTCGGCCAGTTTATTTCTGATAGGAACTTGGCGGCCTCTTGCAGGTTACCCTGGAGCTGATAAATCCTGGCCTTTGACGCCATCAGCTCTGGATCGTTTGGCATAATGTCCAGCGCTCGATCATAAAGCTTTAGCGCAGCCGGAAATTGTCGAACTATATAGTAAGTCAATGCCGCTTCCCGAAGTAACTCGACATTACGTGGGTCCAGGACGAGGGCTTGCTCGTAGTAGGCAATGCTTTGATCCCAACGTCCCTCGCGCCGAGCCACTTCGGCGAGGGCATATGGCACTTCGGTGCTAGCGGGTAACAGCTTACTGACGCGACCGAACGTGATTTTGGCAGCCCCGTAATCACGCAACACGCGATATTGATAATAACCCAGGGCGAGCAGGGTTTCAGGAGAGTTAGGCTGCAGTTTTTGCGCATTCTCCAAAGCATGTTTCGCTGCTTCGCGCCGACTAGGAGCAGTGTCTCTCTGGTCTGAGTAGATATCCGCGTCCGCGCGAGAAAGCCGCGCCCAGGCGATCGCAAAATTTGGGTCGAGCTTCACCGCCTCCTCATAAAAATCCACGGCTTGCCAAGCTGAGGAGAAGCGTGTTTCAAAAGACAGACCGCGTAGATAGAGATCGTAAGCCTCCGGATTGTTTGTCAATTTAACGGCCAAGGCTTGCTTCTCGCCAGTGGTCAGTTTCACTTGCAACGCATCCGCGATGTCCTTGGCGATGTCGCTCTCGATGCCGAAGATCTCAGTCAACTTCCGGTCGTAGGTCTCAGCCCAAAGGTGAGAATCGCTTTGCGCGTTAATTAACTGAACATTGACCCGCACCTGATCGGTTGCTTTTTGCACGCTCCCTTCAACAATGTTCGCCACACCAAGCTGCTTCGCGATCTCACGCAGATTCCTCGGTTTGCTCTGATACTGCTGCGTGGAAGTGCGCGAAATTACTTTTAAGCCTGCGATGCTAGCCAACCGCGTCAGGATCTCCTCTTGAATCCCGTTGGCGAAATAGGCGTTATCTGGATCGTGGCTCAGATTTTCAAACGGAAGGACAGCAATGCTCTTGTAAGGAATCGATCCGTTACTTGTGGGCACCGGGTGGGTTGACTCTCTTTCCCAGAACATCATACCAATCACCGCTGCGAGCGCGATCAATGATCCCACGAGCGCCGTACTAGTTGGATTCCGACGCACCCATTTTCGGCCGTGAGTGAAAACTCCACTGCGTCGTGCCCGAATTGGCTCGTGCCGCAGCCAAAGTTCGAGGTCCTCGGCCAGCGCTTCGGCAGATTTATAGCGCGCGTTAGGATCACTCTCCAGACAACGAGCAACGATTGTCTCCAGGTCGCGGTCGAGCGACGGTGCAAGTGAACACAAACGTGGTGCCGGAGTCGCAGCGGCTTGATGAATGACAGAAAGAACATTCGGACCCACGAACGGGGGACGGCCAGTAAGCAGGTAAAACAAAATCGCGCCCAGGCTGTAAATGTCGGCGGCGCAGGTGAGCTCAGCGGCTGGGCATTCGGTCTGCTCGGGTGCGATGTAGCCCGGCGTTCCAAGTGTCTCCAGCGTTCTTGTTAGGTCACTAGTTTGATCAAGCCATTTTGCGAGGCCAAAGTCGCTCACCATTGGTTCGCCGTTTTCATCAAGAAGAATGTTTCCCGGCTGAAGATCACGATGAAGAACTCCCTTGCCATGGGCGTAAGAAATCCCGCGAGCGACCTTCGCCATCAATCGCACGCAGTCCCGAGACTTGGTCCGTAACGCAGACGCCGCGATACGAAGGCTTCCGCCCTCTGCGTACTTCATGCTGAAAAACGGAAGACCCTCTTCGCTTTCGCTGACCTCGTGAATGGGAAGAATGTTTGGGTGATCGAGGCTGGCGACCGCTTCCGCTTCGCGCCGAAAGCGCACTAATGCCTCGTGTGAGTTAGCCTCATGAGCGAGGATGCGTTTCACCGCGACGATCCGACGGGAGTGCTGTTGCCGCGCGCGATAAATGACTCCCATCCCGCCGCGCCCGATTTCCTCCAGAATTTCGTAATGACCAAGGCGCCACTGCACGTCGGCCACGTCCGCTTCTACGAGGATACTTTCGAACGCTTCGCGCGATCCTTCGCCTTTGGCTTCAAGTCCCTCGCGCAGGAAACAGTTGATACAGGTTCCGTGATCAACCCGGGTTATCGCGCCGCACTGTGGGCATTCCGTCGGACTCTCGGTTAAATCCGCGACGGAATCAGACGGCTCGGTAACTTTGTTCATCAGGCTGCAACGGCTAGCGCGGCGCACAAGTGCCGAATCTCGTCATCCACATCGGCCGGGTTCTCGACCGTTTGAGCAACCTCCTCGCGCAGCAGCCAACGATAACGCTGGCGCAAGTTGTGTAGTTGTTTTTTCACGACCGCCTCTGCAACGCCTAAGGCGATACCGAGATCGGCATATGAGATGTCTGCCCGTTCCGCCGTAAGATGATCGCGCAATCCCTCAAAAAGCCGCAGACCGCTTTAGCGTTCGATTCTTATCGGAAACGTTGTGAAGAAAATTCTGAAGCGACTTGAGCAGGAGCGAGCGGAAACGGCCGCGACCTTGGTCGGCCTGCCGTAGCCAGTTCGTTTCCAAAATCATCAGGAAGAAATCCTGCGTGAGGTCCTGCGCGTCTACAGTCGAATAGCCGCGGCGGCATACGTAGGAAAAAATGGGTCGCCAATAAGTTCGGCAAAGTTCCGCCAGCGCTTCAGCACCCTTCTGCTGGTCACCCTCGGAGTTCGCCCCAGCAAGGACGAGGCTCCAACGGGTGGTGGCAAACACCCGCGGTTCGGCTTCCAGATTCAACGCCTGGCAGCGTGATCGGTTTTTCCGTCTTCTACAAGCTTAAAAAAACGGGTCGCAAACGCGCCGCTTGTGACAGGAAGTAAAACGCCGCTGCGCACTTCCATAAACTTATCCGGAACTTTGGCTGCCACTTCCTTTAGAGGTTTGTATGAAAGGAAAATAAAGTATGAAAAATCAAAACCCACTAACCAAACTCGCGCTGCTACTCGCAGTGTTACTGACTCTTGGCGCAGCTCGGGCGCAAGCCGACATCCTTCCTGGTGTCAGCATCGGCTTCGCTCCGGTCGGCATAACCATGGATCAGACTGCCCGGCTCAACTTAGTCAACATTGACGTACCAAATGGTATGTTCATTAACTGGCGCTTTATCGACGCCAGCGGCCTTACCCTCGCTCAAGCCGCGGTTATGCTACCAATGGGCAAGATCGTTTCGGTCGATTTCAGACGACCCGGAGGTCCGCTGCCACCCAACACTCCTGACTTGATCCGAGCCGAGGTGCGAGCCCAAGTCCAGGTCGTTAACCCTGGAATCCCGAGCGAAAGCCTTCGCCGAAGTCTGGAGGTATTCAACAATAATACCGGCGCGACCACTGTGTGCATGGGCGGTGCTGCCCTGTAACAAGCCGAAGCTTGGAGCTAGGCAGTGTATCTCTAACTAGAAGTAAAAAAACAAAACAATGAAAGCAGGAATTATGAAAAATAAACTAACGAACAAAAACGAAAGAAGGATTCTCACTCTGACAGCAACCGTCCTGGCTCTGCTCGTGGCAGCGTCGCCCGCTCAAGGGCGTAATCCCAACCCGGGCATCATTCCACCCGGCAGCACGTATCGCGGCCAAAGTTATGGCGAGTGGGCAGCACAGTGGTGGAAAACCATCTTCTCCATTCCAGTCGTGAATGGCGATCACCCGTTATTTAGCGGAGGAGCCTTTGAAGGAGAAAAAAGAGTAGTCTTCCTCGCGGCCGCGGGAGGCGGAGTTACCATCGATGTGACGATTCCCGCCGGGGCGTCACTCTTCTTCCCGGTTCTCAACTCGGAGTGCTCGGTCCTCGAGCCGGACCCGTTCCACGGGGATGACGAAGCCGAATTGCGAGCCTGTGCAAATGGTCACATCGATCACACGTCAGGGCTGATTGCCGTGATTGACGGCGTGCCCGTGCAAGACTTGGCCGCCTATCGCGTCGAGTCGCCACTGTTTGAGTTCGGCCCCCTGCCGGCGGACAATGTACTCGGCGCGCCCGCCGGCACGACGTCACTCGCCGTCGATGCCGGGGTCTATCTGATGCTGGCACCGCTCAGGCCCGGAAGCCATACGATCCATGTTGGCGGCACATTCGACGAGTTCAACTTCACCATCGACACCACATTCAACATCACCGTCGAGTAACCGAAGCGCGGCGTGCGCGCGTCCGGCAAAGCCCCGCCTGAGTTTCTTGAACTTCAAAGAGTTATGCGCTCGGCGCTGTCACAGGGACGGAAGAGCGGCGGGAGCTCCCAACCCGCCGCTCATTAGTCCAAGGCACAACCATAAAGCGCCTTGGCATTCCTATGGAGTGTGCGCCGGAATCTGGTTTGATCGATTAAAACAAACAATCGGGCTGGCGGACTATTGTCTGATCAGACAAAATCCGATGGTTACACTTTTTTTGATTCGCTGGTTGGCCCTGATCGGATGGCCGTCAACATGCTGCCACGCCACCCTGCCGTGGTTTATCTCTGTCTCGTTAGGCGGAAGAGAGCACCGAAGAAGCGTTGTGAACCAGAAGGAAGCGCTCGCATTTGTTGAACGTCGCGGAATCGTCCTTCAAGCCGCACGAGGCCCTGTTCCAAATCTCGCAGAGGCGATTGCCGGTGGTCCCATTCGAGGCAGCTGGTGGGGCCACCCAAAAGGGAAAGAGATTTTTCGCGCTGCCGAGGCGATTTGCAAGAGTCCCAATGTTCTCGTTTGTAAACTGATTGGAGGCAAGATTACGTACGTGCATCGCCGTCTCTGGCCAGCATTAGTCAAGCTCGCCTCCCGACTCCGTGAGGAACAGTTCGCCAAGGTATGGAACGAGCACACTGCCAGCGGGGCGCACCAGTAGAAGCAAGCGCGTTTTCCAACTTGGGTACCGTCTGAAGTCATGAAAGAGGCTAAGGCAATGTCTGTTACGGAGGCAGAGAGCATTCTCTCGCAATGGCTAGAATGCCTTCAGAGAAAATGAAAACAAGGCAACGCAACCAACATCCTAAGTCGGCCAAGTAAAAGGCGCAGGTAGCAATCAGCCGTCACGCTTCAGTGCGTGGCGGCTTTTGTTTGCGCCAAAAAATATTCCGGAACTTTCGCTGCCAGTTCCTTTAGTGATGTGTATGAAAACTTATTATTCGTTTAATCGAGATCGTCTCCTATCACATCTGCTCACAAGTTTTTGTGCGCTGGCAGCTGCCGGCGCGCTATTAACATTGCCGAGCGCTGAAGCTGTAGGA
>WNFW01003228.1_pt1 | contig 12371 bp, 9 predicted proteins | sample 5400131 | NCBI WGS metagenome assembly WNFW01 (sample SAMN13153362, study PRJNA577476) | soil metagenome | isolation source: 20 cm soil or saprolite under grassland replicate 1 | place: USA:California | collected 2016-06-15 | reverse complement strand
TCAAGGGATAGAAGATCATGAAATTCCTGTCCGTTCAGCTTGAGGGCACGGACCTGATCGAGCGCTTTTGCGGTTGTCGCACGAGGGTGGAAATCAAGGACCTCGAGGGTCCCAAAGGCTTCTTTTTCCTTCATCTCACGAAGGGTGTTGCCACTTCTCTCAAGAAACACCCGACCGCTTAAGAGCAGATAGAAGGCGTCTCCAGGCTCGCCCTCGTTAAAGATGGTTTCTCCCGGTTCGAAATGAACCTCTTCCGTTAGTGCCGCGATGCGACCGAGCTGCTCTACCGTAGCATGCTCAAAGATATCTACGGATTTGAGAAAGATGACCTTCTCGATTGTCGTTAAATTTTTTTCTTTGGACAAGTTAGATCCTTGACAGCACAAGCGCGGCGGTTTCCTTGAGCACGGGATTCGTGGAACTGAGATATTGCTGGATCTCCCCCCGAAAATCTCGAAGTCCTCTCAAGCCGATCTCCCAGAAAGTCGCCGCTTTCAGCCAGACGTCATCCTGCTTCAATAGCTCCTGGAAGGCCGTCTCTCTATCAAAACTCCTTAGTCCCAATAGCGCAAGAAACTTTTGAAAAAGCTCGGCGCCGGGAGCATCGTCAAACAGAGGAAAGATGTAACGCTTTACATCTCCCGTAAGCAGGTTGTCGAGAAACTCGATCGCTTGGGCTTGCTTTGCCGGGATGTCGCTGTGCAGTGCAGCGGTGGCGTTTCCAATGTCCTCGGGAGGATAGATCAGGGAAAGCAGTCGCAGTACCCTTTCCTTTTCCCTCTCCATATTTTCAAGCAACGCTTGATGTAGCAGCCAATCGTTGTTCATTGAATGATTATTGTCATCTCCAAAAAGCACAAAAACGGTCAAGAACCGATGGTAATAGCGGCTAGCTTCCGCGACAATAGCCATCTCTATGACAGCTCGATCTATGCGCAAATTCGGCAAGCGTCGCGCCATCTCTTCGAGGCCAAGAATTATTCTGTAACGGAGAGAACCGTCCTCCTGGTTGAGTCCGCTGAGAAGCGCGGCCGTCGCGGCAGGAGACGCGATTTGGCTCAACGTCCGGGGAATGCCGAGTCGAATATCACGCAAGACGTTGGAATCCAGGAGCGCCTCCTTCAAAGTTTCGACGGCAGCCTCACCATATTCGCTCAAGGCCCGGCGCGCCCAACCCTTTGTCTTCGGATAGCCGAGTCGCGTAATAACCTCTCTCAGAAGGGTCGGATCCTTTCTCTTGCCGGCAGCAGCTATCGCCTCCTGGATCACTGGGATGGAGGAGTCTTCCCGGATCAATTTGCTTAGGTACCCAGGAAATTCGGGATCATCAACCTCGCCCATGAGGCGAGCAGCTTCCATCCGACCGGCGCTTCCATCGGTTCCTGGGTTTGCTATCAGTTTGCGGAAGGCAGCCATGGCGACTTCACGGATTTCCGCGTCTCCATGGTGCAGCAAACACTCGATTGCCGATCTCTGGACTCGTGGATCAGGGCTTTCCAGGTAAGCCTGCATAACGGGAATCGCATCTTCCTTGCGGATCGCGCAGACCACGTTAATCGCTTCCGCCTGGACTTGGCCATTTTCGTCCTCGAGCAATCGTATTATTTCCTTGAGTTTTTCCGGATCCGTGCTCGCGGCAAAAAGTTTCAACGACCGACTTCGGACTAGAGGTGAAGGGTGCTGGAGGAGGTTGAGGGGAAGACGCGGAGCGATGACTGCGGCATCCAAGTTTTCTGCCAGGTCAAGCGCGAATAACACAGCCCGCTCGTCCTTTGTCCGCAAGTTTTGCAGCACTGCTTCGATGGTTTGCTTGTCGGCATAGTTAATATCTCCTCCCTCCCAAGTAATGGTTTGTGCTTCCAGTCCGGTCCGCAATGCCTCTACGTAACCGCTGCGCAAAGCAAAAATGAACATGGCCCAGAGGATGATGAGCCCGAGGGAAAAATAGGCGAGGCTAGCTGGGTTCGAATGCATGATAAACAGAGCATAAAAGAGCGCGATCAGCCCCGCAGCGCCGTCTCCCAACCGTTGCAACACGACATCAAGGAAAGTCTTGACTCGTCTTTTTACAGCCGCGGAGAGAGGAAGATAGAGTATCTCCATGCCGCTCTGGTTCACACTTGTCCGCAAAACCGCATCCGTCAGTCGCGTCGCCGTCGTGGAGAAAAGTCCCGGCCAGACCAAAATACCTAGAGATCCTGCGAACAGAGCCACCGGCAGGAGCAAGAGACTCGGGATTAAGCCGAAGACCGTCAGCAGCCTTCCAGTTAACACTGCCTGGCTAAAGAAAGTAATAATGGCAACCCAGGCATAATAGGAACCGAAGAAAGCTGTCAGGCCATCTTGAGAGGCATAGGCCATCTTTGCCGCAGCCTTGAACTGGAAGTCGATTAGCGTTGAGACTATAACCGAGACAAAAATAGCGCCGGCAATCAGCTGAAGATATCGGGAAGCTAGGATCGGACCAAGCGCACTAGCCTGTTGGGTAGCCTTCGCTTCGCTTGACGTTGGGATTTCCTTCAACCCTGGAGTTTGGGTCTCACTTAGTTCCTGGCCCGCCAACCAAACCACTCCAAAAGCACCGGCAAACAGCGCGCCGATCAGCCAAAAGAGTCCGTCGGTTCCCGTAAACAGGTTGACCGCCCAACCACTCCCAAAGCCACCTAGGATAGCTCCGAGCGAGCCGCCGGCACTGAAAACTCCGAACAGACGTTTCGCCTCGCGCGACGTAAAGATCAAGCCGGCAAAGGTCCAAAATTGGGCTACGGCAAGAACACTGACAATTGCGGACCAGATGTAAAACGCGTAGATGCTCCAGGCAAAATTAAAATCCACTATAAGAAACCTGAACAGGATCACATTGGAGATGATGAAAGCATTCGAGCCTAGAATGAGCCGGTAGAGGGGAAACCTTGCCGTATAACGCGTGTAAACCGTGATGATGACGCCTGCAAGAAGCGCGGCAAAAAGGTAAACGTAGGCCAGATCGCTGATGGGAAAACGGCTGAGAAAGAGAGCGTCTCTTACAACTTTGATAACATTATTGGCGGCGAGCAGAAAAAAAAACAGGGAGACCATTATGCCGACACGCCGGGCCTCGCCGGGTCGGATATCAAAAAAGCGCGACAAAGTGTTTGTCAGAGAAATGTGATTCATCAAAATTTGATTATATTGCTATTTTGTAGAGACGTTAATGACACACACTAGCTTCCTTGGGGCTTGTAGCTCGTAAAACCCAGGGCGCAGCCGATCCGCTACATCGCGGGTTCGGATCGGCTTACAATTCCCGAGCATGGATCGACGCGTGCAAACTCTCGAGCGGTTTGATGAAATTCCGTTGTCCTGAGCGAAGTCAAAAGGTCGTCAAGTTCGGATTCGTTTATTCTTCGCGGGACCGGTCGCCCTAAGAAACTGATTGCAAACTTAACCGGGCGTGATTTGCGCCTGAAAAAGCAGGAGATTCCCCAACGTTGCATCATCGAAATTAGTATTGTCCCCGGACTTTTCCCCGCTCCGATGCTCGGACCGCCAACTTGTCCCTGACCACAAGGTTTCCCCTGATCACTATCGAACATGCAAGACTATTGAGGAGAGAAAAGCTTTTGAAATTCTTTTCTTTTGTCGCCGTACTCTTTGATGCTGAAGTCGTCCATTGGAACAAATTGGATCTTCTCTGCATCAGCGAGTGGCGGGTAGATTCCTTTGCGGTTCACGAATTCGCCCATCCTCGCCAAAATTTTCATGCTTTCCTCGCCGAGGAGATAATCAATAAAAGCCTTGCCCGCATTTGGATGAGATGCCTTGTTGCTGAGCAGAGCGTAATGTCCGTCGCCCATCATCTTTCCCAATCTGACGTAATCGACGGGGGCCCCCTTTTGTGCATAGGTGAACGCATAAATGACATAAGTGATGGCTATCGGTAGTTCGCCTCCCGTTACACGCTCGGCGGAGGGAATAAACGATTCCACAAAAATCGGCTTCTGGCCGGCCAGATTCCGAACGAATTCGTCTGCTCTATTTTTGCCGATCACCTTGTGCAGGCTGGCCAACCATTGGGTGGTCGTTACATGCTGGGAAGGATCCGGCATGGCGATTTTTCCCTTGAACTGAGGTCGTACGATATCCTCCAAAGATTTCGGCGTGTCTGCCGCGTTGATCATGCTCTTATTGTATACGATGCCGATAATCACATTGCGGTAACTCGGGCCGAGTACGGGATCCACCGATTCCTTGGAAAATTCGCGAGCGGCAGGAGACTCATATTTGGCTAGCATTCCCTCTTTTGCGACCAGTCGTGCCACGTTCGCGTTGAGCAAAATTGCATCATAAAAGCCTTTTCCGGCCCGATATTCGCTTACCGCCCGATCCATTACTTTTGTGCCGGAAGCGCGCCAGTATTCGAGTTCGAGTCCGGTCTTCTTTTGGAAACCCGCCTTGATGGCATCGAAGGCTTCAGACTCCAAGGATCCGTAAGCAACGACTTTACCTCCTTCCCTTTTTGCTTCCTTGACCAGATTTGCTTGTTGGGCAAAAACGGCTAGCGACGATACGAGGAAAAACAAAACTGCCAGCGACAAAATAAATCGCAACATGGGTTCTGTCTCCTAACGCACTTATCGATACAAAATCGATGTTGAAAAATCCTACTTTTGCCTGCTCGATTATGCAACCTTTTAGCGTGATTGCTCGGAATTTTGCTACACAATCCAATTGTCATTCCGGGCACTGCCGCGCTATGTTGACTTTTCAAACCGAGTAAACTACGCAACTTCAGATGAAAATGATTTGAAGGAGGACTCGAAATCATGGACGTCATCGATTCAGACGGTCACATCGTTGAGAAAGACGCGGATATTAGAGCCTATCTACCGGAGCCGCATTGTAAACGCAGCGGCTCGCTTTTGCCCTCGGACGGACAAGACAGTTTAATGGGCGGCCGTTTGGGAGGATTGGAAGATAATGATTTGCCGACGCGGCTTCACGACATGGACATCGAGGGCATCCGTATATCGGTGCTCTTTCCCACCACCAGTTTTCGCGTGAGCCAGACGACGGAACGGGACTACGCGCTTTCCTATTGTCGTGCCTATAACGACTTTATTTCCGATATCTGCAAAAGCAATCCACGATTGAAAGCGATCGGCTTGCTGCCATTCCAAAATGTGATCTACGACGCGTCTAGCGTTGTCGATGAACTCAAGCGGGCGATTGTCGACCTTGGACTGGTGGGAATTGCGGTGTCCTGCCAAGGCCTTAAGGAACATTTGGGGTCGCAGATCTATTGGCCGATTTACCAAGAACTCGAGCGTCTAGCGGTTCCCTTATGTGTTCATAATCGCCACGCCCCGCCAGGGGAAAACATCTTTGATAGCTTGCTTTTCAAACATGCCGTCGGTCGTCCAATCATGACCGCGATTCAATTCGCCGGCCTCATGTATGGAGGCATTCCAGAGAAATTTCCGAAACTGCATGTCGCCTTTCTTGAGTGCGGCGTGGGATGGTTACCCTATTGGGTTGAGCGGCTGGATGAGGAGTATGAAAAGCGTTCTCCGGAAGCACCCTTACTCAGGGATAAGCCCAGCGAATATTTGAAAAACGGCAACTGGTTTTGCTCCACTGAGCCCGACGAGCGTGCGTTGCCCTATGTCATCGAGCATTTTGGCGCGGACATGATTTTGTTTGCGTCCGACTATCCGCACTGGGACGGGTTGTTTCCAAACGCAGTGTCAACCCTACGGAAGCGCACCGATATTTCCGAGAACGTAAAACAGAAAATCTTAACGGATAATGCGAACAAATTTTACGGATGGAAAAGTTAGGAAGATTATTTGACAGTGAGTGCTGGATCCTCGGAGCGACAAACCAATCCTCAGAGGACCGTGTATCAGCGCCGAGCAGTAACTGCCGGCGATCATTCATCTCGACGCTGGCTTATTGGCCGCGCGGGATCCCGGATCTCGAACACTCACGCTATACGCTTCACTTCCGGTTGGATCAGGTTCAGCACCGTGCGAGAGTCTCGGCCGGCCAAAATAAATTTGATCACGATTGCGGCGGCCGGCTCCAGCAGCCGGGCATACTTGAGCTCTCCCAGATCCGCGGCTTCTCCGCCGGTGTTCTCGATCAACGCAGCCACCTTCTGCTTGGCGGCGGCGGCGTCGCCGCAGTAAAGCACGACGAGGCGTCGACCGTCGAACACCGGAGGTTCCATCTGCCAAACCACCGCGTTGCACCTGTTGAACGCTTTCACGACTCGCGCGGCCGGCGTATAGGCTGCGATGGCTTCGGCCAGGGACTTGCCGTCGAACGTTTTCGCGAGAAAATCCCCATCGACGATGCTGACCGGATTGTTGATGTCCAACAGCACCTTTCCTGCCAGCGCGTCGGGACCGCCCGCGGCCTCCATGGCATCGAATACGGCCTCGTGCCGGGTCGCCAGCACGACCACCTCGGCGAATGCGGCCACGTCGGCTTCCGAACCGTGTCGCGTTCCGCGCCCGAGCTGCTCCGCCAGCGCCTTCGCCTTCCCGGCGTCTCGCCCGCTGAAACTCGCGGCCATCGAATGCCGATGCGTCCTAACCACAATCTCCGTCTTGCTTTTCCGATGTAAAATACGCACCTCTAAGAAAGATACTATGCGAAAGGATAGTCGGAAGACTTGTGCGGACTAAAGCGGCTGTTGCAACGTAAACGAGTCGAACAGAATAGCTCAGTACTCGGCACAGCCCCAACGCATTCCGCGGTCCATCGCAGCGCGATTCAAAGCACGGCCATTTCTGCAGTCGTTGACAGTTGAGATTTGGATTCGATAGGCTCGCGTTCCGGGCTCAATGAAGAAATTCGTCTGCTTTTCACTTATCTTGCTCAGCTCGTTTCTTGCGGCAACTTCCTATGGAGATTTTACCGGCAAAGGGCACGTTCACACGCACTCAGAGACAAAACAGGTGTTTTTGAATCCGGACTGCCGGTCGACCGACACCTGTGATCTTAAACGATTCACGCTCACAACGTCGGTTTACGAAGTTTGGTTCAGTGACGACCCCAATTATCCTACTTACGGCAACGGCGCGATCATGGAATATGAGACCGATTCAGTGGAAGCGCTGGAGAAATACGCCATTGTTCAATTCGTCAAGGGATGTGTCTTTCACAGTTCAAAAAATGCGGAAGGCAAGATAACTAGGAATTTAAGTTATGTCGTGCCGAGCTTCGGAGAAAATATTCCACTTTGCTTCCCGCAATGGGTGATCGATTCGCAGGACACCGATCCCGCGTATAACAGCGATCCTGAGTACGGTAGATTTTATTTGTTAAGGTGGAACAAACCGCGCTCCTACGATCAGCGGACCCAGAAATACTACGGCGACGATAAACCGAAAATTCCGGTTGTTTACATGACCGATCACCCCGCCGGGGCGTTCGTGACCGGAACCGGCGTCAAAGATGTCGCGCTGGAATTCAAAACCTGCATCTACAAGGCAAACGATGTTCCCAAGGAAACACGACGAGACAACATAAACTTTGCCAAGCCCCTCGCTTGCTTTGACTGGCAAGACGTTTACGTCTACGATTTTGCTAAGCGAAAGTTCCAGACCAACTTGGCGGATCTGCCGAGGCGGGAACAGCCATACATTCGCGTCAACGTGGTCCTGCTCGTAATTTTCGGCGCACTCTTCATCGGACTCGCTCCAATTATTTTTCAGCGCTTAAAGCAGTTCGTCAGCTGGCGGCGGAATCGCCGCCGGCCAAGTTAAGTGCGGGGTTTGCGTCGATCCAAGGTTTGCCGCGCCAGTTGTAGACAAAAGAGGATTTTCGTTCACTTCAGGCGACTTCTGGCCGTGGTTTTTCAAGAAGGACGCCGAAACCAACCCGTCGGACCTGGGCATGTTTTGGGAGCGTGGTCCGGACTATTGGGGCCCTGAGCCCCTTTCCCGCCATGTTTCTACCTAGCGACTAACTGCGAAGACGCTATAATTTCTCTTGTAAGTCGCAAGTTACTCGCGGAAAATGGCTTTTATAGTCAACAGAAAGGACGCCGGGAGGGCATATGTCCAACGTATATGATTCCCTGAAAGGGACTCTACAGTGGAGCAAGGCCAATTCAATGACCGTTGCTCGGGTAAAAGGCAGTGATGCTTCGAGTCTGGACAAGGAAATGGAGCAGCTCGAGAAGATTGTGCTGGATAGACTCGGCAGATTGCGCGCCGCTGTTAAAGAAGGCGAAGCCGTGGTCGCGGGCGAGAGCCAGCATGCCGAGCAGGTCATCGAGAGCCTCAGGACCGAGATCGCTGCGCAGGAAGCCCAGCTTACCGCCGCCCGTGGCAAAGAGCTGGCTACCCAAAAGATGGAACAAACTCTCACTGCCAAGATCCACGATTTGCAAAATGACATGAAGAAGAAAGAGGAAGCCCTGGAAAGCCGCGGTAAAGAGGTCATCGACCTCAAGTCCAAAATAGACGTTCTAGGGAAACAAATAACCCAAGCGGAGTTGGCCATTCAGCAGGCCAAAACAGAAACCGCTAGCGAAGCTAAGCGTGCCCAGCAGCTCGCTGAGAGTTCCAATGCAAAGATTGCGACGCTGGAATCCCAGGTTAGAGATAAAGAGGCGATCGTTCGCGCCAAAGAATCGACTCTCAAAAGTTTGGAACAAAGGCTTACTGCAAAAGTCCAAGCTTTGGAAAGTCTGGTGAACAATAAAGAGAAGCTTCTCACGGACCAGGATAGGCAGATAAAAGATCTCCATTCCCAGTTGGGAACTTTAACGAATGGGATAAAGGGGATGTCTTCCTTTTTCAAGCAGGCAGAGGCTTTGACCGCCGTCGAAGAGCAAGATCACGGCACGGTTGTACCGGCCCAAGAATTGAAGAAAGAAAAAGAGAAACCCGTTGCCCCTCAAGTTAAAAGCGTTGAAGCTCTGTCCAAGCCAGCGAACACCGTTCGAGAGGCCGTGCCACCGGGTTTTTTTAATAAGGTGACCGAGGAACTTGCCGAGATCAATGGGCCCCTGGCGTCCATGATTATACATGACCACGTGACGGCCCTCGGCGAGTCGATAGACAAATTTCCCAAGGCGCGAGTTCCAGAGCTCGTTAAGATTCTTAGCGATGAGATAACGGACGAAAAAGTGAAGATCGGTTTTCGCAAGCGCATAGACGAGGAGTTATAATCATCGGAGCAAGCCGCGTTGTACCGCTTCCCCGCAGTGCGCTCCGACCCATAATCTCTTGAGCGGATCGACTGCAATTACTTTCCACGATAACTCGACGGATTCCGTCGATAAAGCCGCTTTTATCCAATCTTCCGATTACCCCCGGGATCGATTGTTTCGTCGATACTAATTACCGCGGAGTCACTTCGCGATTTAGATCACACGCACGAGCGGAAATGGCACAAATTCCCCTTCCGAAGGCGTATTGACGAACATGCCTCACGAACACGATCACGATGGCTCGAAGACGACAAGTGGCACCCGCCTGCGGAAATCGATTCAAAGCCGGATTACCGGGGTTCTTTCGAATCTCTCGCGCCTGTGAGTACAATCGAGCCAGATCTTGAGCGATCGAGAAAGGGGATCAAACTATGAAGCTATCAGACGTAATCGAGTTTGTTCAGTACTTCATGAACTTCAAGCTCTTTGAGATCAACAAAACCGCGATCACGCCTTCCTCGATTTTCATGTTTGTCGTTTTCATTGCCGTATTCGCCGTGGCGTCGCGTTTGCTGCAGCAAGTACTGAGAGGGCAAGTTTTTTCTCGACTGAGCATCGACGAGGGTATGCAATACACTCTCACCCGCATCACCCATTATCTGATTATGATCGTCGGCGCCGTGGTGGCGTTTCAATTCATCGGCATCGATCTCACGGGTTTGGCGATCATCGTCGGCTTTTTGTCCGTCGGCATCGGTTTTGGGTTACAAAATATCACCTCCAACTTCGTGGCCGGCCTTATCCTGCTTCTCGAACGGCCGATCAAGATCGGCGACCGAGTCATGGTCGGAAACCAGGAGGGAGACGTCATGGACATAAATATGCGCTCGACGACGATCCGCACCTTGAAAAACGTTGCGGTGATCGTGCCAAATTCAGAGTTTGTTTCCTCGAAGCTGGAGAACTGGTCGTACGGCGACGAAACAGTGAGGCTGGACATCGACGTGGGCGTGTCCTACGAGTCAGACCTGGAGATCGTAATTCGTTGCTTGATGGAAATCGCGGCAGAGCATCCGGAAGTGCTAAAGAAACCGGCTCCCGATGTCCTGCATCTGGGGTTCGGCGACTCGGCGTGGAACATGCGTCTCAGGGTTTGGCTCGCTCATCCGCGCCGCCATCCCGAAGTGCACTCGGACATCAACTGCGCGATCGTGCGAAAGTTCCGTCAGAACGGCGTGGAAATTCCATTCCCGCAGCGCGATCTGCACATGCGCTCGCCGCTTCCGCTACCGTTTTCGCCTGCGCCGGAGCTGCCGCGGCCCAGATAATGCCGCCCCATGGCAAGGGCAAGAGGACAATTTCGCGTCGGCACCTCGGGATATCAATACGATCATTGGAAAAAATTGTTTTATCCCGAGGAGTTGGCCAAAAAACATTGGTTCGCTCACTACGCGCAATATTTTGACACGGTCGAGATCAACAACACCTTCTACCGGCTGCCTTCCGCGCAAGTGTTCGATGCCTGGCGCAAACAAGCTCCGCCGGGATTTTGCTATGTGCTGAAATTCAGCCGTTATGGCTCCCACGTAAAACGCCTGAAGGAACCGCGCGCCACGATCAAAAGGTTTCTCCAAGTGGCCCGTCGATTGAGAGAGTTTCTCGGACCGATCCTGGTCCAACTGCCGCCCAACTGGAGCGTCAACGCGGATCGGCTTCAAGAGTTTCTCAAGGCCGCTCCACGTTCGCTGCGGTGGGCGTTTGAATTCCGCGATCCGAGTTGGCTGTGCGAAGACGTATTTGCCATCCTGCAGCATCACAACGCCGCCTTGTGCATTCACGACATGATCGCCGATCATCCACGACACATCACCGCCGACTGGGTGCCATCCTGCAGCATCACAACGCCGCCTTGTGCATTCACGACATGATCGCCGATCATCCGCGACACATCACCGCCGACTGGCTTTATCTGCGTTTCCACGGCGATCACTATAGCGGCAGCTACGCACCCGACACGCTCAAAGCACAAGCACAGTGGATCAAACGGCAGCTAAGCGCTGGCAAAGATGTTTTTGCTTACTTCAACAACGACGCGCAGGGATACGCCGTCGACAACGCGAAGCAGTTAAAGCAGTACGTGCGCGGGTGAAACGTTCTATGAGATCGGCTTCAACGTCGCCAGCTCCGGATAACTGTCGAGAGCTTTCGCTTGCTTGTCTTTGAGCAGTTCTTGCGCGGCATTTTCGAAGGCAATCTGGTCCGGCGTCTTATCATCGGGCTCGGGCACCGGTACCACGGAGGCGACCGCATGAGTCTTCAGCGCAGGCATCGCCACCGCTGCGCGCGGTTGAGAAAGTGTGAGAACGTCGGCGATACTCGTGATGCCGGCTTGTTTTCTTCGTTTGACGTCAGCTGAATAGTCGCCCTCGCCGAACATCTCCGCTAGGAATTGCAATATCGAGGTGTGGTCGAGTTTGCCGCTGTACACCGAACCCGGCGCAACCATCGGGCTCACGATCAAGCCAGGAACCCGGACACCCGTGGTCTCGAACCTTGGATAGCTGACTCCCGGCGGCGGGTCAGTCGGAATTTTCAATGGCGGCACGTGATCGAAGAAGCCGCCGTGCTCGTCATAGGTCACGATCATCACCGTTTTCGCCCAGCGCGCGGGATTCGCGGTCAGCGCTTCATAGATCTCACGCAAAAACCTTTGCCCAGGTCCGACGGGCAGCGGTGGATGATCGTCGTTGCGTTCAAAGCCCGAGCTGATCGGCGAATCGAAGTAGGCCGGTTCGCAGAAGATAACTTCGGGATAGGTGTGATCGCTTTCGGTCTTGACGTCCTTGGCGAGCTGCCGGATCGAGCGGAACAGCGTATTGTCGAGAATTTCGTCCCACATCCGCGGGAACAGCGTGCAGAACGGCAGGCCGGAACGGTAAACCCGCCAGCGGATCCGCCTTTCCGTGAGCCATTCGTAAACGAGCTCTTGATCCAGGGTCCGGGCAACCGTCACGTCGACGGTCGTGAATCCACTCAGGGCCATCAACCGGTTCGGCTGCGTGTCTGCCGGCAGCGGCGCGAACCAGTGATCGCACACCGTAAAGTTCTCGGCGAAAAAGTTCAGCGTCGGCACCTGGCTTCCGTCTTTCATGAAGCCCATCGGGGGAGCTTTGGTTTTGACTCTGGGAACGTTCATAAATCGGCGGTAGGACTCGACGAAACC
>WNFW01002602.1_pt1 | contig 12373 bp, 8 predicted proteins | sample 5400131 | NCBI WGS metagenome assembly WNFW01 (sample SAMN13153362, study PRJNA577476) | soil metagenome | isolation source: 20 cm soil or saprolite under grassland replicate 1 | place: USA:California | collected 2016-06-15 | reverse complement strand
ATATTCGTCATGTGCGACAGAAAGTGGAGCCCGATCCCAATAAGCCGTGTTATATTCTGACGGTTCCTGGTGTAGGCTATTCGCTGGTGCATCATCCGGTGGAGGAAGGCCGCACCAAAGAAGTCATCCAGACCTTGCGCGTGGTCTCAGGGTAAAATATTAAAGAGAAGGGTCAGGGCTTACACCCTGACCCTTTGAGAAGCCTCCTTTCTCCATTCAGCTGACTTGTTTGCTCTCCCAGTAGCCTTTGCGGCTATCGAGAAGCTTTTCGACTCTCTTTTTCACCTTGTTCTATCGCCGCGGTTCCCGTCGCTTCGACAAGCCTACGCGAGAGGGCTAATGGAGCCAGGAAGAAGTCCATGTAGATCTGGCTCGAAATAGACGTCAACTTTTGGAAAGCCTCCTGTTGCGCCCTGGTTTGCTGTTCCCACTGCTGTTGCAAACGCCGGGTGCTCTCGGCCTGATGCGTGAGCACATCCATCCAACTGATGAAGATGTTTTGGGTAAACTTCAGGTTGTGATCTTGCAAAGCCACCAGGTTGTCCGCAACAGTCTGGCTGGTCTCGCGAAGGGAATTGACTACATCCCAGCTTGCCTCTTGCACTTGTTGGAGTTGCTTGTTGTCTACCATCGTATTTCTCCTTGTTTGCGTCTTTGCTCGCAGATGACTGCGAGCGTTCATCAATATCACTTGTCCTCCTTGACAAGGAGCAGCGCGTGCAGTAAGCCGACATCCCCTCTCTCAGGCTGTGCTGCTGGAGCAGGGGCTAGAAAATCGTTACCTGTTTGCTTACTTTCACTCTTTCACGAATTCTTATGCTGGCCGATCAGAGTGTAGCCCGGATGATGAGTCTATCATCGGGTCCTGATTCAAAGATGGTACTCCAGACGGTCGGGCAGGCTTTGCCACTGGTATCGTGTACCCGCGTGGTACCGATCCGGTCGTCAGGCATCCTTATGAAACCTCACGCTCCTGTCTATCTCCCGTTCCCATTACACGCAGGGAATCGTTGTTGCGTTTAGCACGCTCACCCAAACTAAGGAGTGGTATCATCTCTGTCCCGTTCAATCATACCATACCGCGATAAGCAGGTTTTCGGTCTACGTATCATGCTCACATGGAGTGCATGACGCATTAAAGTGGCCCTCAGGCATGATTTGTATCACGTAAACTCAACCACTACTACCGGTGGACACGCTCAAGAAATTCCCATAAAATTATTTTATAGAAATGATAGTGTGATGTTTATACTAAGATTCCCAAATCCTCATAAAATCTCTCTTGTTTTTTCTTCATTTACAAATTTCTGTAGGTTTCCCATTGCCACTCCGTGAAAGTCGCGTTATTATATTAAGGCAACCTCTTACACAGAGCATCAACATGTATGCGCAAGCAATACATTTTTGAAGGGTCAATTATGACACAACATATATCGTCCTCTCCTGCGCTGCCTGGTACAGGATTAGCACGTTTCCTCGCTGCCAGTCATCACCAGCAACCCGATGCTACGCCGATCTGGTTTATGCGGCAGGCCGGTCGCTGCCTCGCTGAATATCGTGAGTTACGCAAACGTTACGATATTTTAACGATGGCAAAAACACCTGAACTTTGTGCGCAAGTGACGCTCATGCCAGTTGAACGCTTCGGTGTCGATGGCGCTGTCCTCTACGCCGACATCATGCTCCCTTTAGAGGGAATGGGTATCTCGTTCGAGATTCAACCCGAACTCGGTCCTGTCATTCATAATCCTGTACGTAGTATGCAGGATGTGAATGCCCTGCGTGTTATCGATGCCGAGGAGTCTACGCCCTATGTGATGGAGGCAATCCGGCTGGTGCGACGCGAATTGGGGGGCAAACAGGCTGTGATTGGGTTTTCCGGCGCTCCCTTTACGCTGGCATGCTACATGATCGAGGGCCGGCCCTCGCGTGACTATGGAACCGCCAAGTCATTAATGTATGGCCAGCCAGAGGTATGGCATGGCCTGATGGATAAACTTACGGAGGTCGTCTCTGGCTACTTGGTTGCGCAGATCAACGCGGGAGTCGACGTTGTGCAGCTATTCGACAGCTGGGTGGGATCGCTCGGTCCCGGCGCCTACAAGCAGTTCGTGCAACCCTACAGCCGGCGCATTTTTGAGGCCGTGAAACAAACGGGGACACCCTCCATCCACTTCGGCACAGGCACTTCCAGCATTTTAGAGTTGATGGCCGAGGCCGGCGGCGATCTCATGAGCGTGGATTGGCGCGTTGAACTCGACGACGCGTGGGCGCGTATCGGTTATGATCGTGGCATTCAGGGCAACCTCGACCCCACGCTGCTGTTGACCCGCTGGGAGACCATCGAGGCGGGCATGCAAGATGTCCTGTCGCGCGCCGGTAATCGTCCCGGCCACATCTTCAACCTCGGGCACGGGGTACTCGCCCCAACTGACCCGGACATACTTCGCCGCCTGGTCGATGCCGTTCATGAATCGACCGCCCGATAAATCACGCTATATGTACAATAAGGAATACATTATGACAACAAAACCACAGGTAGGTGTAATACTGATGACCTATGGCTCGCCAGCCACGCTCGACGATATCCCGGCATATATCAAACAGGTCTATGGTGGACGAGAGGTCAGCCCTGAGGTCATCACCGAATTCCGGCGGCGCTACGCACTGATTGGTGGCTCGCCGCTGATCCAGATAACACGCGAACAGGCCGCGGCTCTCGCGGAGGAGTTGAATGCTCAGCATCCCGAGGGGCCAGCCTTTCACGTCGTGGCGGGGATGCGTTTCTCTCCGCCGTTCATCGCTGACGTAGCAGAGGAAGCGGCAGCTGGCGCCCACGAACTGGTTGGGGTGATCATGTCCCCGCAATACTCCCCGATTATCATGAGCGGCTACATCAACACGCTCGAGGAAGCAGTTGCGAACTTCCAAAGGGATGACCTTGAACTGAAGATTGCTAGAGATTGGCACCTTCAGCCCTTCTTTTTGCAGGCTATTGCAGAGCGCGTGCGACAGGCGCTTGACCGTTTTCCACCCGCTGTACGCGAGCGCGTGCCCGTGCTTTTGACGGCGCATAGTATGCCAAAACGAGTCATAGAGAGGGAGCCGGACTATATTAACCACCTGAAAGAAACGGCCGCGGCCGTTGCCGAGCTGGTAGGCCTCCCACGCGAGAGGTGGATGTTCTGCTATCAGAGCGCGGGTCACACGCCGGAGGAATGGCTCAAGCCGGACTTCGCCGACGTGATGCCGGAACTTCGAGCGGCCGGTCACACGGATGTCCTGATCGCGCCGGTACAATTCCTGGCGGATCACCTGGAGATTTTGTACGATATCGAAATCGGCGCGCGCGAGCAGGCGGAGCAGCACGGCATCCACTTCGCGCGCATAGAATCGCTGAATACTTCTCCCCTCTTCATCAAGGCGCTGGCAGAAGTTGTAAAAGAAACCATGGCTTCGCCGGTGCACGCGGCATAAATTAAGAAGGGCGAGTTATGCTTTGCACACCCCTGCAAATACGCGAACGTCTGGCAAATGCCTTTGCAGGGGCGAAGCATGACTCGCCCTGAATAATGTCTTTTGGGGATTTCTTCTCCTGACCTATTATACACCAATTTGTCACTTTTTTACAAGGAAAAAGAGGGCAAAAGGTATCAGAAACTTTTGATACACATTAATCGTGATTCCCATGACGAATGATGACAACTGCGCCATTCGCCTATGGAAAAGATAATGTGTAGTTGATTTAGGAAGGAGAATCATAAAAAGTGGCAAACGAACCCCAACAAACGGCTTTCAGTAATCAGTACTATGACCTGGTGAGTATCCTTTACCATGCTCTGGAAGCAGCCCAGAATGCTTCTACCTATGCGCGGGACGCTCAGGGAGATCAGCAGCTTTCTCAATTCTTCCAGCAGGTGCAACAGCAGAATAACAATATTGCTCAACAGGCACAGCAGCTGGTTAGCCGTTATAGCCGCTAGCCAACGTAGACGTTTCAATTCGTCACGTTTCCTGACACATAGGCAGAGCCATTGAAAGGCTAAAAGCCTCCCGTCAAGGACGACCCTTGCGGTCGTCCTGACTCCTCCGGTCGCTTCATGCCCCTCGCTCTTTTGTTTCCCTTTGAGACTTGCAAAAAGCTCTGCAGTTTTCCATACACCCTTTGCGCTATACCCTGCCGTGCGCTATAATAAGAATACAACGTCAAAGACTGATTGCTACTGGCACAAGAGTGTGCCTACTTATCATCTTTCCTAAAATTGGGCGTTGATTCTAGAGATGCGGGCACATTTGATGATGCTAGTATATTCACCACTCAAACGCACTCATTCCTTTCAGAGTTAGCGAAACGAGCTTTTTCGCCTATTTTCGTTGTCGGGATAGTCATGATGGCTATCCAGAAGGCGAGAGCAAGAGCTGCGAGGCCACTGTATTTACGATCCTTGATTCGATCCGATTTTGCCTCACGCCCACCTCCCGCCTCTAGAATTGAGGAGCGAGGATACACAGTGTACTACAAATTTGACGTGGTCATCGTTGGTTCCGGCGGGGCAGGTTTGATGGCCGCCATGCAACTACCGAATACCAGTGTAGCTGTGCTCAGTAAAGTTTACCCTACACGCTCACACACCGGAGCCGCCCAGGGAGGCGTTGCGGCCGCGCTGGGCAACGTGGAAGAAGACCACTGGAAGTGGCATATGTACGATACCGTCAAGGGCGGCGACTACCTGGTAGATCAGCCCGCGGCCGAGATCCTGACACGTGAAGCGATCGATGCCGTCTACGAACTGGAACATCGTGGCCTGCCATTCAACCGCACACCCGATGGGCGTATCGACCAGCGCCGCTTCGGCGGACATACACGCAACTTTGGCGAGGGACCTGTACGCCGTTCCTGCTACGCCGCCGACCGCACCGGGCACATGATCCTGCAAACGATGTACCAGAACGCGGTGAAGAACCAGGTGCGCTTCTTCAACGAATACCTCGTGCTCGACCTGCTGATCAATGATGGACAGGCCTGTGGCGTCGTAGCCCTGGAGATACGCACGGGGGAAATTCATACCTTCCACGCCAGGGCGGTGCTCTTCGCGACAGGCGGTTATGGGCGCGCCTGGCGTGTCACCAGTAACGCCTTCGCCTGCACAGGCGACGGCATGGCCATCGCATATCGCAGCGGTATTCCTTTGGAGGATATGGAGATGTACCAGTTCCACCCCACCGGCATCTACAAAGTCGGCGTGCTGCTCAGCGAGGCGGCTCGCGGCGAGGGTGGCAAACTTCTCAACGGCAAAGGCGAATACTTCATGGAACGTTATATGCCCACGCTCAAAGACCTGGCGCCGCGCGACATTGTTTCGCGCTGTATGATTCAAGAGGTCAAGGAGGGACGCGGCGTAGACGGCAAAGATTACCTCTTCCTGGATGTACGACACCTGGGAGCCAAGACGATCGCCGAGAAGCTGCCCGATATCACCGATTTCGCGCGCAACTACCTCGGTGTCGAGCCCATTACCGAGCCTGTGCCGATCCAACCGACGGCGCACTACGCTATGGGCGGCATCCCAACCGATAACGACGCGCGCGTCGTCATCGACCCGCAGTGGACCCCTCTGCCCGGCTTCTATGCCGCCGGTGAGGTAGCCTGTGTCTCGGTCCATGGCGCCAACCGCCTGGGCACCAATTCACTGGTGGACCTGATCGTGTTTGGTCGACGCGCGGGCAAACACATGGCGAAGTTCATTGCAGAAAATAGCCACGCGCCGCTCCCAAACGAACCAGAGGCGTATGCCCGCGAGTGGGTGGATCACCTCTACAGCTCGGTCGGCGGGGAGTCGGCGGCCCGTGTGCGCAGCACGCTGCAAAACGAGATGGACGACAAAGTCTTTGTCGAGCGCAGCGAACAAAGCCTGCGTCATGCCCTCGATACCCTGGATGGCTTGCAGGAAACGTATAAACGAGCACAATTACAAGACAAAGGCAAGAAGTTCAATACGGAATTGGTCGAAGCCATTGAACTCGGCTTCTTGCTCGACTGTGCAGAGGCGACGATCCACGGCGCCAGGGCGCGCACTGAAAGTCGCGGCGCGCATTTTCGCCTCGACTACCAGAAGCGCGACGACGTCAACTGGTTGAAACATACACTTGCATACAAAGGTGTGAAAGCACATGATGTACGCCTGGAATATAAGGATGTCATATTGATCGATGATCCAATTTTCAAGCCCAAGGAACGGAAATACTAAGGAGGCAAACCATGAATGTGTTGGTGCGTATCAAGCGCTTCGACCCTGAAAAGGATAAGAAGCCGTACTGGGCCGATTACCGCGTGGAGGTCGACCCCATCGACCGTTTGTTGGATGCCATGAACACCATCAAGTGGACGATGGATGGTTCACTCACCTACCGCCGCTCGTGCGCGCATGGTGTGTGTGGCTCTGATGCCATGCGTATCAATGGCCGCAACAGGCTGGCCTGCAAGGTGCTCATGCGCGATGTCGGCGACAAAGTGACTATCGAGCCCATGCTTGGCTTCCCGGTTATCAAGGACCTCGTTGTCGATATGGATCCGTTCTTTGAGAAGTATAAAGCTGTCAAGCCCTACCTGATCAATTACGATAACGAGCCGGGCACGGAACGCCTACAAAGCCCTGCTGAGCGCGAGCGCTTTGACGAGGGCACAAAATGCATCCTCTGCGGCGCCTGTACGGGTTCCTGCCCATCGGTATGGGGCAATCCCGACTGGGTGGGTCCGGCCTCGATCGTCAACGCTCACCGCTTCATCTTCGATAGTCGCGATCAGGGAGCGGCAGAGCGGCTTGGCATCCTGGGACAGCGCGATGGCGTCTGGCGCTGCCGCACGATCTTCAACTGTGCCGATGCCTGCCCGCGCGGTATCCCCGTTACCGACCTGATCGAACAGGTCAAACGCGCCATCGTCTACAACGACCCGGGCAGCGAATAACATGGAAACCTGGCAGCACCGCGACATTATTACCAACGGCATCCGCATGCATTATGTAACGCAGGGCAGCGGTCCACTGGTTGTGCTTTTGCACGGCTTCCCCGAGTTCTGGTACTCCTGGCGCTACCAGATCCCCTTCCTGGCGGAGCATGGCTATACCGTTGTCGCCCCTGACCTGCGTGGGTACAATGATACAGACAAGCCGCGCAATGGATACGATGTGCCGACACTCCTGAGAGACATCGCGGGTTTAATCAGGGGATTGGGACAGGACCAGGCCATCATTGTTGGACATGACTGGGGTGGAGGGCTGGCCTGGCAATTTGCCATTCACTATCCATACATGACCAGCCGCCTGATCGTCATAAATGCGCCGCATCCATACGCGATGCTGCGTGAATTTCGCACGCTCAAACAGCTCCGCAAAAGCTGGTATATCTTCTTTTTTCAAATTCCCTGGCTCCCTGAAGCATTTTTGCTGCGCAACCATGCCAATGAAGTTGGACGCATGCTCAACGGGGCGGCGCTGCAAAAAGCTGCCTTTCCCCCCGAGGTGACCGCGAAATACCAGGAGGCGATGAGCAAACCCGGGGCGATGACCGCCGCGTTGAACTATTACCGTCAACTTTTTCGCCACCTGCCGCCTCCCGCCGTCAGGGAGAATACACAGGTCAGCGCCCCGACGCTATTGATCTGGGGAGAGCACGATATCGCGCTCGGCATCGAAATGACCTATGGTCTTGAGCAATGGGTGGACGATATTGAAGTCAAACGCCTTCCCGATAGCGGGCACTGGGTGCAGCAGGAGCAACCTCACAAGGTAAATCAGCTCATGCTAGATTTCCTGCAGAGCTCCAAGACGTAGTCTCCTTGTGTGGAATGGGCTGCTGGCGGTTGCACCGCCAGCAGCCCATTCCACACAAGAAAAAGCACAAGGAAAGCCGAACCGACGCTGAACCTTCAGGGGGGAGAAGATGCAGCCTGCTTATGAAATAACACACATAAGCAAACGGTCCGGCCTCCAGGTGAAAACGGCGGACACATTGCCGCGAAGCGACAACAGTCAACGCCTATCACAAAAATAGCCAGATATGTATCTACTGATAGAGCGCACTATCTTCAACACACTGGACGTGATGTCTCCTATTTCAGAGCGTGTAATCACCGACCCCCCATAAGACCCTTCCGCAGCCGCCAGCCAGTGAGCGCCACAAGCCTGGCACATCCCGTGGGACGCATCGTACATCTTTGGCACCGGTACCGCTGATATGTGTTGCCCCATGCTATCGATCAATCGTAAACACCACGCGCACTGTCGTACCATACTACTTCACCATGTCCTTTTGCTAAATCCCCCATTTCACCAATCGCCGCGTGAAGACCCCTGTGTTGGAGAGATACAATTCTGAAACTGAATATTTTGCAATACCAGCGAAACCTCAGACGTGTGACCCGGCGTTATATCTTCCGCGAAGACAGAAATTGGCATAAATTTACAATTGTCGATAACCCACGAGTCCTGAGAAGATGCAAACAGGCTGCAATCCTGCGGCTTCATTTTCAAGAGTGTCTCATGTACAAGTATACGTGTCTCCGCTTGATTTTCTGGGCCAGGCGCCATCAAATGGATATTAAAGTCTTCGGGGCAGGAGGGATCATCCAGCCCCACAAAATGACGCAAACGCCTACGGTTCAGGTAGCGAAGGCCATAATTTGTGGCAATACGATAGATCCAGGCGTCTAAAACGAGATCGGGAGATGTTTTCCCAATCTCTTTATACACGTGTAAAAACGTATCTTGCGCAAGGTCAAGGGCCACTTCACGGTTGCCTACGAGGCGATGCAGATAACCAGTTATGGGCTGTTGTAGCCGTTCAATCAATAAACAAAATGCCTGTGCATCCCTCGCCCGTAGGCTCTCTACCACCTGGACATCCATCACCATTTTGGCCTTATCTGCTCCAACAAGGTCCTATCCGTTTTCTATGTAGCTTTGAGATGCCTGTATTAGTACAATCAATAACTCAGCCAAAAACGGACAATTTCACCCGAATATCTTAAGAGAACACAACAGGGCTAATCCCCGTTTATACAACGGATACTGTGATCGTATGATATCCGGATGACCCATCTGGGGCAGGAGGTTCCACCTGGGGGTCCTGCACATTCCCTTCCATATCAACGGCACGCGCAATGAGGGTTTTGCTACCAGACGAGGTAGGTTGCCAGGGATATTCCCACAGCACCCATGTGAGGTTAGAGAGAGGTCGTTTAAGGGTTGCAATTTGCCAGCTATCACCGCCATCCAGGCTGATATCGACTTCGGAGATACCTTTGTTGCCCGAGAAGGCGACTCCGCCGATATACGTTGTCTTGTTAACAGAAACGGTTGACCCTATTAGCGGCGTATCGATGCGGGCAGTCATGCGTATCGGCGCTGGGTCACTCCAGCCGCGCGTTTGCCAGTAACCCTGGTAATCTTGCGTCACGACCTGGATGTGCGTCAGCCATTTGCAGTGTTTCATTCCGTAGATGCCGGGGACAAGCATACGCACGGGAAAGCCATGGTTCTGTGGAAGAGTGGCCCCATTCATACGCACAGCTAGCAGCGTGGTGGGCTCAAGCGCCTTATCGAGGTGGATGCTATCGCTATAATCATCTGTTGCATAGAACACAATTTTGACGGCGCCCGGCTTGACGCCCGCGCGCTCAAGCAGGTCTTTCAGGCGCACCCCTTCCCAGAGGGCGCTGCTCATGTATTCACCACCAACCTCGTTGCTGATGCACATCATCGACTCGTACTGCTTCTGCATGGGCAGAGCCAGCAACTGGTCGTAACTGAGCGTGAAGGGGTGGTCAACATCTCCATCGACGGTCAGGTGCCAGCCGCCGCTATCGACGGTCGGGTCAGAGAAAAGGTTTTTAGAGACAACGTAATACTGGTTGTTGGAAGTGACCTCGGCAGAGAGGAACGGCGCAGGGTGAATATCTCCGTAGTTTGGCACAGGCGGCGGCACTATCTTCTTTTTATAGTGCTGGATCACCTTAGCAACGGGAGCGGTGGCACTACTGACGCCCCCGGTAATAAAGCGCCATGCTCCGATGCCCAACAGTCCGACACCAGCTATGATGAGTCCTCTTTCGATGAGCGCGCGCCGCGTCAGGCCACCTGTTTCTCCGGCATCCTGAGCAATCTTTTCCTTACGACCGCGCGTCAACAGCCAGTTCTGCGCCAGCACAAGAAGGAGGCCATATACGACACCTACCGCGGCGAGGCTCACGATCGTGTTGCCAAAACCAATAGCGAGATCGATTCCGAAGACACCGGCGCCAGTCAGCGGCAGAAGCACCACGCCGACCAGCAGCCAGAGCACAAAGGCCAGCATTAGCCCCTGCTGATACTGCAGCCTCCGGCCCGCTGACGGCACCGCTGTTTCCGCCTGCGACCCGTCATCAGAAGAAGGTCCTTTAACTGAAGCGACGGGTTTAGTGACCGCCAGGTAAAGGTTGTAGAGTCCTCCACATAGCGCGAAGACAAGACATTGCCCTACGAGAATGATATAGAACAGGTAATGTTTGGCGTCCCCACCAATCAACTGGTGCAGGTAATCAAACATAGCTGCGGGCATCAACGCGGTGAGAAAGGATCCAAACACTTCCGGCAGTGAGATGCCGCCCACAAACTGGTAGAGCAGTAGCATAAAGCCTGTGGCGATAATGCCTGCTCCAAGGCCAGCGATAAAGCCAATAGTAAATTGCTGTTTCCTGGTTGTCGTCTTCATAGCGGTGCTTCTTTTGTGCCAACGGAATATACCACAACATATACACTAATATTATATCAGCTATGAGGTTACACGATTGATGAGGCTGATATTTACGGGGGTTGATTGTATGTCATCCCCTTCTGTTCAGCGTTTCTGACCCCAGCCGACGAACAGGCCAAACTCTACCTTTTTACCTCTTCCCTGTCAAGAGAAATGCGGGGGCTAAGCAAAAAAAGGATGTTGCAAACCTTCCTGAGCACGTAACATAGATCACATTTTTTATGTATCGCAATTCATACTTTTTATGTGATATCCTTCGCATTCTTTCTTTGATCTGTCATCTATACTGCACCGTATTAGTTTGACTGAGCAATTTGTAATGCGTCTCCTGTAAAAAGTCCTTTGGCAGCTATCCTTTTAGTCCGGCCACTTAAGATGAAGACCTCTGAGACATGCACATGTAAAAACTGTTTTGAAAAATATTGATCAATGTACTCCCAAAGGAGGTAAAATCTATGCAATCTCCTCGAACCACTCGCTTTACCCGGCTCTTGATCCCATTGCTGGTAGGATGCCTCGTTGTCTTATTCACAGCAGCAGCGCCACGATCACAGGCGAGCGCCAGCAGTATTGCAACCTCTCACGCCCTTAGACCGGCCATATCGACAAGTTGTCCTGCCAGCGGAACGGCACGCGCCGCGTATATGCCTTCCATGACATTGGGGAGTCACTCAACGATTGTCTATATTGTCAACGAAGGAACCTTCGCTAATCCCACCTTTGGCACGCTGAAACGCTACGATGTTGTGACCGGTGTCAAAGTCGAAGTCGTGAAGATGGCAAACACGTACATCGCTTCGGCCCAGGTCTCGGCCAATGGGCAGTGGCTGCTTTTCGTAGCTCAATCCGCGGGACAGGTCAGGCTACAATTGATCCGCATGGATGGCCAATACCTGCAGACGCTCTACTGTGGTGCCGGCAGCCCACAGGGAAGTATCCTCGATGAACAGTGGTCGACGAATCAGCACCTGGTCGTCTTCCTACAGGTTCTCCAATCCGGCACAGCCATCTACCTGCTGGACGTTACCAATGGCGCGCTCCAGGTAGAACTGCCGGCCGTGCAAACTCTCACTTTCGCCCCGCGCACCTGGCTTGACAATACGCGCGTCTACGTCACACTTGAGAGGACAGATAGTCCACCGACTATCCTGTACATCCTGGATACAAGCAAAGGCGCCAACCAGAACTCTCAAAACCTGCAAAAGGTCTTCGACGGTTCTTCCACGCCCTTCTGCTGGGACTTCGACAGCAGTTATGATACCACCAAATTGTTTACCACTCAGTGTACGGTCGATCCCAATCCGAATGGCCCTGGAGCTGGTAACTACCATGGTCCCAGCGTTATCAATGTGCGCCCAGCAACAGGAGGCTCACCCACCTCCGTCTATACTCGGAATGACCTGGCCTTCACTTCGGTGCGTGCCGTCACCAGCAGCACCGTGCTCTTCACCGTCGGCAACACATCGGGAGTTACCAGCCAGAATGGGCTCTGGCGCGTCGGCACGAATGGCTTCAATCCCGTACGCCTGACCAGCACCGGCAATCAATTGAACCGGTTCAGCCAGTTTCCCTGGTCTAACGT
>WNFW01002600.1_pt1 | contig 12375 bp, 8 predicted proteins | sample 5400131 | NCBI WGS metagenome assembly WNFW01 (sample SAMN13153362, study PRJNA577476) | soil metagenome | isolation source: 20 cm soil or saprolite under grassland replicate 1 | place: USA:California | collected 2016-06-15 | reverse complement strand
GCGAATTTCAAGGTGCATGTCCACGAGGCTACGCAACAGGCCGGCGGCCGTTGCCGGTCGTATTACGACGCGGCGACCAACCTGACTATCGACAATGGCAATCATCTTTTGCTCTCGGGCAACCGCCACGCACTGGCTTACGCACGATCGATCGGCACCGAGGCGGGACTGGTCGGGCCCAAGCGCGCGCAATTTCCGTTCGTTGATCTCGGCACGGGCCAGCGTTGGCAGCTCGACCTCGGAGAAGGCCGGCTGCCGCTGTGGGTGTTCGATGGGGCCCGCCGTGTGCCCGACACCGGCCTGCTTGATTACCTCGCACTGATGCCTCTGATCTGGGCGGCGCCAAGCAAACTGGTCGGGGATGCCATCCGCTGCGAGGGAACGCTCTATCAGCGGTTGGTGCAGCCGCTGCTGCTTGCAGCGTTGAACGTCGACCCACCCGAAGGGTCCGCCGGCCTTGCCGGCGCGGTGGTGCGCGAAACCCTGTTGGCGGGCGGACAGGCTTGCCGGCCGCTGATTGCACGCGACGGCTTGAGCGCGGTTCTGATCGAACCGGCAATCAAGCTGTTGCAGGAAAAGGGTGCCAGCATCCGGTTCGGGCATGAACTGCGCGAGTTCGCCATGTCGGCAGACGGCGTTGGGCAGTTGAAGTTTCGCGACGATACCGTCGCTCTAGAACCCGGCGACGCCGTGGTGATGGCCGTTCCGCCACGCGCGGCTTCGTCGCTGCTGCCAGAGCTGCGAACGCCGTCCAAATTCCGGGCGATCGTGAATGCGCATTTCCGCTTCGATCCGCCGAAAGACATGCCTCCGATTCTCGGGGTTGTCGGTGGCCTGGTGGAGTGGCTGTTCGCGTTTCCGCAGCGCCTGTCGGTCACCGTCAGCAATGCCGACCGGCTGGTGGATATGCCGCGTGAGGAGCTCGCGCAGGCGATCTGGCGGGACATCTGCAAGGCCGGCGGGGTTAGGGGCGAGCTGCCGCCCTGGCAGATTGTGCGCGAGCGCCGAGCGACATTCGAAGCCACGCCGGAGCAAAACGCGCTGCGGCCAGGCGCGTCCACGAACTGGAAAAATCTGTTTCTCGCGGGCGACTGGACTAATACAGGATTGCCGGCCACCATCGAAGGATCGGTGCGGTCGGGAGACCGCGCCGCCGATCTGGTGCTGGCGATGCGGCGGGCGTGATCGAGATCACAGGCGGTTTCGGCATAACCGGGTAAGCCATTTCAATTCATCTAGGAGATGTCGAGCCAGATGCATTCCGTCAACAAGTCAGCAGGAATTGAGAACGGCGCGCTGGAGGCGAGCATCGTGTCGGCAACGCGGGCATTGCTTGGCTATAGAAAGCCGGATGGGCATTGGGTCTTCGAACTGGAGGCCGATTCCACCATTCCCGCCGAGTATGTGCTGCTTCGTCATTACCTCGGCGAGCGGGTCGACGCCGTGCTGGAAGCCAAGATCGCGAATTACCTGCGCCGGGTTCAGGGCGCCCACGGCGGCTGGCCGCTGGTACACGACGGCGATTTCGACATGAGCGCCAGCGTCAAAGCCTATTTCGCGCTGAAGATGATCGGCGATTCTGTCGACGCGCCGCACATGGTGCGTGCGCGCGAGGCGATCCGGTCGCGTGGCGGCGCCATCCACAGCAACGTTTTCACCCGCTTCTTGCTGGCGATGTTCGGGGTACTGAAATGGCGGAGCACGCCGGTGCTGCCGATCGAGATCATGCTGCTGCCGATGTGGTCGCCGTTTCATATCAACAAGATTTCGTATTGGGCGCGGACCACGATCGTGCCGTTGATGGTTCTGGCGGCGCTGAAGCCGCAGGCGAAAAATGTCAGCGGTGTCGGTGTCGATGAGTTGTTCCTGCAGGACCCGCACTCAATCGGAATGACAGCCAAGGCGCCGCATCAAAACTGGGGCTGGTTTCTCTTGTTCCGCGGATTGGACGCCATATTGCGGGTGATCGAGCCGCTGTTTCCCAAGAAATTGCGTGCGCGCGCGATCGATAGCGCCGTTGCATTCATCGAAGAACGATTGAACGGCGAAGATGGTTTAGGCGCGATCTACCCGCCGATGGCCAACACCGTGATGATGTACGAGGTGCTGGGCAAACCCGCGGACTATCCACCACGCGCCATCACACGAAGGGGGCTCGACAGGCTTCTGGTGATCGGCGAGCACGAGGCCTATTGCCAGCCTTGCGTCTCGCCGGTGTGGGACACCTCGCTGGCATGTCACGCCCTGATCGAAGCCGGCGGTGAGGAGGCATTTGCTCCAGCCAAACAGGGTCTGGACTGGCTGCTGCCAAAGCAGGTGCTGGATATCAAGGGCGACTGGGTCGTGAAGCGGCCGGACGTTCGCCCGGGCGGCTGGGCCTTCCAATATAACAATGCCTACTATCCCGACCTCGACGACACCGCCGTCGTGGTCATGGCGATGGATCGCACGCGGCAGGCCGCCCGAAGCCGTGAATACGATACCGCGATCGCGCGCGGCCGCGAATGGATCGAGGGCATGCAGAGCCGCGATGGCGGCTGGGCCGCCTTCGACGTCAACAATCTCGAATATTATCTCAACAATATTCCGTTCTCCGATCATGGCGCGCTGCTCGATCCGCCGACCGAGGACGTTACCGCGCGCTGCGTCTCGATGCTGGCCCAGCTCGGCGAAACCGCGCAAAGCAACAAGGCGCTTGCGGCTGGAATCGCCTATCTGCGCCGGACCCAGCTTGCGGAGGGATCGTGGTATGGCCGCTGGGGGATGAACTACATTTACGGCACGTGGTCGGCGCTGTGCGCGCTCAACGTCGCCGGGGTCGACCATCAGGACCCCGGGATTCGCAAGGCCGTGGCCTGGCTGGTCTCGATTCAGAATGAGGACGGGGGCTGGGGCGAGAATGCCACCAGTTACCGACTCGACTATAAGGGCTTCGAGGATGCGCCCTCGACCGCCTCGCAAACGGCATGGGCCTTGCTTGGTTTGATGGCGGCGGGGGAGGTCGGGCATCCGGCGGTCGCGCGTGGCGTCGAGTACCTAATAGCCACACAGACGGAAAAAGGTTTGTGGGATGAGCAGCGCTTCACGGCAACAGGCTTTCCTCGGGTGTTTTATCTGCGCTATCATGGTTATCCGAAGTTCTTTCCGCTCTGGGCGTTGGCGCGGTATCGGAATCTGAGGAACACCAACAACAGGGTGGTAGGGGTCGGAATGTGAAATTGGGGGCGGGGGCATCCGCGGGCAATCCGATTGACCCGCGGCCGGTGTTGATAGTGACTGGCTTGGTGCAGGAGGCCCGCATCGCGGCAGGGCCCGGCATGACCGTCATTTGCAGCAGTAGCGATCCGCAGCAATTGCGCGCGCTTCTGACCGTCTTTGACCCCTTGACGATCAGAGGCGTGATCAGCTTCGGCGTCGCCGGTGGCCTGGATCCCACATTGAAATCAGGCGATGTCGTGATGGCGACCGAAGTGCTGGCGGGTGACACCCGGTGGCTGGCCGGTCTGGCCCTGAACGAAGGAATGATCGCCAGCGTGGGTTTGGGGCGCCGACGCGTTGTCAGGGGTCGTCTCGCGGGCGTGGAACAGGTGGTCGCCGCCCGGGCCGTAAAGGCCGCACTGCATTCGGAGACAGGAGCGGCCGCAGTCGATATGGAGAGCCATATCGCCGCAGCCTACGCCGCCGAGGTGGGGCTTCCGTTCGCGGCTCTGCGCGTCATCAGCGACCCCGCCAGTCGCGCTCTGCCGACGATGGTGATGGCAGCGATCAAGCCGAACGGCGACATCGATCTGCGCAAGATCCTGCGCGGTGTCGCGCGCAATCCACTCACTCTGCGCTCGCTGGTCTCGACAGGGATCGACTTCAATCGCGCGCTGCGCAGCCTACGCGGCTGTCGAAGCTTTCTGCTGGGCGGCGAGAGCCTCGTCGCGGCGGATTTCTGACAGACGCTTCTGCACTTCCGCCGAGAAGATGTACTGCGCGGGGCGCTGTTTATCGAGATTGATCTCGGGCGCCATCGGACCGGTCGTCCGCACGCCGCGCAGTGCCACCCACAGCGCCTTGAAGGGACTGTTCAGCGCGGCGGTCGCCGCGGTCGGCTCGTAGCCGCAATGCGCCATGCAGTCGGCGCATTTCTCGTACTTGCCAGTGCCGTAGCTGTCCCAGTCCGTCGTCTCCATCAATTCCTTGAAGGTCTTGGTATAGCCCTCGCCGAGCAGATAGCAGGGCTTCTGCCAGCCAAAAATATTGCGTGCCGGCATACCCCACGGCGTGCATTCGTATTCCTGATTGCCTGCCAGGAAATCCAGGAACAGGCCGGTATGCAGGAAATTCCACTTCTTGCCCTTGCCGAGCGCAAACACGTTGCGGAACAGCTTCTTGGTTTTGGTGCGGTTGAGGAAGTGCTCCTGATCGGGCGCGCGCTCGTAGGCATAGCCCGGCGACATTGAAACGCCGATACCGAGTTCGGTCGTGAAGTCGAGGAACTTGGCGATGTCCTCGGCGGCATGCCCGTCGAAGATCGTGGCATTGACGTTGACGGTGAAACCCTTGGCCTTGGCGGCCTTGATGGCCGAGACCGCGCGATCGAATACACCGGGCTGCGAAACCGCCTTGTCGTGGTGGTCTTTCAGACCGTCCAGATGCACCGAGAAAAACAGATATGGCGAAGGTTCGAACAAATGGAGTTTCTTTTCCAGCAGCAGGGCGTTGGTGCACACAGACACGAATTTCTTGCGTGCCACCAGACCACGGACAATCTCGCCAATTTCCTTGTGGATCAGCGGCTCGCCGCCGGGAATCGCCACCATCGGCGCGCCACATTCGTCGGCAGCATCCCAGCATTCCTGCGCCGACATGCGGCGATTGAGAATCGCGTCCGGGTAGTCGATCTTGCCGCAGCCGATGCATGCGAGATTGCAGCGAAACAGCGGCTCGAGCATCAGCACCAGCGGATAGCGCTTTCGGCCAAGCAATTTCTGCTTGACCATATACCCGCCGATGCTCAGTTCCTTGAAGAAAGGTATTGCCATTACAAGTTTTCTTTCTGGACGCGATAGAGGTGGATCAGCCCGCCGCTAGCTCAGCTGGAAGCCGAAATTCGATATTTTCTTCCCGGCCAGGCAATACCGACACCGTAACCGGCCCGATCCGTCTCAGGGCCTCGATCACGTCATCGACAAGAATCTCGGGCGCCGAGGCGCCGGCGGTGATGCCGACGGCCTTCGCGTCCTTGAGCCAATCCGGGTTCAACTCGCTGCCATCGGCAATGAGATAACTCGCGACCCCGACTTCGGTGCCGATCTCGCGCAGCCTGTTTGAATTGGAACTATTGGTGGCCCCCACCACCAAAATGACATCCACGAGCTTACTCAGGTCCCTTACCGCGGATTGGCGGTTCTGTGTCGCATAGCAGATATCCCGGATATCCGGGCCTTGAATATCCGTAAAACGCTGGTGAAGGGCGGCAATTATGTCCTTTGTGTCATCCACGCTGAGCGTGGTCTGGGTAATATACGCCACTGGGGTGTCCGCAGGCATCGTCAAAGCCGCCACGTCGTCGACGTTCTGGACCAGCAGCACCGGGCCGGGAACCTGACCCATGGTTCCCTCGACCTCGGGGTGCCCGGCATGGCCGATCAGGATCAGCGCCCGTCCTTTCGACATGTAGCGCTTGCCCTGATTGTGGACCTTGGTCACCAGAGGGCAGGTGGCATTGAGGACCGGCAGGCGGCGTGCGGCCGCTTCCTCCTCCACGCTCCTCGCCACGCCATGGGCGCTGAATACGGTGACGGCGAGCGGCGGCACTTCCGACAAGTCCTCAACGAAGATTGCGCCCTTATTCTTCAGGCTTTCGACGACGTATTTGTTGTGCACGATCTCGTGGCGCACATAGACCGGCGGCCCATACTTTTCGAGGGCGCGCTCGACGATTTCGATTGCGCGCACGACCCCCGCACAAAATCCGCGGGGCTGTGCCAGATACACTTCCATGGGACGCCCGTTACGCAAGTTGCACCAAACTCATTTCTGCCTCTCCGTATGTGCAATATCCGCACCACGATCCAGTTCCGCACCCATCGGTTCCCAACCAGGGGTACAGGGCTTTGTGTCAAAAAAAGATCGGCTCGAAAAGGCGGATCGCCAGCGCACCCGCAAGGGGTGATGGTATTGAGGTACCAAATTTGCCAAGCCGCGATAAAGAAAGCCTTTGATCCCTCACTTGTTCGTCACTTTACCGCCGGCAATCCCCGCTATATCAGCCTCCATCGCGGTTTCGGTATCTTTGCGCCGCGTCTCCACGTGCTCCAGAAAACAACCCCAAAACAACATTAGATCGGCTCGCGGAACTCCGGTAGATAGCGGGCGTTCGAGGCAAGTCCATAACGCCAGAAAGAAAAACTGTGCTGACAGGTATTGTCGTATCGATTGTCAAGGCTTGCACGCGGTTTGCCCTTTTCATTCTCCTGGTCGGCCTTATCCTTGCGATAGGGGCGGGCTTCTACACCGCCCATCACTTCGCAATCAACACCGACATCAACACGTTGATTTCGCAGAAACTTGATTGGCGCCAGCGCGACAATCAATTCGAGCACGCATTCGATCGGGACAGAACGATCCTCGCCGTGGTGGATGCTCCGACCCCGGAGTTGACCAACGTTGCGGCCAAGGCGCTTGAACAGAAATTGTTCGGGGACACCAAGAATTTCGTGTCGATTCGCCCTTTGGGTTCCGGCGAATTCTTTGAAAAGAACGGGCTGTTGTTTCTTCCGATGGCCGACGTCGGGCGGCTCGTTGGGCAGTTCGAATCCGCAGCGCCCCTGATCGAAATCATGGCCGGCGATCCCAGCATACGCGGACTGACCGGCGCGCTGGAAACCGGCCTCGCCGGCATCAAGCGCGGACAAGTCAAACTCGACAGCACCGAACGGCCCTTCAACCTGATCGCCCAGACCCTCGAGAAGGTGTTGAACACGGGAACCGCAACGTTCTCCTGGCGCGAACTGGTTAGCGACAAACCTTTGACCGACTCCGACCGACGCGCCTTCATCGAGTTCCGGCCGGTCCTGGACTTCAATGCCCTGGAACCGGGCAAGGAGGCGACCGATGCCATCAGACAGGCGGCACAGAATCTCAATCTCGCAGGCGAATATGGGGCGCGGGTCAGGCTGACCGGACCGGTTCCGATCGCCAACGAAGAGTTCGCGACCGTTCAGGACGGCGCTGTCGTCAACGTGATCGGCACGGTGCTTGTGGTACTGTTCATCCTTTGGATGGCGCTCCATTCGCCGAAGATCATCTTCGCCGTGTTCGTCAATCTCGTCATCGGCCTTTCCATCACCACGGCGCTGGGCCTCATGATGGTAGGTTCGCTGAACCTGCTGTCGATCGCGTTCGCCGTTCTGTTTGTTGGATTGGGCGTGGACTTCGGCATTCAGTACAGCGTTCGCTATAGGTCGGAGCGCTTCAAGAGTGAGGAGCTGCGGGCTGCGCTGGAGAGGGCGGCCAAGCGTTCTGCAGTCCCGCTTTCACTGGCCGCGATGGCGACAGCGGCGGGATTCCTTTCCTTCCTGCCGACCGACTACAAGGGCATTTCGGAACTCGGTGCGATCGCTGGCGTAGGCATGCTCATCGCCTTTACCTCGAGCATCACCGTGCTTCCGGCTTTACTGGACTTGCTCAACCCACCCGGCGAAAAGGAGCCGGTCGGCTATGCATTCCTGGCGCCGGTTGATCATTTCCTCGAAAAGCATCGCGTCATCATTGTCGTCGGCACGCTTCTGGTCGCAGTCGCCGGTCTGCCGCTGCTTTATTTCCTCAGGTTCGATTTCAACCCGATCAACTTGCGAAGCCCCAAGGTCGAATCGATCGCCACATTTCTCGATTTGAGGAAGGATCCGAACACCGGCGCCAACGCCATCAACGTGATGACGAATTCGGAATCCGAGATTAAAAAAATTGAAGCCAAGCTGAGTAAGCTGCCGGAGGTCCTCAGCGTCAGGTCGCTGAACAGTTTTGTGCCCGAAGACCAGCTGGCAAAGCTGAGGTTAATCGCCCAGGGGGCCAAAATCCTTAGTCCCGCGCTCAATCCGGAATCTGTCGATGCCGCGCCCTCCGACGACGAGAATGTCGAAGCCTTGAAGTCATCGGCGGACAGCCTGCTCAAGACCGCCGGCGATGCCAAGGGTCGCGGGGCGGTCGCATCGCGGCGGCTGGCCGATGCCTTGTCAAAGCTTGCCCAGTCCGATCAAGCCACGCGAGACAAGGCCCAGGCGATCTTCGTCTCGCCGTTGAAGGTCGTGCTCGATCAACTCAAGAACTCGCTGCAGGCACAGCCGGTCAGCCTGCAAACCCTGCCGCCCGATCTGGTGCGCTCCTGGAAAACCAAGGATGGCCTGACGCGGGTTGAGGCATTGCCGCGCGGTGATCCCAACGACAACGAGACACTGCGCAGGTTTGCCACCGCGGTTCTGGCCGCCGAGCCGACCGCGATCGGGGGACCGGTATCGATTCTGAAATCCGGCGAGCTCGTTGTGAGAGCGTTCATCGAGGCCGGCGTTTGGGCGCTGGTCGTGATCAGTCTCCTGCTCTGGCTGACATTGCGGCGAATAACCGACGTACTGCTGACGCTTGTCCCACTGTTGGTGGCGGGGGCGGTGACACTGGAAATCTGCGTGCTGATCGAGTTGCCGCTCAATTTTGCCAATATCGTCGCACTGCCGCTGCTGCTTGGCATCGGCGTTGCCTTCAAGATTTACTATGTAACGGCTTGGCGGTCGGGCAGAACGAATCTGCTGCAGTCGAGCCTGACGCGGGCAATATTTTTCAGCGCGATGACGACAGCCACGGCGTTCGGAAGCCTGTGGTTATCGAGTCATCCGGGTACTTCGAGCATGGGCAAGCTTTTGGCGCTCTCGCTCGTCACGACGCTCGCCGCCGTGCTGTTGTTCCAGCCAGCGCTAATGGGAAAACCGCGCGAGGTCCGGGAGTAGACAGATGTCGCCGACCGGATCGGCCGAAGCGGACTTTTGACCCGATGTTTTGGGGACTAGGTTGACGGAGCCGGTGGTCTTCGGCGCGGCGCCCGTCGTTGGGGCGGCGTTCCGGGGTAGTGCACCCGTCGTTTTTGGCGCGCCCTTGGCCATGCTGTTGGCGGGACTGGAGGGAATTGGACCGGCGACGCGGGTCCAGGTCTCACCGCCACAGAGAAAGCCCAATACGCAGCCCTGTATCTCCAGTTGATCGGACCCGATCGGCCTGATCGTTGAGCTGTAGAACTGTCCGTCCTTGGCGTTATAGACTTGGCCCTGCCATTGATCGACGCCAGGCTTCTTCTTCATATCGATCAGGATGGGCATTCCCAAGGTCGGTCTGTTCTGTTTTGAAACATCCGGATTATTCTTGTCGCGGCCGCCAGGCGTTTTCTCCCATGCAACCACGCCCCACATGCTACCGTTGCATTCTGCAACCCGAATATTGGCGACCCCGTCCGCCACCCTCCAATCGCCGGTGGGATCCGCCGCCAGGGCCGACGCAAAGCCTGTCGCCAAAAACAATCCGGAATATGTTACTGTGCGCATGACATTTCGTGGGCAGTGCAACATGGGTCAAACCTATGCTTAAGTAGATGATCCGATCGAGGGCAAAACGCCGCAGCGTTGACTGTTTTCAGTTGACGAAATGGCCATCAACCGACGTATGTAACTGATGCTATATTCCAATCTAGACGTTTCCGAGATGTTTGTGGACCGCCAGTCCCAGCGCAGTTCCATGCATGCGCGCTACTTGAATGAGCAACTTGTACGGGTCCTGAAGACGATTGGTTACGACGTCGGCTTCCAGAAGGGTCAAGGGCAGTACCTGTTCGATCGCGACGGCGTCCGCTATCTCGATCTACTAAGCGGTTTTGGCGTTTTTGCGATTGGCCGGAACCATCCGGCGCTACGCCAGGCCTTGAAGAGCGTCCTCGATAGCGATCTGCCCAATCTCGTGCAACTCGATGTGTCCACGCTGGCGGGCGTATTGGCCGAACGTCTGTTGAAATACGTCCCCCACCTGGACAAGGTCTTTTTTGCGAATTCTGGGGCAGAATGTGTCGAGGCTGCGATTAAATTCGCGCGCGGCGCCACCGGCCGCCCGGGGATCGTGTACTGCGCGCATGCGTTCCACGGATTGTCCTATGGCGCGCTTTCGCTCACCGATGATCCGAACTTCCGCGGCGGATTCGAGCCCCTGCTGCCCGGGTGCACATCGATTCCCTTCAACGACCTGGCCGCGCTGGAGCAGGCGCTGTCGTCGCGCCAGGTTGCCGCCTTTATTGTCGAGCCGATCCAGGGCAAGGGCGTCAATATGCCCACCGATGAGTTTCTGCCGGGCGCGGCGGCGCTCTGCCGCAAATACGGCACCTTGATGGTCGCCGACGAGATTCAGACCGGCATGGGACGAACCGGCCGCTTCCTCGCGGTCGAACACTGGAACGTCGAACCCGACATGGTGCTGCTCGCCAAGGCACTGTCAGGCGGCCATGTTCCGGTCGGCGCGCTGCTCACTCGCAAGAACGTCTTCGACAAGATCTTCAATCAAATGGATCGCGCCGTTGTGCACGGATCGACGTTTGCGAAAAACGATCTCGCGATGGCCGCCGGCATTGCAACGCTCGAGGTGCTCGAGTCGGAAAAATTGGTCGAGGCGGCCGCCAAGCGCGGCGCCGAGCTTCGGCTGGCGCTGACCCGAATGGTTCCCGGCTATGAATTGCTCAAGGAGGTTCGCGGCAAGGGGCTGATGATCGGCGTCGAGTTCGGCCCGCCAAAATCGCTGCGGCTTAAAGCGTCGTGGAATGTGCTCGAAACCGCCAACAAGGGTCTGTTCTGCCAGCTCATCACGGTGCCGCTGTTCAAGGACCACAAGATCCTGACCCAGGTCTCCGGCCACGGCAGCCACACCATCAAGCTGTTGCCGCCGCTGACCATCACGGAAGAGGATTGCAACTGGATCGAGACGGCGTTCGATTCCGTCATTGCCTCCAGCCACAAGGTTCCCGGCGCGATCTGGTCGCTGGGAAAGACACTGGTCGACAACGCCATCCGCAAATCGGCTTAACGGACAAGCGGCTTCGCTTGTCCAGCGACCGCGCTCTATCGCGAATCCTCGAGGATCATCGCGGCGCCTTTTTCCGCGATCATCGCGGTCGGCGTATTGGTATTGCCGGAAGTTATCGTCGGCATTACCGAGGCGTCGACCACGCGAAGTCCGGCAATGCCATAAAGACGCAGCCGTTCATCGACGACGGCCATCGGATCGTTGGCTGTGCCCATCTTGGCCGTGCCAACGGGATGAAAGATCGTGGTGCCGATATCGCCCGCGGCTTGCGCCAGCGACGCGTCATCGTTGCCCACCGCTGGGCCCGGCAGAAATTCTTCAGGGCGATAGCGCGCCAGCGCCGGCTGTTTCATCAGCCGCCGCGTGGTGCGGATGGCGTCGGCGGCAACCTGGCGGTCCTCGACGGTCGATAGATAATTCGGCGCGATCGAAGGTGCTTCGTCGGCCCGGGCCGAGCGAATGCGCACGGTCCCGCGCGAGGTCGGCTGCAAATTGCATGCGCTCACCGTGATCGCCGGGAAGCGGTGCAGGGGATCGCCAAACTTGTCCAGCGACAACGGCTGCACGTGGAACTGGATATTGGCGCGCTCGCGATGCGGATCCGAACGGGTGAAAATGCCGAGCTGCGACGGCGCCATGGTCAGCGGCCCACGGCGGCGGAATGCATAGTCGAGGCCCATCAGGCCGCGCCGCACCAGCGAATAATAGGTCTCGTTGAGCGTGCGAACGCCCGTGACCTTGTAGATCGCGCGCTGCTGCAGATGGTCCTGCAGATTGCGGCCGACGCCTTGGCGGTCGAGCACCGTATCGATCCCGAGCGGCGCGAGCCAGTCGGCCGGGCCGATGCCTGATCGATGCAGCACCTGTATCGATCCGATCGAGCCGGCGCACAGGATCACCTCGCTCCTGGCGCGGGCCTCGGCGACTTCGCCTGTCTGAATGAAGCGCACGCCGACCGCGCGTCCGTTTTCGATCATCAGGCGATCCACCAGCACGTCTTTCTCGAGGCGAAGATTGGGGCGCCTCAGCGCGGGCTTCAGAAAACCGCGCGCAGAAGACCAGCGGCGTCCGCGCTTTTGGTTGACGTGGAAATAGCCGACGCCCTCATTGTCGCCGGTGTTGAAATCCGGAATTTTTGGAATGCCCATTTCTTCCGCGGCTTTGCCGACGGCGTCCAGGACAATCCAGGACAGCCGCGGGGCTTCGATCCGCCAGCCGCCGCCGGTGCCATGATGCTCGCTTTCGCCCAGAAAATGATCCTCCAGCCGCCGGAATGCC
>WNFW01007840.1_pt1 | contig 12389 bp, 13 predicted proteins | sample 5400131 | NCBI WGS metagenome assembly WNFW01 (sample SAMN13153362, study PRJNA577476) | soil metagenome | isolation source: 20 cm soil or saprolite under grassland replicate 1 | place: USA:California | collected 2016-06-15 | reverse complement strand
ATTCCAGTATAGTTATCAAATAAGATACCTTCAATTGGACTTATTGTGCAGGCGAAGCACTGAATTTGGGGCCAAAAAGACTATCGTTTCAAAGACTTACCAAAACAGGTCCCAGTTTGACCCCCACGGGCTGCTCGGCGAACAGCGTCCATGACGCAAAGCTCTGATTGCCCGGGTGGCCTTCTCACCCAAGCCAATTCTCCACGCTCAGGCCGCGGATGCGTTGGAACTCGTCGGCATTGGCGGTCACGATCGTCGCGCCGGTCGCATAGGCGTGGGCCGCGATCAGCAGGTCGTTGCCGCCGATCGGCTTTCCGGCCGCTTCCAGGTCCGAGCGGATTCCGCCGTACTCGGCATCGGCGGGGACATCGAACGGCAGCACGTTGATCTCGCCGAGCAGGTCTTCGACGGCCTTGAGCAGCCGTTTCGAGCCGCCCTTTGCGCACCCGTAGCGCAACTCGGCCGCCACGATGATGCTGGTGCAGATGTTGTCCTCGCCCACCTTGGCGATCCGCTTCGCGGCTCTGCCCTGCGGGTTCCTGATCAGGTCGGAAATGATGTTCGTGTCCAGCATGTAGCGCGTCAAAGCACGTTCTCCGGCGCCGGCACGGGATCGTCGATCTCGGGAAAATCCTCGTCCAGCGGCTTCATCGTCTTGAGCAAGGCGATGAGCCCGCGCTTGCGCACCGGCTCGATCACCAGGCGATCGCCGTCACGGTGCATGATCGCTTCATCGCCCGGCAGTTCGAACTCCACCGGGATGCGGACCGCCTGGTTGCGGCCATTGCGGAATAATCTGACGTGCCTCGGCTTCGGCATGAGCCACCTCCAAGCATATGCCAGAGACATATGCCACAGGGCGCCCGATCTCAAGAGGCCGCTTGGCCGGATAGCTCCCTCGACCTCATCCCAATGCCCGGCCTCGGACAACAGAGAAGGGTTTTCAGAGTCATCATTATCGTGTTGCCTGATCCGGCGAGCGGCGCACCGTGCTCCGCCATGTAAGCCGCCACGCCGACCCGGCGAAATGGAAGATCGCATTTGCCCAGGAGCCAAACCATAAGCCGCAGCCGTCCCGGGTTGCAGCGGAGCACTTCCGGACTGGCAGTCGCAGCCCTGGGGGTGGTCTTTGGCGATATCGGTACGAGCCCGCTCTACACCCTGAAGACCGTTTTCGCGCTCACAGGCGAGCACCCGAGCCCCGGCACCATCCTGGGCGTCCTCTCGCTCGTATTTTGGACGCTCACGATCGTGACGACGATCAAATATGTTTCGGTGGCCATGCGCGTCGATAACGACGGCGAGGGAGGCATTCTCGCGTTGATGGCCCTGCTCGGGGTCAAGCGGGCGCGGCGGCCCGTGATCGTAGCCGTCGGCCTATTGGGTGCCGCACTGATCTACGGCGACGGCGCCATCACGCCGGCGATATCCGTGCTTTCCGCGCTGGAGGGACTCGACATCGCCACCCCCGCGGTACAGGCCTACATCGTACCTGCGGGGGTTGTCATTCTGTTGACGTTGTTTGCCCTGCAGCGCCAGGGCACGTCACGCATCGGAAGAACGTTCGGGCCGATCATGGGGGTTTGGTTCCTGTGCCTCGCGGTGCTCGGCATCTGGGGGATCGCACAATATCCGTCGGTATTGACGGCACTCGATCCCCGTCACGCGCTGCGCTACCTGTTCTCGGGAGAGACCGGGGCGTTCTTGGTTCTCGGTGGCGTCTTCCTCTGCGTCACCGGAGCCGAAGCGCTTTACGCGGATATGGGACATTTCGGCGCGCGACCCATCCGGTTCGCGTGGTCCGGCGTGGTGTTTCCCAGCCTGCTGCTGAACTACGCGGGTCAAGCCGCCCTGGTGCTGGGCGGCGCGCCGACAAACGCCAATATCTTCTACCAGCTCTGTCCCTCGACGCTGCTGATTCCGATGGTGGTGCTGGCGACGGTCGCCACCATCATCGCGAGCCAGGCCATCATCACCGGCACGTTCTCCATGACCCAGCAGGCGATCCAGCTCGGCTGGTTGCCGCGATTCCAGATCGTGCACACCTCGGCCGAAGGCTACGGACAGATCTACGTCCCGGTCGTCAACTGGCTGCTGATGATGGCCACTGTCGCGCTTACCATCGGGTTTGCGAAATCCGATAATTTGGCGTCGGCCTATGGCATCGCGGTTTCGGCTACCATGCTGATGACGTCCGCGCTGCTGTTCATCGCCATGCGCGAGATCTGGCGCTGGAACCTGCTTGCTTCCGCTGCGCTCGCGGGCGCGTTCTTGATCGTGGATACCGCATTCCTGCTCGCGAATCTCACCAAAGTCGCGGAGGGCGGATATGTGCCGCTGCTGCTCGCCGGCTGCGTCTATTTCGTGATGCTGGTATGGCACACGGGAGCCCAGGCCGTGGACGCGCGTCTGCATGACGCCATCATGCCGATTGAGAAGTTCATGAAAAAAGTCGAGAAGGATCGGATTGCGCGGGTACCCGGCACCGCGGTCTTTCTGACGAGAACGCAGAGAGGCGCGCCGCCGGTGATGGTCTGGCACGTGAAACATAATCGGGCTCTGCATCGGCGGCTCTTTGTGCTGAGCGCGAGAACGCGGTCCGTGCCCTGGATCGGGGACGCGAATCGGCTTGCTTTCGAAGAAGTCGCTCCGAACTTCTGGCGCGCGGTTGCCGACTACGGCTTCATGGAGCGTCCGGATGTCCCGGCGTTGCTGAAATTTGCTCACGGGCTGGGCTGCAGGATCGACCTGGATGACGTGACCTATTACGTGGGTCACGAGACCCTCGTCCCCCGCGAGGACCGCAGAGCCCTGCCGCGCTGGCTGGAGGCCATGTTCGCGTTCATGCAGCGCAACTCCGCTCATGCGACGGATTACTTCCGGCTACCCTCGAACTCGGTCGTGGAGATCGGACGCCAGATTGCCATTTGATTGCCGTGCGCCTGATCCACGTTGAACTTGCGTCGCACGAGCGGATGCCGCGGAGGGCGGAGACGCCGCGCGCCCCGCCCCGGCGAGCGCGGGCAAAATCAGCGCGCCTCGCCGGAAAAGCTTTGCTGCAAATCCGTCAACCGGCCGAGCGCGGCCGACGGCAGCGGCCCGTTTTGCACGGCGGCGAGCGCCTGCTCGAACTGCTCCGGGGTCGCCATGCCGACCAGGATCGTGCCAACGGCCGGATGCGAGATGGCGAAGCGGGTCGCGGCTTCGGCGAGGTTTTGGGCAAAGCCTTGCTCCACCAGCGGCATGAGCCGCCGGGCGCGCTGAAGATCGCCGTCATAACTCGTGGCCGAGCCGATCGGCGCCGGCGGCGGGCTCGCGATCGGGTGGCGCTCGGCGGAGCCCGACAGCGCGCCGCCGGCGAGCACGCGGATGCCGATCACGCCGACGCCGGCCGCCCGGGTGTGGTCGAGCAGGAGACCATAGTCCTGCGCCGGATAGCGTGGCGGCAGCGCCGCGCCGGCGGAAGGATTGAGCATGTTGTAGGTGACCTGGGCGCTGTCGATGACGCGCGCGTCGATCACTTGGCGCAGCGCCGCGGTGTCGCCGACCGCGGTGATGCCCAAGAAGCGGATCATGCCCCTTTCGCGCAGCCGCTCGAACGCGGGCACCACTTGGTCGAGCACCTGTCGGACGCCGAGCGATTCGCCGCCGCCCTCGACCGTGATGGAATTGTGCAGGTGAAAAATGTCCACCCGCTCCATGCCGAGCCGCCGCAGGCTGCCCTCGAGGGATTTGGCTATCGCCTCGTCGATGCGGCCGAAATCGGCGGCGGGCAGCCGCACCTTGGTGCCGACGATTGCCCTTTCGGGCTTGAGTTTCCCGAGCGCGCGGCCGAGATTCTTCTCCGACTCGCCGTCGCCGTATTGGACCGCGGTGTCGAAATAATTGACGCCGGCTTCGAGCGCCCGGGCGATCGCCCGCTCCTGGTCGGCCGGCGCGCCGCGCACCATGAGCCCGCCCACCGCGCCGCAGCCGAACCCCAGGATCGAGATCCGCAGGCCGGTCCGGCCGAAGTTTCGCATCTCCATCGGGGTCTCCTCATTCATCATTCATGGCCGACGAGGCAAAATGCGCGGGCTAGTTTTACTTCGCATCCGGCTTCTTGGCAGCCTGCTGGAGCTGCTCGATGCTCGTTTTCAAATTTGCAACATTGGTTTGCAGACCGGCAACATTGGCCTGCAGGCCTGCGACGGCTCGCTTGAGCTCGCCGATCTCGGCATTGGCGGCGCTCAGTTTTTGCTGCATGTCGGCCGCATTCTTGGCGATCGATCGGTTGAGATATTCGATATTGCTCTGGAAGCAGCCGGTGCGCTTGTCCAATCCGCTGGTCTTGGTGCAGTCCTCCATGCCGGCGATGTCCTGCGCCTGCGCCGGATGCAACGCCAACACGGCTGCGGCGATGAGCAAAGCGATCATTGGATGCATGTCGCCCTCTTGCTTGCGTTTGCGCCTCAGCGCCGGTGCGGATCGGAGTGGCCGGAACCGCATGAGGCTGTCGAGCATCACGAGGGGCCACAAAGCGGCTTGTTCGAGGTTCTCAAGGCGGCCGGACAAACCTGGCCGGACCAGCCGTGGTTCGAACGGACACTACCGCGGAATCAGGCCGACCGGGACAGGCCGCCCACGATCACCCGCAATTGCGGCCTGGGGCGCGAGGATCGAACGGCACCGCCGTTCGCGACCAGGCGCAGGATCGATCCGGATTCCAAGAGCGCCAGCGTCGCCCCGAGCTCGGCCGCAATGATCGGCGGACGCGTGTTCGAACAGGCCGCACGCCGGCACTGGTCGATTGCGGCCGCGAGCAAGCCGATTTTTGCCGATTCCTGGCGTGCCGAGCCGCCGGTCTCGACGATTCGTGTCGCCGCCTCGACCACGCTCCGCGCCGTGCGCAGCAGATCCGCGGACAGGTTGCAGCCGCTCATCGCAGCCTCGCAGGCCGTTCGCCTGCTGATTATCTGATTCGCGGCGCGGACTGGAGAGGGAAGGCGCGCGTTCCCCAGGCAATACGGTCCCCATCCGGCTTGGTGCGAGCCACAATCTCCTCCCTCCCCCCTTGTGGGGGAGGGATGGGGAGGGGGGTATTTGTTTGATTCTGCGGGATCAGACCCCCCTCCCGTCTCGCGCGCATAGCACGCGAGACGACCTCCCCCACAAGGGGGGAGGTAACCGGAGCAAGCTGATAAGTGAGGTCAGTGCTCCGGCTTGGTCTCGAGCGCGCTCGGGCGCGTGAGCAGCCGCTCGGTCCAGGCCGCGACCGCGGGCGGCGGCTCGATCTCTGCGAGCGGCAGGAACTCGAGGAACGGCAGATAGCAGAGATCCGCAAGCGTGAATCGATCGCCCACCAGGAATTTTCCCCCGCCGAGCTGGCGCTCGACGACGGCCAGATGTTTCTCGACCTCCGTCTTGGCCTGCGCCATTGCGGTTTCATTCCAACGCTGCTTCGGCAGAAATCGCTTGGGAAAGATGATCGCCGCCCACGGCCGCGTCATCTGCAGATCGCAGAGCTTCATGTGCATATCGACGAGCGCGCGGCCCCGCGCCTCGGACGGAGCCAGGGCCGGAATCGGGTGCGTGGCTTCGAGATAGTCCAGGATCGCGGTCGACTCATAGAGCACGAAACCATCCTCCTCGAGCGTCGGCACGCGGCCATAGGGATTGAGTGCCAGATAGGGGGGCTCCCTGTGCTTGCGCGCCGTCATGTCGAGCGGGACAGGCTCATAAGAGATCTGCTTCTCGATCAGCGCGATCAGCACCCGGCGCGAATAGGTCGAGAGCGGATGGTAGTGCAGCTTGATTGCCATGGCGAAGCTCCCCGATCGGCCGCCTCAAATCTGCGCATGCATGCACATCAAAGCGTCTCGACAGCACCTTTGGGCGGCAAGTCTGTTGTATTTATGCAACGATCAAACGAAATCGTCATCCTAAAAACACGACACCGCAATCGCACTTTGACGCTGGGGCGCGAATCAGCGCGGCTTAAGAGCGCGAGGCGTCACCTGCTCTGTTCTCTGGCATCGGATTTGCACCGTTGCCCGTATCGGAAAAGAGGGGTGAAAACGATGCTCACCGCTTTGATTCTCGTGTGCTCGCTGGCGATCACGCCGGAGCTGCGCAACTGCGATCGTAACAATGCCTTGCAGGTGCTCCAGGTGCCGGAGCAATTCGGCAACCCGGTCATGTGCATGATGCGCGGGCAGGCGTATCTCGCAGGGACCTCGATCGGCCAGGAAATGAAGGAGACCGAGCAGGTGAAGGTGCTGTGCATTCGCAGCGGCAACCTGCTCGGCAAGATCGGCTGACCTCGGCCCTCGGCGGCGCTGGTTGCGATCGGCAGTGCGGCAATCTCCACCTCTCCCCGCTGGGGAGAGGTCGATCCTCGCCGAAGGCGAGGATCGGGTGAGGGGGATCAAACTAAAAATTCAATTCGTGCTCCCCTCACCCCGACCCTCTCCCCAACGGGGAGAGGGAGCCTGCTCTCGCAGCTCCCCGTAAGCCGGACGACCGGTGCCGCCATCAGCACGCTTCGACGTGGCGTGCCTTGCAGGTGCGCAGCACTTCGTCGGGATCGCGCTTCCACCAATTGTTGGCCGAGAAGATCTCGACCTCGTGGAAGCCGCGATAGCCGGCTCGCTCCATCAGCCCGCGGATGCCGCGGATGTCGATCACGCCGTCGCCCATCATGCCGCGGTCCGTCAGCAGGTCCTTGGTCGGGGACAGCCAGTCGCAGATGTGGAAGCCGAGCAGCCGGCGCGCGGGCGTAGCCGCGATGTTACGCGCGAGCCCCGGATCCCACCAGACGTGATAGACGTCGACCGCGACGCCGACCCCCTCGCCGAGCCGTTCGCACAGCGCATTCGCCTGCGCGAGGGTGTTGATGCAGGCGCGATCCGCGGCGTACATCGGGTGCAGCGGCTCGATCGCGAGCGGCACGGCTGCGTCGCGCGCGTCCTCGAGGATTGCGGCGATGCCCTCCTCGACCAGCGCCCGCGCGTCGGCGATATCCCGGCTGCCGTCGGGCAGCCCGCCCACCACCAGCACCAGACATTGCGCCGAAAGCTCGGCCGCCTCCTCGATCGCGCGCCGGTTCTCCTCGATGGCGGCGGCAAGCCCCGGGCGGCCCCGCGCGGTAAAGAAGCCGCCGCGGCAAAGCCCGGTCACGGCCAGTCCTGCGTCGCGGATCCGCCGCTGCGTCTCTCTCAGCCCGAGTTCCGCGATCTGGTCGCGCCAGGGCGCGATGCCGCGGATGCCGTAGCGCTCGCAGCCGGCGATGATCGCATCGAGCTTCCATTGCGCCCGCACGGTCGCGGTGTTGAGCGAGAGCAGCGCAGGGTCGGGATGATTCACGCTTCGATGCCGTTGGTCGCCAGCAGCGTGCGCATGCGGCGGGTGGCGAGATCCGGATCGCGCAGCAGCTCCGCCCGGTCGGCGAGCCAGAACAATTCGGACAAGTGCAGGATGTGACGCGCGCTGTGCTGGCCGCCGACCATCACGAAATGGTCCTGGTGTCCGTTGAGCCACGCCATGAACACCACGCCGGTCTTGTAGAACCGCGTCGGTGCCGCGAAAATGTGCCGCGACAACGGCACGGTCGGGGCGAGGATCTTCTCGTAAGCCGTGCGGTCGCCACGGGCGAGCGCGGTCAGCGCCGCGGATGCCGCCGGCGCGATGGCGTCGAAGATGCCGAGCAGGGCGTCGGAATGGCCGTGCTCGTCGCCCGCGATCAGCTCGGCGAAATGGAAATCGTCGCCCGTGTACATGCGCATGCCGCGGGGCAAACGCCGGCGCATGGCGATCTCGTGCTCGCCGCTGAGCAGCGAGATTTTCACGCCGTCGATCTTTTCGGCATTGTCGGCCAGCACGGCGAGGCAGACGTCCATCGCCGATTTTAGATCTTCATGGCCCCAATATCCGGCGAGCGCCGGATCGAACATGTCGCCGAGCCAGTGGATGATCACCGGTTGCCGCAGCTGCGAAAGCACGCGCGCGTAGACTTTGGCATAATCGTCCGGGGTGCGCGCCGCCGCGGCGAGCGCCCGGCTCGCCATCAATACGATGCGGCCGCCGAGCTTTTCGATCGCCGCGCATTGCTCCTCGTAGGCGCCGATCACGTCGTCGATGCCGATGTGCGGCCCCGGCGGCAAGTGATCGGTGCCCGCCCCGCTGAACACGATGGCGCCCGGGACCGCGGCCGCCGCCGCGACGCTGCGCCCGATGAGCTCGAGCGACGTCGGCCAATCGAGGCCCATGCCGCGCTGGGCGGTGTCCATGGCCTCGGCCACCGCAAAGCCCAGCCGCCACAGATGCTGGCGGTACGCGATCGTGGCCTCCCAATCGATCGCCGGCTCGACCCAGGGATCTTTCCCGGACAACGGATCGGCGACCACATGCACGGCGGCAAACGCCCGGCGGTTGAACGGCCCCGCGGCGACCGCAGGAAACGGACTCGGGGCGCCGGTGCGGTAGGGCTCGAGCCGACGCGAGGATGTCGGCAGCTTCAGGCTCGCCATGATCAAACCTTCAGCTCGGGGATATCGACCCAGCGCCGCTCGGCCCAGCTCTGCTGCCCGAGCTCGGCGAGTTGCACGCCCTTGGCGCCGGCGAGCAGATCCCACGGAAACGGCTCGTCCTGCGCGAAGTGCCGCAGGAACAGCTCCCATTGTGCCCGGAAGGCGTTCTCATAGGGATCGTTGTCCGGGATCTCCTGCCAGCCGGCGAAGAAGTCGATGGTCTGCGGGATGTCGGGATTCCACACCGGCTTCGGCGTCGCCGCGCGCGGCTGGATATAACAGCGCCGCAGGCCGGCGACCGCCGAGCCCAGCGTGCCGTCGACCTGGAACGTCAGGAGATCGTCGCGCCGCACCCGGGTGCACCACGAGCCGTTGACATGCGCGATGATGTTCCGGTCGAGCTCGAAGGTCGCGTAGGCGGCGTCATCGGCGGTGGCGGCGTAGGGTTTTCCGTGCTCGTCCACCCGGTTGGGAATGTGGGTGGCGCCGCGGCAGCTCACGGCCTTGACGGCCCCGAACAGGCCTTCGAGCACGTAGCGCCAGTGCGCGAACATGTCGAGGATGTAGCTGCCGCCGTCTTCCTTGCGATAGTTCCACGACGGCCGTTGCGCCGGCTGCCAGTCGCCCTCGAACACCCAGTAGCCGAACTCGCCTTTCACCGCGAGGATGCGGCCGAAGAAGCCCGAATCGATCAGGCGCTTGAGCTTGCGCAGGCCGGGCAGCCACAGCTTGTCCTGCACGACCCCGTGCTTGACCCCCTTGGCGCGTGCCAGCCGGTAGAGCTCGAGCGCGTCCGCAAGATTGGTCGCAGTCGGTTTTTCGCAATAGATGTGCTTGCCGGCCGCAATCGCGCGCTTGACCGCGCCGACCCGCACGTTGGTCGCCGACGCGTCGAAGAAGATTTCGTAGCGAGGATCGGACAGCGTCGAATCGAGATCGGTGCTCCAGCGCTCCACGCCGTATTTGGCCGCCAGCTCGCGGAGCTTTTCCTCGTTCCTGCCGACCAGGATCGGATCGGGCAACAGCCGTCCCTCGCCGAGGCGGAGCCCGCCTTCGCTGCGGATCTCCGCAATCGAGCGCTCCAGATGCTGGTTGGTTCCCATCCGGCCGGTGACGCCGAACATGACGATGCCGATCCGCCGGGCGGCTTTTTCAGATTCGGATTTGCTTGCACGGATATCCATGTACGACTCCAATTCCTCTGGGTGCTTACTGCCGCGCAACGACCCGGCTATCTGATTTACGGCAAACCTCGAACGCATAGCGCTGCGCGGGCTCGTAGACGCCCATGGCGTTTGTCCATGGCTTGAGGTTCATCGCGGGTCGGGCCGGAATCGACATGGAATTGATCGGTTGGGTACATTGCGCGGTACCACAAGCAAGCGCGGCGTGCCACCGCGCCAAGGAGAGGAAGCCCAATGAATCGCGGCCGGATCGCCCTTGCGGCTCTGGTGGCCGCTTCGCAGCATGGCCAACGACGACAAGCTCGTCGCCGACTATGTCGGGATCGAGAAGCCTTACGACGCCGAGGCCGCCTACACCGACGAGTTTCTCGACAAGAATCCGCGCGATCTGGCGCGAGCAGTTGAAATGCTGATGGATCCGGCCAATCTTCCGCGCCGCTTCGAGGACGTGGAATCGCTCGAGGCCTTCATGGCCCGGCCGCGCCGGGCGCTCGTCGAGGATCTCGCCGCCGTTCCCGGCGATATCCTGGTGCTCGGCGCCGGCGGCAAGATGGGGCCCACGCTCGCGCGGCTCGCCCGCAACGCGGGCAAACGCGTGGTTGCGGCGGCGCGTTTCAGCGAGCGGGGACTTCGGCAAACGCTGGAGCGCGACGGCATCGAGACGATCGCCTGCGATCTGCTCGACCGCCGCGCGGTCGAAGCAACACTGCCGCAACTGCCCAACGTGATCTTCATGGCGGGGCGCAAGTTCGGGGCCGGCGAGGACGAGCCGCTCACCTGGGCGATGAACGTGCTCGTTCCGGCGGTCGTCGCCGAAGCGTTCGCGACTTCCCGCATCGTCGCGTTCTCGACCGGCTGCGTCTATCCGTTCGTCGCAGTGGATTCCGGCGGCTCGCGGGAAGATTCGCCGCTCACCCCGCCCGGCGAATACGCCAATTCGTGCGTCGGCCGCGAGCGCGTGTTCGCCTATTACTCGGCGCGGCGCGATACCCCCGGCCGGCTGTTCCGGCTCAATTATGCGATCGATCTGCGCTACGGCGTGCTCCACGACGTCGCCCGCAAAGTGCAGGCCGGCGAGGCGGTCGACGTCACGATGGGCTACGTCAACGTGATCTGGCAGGGCGACGCCAACGAGCGGGCATTGCGGGCGCTGCGCCATTGCACCGTGCCGACCAGCCCGATCAACGTCAGCGGACCGCAAACCGTCTCGGTGCGCGCCCTGGCGCGGGCGTTCGGCGAGCGGCTCGGCAAACAGCCGATCATCGCCGGCGACGAGGCGCCGACCGCGTGGCTGACCGACACCGGCGCGGCCGGCCGCTTGTTCGGTCCGCCCGGCGTGCCGCTCGAAGCCATGATGGATTGGGTCGCCGACTGGGTGGCGCGCGACATGCCGAGCCTGGGCAAGCCGACGAAATTCGAGGTGCGCGATGGCCTCTATTGAGGACACGCTGATCACCGAAATTCTCGCGCGCGCGCATGCGCCGGCGGCGCTCGAACTCTCCGCGGAAGCGGGCTGGAACCAGACGGCCGACGACTGGAAGGTCTTTCTCGCGCACGGCCGCGTGACCGGCGTGTTCGCGGCGGGCCGCCGCCTGGTGGCGACGGCGGCGATCCTGCCCTACGCGCGCTTCGGCTATGTCGCCATGGTCCTCGTCACGCCGGCGTTTCGCCACCGCGGCATCGCCACGCGGCTGTTGCGGGACGCCATTGCAACGCTCGAAACGCAACATCGCACGCCGATGCTCGACGCCACTCCGGCGGGTGCCGCGGTCTATCGGCCGCTCGGCTTCCGCGACGTGCTCTCCATCCGGCGCTGGCAGGGACAAGGTCGTGACGCCGCCGCGCCATCTGGCATTCGCCAAGCGACCTCGGCCGACCTGCCGATGTTGACCGAGCTCGATGCCAAGGCTTTCGGTGCCCCGCGGCCGTTTCTGATCGCGAGTTTCTTGGCGCGGCTGGGCACCCGCGCGTTTATCTCCGCCGACGGCTTGGTCATCCGGCGCAGCGGATTGCGCGCCGATCAGATCGGTCCTCTGGTCGCGCGCGACGAAACTTCGGCCGCGAACCTGCTGGCGGCGGCGCTCGATGCCGCGCCCGGCCCGGTGTTCATCGACCTGCTCGACGGTCGGGAATTTTTGGCGCGCATGCTGTCGGGGCGCGGGTTCGAGGTTCAGCGGCCGTTCACCCGGATGGCGCTCGGCACCTCGACGCCGTTCGGCGATCCTGCGCTGCTGTTCGCGGCCGCCGGCCCCGAGTTCGGCTGATAAGAGTAGGAAATGACCGCGGCCTTGCACCGGAATGACATCCCCCGCGAAGTCCTCGACGTGCTCCACCGCGGCGCCGTCATTCCCGCGCATCCATTGGCGCTCGATGCTTCGCGCAAGCTCGACGTCGCGCGGCAGCGCGCGCTCAGCCGCTATTACCTCGATGCCGGCGCGGGCGGGCTTGCGGTGGGAGTGCACACCACGCAATTCGCCATCCGGCAAATGGACCTTTACGAGCCGGTGCTGCGCCTCGCCATCGACACCGCGCGCGAGTGGACGGACCGGCCGCTCGTGATGATCGCCGGACTGTGCGGCCGCACCGAGCAGGCGCTGCGCGAGGCCGCGGTCGCGCGCGGTTTTGGCTATCACGCCGGGCTCCTGAGCCTTGCCGAGATGCAGGGCGCCTCGGAGGATGAGCTGATCGAGCACTGCGA
>WNFW01002732.1_pt1 | contig 12389 bp, 11 predicted proteins | sample 5400131 | NCBI WGS metagenome assembly WNFW01 (sample SAMN13153362, study PRJNA577476) | soil metagenome | isolation source: 20 cm soil or saprolite under grassland replicate 1 | place: USA:California | collected 2016-06-15 | reverse complement strand
ACAGAATGAACGTTATAAATTCTTTAACGATTTAAAACATGAATTAGCTGATGCCGTTCCAAGATATTCTCTTACTATTACTGAGAAAACTCAATTGGATAAAAGTTTAAATGAAAGACGACGATACTTAATTTCTATTAGAATTGATTATACTAACACTGCTCCATTATTTGATAAATATTATGATTATAACGCTGCGTCGCTTATTAAGCACATTGATAACATAGTTAAAAATAAAGATCAGTATCCAATTGGTTCAGGTCAAGTAACTACCTCGGCTGAACAAATGTGTTTTTATATTTAACTGAATTCATTTTTTGTTTATATAATAGCGGATTGGTGGAAAGCATACAAATCAGATTTAATGGGTTTATTCATAACTGTTGCACTTATAGTTGGTTTATTCTTATTTATTTATATAAGATATGGCAAGGTGAGACTTCTTTATGATTAACGTTAAATTTATTTTAAGGATAATTAATCATGTATTTTTAATGTTTTTAGGGTAACATTATTCCCATCTATCATCTTACCTTAATTATTCTCCATTTGGGATTGGATATTTGTTCCTCTAGAATTTATGATTTGGATAGTATATTTACTATAATGTTCGTTGATGACGTATTTTTTTTACTTATTCAGTTTATTCAATAATCATTCCTATTAACGTTATGTCCTCCATTTTTGTGAAAAAAAAAGTTCATTTTTTTTGGTAAATTTTTGTTCAGCTGCATGGATTATGTCATCCGAATCGGATAACGAAGAATCTGGTCGGTTTTATGAGAGTGGAATCGATATAGTAGTTATATCTATTATTTTCATGTTATCTTGTGCTGATGTGGAAGTGTTAAATATTTTGCAATCAAATATTGCGGATCTTCGATCTTTCAAGGTTCCTTTTTCTAAATCTGCTGAATCAAGGATATTTTGGTTCTCTTTTCTGAACATTTTTATTAGATATATTCCTTTAGTATTCGTTCAGGTATGAATTTAGCTTAAAGAATTTAAAATTTATTATTTTTGAAGTTTTACTAATATATATTGCTCTTTGTAGACTTCATACATGGTACATTATTATGATTATAATAATATATATTATCACTTTATTCCGTTACTTGCATTTACTTGTACAGCTGCACATTCATCAACAATTATAGTATATAGATTGTATGAAGTAACAAATCGCGTAAGAGACAAAATCGTATATAAATATATTCCTAATAACAAGGATAACTTTGTAAAGAAATGTAAGTAGTCCAATAAAGGAAATTTATCTAAAGAATCTAAAGGTTTGAATAAAGCAAAAAGGTAACTTTTGAAAAGAATAAATAGATATAGTTCTTTTTTATTTTACAATTTTCTTCCTTATCTTTTAAATGATGTTTTAAGAAATATAAGCTATTTATTTTGTCTTAAAGACAAGTATGTTGTATTAATTCATCAATCCACACGCCCAAGAAACGGAAAGAAGATCGAGGCGACAATGGAGTAATACTAAAATGTTTCGTAAGGAGAACAAAAGTAAACGGAGAATGGTGAGTTATACATAAATAGTCATCTTTTTGTTTAAGCAGTATTTTTATATATCTTTATAGTTTTGCATGTTTAAATTAAAATTTCCTACGATCATTTACTTAATAAAAAAATGTATTTTATATAGCTCTTCTTTACTCAATTTTCGATACTATTTTAATTTTTATTCTTATAAAATGTTTTTTAATTTTTATAAATAAAATCTGATTGATACGAGTCAGTCGAGTTAGTAACCCTAATTTTAATAGGGAGTCGTACCAGATACACATTAGGTCTAATAATTCGTTTATTTCTTGAAGGATTACTTGATTATTTACTTGATTATTTAATTGATTATTTACTTCCTGATGATCTCGAAATTCGCGACTTTTTTTACAATTAAAACATTCCATTTTAATAATATTTATGAGAGATCAATAAAATTAATCTTTTACTTATATAAATATTGCAATTGTTGTATTGTTAATTTTTAATTTTAACTTTTGAGTATAATTATTTAACAATTTTTATACCGATACTGTATAATTTTTATTCATTTATTTTTCTTTTTTTCTGCACCGATAATATAACTAAATTCTCGTATTAAAAATGTTACGCAGCACTAATTTAACTTAATTAATATTGTTAAAATTAAATAAATATACTGTATTTCTATAGTATACACTTGGATAATACTTGTTGATAAAATTTTTATGTGTGACTTAATTTATTTCCTAAAATCTATTGATTGGGTCGAGATTCACGTGATATAATATACCATAAAATCTGCGGTTATTTTAATAAGGGAATTTTATTTTATGAGAGCGACCGGATCGCACCACGCCAGAGGATCGCATCACGTCAGAGGTTGTGACTTATCTAAAAAGGAAAGATTTACATGATTAGGGTTTGCTCAATATTAACGGTTAATGCTTAATAATAAAACAATTGTTCTTGCAACAATTGTTATTAGTTAATAGTGAAACAAGAATTATGCACGCCAACTTGGCGTATTTCTATATATACCCTTGTGTAATGATGAATTGCTGAGTATTTAACAGTTAATGTAGTCATAATTCAATTTCTCTCTGTTGTTATCTTACGACAAAAAAATGGATTTGGTTGCTAAGCTCTTACTTCAAAATGGTGCCAGTGATGCGATTGTTCGGGACAAAGACAAGTTATGGTATCTCTCGAGAGAAAAACTTTCAAATCAAAATATCCAGAATTTTATGGTTTTTAAATTTTACTTGCAATTATCATGCTATCATTACGGAATTTTATTTTAATATATACATTTTTTATGGGTGCAGAGGTACTGCGTTCAGTCAAATGGCGTAGAAATTGATTTCAGAGATTGGACCAGACGAATCGTAGTAAACAACAATATCGAGATGAACAATCTGGGGAAATTCACTAAGTTTATTAAGGATATGGGGCAGAATGCTTACGAAATGTCTCAAGAATCAATTGACTATTTGAAGTCATCGTTTCAAATGGACTCCCATTGTAAATTACAAGTGTCCGACCATAAAGAAGTGGAAGTGCTCTGGTCATTCAGTGATTCACAACGTAAAAGATTACGGCGGAGCGAAGTAGTACAAATGTTCAAGCACTTAGTCGAGAGGGGTCTAAATGTAATGAGATTAACACCGCTGCCTGTTACCATTATTATATATAAAGATATAAAGTTGAGCGTTAATCCCAACTTAACTATTATTATTCAGGTTCCAGCCCATGTAGCCGTCGTTTCGGCTTCACTGTTGTTGGTAGCTTTGTCATTATATGATTTACACCAGGTTTACGTAGATTGCGGAATCATAGAAGAAATGATTGAAAATGATAAAAAAGAATATGTTAACCTTCTCACCATTATGGAAAGAATTCTCGCCCAAATCCTCTTCGCGCTGGAATATCAATCAGAAGAAACTTTTAATTGTGAGTATTTAATGTTTTATAAATAGGTATTAATTTATACAAATTAATAATGAGAATTTCACATCTGTTGCAGCACTTTTACCAATTCTGGCTACCAATACAACAAGAATCATTGAAAAAATAAATGAGTCTTACAATAGTATCGGTGGTAATATTAATGAGTTGTCAGAAAGAGCGTTTGACCACAGAATCAGCGAAACTGTATCAGCATTGTGCGTAACCAAAATGTTTGAATCATTCGGAATGCTTTATTTAATGATTACGAACTTTTCACCTTTTGTTTGCTGAATCTGATATAGGTCCAGTGTAGTTTCAATTGGCGCAACGATCTGGAATTGGGATAAATTGAACAAGAAACAGGTAAGCAATAGCCATTAATTTTATTCAAATTGTAAAAAAAAAACTCTCTAAATCCTGTAACGACTTTTGGCTTAGCGGACAGCCGGTTTATTATTGGGTGGAGCAACTGCTATTTCTGCTGTTTCATCTCACATGTCTGCAAACAAGTTGCAGAAAACACGAGATATTCTGAAACAAGTGTTGACAGACTTGAGAAATTTAAATGAACAGCTTGAACCCATCAGTTTTGCAGCAGAAAATTATTACGGAGGGAATATCGAGTATTCTTATCTCCATAATCAGTTTGATGCTTATAGAAAAAGTATCAAAGAATTCAAGGCTATTTTCACGAATAATAATAACCTTTTGATTTACACAAATTAAACTAAGTATGCTGTTGATATTTGATTTTTGCCTTTGCTTCATTTTAACGCAGGAATTTTATTCTATGCAATCTATTCTATGCACGTTCAGGTCGCACCACGGTAAAACTTCTATTGATCCAATAAAATTTGAAGAAATTGACTTAACTATCACGTGACTGTATACATAAATTGAATGTCAACTAATCGAACGCGTTTTTAAATCTACTTCAGTAACTTCACGTCTTAAATTTTGTATGGATAGTACGGAGATAGAAATAATCAATGTTATTGAGAATTTTTTATTATCTGCAGAGCCGGAAACAATAACAGCTTCTGGATTTTATTCAAAAGATCCTGGACTAGATTCTTGATCGTGTTCATCTCTATGTACGTACATTAAAACGATTAATAATGGTAAGGCATCTAATAGCTTTGGTATTTCTGATAATAGGATTGAAATCTCAAATGGTACTAGTTTAATTAAAGGATACCTAATAGTTTCTTTTGGAAGCAATAGAATAATTGTAAAAACTAAATTCAAAAAATTAGATTATCAATTTTTTTTTCAATGAATAAAAATAAACAAATAAAAAATAAATTAGAATGATTCTTTACATTAGTTGTTATAATAGATGATGACATTACATATTACACTTTCTTGTGAATTTTATTCTCAAGCGAACTTTTCTTGTTAATTTATTCTCAATGGAGGCAGTCGATAGACTGTGGTATATCTTATATAGTTGACCACTTTTCTGTTAACTGGAGTTTCAGCCAATAGGCTGATGAAACTAAGATCTTGCCGGAATTACATTGTGTAATGGTTATAAGCTGCGAATTTATTTAACGTTTTATATATTATTTGAATAAAGATTATTCTTGTTGATTTTGTAATAAAGTAAGTAGTTTTTTGATATTTTCTTCCATAGTTTGTAATTTTATTTCCATTGACTGAATTTTATCTTGATTGCTAGCTTGAATTGCTGAAGGTGACTTATTATTTTCGTCTTCATCAATAAACCAATATAAAGACAATGGAGCTTCTTGCTCTCTTATTGAGAACATAGAATCTGAATCAACAGTAGAATAAGGATCTTGAGAAGGATAAGTATTAACTTGCTCATCGTCATCATCATCGTCATCATTATCGTCATCACTATAGTCCAATAAATTACCATTATTATCTTCAGCCAAGAAACTTGTGGACCTTACTCTAGCTTCCTCTGATTTTCTTAACCATTTTTCAATATAGTCAGATTTTCCAATGAAATAAATATGCCGGGGATTTTCTTTTTTATTTCCAAATGGGTCTTCAATTGTTTCATAATCTTCAATTAATTCTGCTCGATATTTTAATACAGCATATCTACCAATCTCTCTCGCGTCATCATATGCACCACTGAAATCAATAAAAGTTAGGTTAGTTCATTAATGTTAAGGAATGTTTTAATACTGTAAAAAAAAAGTAAAAACTTACGTCATAGTTGCAATTAGCATATTCTGTAAAATTATAACAAGAAGGATACTGCCGAGAATAGAATAAACATCCACCGGCCAGAAATCAATCCATTGATCCAATTGATCCCAACGACCACTTAACCAAAAGAATACTGATTCAACAGATTTAAAATAATTTATGTAATAATTATCTGATATACTCTCCATATCAAAAGATTGGTCTATTTTATACGGTAATGGCTCGCCATTATCACTATGGATTTCATAGGTATTACCATTAGGTTTTAAACCCATTATTTCAGGATCGTTAAGTAAAATAAACCTATTAATAAATGACGAGCAAAATTTTACGAAGTTACGAAGTTAAATTTCAAGAACATGTCAAATTTTTTTTTTTTAAAAAAAAAAAAAAAGAATAATTTAACCACTCACATAGCATGGCCGAATCCAAAGACAAATAGTGTGATAAAAATTAAGAAAGGTAATAATATTTGTTTCAAGATATTTGTGATAATATAGATGTAAATTTCAGACCGCTCAAAGTGTCGTAATAACTTTTTTTTAAAAAAAAAAATTTACAATTAATACCATAATATTTATTTATTATTTATTTATTCTAAATAATAAATCAAAGCTTACCAAGAAAAGTTCCAGCCATATCATTAAGACTGCAAATGAATTAAAAATTTTCAACTCCCGAGTTTCAACCGAAAACGATTTTGCAACATCCGCCATTAATGGCATAATGACTGAAACCAAATCAAAGAAATTAAAAACGCTAATATATCTTTTCCACCCATTATATTTTAACTGAATTCTTTCAGTATTCAATAAATAAAATCCCAGCCAATAAAGTAAGATTTTCAATAATATCTTAACATCTGCAAATGAATTTCGTAATTTAAGCAAACTATTTTCAGCACCTTTAATTACACTTGTTAAAATAAAAAATGTAAATGCAAATATAACGTATGTAAGTGCATGTCTTAAGAAATAATTTTTTGCTGCATTCCACTTAAAATCAATTATTGCGGCTATTGATGGATTATCATAAAGTTCGGCATTATTCTCCTCAGAGTCCTTTATTATCATTTTCAAAAATGGACTTTTTTCTCTAAGTATATGGCCACGTGGCCAAAATAACAATATAATGAGTTTGAATAGAGTCAGAAACTTTCCTTGCTTTTCATTAAATGTCTTAGGATATACTGTAAAGTCTGGAAGGGGAACTACGTAAACCTGACTAATAAGTGCAACGGATTTTTTGCTTGAAATCAATTTCCTTGAAATAAAATAAAAAATTAATTGCATTTTTATTATGTTGCACATAGCTTCTAAGATTTACCTTTGTTTTCCCTGATCAATCGATTTTCGTAAGAGATTATGCCTTTTCTTCTTGATAAGATCCAAATTCACACTTAATGCACGAACATTTCCTTGAATAACTTCATTCATATGAATAACATTATAATTTTCCAAGTATACTTTACTAGTTCCAAAACAAGGTTTACGAAATAATTCTTCAACATAAAAATTTAAATGGTATCTATAAAGAAGAGGAATCGCTTTAGAAACGGTAGACATCCAATTCGGATTTTTTATAGCATTATCAGAATAGTAATCTAATAAATATTTGACTATAATGGTATCTTTACGGTAACCCCCTTCTGTGCATTTGATAGCAATCTCAAGATCAGTTTCTTTTTTGAGTTGATCCCAAGAATAACTTCTTGGAATATGTAAGTATTTATTCTTTCCGTTAGACTCTGATGATAAAATATTTTTGATGATAAATACGCAATTACCACGAATAAGATTTGCCATAATATCAAAACGAATATCCAACATTTTCCATAATCCATATTTTTTATAATTTTTAATTGAATATTTTTTAAGGATACGTTCAGTTCGATGAACTAAATCTTTAAGTTGAAATTGTTTCGTTGGGCCTAAAGGTTCATCCTTTTTTTTGTTAAGAAATTCCAATGCTTGACACGCATCTACTACATTATTAACTTTTTCAGGCCATTCAATTTTAACTTCATGCCCCAATTGAGGAGAAATCCCAGAAGGAATATATAATATTAAAGAGAATTCTTTATGACCAATCTCCAAAGAAGTAATTTGCATTTGCATGTGCTTATTCGCCAACCCATTCACCCAAATATATTTAAGATCTCTTGTAGATGATGATTTTTTCCATACTTGAACGGTGGACTCTCCAATAATTAATTGAATAGATTTATTATCATAAAGATAAATCGAAGTTCGAGTGTAATTTTTGTTGTGTACCCAAGGTTCAGGATTTTTAATAATAAGTATTTCATTAATATCGGTTTTATGAGAGTTTAAACATTCCCCAGAGAAATCGTATACCATATGATTATCCAATGTTTCTGAATCAAAAATATTATTAAGCGAAATAGTGTTCTTCATTGGCTTCATATCATCATTTTCTAATAATTTAATAATTATTTCCTCTTTTAATAATGAAACAATATTCCCGTCTTCGGTGACGATAATAAGATTTCCTTCAGAAGCGTTGGCTAATCTCTGATATTCTAAAGGAAATAAAGAAGTATCGTTAATTCTTCTAACATTGTTATCAGAATTACTAAATAAATCCCAAACTACAATAAATGTAGTAACATTGATCTTTACTGCTGTATCATCATAACTTTCTTCTTCGATAAAAATCAATAATTTACTATCGTCTTGAACGAAATCAAAAAAAAGTATTTGTATGTGAACATTCCATTTATCGATGAATTTCTTTGTGGCAACTTCCAAACCATTTTCCATCAAATAAATAGTAATACTGTTTGCACCGTGACAACAAGCGAATAGATATTCGTTATTTGAAATAGCAAAACATGGTAAACCATTTTCTACAGTTAAAGCAGCAGATTCTTCATGTTTTTGAAAAGTATTCTCCAATAAATTCGTTTTCAAATTATACATTTCAACAGCCCGTACTCTATTCACAACAAATCGACCTTTGACTAAGCTTCGTTGAATATGAGAGCTGTAAAACTCGCCGTTTGATAAACTTTTCGGCAAATAAAATTTTTCAATTGATTTATCAGAGGAAAAAAAATCAGACAGAAAGAACAAACAAATATTATTATAATTGTTTTTTCCATGATTTATAAAAAATTTAGTGATTCCATTCGCATTAATAAGAATTAAGTTGGTTGTGTCAGTCGTATTATCATCCTCATCATTTCGATCCAAGAATTTAACTACACCACCAATATTATCAATTGAAGAGTAGATCCTCGATTGATGCGCAGTAGAGATAATCCATGTAGACTCAACACGTTTAACCATATTATCACTCGTGTCATCATCATTGAAACCATCATCATTGAAACAAGAGGCAGCAATTAACACTTCAGTTTTATCGTCTAAAGTAAATTCATTAGACACAGCTAAACTCCATTTTGAAGTTACATTATTAATTCTAAAATCATTACAAATTATCCTATGCGGCTTTGATAAATTATCGGATTTATATAATATTAATTGATAATTTTCGTAATTTTCGATGCTTAACGTTACAATGTGAGTACCATCTGGGCTTATAGCTATAAATTGATGAGAGTTTCCTTTAATGTCATGTTCTGAGTCAAATTTTGAAGCTGAATTGATGTTAATTTCTGCTTTTTCCTCGTCACTGAGAAATTTTTTAGATGTTGACATAATTGTACATATGTTATTATGAAATTACGTATGTACTTTAATTTTTTCCAACAACTTTGTAAAACAATTTTCCGTAATTTTCCGTGAATAAGAACCCTTTCTGGAAAAAAATACGGAATTTTAAAAATGAGTAAAAATTGAAATTTTTTATTTACCCCTTTATAAAAAATTATTGTGTTTCTGTTACTTTTCACCACATTGCACAACCAAAAATAAGTGGATCATATACAAAAATGTAATGCTACACAGGAATATGATTTCTTATTTTGGGAGCTGTAACGGTAAGCACTAGCCGACACTAGCTGTATTAGGAGGCAAATCACGTGATCATAATAAAAATATTTGTCACTTTTAATTTTTATTAAGTTTTCTGAATTTTTTCAGTAGTGAAATTATATTGTCACGCCACTTAACCTTTGATCTGAAATTTTTAATTTTAATCGATTTAAGAAAATTTTGGCTGGAATTATAATAATTTTAGACAATTTTAATAGGGATAATATCATGTGCAGTGAATATTTAATTGGAAATTTTCTCTTAGAACAGGAATTCCAAAACAGAGGGATGATGAACTACATTCAATATCTAGCAATTTCTTCTGAATATTTAGTTCATTAAAATCAATTTTTTTAACTTTTAATTGACTAAAATATGGAGACATTAATCGTTACAATAAATCACATAGGATCGTGCTCCGCGCAGGTCCGACGAACTTACAAATAACGATAACTATTCAAAGCAATGATTCAGAAAACATCTTGGAGGTTATCATCACACTTCGAAGTGGTTTTAGAAAAGAATCAACGACACTTCGGTTTGAACCTGCGCAGGTCACCTGGATCGTGATCCGCGCAGGTCCGACGAACTTTATTCGATTCTTGACATATAACTATTCAAAGTAATGTTTCAGAAAACATCCAGGAGGTTATCATCACACTTCGAAGTGGTCTTGGAAAAGAATCAACGACTTTTCGGTGCCTAACCTGCGCAGGTCAAAACCTAATTGAGTATCGTTAAATAATGTATACTTGATAAAATCATCAATAACCTTGTTTCCGCTTGGTTTGTATAATGTTTTCGCTTTATAACAATTGTGACAAACTTGATGATTTACAACACCACTTCTTTTATTACATTCATTGCATAATATCCACATTTTGCTTCATTAAAATTGTCTACATTAAAAATTTAATGGACTTTATTAGTGTGCCGAATGCTACGGTGACCTCTATTATAAGTTTTCCCGGTCCTCATGCAATATCTTATTTAGAAAACTTAGGTTGTATTATTCGAAGACGACCATTCATGTGAAACGTGTTACAATTCAGGTATTCAACCAACCGTATATTATCATAACGAATCTGCATAATTATTAATTTCATTATAACAATACAGTGCACAATACAAGCTAAGTTTTATTGTTATTTGAACCCAGATTGGTTGTAGCCGTACAGGTCCAGTCGTCCAGCAATGATTTTTCTTCGTTCAGTTGTCTTTTCTTTTAAGTCTTATAATCATTGATATAAATTATAAATAATTGTCATTTATATTTTGTAATTTCACATGTTTTGCAGAAGTAATTTTTATCATTTTTGTTACATTTTAAATAATACAAATGCATTAATTAAATCAAATAGTAAATTCGGATATTAGTTTATCTGTTGTATTATTGTATTTACAAAGTATATAGTAAAATTATAGAACATCCAGCGTTGAGCGAGATTTACTGAAATTTAAAAAATATAAACCAAGATCACATGATTGGGATTGAATGAATTCAGTGAGATATTTTTGATAATTCCAAAAAATAACGACAGCAATGATTATACTGTCGCGGGCTTATTTATTTATGTATATATTAAAATACATCGCAATAAAATACATTTTAAAGAAGAGCTCCCAAAATGTTTCCCACTACTTTTACTACCTTTTGAATAAAATCTAACCACCCAGATGTTTGTTCTCCACCCGTAATTCCAACCTCAAACTGGCGTTTTCTAACTTCAATTCTGTAATCTTGCATTTTCTTGTAAAAGAATTCAGTTTTAACCACAAACGGAAAGTATGCCGATTGGTTTATATACCCATCAATTTGTTCCATACTCGCTATCTCTACCACAGGTACTTGTCCTTGATAAGTAAATCGATCCGGAGATAAAGAAACCTCCTTATCAAATGCAAGCAATACGCTTATAAACTCTCCCGAGATATCTTTTCCCTGACGAATAATAACGACTCGCTTGTAATTTGCCATTTTCAATTAAAGCGATCTTATCTAAATTTTTCACACTTTCAATATCATGTGTTATAACCAGCGTTGTACGACCTTTTTGAATTTATCGCCATTGCGATATATCTCTAGTGTGACATGTAATAGATGACAAATAAACTTACCGCCTAAAAAAAAACTGTTTCCAGAATATTTCATTTTCGTTATTAAATTGGTCGTCGTGCTGTCAATGAAGGCAGATAATTCATTATTGATTTTTCAAAATTTATTTTTTTATAACAATCTAATTATATTAAAGAATTTTATGCGCGATTTTAAAGATCTGTTAAAACAAATGCATTAGCCTTCCCTATTGGTTGTTCGGATTCAAAATTCTAGATTTACCGGTCGCGTGGTTGATTTATTGGTGATCATTCAATTCATATTTTGTTACTTAAAATCGCGCATAAAATTCTTTAATATAACTAGATTGTTCTTCCATGAAGAAAGAATGCAATTATTATACTCATATTACCATATCCAAGATAAGAAGCAACGGTAAAATCTTTAATGAAGTAATTCTGGAATTTATTAAAAATTTATGGAAATTTATTTGTATTCTACAAAATCTTTTTGAAAAATTAAACTCATAAATTTAGATAGATTACATGATAGTTCAATCTCTTTACCGTACAATTTAAACTTAATTATTTACGCGTCGCAGCTTTTTTAAAAGATAGTCTTTTTTCCTTTTCAAGCAATAATGCATGAACTCGTGTTATAATTTATAAAATTTAAAGAACGCGTAAACGATGAGTCTATAATTAATTTATAAAAGAGGATGGTTTAATTCGGCTTTTTTTTTT
>WNFW01009460.1_pt1 | contig 12392 bp, 10 predicted proteins | sample 5400131 | NCBI WGS metagenome assembly WNFW01 (sample SAMN13153362, study PRJNA577476) | soil metagenome | isolation source: 20 cm soil or saprolite under grassland replicate 1 | place: USA:California | collected 2016-06-15 | reverse complement strand
GTGCAGAGCTTATCGCAGTCACGTCGCGCCAGTTCGCTGGGAAAACGGTGGCTGAGGTTTTTCCGCGTTTCTCGCACCTTGAAAAAACGAGCGAGTTTCGTTTCAGCGGGCCTGATCCGGAGCAACTTTGCCAGCGTGCGGAAGTTATTTTTCTTGCGCTACCGCACGGGCAAGCCGCGGAATTCGCCAAACCGTTACTGCACGGCGGTACGCGCGTTATCGATCTTAGCGCTGACTTTAGAATCGAGAGCGCCAAGACATATAAGGAATTTTACGGCCACGATCATCCTGCGCCCGAATTACTCGGGAAAGCGGTTTACGGGCTGCCCGAAGTTTACCGGAAGAAAATTTCAGATGCGAAACTGGTTGCCTGTCCAGGCTGCTATCCCACGAGCATTCTACTGCCTCTTTTGCCCCTGATTCGCGAAAAGATTGTGAATCCTGCGAGCATCCTTGTGACAAGTTTAAGTGGCGTGACCGGGGCCGGTCGCAAAATCGATGCGCAGTACCTTTTTGCGGAATGCGACGAAAGCATGCGTCCGTACGGGGTTCCGAAACATCGACATCTGTCCGAGATCGAAGAGCAATTATCGGTCTTTGCTGGAGAAAAAATCACAATTCAATTCACGCCGCACCTCGTCCCTCTGAATCGCGGCATTATCACTACAATTTATGTGGATCTGACCGAAAAGATCGATGGAGGCTTTATCAACTCCATTTACGAGAAGGCCTATGGGGACGAACCGTTTGTCCGCTTACTTGCCGACGAACTTTTTCCGGACACAAAAAACGTCGCTGGAACAAATTTTATCGACATCGCCTGGCGCTTCGATCCGCGCACAGACCGCCTCATCCTTATGAGTTCGATCGACAACCTGGTGAAAGGCGCAAGCGGCCAGGCGATTCAATGTTTCAATGTCATGCGCGGATACCGCGAGACAGAGGGGTTGCTGTGAAGGCGCATGCGGTTGGGGATCGCAGGCAGCCTGCCTGCAGTGCTCGCCACAGTTTCAAGGTCGTCCCAGGTTCCGTTTGCGCGCCGCTCGGTTTCAAGGCGGCAGCGGTGTTTTGCGGCATTAAACGACGGAAGCTAGATCTCGCGTTGATCGCTTCCGATGTGCGTGCAGCGGTCGCCGGGATGTTTACCACGAATCAAGTTTGTGCTGCGCCCGTAAAGCTAAGCGCACAACGCGCGCTGAAACGTTTTGCACAAGCAATCGTCGCGAATTCTGGCAACGCAAATGCCTGCACAGGACCTCAGGGAATTAGAGACGCAAAAAGGATGGCCGAAATAGCAGCGGTCGCGTTGAACTTAAAAGCGAGCGACGTCCTTGTTTGCTCCACGGGGCGAATTGGCGTGCCAATGCCGATAGAAAATGTCGACCGCGGGATTCGCGCATGCGCGCCGTTGCTCGCAAGGTCGGCAACGAATGCGCGGCAAGCCGCCGAAGCCGTCATGACCACGGATACGCGGCGAAAAGAAATCGCCGTCGAATTTGAAATCGGAAAAGCGATGGTGCGCATTGGCGGGATTTGTAAAGGCGCGGGAATGATTCAGCCAGGGATGGCGACAATGCTCGCATTTATCACGTCGGATATTGCAATTGAACCCGATTTGCTAAAGCGCGCGCTTCGAGTTGCAGTCGCCCAAAGTTTCAACCGCATCACCGTCGATGGTGATATGAGTACGAATGATTCGGTGATCATGCTCGCCAATGGGTTGGCGAGAAATTCGAAATCTGAAATTCGAAATTCGAAATTTCAAAACGCGCTGAATTTTGTTTGCCTGGAGCTGGCGAAAATGATTGTGCGCGATGGCGAAGGCGTTTCGCGTTTCGTTACCGTGAATATTCACGGCGCGCGAACCGCTGGCGAAGCGGTTGCCGCCGCACGCGCAATTGCAAATAGCCCGCTTGTAAAAACGAGTTGGTGCGGCGGCGATCCCAACTGGGGACGTATCCTATGCGCGCTCGGTTATTCCAAAGCGAAGGTGAACGAATCTCGCATTGATATTGGCTATGCGAAGCCCGGCAGCCGCGAGATGGTCTTTGTATTTCGCCGCGGCCGGCCGACCGATGTCGATTTGAAGACGCTCGGCAAGATTTCCACCGCGCGTGAATTCGATCTGCATGTCCACCTTAATCTTGGGCCCGCCAATTTCACCATGTATGCGAGCGATCTGACGGAAAATTACGTAACATTCAACAAACGCTACGAGAGTAATCCCGCGTCTCTCGGCGGCTAGATAAACCGCGAAGATTTCGGAGATCTCGAAGTTGATGAAGCCAAAAGGCCGAACGACTCCGAACTGACGCACGTCTTTGGGTCGTCCATCGACGTGATAATTAATTTTCGGCTAGCGCGACGGTGGGATTCAGCCGGGCAGCGCGCCGGGCCGGCAAGTAACAAGCAATTAGAGAAACAAAGATGAGTAGAAGCAATTCAGCGGAAGACTTGGCGGATTCAACATAGACGCTTCGCTCCGTTTTTGTGGCAGCGCTATTAAGCACAGGCTGATAAACGTCCAGAGCCCCTCCAGCGACCGTCGTAATCACGCGATGCACAAGCACCGTGTCTATGGCCCCGTCAGCGCTTACCATCTAACGAGAAAGAGATAAGCCACGGCAGGGTGTCGTGGCAAACACGCTGACCTTATTTCGAAATCGGGCCGTTGGCTTCATCGACTGGTTAGATCTTGACGCTGCATCTCTCTCCGCAATGTAGGCAAGTGAACTCTCGACTTCGAGCAATATCGAAAGCGAAGGCGATCCACGACGAGGAAAGCATTCTTTATTCAACGTCCAATGGCACGTATTGCCCAGGAGGTCTTTTTTGAAAATTGCTTTTGCTGTGCGATTGAATCAGCATGCGTATTTATTTGCTGTTTATCCTGTTGATCCTGGCTTTCGTCATCACGGGCTGCAGCGGGGGCAGCGACGAAACAACGACAAACCAAGCTCCGGCGGTGGGGAGGGGACTGTATGGAGGAGGATCGGCCAGCGCCCGAGGGGACTGACTGTATGGAGGCGGCAAAATCCTTTATCGGTCTATTCGAAGGTCACAAACCACGTCGTAGCCGCGCGAATTCAGTTCCGTTTAGGTCGATCTGCGGAGGAAGCATCATGGAATCTAACGAGACAAAGATGAGCTACCGCGAGCGACGGCGCGCCTAGCAGCGGATTGAAAGGTGGAAATCATCGAAAGCTGGGTAAAACGGCGGCTCGCGGTTCGCTCCAGCGTCTGGTTAGGCGTTTCCGGGTTCATTGGATAAGGCGCACTTCCGTCGGTGGTTTCTTGTGTGGGACGTGCCTTGGGCATGTTGCATGGACGGCGAAAGCTAGGATGCCGACTAAAAAGAGAACGTGCTGCGGCCAGCAAACCGCCTTAATCCGTAGATGGCGCTCACGGCCCCAGAGCCAGAGAAGACGGTAGCGCGCCGCAACGTCGTAGAATGAAGTGGTCGCGTCTGTAATCTGCCCCGCCACAATGGGAATCAACGCGAGGGTAAAAATGCCAAAGACTGCGGAGAGCGCGAAACACCAAATCTCGACGGTAGGGTGCTCGACAACCCGGCTGTCAGAAGCGACCCAGCCAAGCGCGGCGACGGTTGTGACGAGAAGGTAGTTACTCCAGTCCTTGAAGGAGTCGAGGCTCTTGAGGTGTTGTTCTGTGGGACTCATATTGGTGTGATTATAGAGGACGCGAGGAATCGCCTAACGAGAAGTAGATCCAAAAATTGCGTCTTCGAAGGCGCAAATTTTGGACCTAATCCGCCTTGAGTTCAGGAATAGAGGGAACAGAATCGGGTTTATGCCCTCAACTTTATCCCCCAGACGCGAGCAAGACAAACCGAAACTACTCGATCAGGTACGCGATACGATTCGGCGAAAACACTATTCGATTCGAACTGAACAGTCTTACATCGACTGGATTCGGCGTTTCATTCTGTTTCATCGAAAGCGCCATCCGAGCGAAATGCGCGAAGCGGAGGTGAATGCGTTTCTAACACATCTCGCTCGCGATGGCGGAGTCGCGGCTTCGACGCAGAACCAGGCATTAAGCGCGTTGCTGTTCTTGTACAAAGAAGTACTCAAGCAGGATCGACGCAGAACCAGGCATTAAGCGCGTTGCTGTTCTTGTACAAAGAAGTGCTCAAGCAGGAGCTCGGCTGGCTGAAAAATGTCGAGCGCGCGAAAAAGCCGGCGCGTTTACCCGTGGTGCTCACACGGGAGGAGGTGCGAAAGGTTTTTCAGCACTTGCACGGCACTGCGCGGCTCATGGCCGGGCTGCTGTATGGCAGCGGACTGCGATTGATGGAATGTGTCCGACTCCGCGTGAATGGCATCGACTTCGGGTACGCTCGTATTACTGTGCGCGACGCAAAAGGAGGCAAGGAACGCGTCACGATGTTACCGATCAATCTAGCGAACGGGCTGGAGCGTCATCTTCTCAAAATCAAAGCTCAGCATGAACAAGATTTGATCGAAGGACTCGGAAGCGTGCACTTACCACACGCACTCGCGCGGAAATTTCCGAGAGCAGAATATGAGTGGGGCTGGCAATACGTCTTTCCGTCCTCGCGCTTTTCGATTGATCCCCGCAGCGGCAAAAAACAACGTCACCATATCGCGGAAGGTCTGTTGCAGGTGGCCGTGAAGAATGCCGTGCGCGCCGCCGGCATAAATAAACCGGCGACGTGTCACACTTTGCGGCACTCATTCGCCACCCATTTGCTCGAGAACGGATATGACATTCGCACCGTGCAGGAACTGTTAGGCCATTCACCCCGTGAGATAACCAGCTATGCCGAAATACTGCTACGTTTATGTTTTGCGTTCGCTCGCAGACCATCAGTTCTACGTTGGATTGACAAGAGATCTACGGGCGCGACTGCAAGCGCATAACAAAAGACTTGTTGCCTCCACGAAAAAGAGAGTGCCATTTGAGCTGGTGTATTGGGAGGGGTGCCTTAACCAGAGTGATGCTGCCCTGCGCGAGAAATATCTGAAAAGCGCCTGGGGCAAGCGCTATATCAAAAACCGTCTCCGAAAATATCTCACCGGGTAAAGACGTGAGCACGACGATGATTTACACGCACGTGCTCAACCGGCCGGGAATCGGAGTGAAAAGTCCGCTTGACTGACATTCTACTCCGATAATGGACGAGATTATTTCGGTTTCGTTCGCAGATTTTCGTCGTGAAATATGGTGGCAGTTTCATGGATTCGGACGATCCGGAAGTGCGCCATCGTGTGGCGCGCGACGTCGTTTTCCTGGAGGCAGTCGGCATCAACCCAGTAGTAGTGCATGGCGGCGGCAAAGCGATCACACGCGCGCTGGAGGAGAGCGGTTTGACTGCCCAATTTGTACAAGGCTATCGGGTGACCGACGCAGCGACCGCAGAAATTGTCGATCGCGTTTTATCCCGCGAGATCAACCCCGAAATTGTAAAGGCGATCGAGGATTTTGGCGGTAAGGCGCGTGGGTTTGCGGGTACGGATATTTTCCGTTGCCGGAAATTTTCGCCGCCCTATGAAAATGTCGACCTGGGATTTGTTGGCGAAGTGGTTGATGTCAATACCGAGCCGCTACGGGAATGCATCCGGCGGAGCGTGACACCGGTGATCAGCCCAACTGCGCGCGGCGACGATGGCAAAGTCTACAATTGCAATGCGGACGTTGCCGCAGCCAGGACTGCCATCGCACTGAAGGCGCGCCGGCTTGTTTTCATGAGCGATGTGCCGGGATTGCTGCGTGATCCAAAAGATGACGCCACATTAATGAGTCACTTGCCCGCTTTAGATGTGCCAGAGCTAAAGCGGGCCGGCGTGATCGGTGAAGGCATGCTGCCGAAGGTGGATAGCGCGATTGCGGCGATCGAAAGCGGCGTGGAAAAAGTGCAATTTGTTGATGGCCGTATTCCGCACTCTGTATTGCTGGAGATTTTCACGGATGCGGGAGTGGGAACGGAGGTGGTGCGGTGAAAGCAGAAAACGTCCAACGCTCAACTTTCAATGCTCAACGCTCAACTCAGAGTGAGATTCGCGAGTTGTTCGACAAATACGTTGTTCCATCGTACGCGCGGTTCGATCTTGTCCTTGAGCGTGGCGAGGGAAGTTACGTTTGGGATGTCGACGGGCGGCGTTATCTCGATTTTGGCGGCGGCATCGCCGTGTGTGTGCTCGGGCACGCAAACCCGGAAATAACCGAAGCGGTTGCCGAGCAATCGAGGAAGCTGGTTCATGTTTCGAATCTCTATTACACCGAACCGCAGGCGCGCTTGGCCAAACGAATTGTCGATCTCATCGCGCCGGGACGCGTCTTTTTCTGTAACAGCGGCGCGGAAGCAAATGAAGGACTTTTCAAATTAGCGCGAAAGTTCGGTCACGACAACGGGCGATACGAGATCATCACCGCATCGGATTCATTCCACGGGCGAACGCTGGCGGGAATCGCTGCCACCGGTCAGGAAAAAGTGAAGAAAGGTTTCGAACCGATGGTTGCGGGATTCAAACAGGTCCTATTCAACGATTTCGAAGCGATGGGAGCAGCCATTACGAAATCGACCGCCGCGATTTTGATCGAAGCCATCCAGGGCGAGAGCGGAATCACGATGGCAACTCGAGAATATTTATTTGGTCTGCGGGAACTTTGCGATCAACACAACTTGCTGCTTTTGCTGGACGAAGTGCAGGCCGGGCAGTTCCGTACGGGCAAATTTCACAGCTGGCAAACGATTGTGGACGCGGCGCCTCGCCGCGCCTTCGGGGAAAAGCGGCGGGGCGCCGCATCTACATTTCTCCCTGACGGAATCTCGATGGCGAAAGGGCTTGGCGGCGGGCTTCCGATTGGCGCGTTTTGGGTGCGGGAGAAATTTGCCGGTCTCCTCTCGGCAGGGACGCATGCATCGACATTTGGAGGGACGCCACTGGCTTGCGCCGTGGCGTTGCGAATCCTTGATGTGATCGAGCGCGACGATCTGGCAGGAAACGCGTGGCGGATCGGGAATTTCTTATTGGATCGATTGCGTGACTTGCAAAGGAAATATCCAAAAGTTCTGCGAGATGTTCGGGGATCGGGACTTATGATCGGGGTTGAGTTTGATCCAAAATTTGCGGCAATCGAAACCGCGAAACGACTGCATGAGAAACATCTTTTGACGATTCCAGCCGCGACTTCGGTCATTCGGCTGCTGCCGCCGTTAAATTTGCGCCGAGAGGAAGCGGGCGAGGGGCTGCGCGCAATTGAAAGCGTAGTTGTCGAACTTGCGGAGCAAGAGCACGAGAAAGAGTAAGAGTAAACAAATGAAACACCTGCTCAGCATCGAACAGACTTCGCGTGAGGAGATCGAAAGGATCCTGCGCACCACCGCCGACTTTAAGAGCAAGCGTGGGCAGATCTCAAGCAGACCACTGGCGGGACAAACATGGGCGTTGATTTTTTCCAAGCCGTCCACACGGACGCGCGTTTCCTTTGAGGTGGGAATTCGCGAGCTGGGCGGGGAGTCGATTTACATGAATGCTGCGGATGCGCAGCTGGGACGCGGCGAGCTGATCAAAGACACCGCCCGCGTGCTGGCGCGCATGATTCATGGCGCCATCATCCGAACATACGCGCAGCGAGACATTGAAGAGTTCGCCGAGTTTTCCGGTGTGCCAACCGTGAACGCGCTAACCGATGACGAACATCCCTGCCAGATTTTGGGCGACATTTTTACAATTCAGGAGAAGCGAGAGAGTATCGAGAACAAGGTTGTGACGTTTGTCGGCGACGGCGTGGCCAATACCGCACGGTCGTGGCTCTTCGCTGCGGGCAAGCTCGATTTTGAATTGCGGATCGCCTCGCCGAAGCGGTATCAACCGAAAGGCAAATTGCTCAGGCGCTCGGGCGGCCGCGTATTTTGCACCGAAGATTTGCAGGAAGCGGCTCGCGATGCCGACGTGCTCTACACCGACATCTGGGTCTCGATGGGTCGCGAAGGGGAAGAAGCGCGTCGTGAAGCCGAGCTCGGCCCATATTGGGTCACCGAGCCGCTGGTGAAGTTGGCTAAACCGGACGCGCTGGTCATGCATTGTTTGCCGGCGCACCGTGGCCAGGAGATTGACGAAAAAGCTTTCGAAGCCCACGCACAAACAATTTTCGATCAGGCGGAGAACAGGCTGCACGTGCAGAAAGCAATTCTGGCGGAGTTGGTAAAGACGGAGTGATTCTGTGCCGGGGTGAGGCCGTTGACCGCACTCGCGGCACAGATTACGATCAACAATGAGTGTTCCGCCCGTGCTCACGGAGGCTGCTTCACCTCGAAGCCGCGCCACAAAGAGCGAAAAATCCCGCAGTCGCGGGACAATCTCGCCATCTACGGTGCTCGACACGATAGAACGGCATGTGTTGCTGGACGGGTTTAGGATTGTCGTCGATCTCGATAAAAGCCGCGGCTCGTATCTACACAATGCAGTCGATGATCGCCGATTGATCGATCTCTACGGATTTTTCGGTTCCATGCCGGTCGGTTTCAATCATCCGCACTTCGATGAACTCGCAGTGCAGCGAGACCTTTTGCGAGCGGCGAAGGTGAAGATTGCAAACTCGGATGTTTATTCCGCCGGCTACGCTGAGTTTGTGGCAACGTTCGAGCGCGTCGTCGGCTTGCCGCCGCTCGGGCGTTATCTGTTTATCGAGGGCGGTGCGCTTGCGGTCGAGAATTGTTTGAAGGCGGCGATGGATTGGAAAGTGCGCAAGAACGTGGCCGCTGGTCGGGGCGAGCGCGGCACACAGGTTCTACACTTCCGTCACGCATTTCACGGGCGCAGCGGCTACACCATGAGCCTGACGAATACCGATCCGCGCAAGACAGATTTGTTCGCCAAATTCGACTGGCCGCGTGTTTCGTGTCCGTGCATCGAGTTTTCGTTGCCGGCATCGCAGCAGGAAGCAGACGTGATCGCGCGTGAACAGCAAGCCGAGCGCGAGATTCACCAGTTTATCGAGCAGCGTAACATCGACATTTGCGCCATTATCATCGAGCCGATCCAAGGCGAGGGCGGCGACAACCATTTCCGCGGTGAATGGCTGCAAAAGCTGCGGAAAATTGCCGACGAAAATGACATTCTGTTGATTTTTGACGAAGTGCAGTGCGGCATGGGCGCCACTGGTCGCAACTGGTGCTGCGAACATTTCGATGTTTTGCCCGACCTGATGTCGTTTGGAAAAAAAGCGCAGGTGTGCGGCGTGATGGCTGGCCCTCGGATCGATGAAGTGACCGATAACGCGTTTCGATTACCCAGCCGCTTGAATTCCACCTGGGGTGGAAACTTCACCGATATGGTGCGCTCGACCCATTATCTGCGCATCATCGAGCAGGAACGTCTGGTTGAGAACGCCGCGAAGGTCGGCGCGTATTTCCTCGAGCAACTGCGCGATCTGCAAACGGAAGAGCCACTGATTTCCGCCGCCCGCGGCCGGGGATTGTTTCTCGCTTTCGATCTGCCTGACGCGAAAACCCGCGAAGAATTTTGGCACGGTTTCTTCGACCTCGGTGTTCTCACACTTCGTTCCGGCGAAAATTCGATCCGTTTCCGCCCTGCTCTCGATATTACGGCGGAAGTAATTGATCAAGCGATGGAGTTGATGCGCAAATTCTGCCGGCAAAGGCGCAAGTAAGAAGGTCGAAGGGTTGAAGCGTTAAAGCGGTTTCGATGCAAACACCTCTCGAAAAGCTCGGACTTACGGACGACAACGCCGGCGTGTTTGATGGCGAATGGCGTGGCGGTGGCGCGACGATTGAAAAAATCTCCCCGATTGATGGGCGACGACTCGCCAGCGTGCGCACGGCATCTGATGACGATTACAACAAGACGATCGCGCGAGCGCACGACGCGTTTTTAAAATGGCGTGTGACGCCGGGACCCGTCCGCGGCGAGACGGTTCGCCGCCTCGGCAACGCGTTACGAGAACGGAAACATGAGCTCGGCCAGCTAGTGACGCTGGAGACCGGAAAAATTATCGCGGAAGGCGAGGGCGAAGTGCAGGAGATGATCGATATCTGCGATCTCGCTGTCGGCCAGTCGCGCATGTTGTACGGTCTAACGATTCAATCGGAACGGCCGAGCCATCGGCTAATGGAGCAATGGCATCCTCTTGGCGTCGTTGCAGTGATTACTGCGTTCAATTTTCCAGTCGCAGTCTGGTCATGGAACGCTGCGCTCGCTGCAGTGTGTGGTGATGCCACTATTTGGAAGCCGTCGGAAAAAACGCCGCTTACCGCAATCGCCGTCACGAAAATTGCCGAGCGCGTCTGCCGCGAAACTGGCACTGACCCGGCGATTTTTACCCTGCTGGTGGGCGATCGGAAAACGGTCGGCCAAAAATTGGCTGATGATTCTCGGATTCCATTGGTGTCGGCCACCGGCTCGACCAACATGGGATTTAATGTCGCCAAAGCTGTTAACGGACGGCTGGGCCGAACGATTCTGGAACTCGGCGGCAATAATGCGCTCATCGTCACGCCGAGCGCCGATCTCGACATGGCGGTGCAATCAATATTTTTCGGCGCTGTGGGCACAGCGGGACAGCGTTGCACGTCCACTCGGCGCGTGATCATGCACGAGTCTGTTGCATCGAAGGTTCGCGATAAACTCCTTACCGCTTACAAGAGTTTGCCGATTGGCAATCCACTTGATCGGAAAACCGTGATGGGGCCGCTCATCGACAAAAATGCTGTCGATACGGTGCAGGATTCCATCCAGCGATTGAAAGACGAAGGCGGTGAGGTGCTCTACGGCGGGGCACGACTCACCGTTCCCGGCGATTGTTACATGAAGCCATGCCTGGCGACCGCAAAGCCGGACTTTGAAATTGTGAAACACGAAACGTTTGGTCCGTTGCTGTACTTGATGACGTATCGCGATTTCGCTGAAGCGCTCGCGATTCACAACAATGTGCCGCAAGGATTGACCTCATCGATTTTCACAAACGACGTGCGCGAAGCGGAGAGATTCGTGAGCGCCGTCGGAAGTGATTGCGGGATTGCGAACGTGAACACGGGCACAAGCGGCGCGGAAATTGGAGGGGCGTTCGGCGGCGAAAAACAGACCGGCGGCGGCCGCGAAAGCGGCAGCGATTGCTGGAAGAGCTATATGCGGAGGCAGACGAACACGATCAATTTCTCCAGCGAGCTTCCGCTGGCACAGGGGATCCAATTCGGCGCAGGCGAGGGGAGCGGGACGGCATGACGTAGCTGCGACGTCCCCGTCGCAATTGCTCTCGGCGTCGTCCTTTGACGCGCGTGGCACGACGCGGGCGTCGCGTCCAGTTCCTGCGACCGGAACGTCGCAGCTACGCGCGCGCGATCGTTAGCTTGAGAAGCTCGTCAAGCTTCGCCGCGCTTTCCAAATTCATGATGCACTGCCGCAATTTTTCGCATTGCTCTTTGCCGATCACATTGCCGCCGAGGGCATTGAATTTCACCGCGATCTCTTCCTCGGTCATGGGATCGCGCGGATCGCCCTTGGGCACATCGACGCGCGTCGAATACTGTTTGCCGTCGTTTGTCGTGATCGTCACACGACTCGGCTGGAATTTGGGAAACAGCGCTTCGAACTCCTCGTTCGCGACCACCTTTATTTTGTCCATGATTGGAATCAGAGACTGATCGCGTACGCGTTCCTCCTTAAACTGCAGCGGCGTCACCATTCCATCGGCAAGCCCGACGGCCATGCAATATGGCAGCGAATGATCGGCGGTTTCCTTCGAAGTCGGCCGGTATTTGTGCGGATCGCCGAGGATGTCTGCCGCGCGCGCTATGACTTCGACTTTGATTTCCTTCACGTCATCCGCCTTGATCTTGTTTTCCTTCACCGTCTTCATCATCGCGGTTTCGCCGTCGAAGCTTGCGGGTTGTCCCTTGTATTGCACGTGGCTGAACACGGCGAACAAACCTTCCTTCCCGTCGATCATGTGTTCCGGACCGGAAAATCCTTCGCGTGCGAGCAGCGCGCTTTCTGCACCCATGCGAGCGGCCCATGGATCGACCGTATTCTTCATGTTGGTGAGTTTGCCGGCTGTCACGGCGCCCGGACAAAACGTGCGCGCTGCGCTGATGCCGATCGCTGATACCATTTGATCGGGGGTGAGATTTAGCACGCGTCCAGCTGCGACAGGTGCGGCGAACGCGCTCAACGTCGCGTGATGCCAGCCGTATTCGCGCACGCCCGGCCGCCCGATTTCGCAAAGCCGCATCTCAATTTCGTACGCGATGATCGTGGCGAGAATCAGATCTTTGCCGCTCAAGCCTTCGCTTTCACAGAGTGCCAACGGCGCGGCGATGAGATCGCTGGGATGGCATGGATCTGCTTTCCAATAAATGTCATTGTAATCCATGGCCCGGATCATGT
>WNFW01019161.1_pt1 | contig 12395 bp, 11 predicted proteins | sample 5400131 | NCBI WGS metagenome assembly WNFW01 (sample SAMN13153362, study PRJNA577476) | soil metagenome | isolation source: 20 cm soil or saprolite under grassland replicate 1 | place: USA:California | collected 2016-06-15 | reverse complement strand
TGACGTTCGTGGGTCATGCCACGTTTCTCATTCAAGTCGCGGGCATCAACCTGCTGACCGATCCGGTGTACTCCGAGCGGGCGAGCCCGGTCTCGTTCGCGGGTCCCCGTCGGGTTCGGGCGCCAGGCGTGCGATTCGACGACCTGCCGACCATCTCGCTCGTGCTGCTGAGTCACAATCACTACGATCACTGCGACCTCGGGACCCTGCGCGCATTGGATCGACGCTTTCAGCCCCAGCTGGTGGCGCCGATCGGTAACAGCCGGCTGCTCCGATCGGCGGGCATCCGTCAGGTGGAGGAAATCGATTGGTGGCAGAGCGCGAGCGCCGCGCCGCTGCCGGTCACCCTGACGCCCGCTCAGCATTTCTCGGCGCGCAGCATGTTCGACCGCAACCGCGCGCTGTGGGGCGGGTTCCTGATCGAGGCCGGCGGGCGCCGGATCCTGTTCGCCGGGGACTCGGGCTACGGCCCTCACTGGCGGGAAATCGCGACGCGGCTGGGCCCGTTCGATCTCGCCCTCCTCCCGATCGGCGCCTACGAGCCGCGCTGGTTCATGAAGGACATCCACATGAATCCGGCGGAAGCCGTACAGGCGCACCTCGATCTCGGAGCGCGCCAGAGTATCGCGATGCATTTCGGCACGTTTCAATTGACGCCGGAGGGATTCGACGAACCGGTTCGCGGATTGGCGACGGCGTTACGGCAGCGCGGTGTGTCGGCGGAGCAGTTTCGGACGGTGGACGTCGGGGAGTCGGTGTTCGTGCGCCCAGGAGGAATCGAACCCCTGGCGGCTTGAACCATAGTCAGCCGAAAGGCTCATCCGTCGTCTGGGTGCTTGCGACGCGCACAGCGCGGGGCTATCTCCCAACGGGAGGGAGTATGGCGCTGACCCCGACACAACGGAAGCACCTGGAGGCTCGCCTGCTCGAGGAGCGCACACGCGTAGTGGACGCGCTCGCGCGCTACAATCGCGCGACCCGCGACATGGTTCAACAGGAACCGGGAGACCGGGGGACGGACACCGCGGACCAAGAGCGGGATGTCGTGAACGCCGCGCGCGAGACCGCGGAGCTTGCCGAGATCGACGCCGCGCTCGAGCGGTTTTACAAGAGGCCAGAGCAGTACGGGCGGTGCGAGCGCAGCGGGAAGCCGATCCCGTTCGAGCGACTCGACCTGGTGCCGTGGGCGCGGACGTGCGACTGAGATGAAATGGTCCTGGAAGTTTGGAACCGTGGCCGGCATCGGCCTCTATGTGCACGCCACGTTTTTCCTGCTCATCGCTTGGGTCGGGGTCACCTACTGGCTGGCGGGCGGCAGCGCGGCGGCGCTCTCCGGGATCGCGTTCATCCTCGCCTTGTTCGCCTGCGTCGTTTTGCACGAGCTCGGCCACGCGCTCACTGCCCGGCGTTACGGCATCCGCACCCGCGATATCACCCTGCTGCCCATCGGTGGCGTGTCCCGACTCGAGCGCATACCTGACGATCCGCGTCAGGAGGTTTGGGTGTCGCTCGCGGGCCCCGCCGTGAATGTGGTCATCGCGGCGGCGCTCTACGCCTGGCTCCTCCTCTCGCAGACCTCGCGCCCGCTCTCGGTGCTCACCATGGCCGGTGGTCCGTTCCTCGAGCGACTCCTGCTCGTGAACGTCTCACTCGCGGTCTTCAACCTGCTCCCCGCCTTCCCCATGGACGGCGGTCGGGTGCTGCGGGCTCTGCTTGCCATGCGCATGGATTACGTCCGAGCCACGCAAATCTCCGCGCACGTCGGGCAGGCGATGGCCCTCGTGTTCGGCCTGCTCGGTCTGTTCACGAACCCGTTCCTCGTATTCATCGCGCTGTTCGTATGGATCGGCGCGGCCCAGGAGGCGAGCATGGTACAAATGCGCACCGCGTTGAGCGGCATTCCGGTGAGTCGCGCCATGCTTACCGACTTCCACATCGTCGCGCCGGATGACGCCGCGAAACGAGTGCTCGAGCTGATCCTCGCGGGGTCGCAGCAGGACTTCCCCGTGGTCGACGGGGGGCAGGGGGGTCGTCTTGCGGGTGTGCTGCTTCGCAGCGATGTGCTCAAGGCGCTGGCCCAGCGAGGGTCCGATTGGCGCGTGCGCGACATCATGCGCCGCGAGTTCGAGGTCGTGGACGGGGCCGACATGCTGGAAACGGCTTTCGCGCGGCTGCAGGCCTGCAACTGTCACACGCTGCCTGTGACGAGTCGCGGTGCCCTGGTGGGGCTCCTCACGATGGAAAATGTGGGAGAATTCCTGCTCGTTCAGTCGGCTCTGGGACGCTCACCGCACACCCGGGCAGCGTAACCTCTATTCGGTCGATAGTGGAGGGACAACTCCGATGTGCCCAGACGGCGCGCCCGGGCCGCCGTCACCGGGCGGACACGGGTCCCTTCAAATATTGGTCCAGCCACTCGAGCCAGCGCCGGAAGGCGTCGGACTGCCGCACCGGGTCGCCCGGGAAATGACCGGGCACGGGCCAGGCGACGAACTTCACCGGCACGCCCCGATCCCTCAGCGCGTGGTACAGCTCGTAGGACTGGGTCACGGGCACGCGCGCGTCTCCCGTGGTGGAGAGGATGAGTGTGGGCGTTTTCATGGCGGCAACGAAGGAGATGGGCGATTGGTCGCGATAGGCCTTGAGGCGGTCCCCGGTATAGGGCGAGCCCCCGAAGGAATAGCGCTCCTCCACGTTGTAGTCCGCCAGGTTGTACTGGTCCAGCTTGTCGGTGACCGCGTCCACGGCGACGGCGGCTCTCCAGATCTGATAGTGGCCGATCAACCAGGTCGTCATGTAGCCGCCGTAGGAAACACCTGACACCGCGATGCGCGACGTGTCCACGATGCCGAGCCGCTCAAGGGCGCCGATCCCCGCCATGATGTCGCGGCCCGGCCCGTCGCCCGCGTCGTTGAAAATCGCACGCTCGTAGGCGCTGCCGAGGTTATCGGAGCCGCGGTAGTTGGGCTGGAACGCGAGGTAGTCGTGTGCGGCCACCAGCTGGGAGAAGAACGCGAGCGAGCGTACCGAGGCTGCCTGTGGTCCACCGTGGATGAGCAGCACGAGAGGGTATTGCCTGCCCTTGGTGAAGCCGGGGGGATACGTCAGCACGCCGTCCTCGCGGAACCCGTCGGGCCCCTGCCATTCCACGCGCTCCACCCTTCCCAGGTCGCGCGCCGCGATCTCGGCGTTGAGATCCGTGAGCCGGCGCGGGGTCGCGGTGGGGGACGCAAGGTGATACAGCTCGACCGGCCGGCTCGGTGACGCAGCGGTGAACGCGATGGCCCCGTTCTTCCCGACGGTCACATCGACCGGCGAGAAGAACGACGACGGATTCAGGTCTCCCAGCTCGAGACGCTTCGCCGCCCCCTCAAGCGGCTGGACCCACAACGCGGTCTGTGTGCCGTCATGCCCGCCGAGTAGCAGCGACTTGCTGTCGGGCATCCAGATGGCCTGGAGCAGGCTGCGGTCCAGCCGTCGGGTCAGGTCCGCCCCCTCGCCCCCCGACGCCGCGGTGACGAAGATCTCGGTCTCGTCGTTGGGATCACCGTTGCGCGAGTAGGCGTACGCGATGCGCGACCCGTCGGGCGAAAAGGCGCTGAAGGATTCGAACGTCCCATGTCCGGTGAGCTTCCTCACAGCCCCCGTTGCCACGTCGAGGACCGCGACCGCGGTCGAGTCGACGTCGCCGAAGTGGGGCGAAGCCTGCCGGGTGAAGACGATGGACTTGCCATCCGGCGACCACGAGATCGGCGGGAAGGACGCATCGCCCGGATCGGTCTGGGCCAGGCTCCAGCCGCCCGACGTCAGGCGCCGCGCGGTGTCTCCCTTGGCAGCCGCCGGGATGAGCCACAGATGGAACGGTAGCGGGGCGGCGCTGGTCAGGAACCCGTCGTCCCCGACCTCAAAGCCGTCCTGGTAGCGGGCGGTGGAATCCTTCTTTGGCGGCTCGTCGGCGGTGACGTAGCCGAGCGCCGTTCCATCCGGTTTCCAGGCAAATTGCTCCACTCCCTGGGCAGCGGTCGTGAGCTGCAGCGCGTCGCCCCCGCGCATGTCGAGGATGAAGACCTGCCGCGCCGCCTTGTCTCCCGCCCCTGCCGTGGCGAGGAAGGCGAGCCGGTCGCCGGTGGGGGCCCACCGGGGTGAGCCGACGCCTCGCCGGTCGTGGGTCAGCGAGTGCTGGGCGCCGCTCGCGACATCGACCAGCAGCAGGTGGCTGTCGCGGCGATTGTCCTTCCAATTCACCCGTGACACGACGCACACAATCGACCTGCCGTCGGGTGCTATCTGCGGATCCGACACGCTCACGAACCGCTGGAAATCGGAGAGCTCGACGCGTCTGGCTTGTGCGGCGGCGGTCGCCGCGCCGCAGAGGCACAGACCGAGGGCGGAGAGGAAGCGCACCGGCATGGGGGAGTCTCCCGTACGGGACGTGGCCCCAATCTCGGGCTCGCGCGGCCGCTCGGCTAGGTGCTCAATCGCCCCCCGCTACATGCTGCTGTTCTCCCATACCGCCCAGGCGTGGGCGGCGCTCGCGAAGAATCCCGCGAACCGGCGGCAGCTGGTCGAAGGGATGATGAAGAAGCTCGGTGGCCGGCTAGTGGATCTGTACTACCACTTCGGCGACTTCGACGGCACCGCTATCGTCGAGGCGCCCGATGATACGACCGCCATCGCCGCGGTGATCGCGGCCGTCACCCCGGGGCACATCAAGACGACCCGCACCACACGGCTGATGACGGTCGAAGAGACGATCGAGGCGATGAAGAAGGCGGGGACGGTATCGCTGCCGGCGCCGGGCTAATCATGGCAGCAAGGTCTGCGACCTGAGTGGAAGCCAGAGTTGTCGTTATGCGCCCAGGAGGACTCGAACTCGAACCCCCAGCCTCTTGATCCGTAGTCAAGCGCTCTATCCAGTTGAGCTATGGGCGCGAGTGGGCGGTACTAGATTCGAACTAGTGACCTCCACGATGTCAACGTGGCGCTCTAACCAACTGAGCTAACCGCCCGCAACGAATTGCGGATTGCGGATTGGCGATTGCGGATTGAGGTCGCCTGCCGCCTTCAATCCACAATCCGCAATCCACAATCCGCAATGGAAGTAGCGGGGGTGGGATTTGAACCCACGACCTCCGGGTTATGAGCCCGGCGAGCTACCAGACTGCTCCACCCCGCGTCGTTGTGCTGTCACGCCATGGCCCCGACCGTACAGGCCGGGAGAGAGCGGGAAACGGGACTCGAACCCGCGACCCCAACCTTGGCAAGGTTGTGCTCTACCAACTGAGCTATTCCCGCGTGCCGCCCAAATCTAACCGCCCAGTGGGGTTGTTTCTACCGACCGCCTGTCCGCCTGACCGCCCGTCCGCCCGCAGTGGAGGCGAGGGGGATCGAACCCCTGACCTCGTGAATGCCATTCACGCGCTCTCCCAACTGAGCTACGCCCCCGTTATATTGGGCCCCGCAAAACGCGTTCCGGCGGGAACACGGCATCTTATCGGGACGTTCTAGCGGTGTCAAGCGTTTTTGTGCCCGTACGCGAACTTTTCGGCCTGTGTCCGGTATCACAGGGTGATCCGGGACCATAAATATGCCCAAGCACATCCGACGGAAGAAAACCACCTCCCCCGCCCGGGCGAAGCCCCGTGTGGTCGCGGCCGCGCCCGTGGCGTCGGCCCGCCCGCCGGCTGCCGCGGCGAAGGCGAAGCCCGCCAAGAAGCGCGGGCGCCGCCGGGGTCTGCTCGCAGGTCTCGGGTCCCACGAGCACGAGCGGGACATCCTCGATCAGTACCTCCACGAGGTGTCGAAGACGCCTCTCCTCACCCAGAAGGAGGAGATCGCGCTCGCCCGCAAGGTGCGCGCCGGCGACCAGGAGGCGATGCAGGAGCTGGTGAAGCGGAACCTGCGCTTCGTGATCTCGGTGGCCAAGAAGTACCAGAACCGCGGCCTGCCCCTCACCGACCTGATCGGCGAGGGGAACGTGGGGCTGCTCACGGCCGCCCGGAAGTTCGACCCGGATCAGGGGGTGAAGTTCATCTCCTACGCCGTGTGGTGGATCCGCCAGGCGATCCTCGCCGCGCTCGCGCGCCAGGGGCGCACGGTACGGGTTCCCCTCAACCGCACCGCCGACCTGTCCCGCATTGTCCGCACCGCCGAGTTTCTGCGGCAGACGCTGCGGCGCGAGCCCACGCCGGAGGAGATCTCCGACGCGACCAAGCTGTCGCTCGAGGTGGTGCAGTCGCTCGCCGCGCTCAACACGGGCGACGTGCGGCTCGATGCCCCGCTCGACCCCGACGGCGACCGCTCGCTGATCGAGCGGTTCATTGCCGAGGATCTCCCCGACACGGAAGACCAGGCGATGGACCGGTTCCTGTCGGACGAAATCGAGCAGGCGTTGAACACGTTGCAGCGGCGCGACGCCAAGGTGTTGCGCCTGTACTTCGGCCTGGACGGCGGTCGGGAGCACACGCTCGAGGAGATCGGCGGGATGCTGGGCGTGACGCGCGAGCGGGTGCGCCAGCTGCGGGACCGCGCGCTCAAGCGGTTGCGGGATGGCGAGGTGGGAAAGGCGCTGGCGAGTTTCGCAGCGTAACGCCGCTATCCGACGCTACGACGCTACGTTGTACGAGTGGCCGGCGGGACATCCCGTCGGCCATTTTCGTTTCCGTCGTATAACATAGCGTCGTACAACGTAGCGTCGTAGCTTACCGCCGTGATCGAACGGCTCGGCCGAAGGACCGTCGACGCCATCAAGACCGTCGGCCGCTTCGGCCATTTCATGGGGGACCTGGCGCGCGCCGTTCCCGACGTGGACGTCTGGGGACGGCTGACGCTCGTCCAGCTGCGGCGGGTGGGTGTGGACTCGCTGCCGGTGGCCCTGTTCATCGCGGCGTTCACCGGCGTGGTGCTCGCGCTGCAGGCGTCCTACACCTTCCGAAATACGGTCCCGCTCTACTTCGTCGGCACACTGGTCGGCAAGACGATGATGCTCGAGCTCGGCCCGGTGCTCGCCGGGCTCGCGCTGGCGGGGCGCGTCGGGGCGAGCATGGCGGCCGAGCTGGGAACCATGAAAGTCACCGAGCAGGTGGACGCGCTCGAGACGCTCGCCTACGACCCGCAGAGCTTTCTGGTCCTCCCCCGGGTGCTCGCCGGCACCGCCATGTTTCCCATCATCGTGGCGCTCGCGATCCTGACGGGGATCATCACCGGCTGGATCGCGAGTCTGGTGCTCCTCGATCTCACGACTCCGGAATTCATCAAGGGGCTGAAACTGTTTTATCGGTTCAAGGACACCTGGTTCGGCCTGTTCAAGAGCGCCACCTTCGGGTTCACCATCACCCTGGTGGGGTGCATTGTGGGGCTGGGCACGCGGGGCGGCGCGGAGGGGGTGGGTCTGAGCACCACGCGCGCGGTCGTCTATTCGGCCGTGCTGCTGCTCGTGCTCGATGCCTTCTGGGCGCTGGTGCTGCTGCGGTGATCCAGTTCCAGGACCTCCACAAGAGCTTCGGCGCGAAGCCGGTGCTCGCCGGCTTCACGCTCACGGTGCCGGACCAGGAGACCGTGGTCATCATCGGGTACTCGGGCACCGGCAAGAGCGTGGCCTTGAAGCACGTCGTGGGGTTGTTGCAGCCCGATGCGGGGGACGTCATCGTTGACGGTCGCGCGGTGTCCACGCTCGAGCGGGAGGCGCTCATGGCGCTGCGACGCGACATCGGGTTCGTGTTCCAGTTCGCCGCGTTGTTCGATTCGTTGACCGTGTTCGACAACCTGGCGCTCGGCCTCAGGCGGCGCGACCTCTCGGACGACGACATCGCGGAGCGCGTGCGCGAGGCGCTGGCGGTCGTGGACCTGACGGGTGCCGAAGACAAGTACCCCGCCGAGTTGTCGGGCGGGATGCGCAAGCGGGTGGGCATCGCGCGGGCCATCGCCCTGCGACCCCGCTACCTGTTGTACGACGAGCCGACCACCGGCCTCGACCCGGTGACCTCGGCGGTGATCGACCAGCTGATGGTGCGGACCCGCCAGCATCTCGGGGTGACGGGCATCGTGGTGACGCACGACATGCGGAGCGCCTATACCGTCGGCGACCGCATCGCCATGTTGTACGAGGGCAAGGTCCGGCAGGTGGGTACCGTGGCGCAGATCCAGCAGACGGAGGATCCCGTGGTCCGGCAGTTCATCGAGGGACGCCCCGCGTGAAGCGCGAGAACGAGTTCGCGGTCGGCGTGGTCGTCATCGCGGCATTCACGGTCGTGGTGGCCGGCGCGCTGTGGCTCTCGGGCGCACACCTCGGCCGCACGGAAGCGGTGTACACGGCTCGGTTCCGTACCGTGGGAGGGTTGGGCGTAGGGGATCCGGTGGTGCTCCGGGGCGTGCGGGTCGGCCGGGTCGAGGGGATCCGGCTCGCCTCCGGCAACTGGGTGGAGGCGGATCTCAAGATTTACGCCGGCGCGCAGCCGCCGCCCCGGCCGGCGGTGATCGCCGCCTCGGCGTCCCTGTTCGGCGAGTGGGCGGCCTCGCTGGTTGCGCTCGACCAGCTCCCCAACGATCCCAACATCCAGCAGGCCATCGCGGAGGCACAGGCGGCGGGCGGTGGGAAATGGCCCGGCGCCACGCTTCCCGATATCGGCCAGCTCACCGCGCAGGCGAGCCGCATCGCGACCGACATCGCCACCGTCTCGAATCGAATCCAGAGCGCCTTCGATTCCGAAGCCGTGAACGAGCTGCGGCGCTCGATCAGGGACTTCGGCCAGGTCGCGGACAAGCTCGTGAAGGTGACGAACGAGCAGGCCGACGTGATCGGATCGGTCGGGTCGAACCTGCGCCAGGGCTCGGACGTCCTCGCCAAAGCGGCGACCAACCTGCAGGCGACGCTGGGGCGCGTGGACTCGGCCACGAATCAGGGCCAGCTCGCCACCATCCTGAACAACTCGGCGACGACCAGCGCCAACCTGCAGTCGGCGTCTCAGGACTTCCGCGACCTGCTCGGCGCCGCCCACAAGAATCAGGAGAGCCTGGTGCGCGTCCTCGTCTCTGCCGACAGCGTGATGTCGCGCATCGCGAACCGCAGCGGGACGCTCGGCCTGCTGGTGTCGGACTCGACCTTGTACCGCGAGACCACGCTCACGATGATCCAGCTGCGGCAGCTCCTGTCCGACATCCAGGCCAACCCGCGGAAGTACTTCTCGTTCAGCGTCTTCTAGAGCGAATGCGGATTGCGGATTGCGGATTGCGGACTATCAAGGCGAGTTCCAGGATGTGGACACGCTCCGGAGCTCGCCGCGGGCCGGCGGCGTCGTCTTCCGGCGCCCCCCGGACGGCGAGCCGCGGTTCCTCCTGATCCGCGACTCCTATCGCAACTGGGGGTTCCCCAAGGGTCACCTCGAGCCCGGGGAGCCTCCGGCCGACGCCGCCCGGCGCGAAGTGGCCGAAGAGACCGGGCTCAATGACCTGGTGCTACACGGTCCGATTCGCGTGATCGACTGGTACTTCCGGTTTCGCGGCAAGACGATCCACAAGTTCTGCCACTTCTTCCTGTTCGAGTCGAGGCGCGGCGAGTGTGTGCCGCAGACGGAGGAAGGCATCAGCGATTGTGCGTGGTACAGCCCCGAGGAAGCGCGGCGCACGATCTCCTATGACAACGCGCGCGCCGTATTGGAGCAGGCGACCGCGATGGTACAGGCGCTCGCTCATGTGGCGGACGGCTCCGCCCCGGAGCAGCCCGCATGACGTCCGTCGTGCCGGTGTTCAACCCTCGGGCCGAGCCGCGGCGTGCCGTGAAGCGCGGCTACCCGCACGATGCAGGGACGGTGCGGCTGTGTCGCACCCTCGCCGCGGTCGAGCGGCTCCTGTACCATCGCCTCGTCGACGCGGTGGTGCTCGATGTGAAGACCACACCGGCCGCCGCGCTCGCCCTGCCGGCCCGGTTCCCCCGCATCCCGATGTTCGTGCTGTCGGCCCTCCGGTCGGACGACGGGCCGCTGCTCGCCGCCTGCGATGCGGCAGGGTTCGCCGGGGTGCTCGTCGAAGGCGTGGACAACGCGGTAGCGGGGGAGTGGATCGCGGCCCGGACGGCGCAGGTGGCGCGGCGGGCAGCGCTGGCCGATGCGCCCAAGTTGCTCCGTCTCACCGATCGCTTGCAGCTCGCCGCGTGGGAGGAGGTGCTTCGGCGCGTCGGCTTCCCGACACAGACGGGCCACGTGGCGGCGGCGCTGCGTGTTACACGGGAGCATCTGTCGCGCGAGTTCGCCGCCGGCGGCGCCCCCAACCTGAAGCGGGTCATCGATCTCGCGCGTACCGCGTATGCCGCCGATCTGCTGGGTAATCCCGGGTACACCGTGCGGTCGGTGGTGCACATCCTCGGCTATGCGTCGACCAGCCATCTCGCCGGCGCGGCGCGGCGGGTGGCGGGTACGACGCCGCAGGAACTGCGCACGGTGGGGGCGCGAGGCGTATTGCAAAGATTCATTAGAGGAAGGACGAGATCGCGGATATGAAATTGCGGATTGGCGATTGCGGATTGCGGATTGGCCCAGCGAGCTCGAGGCCCTGGGTTACTGGCCCATCAAATCCGCAATCCGCAATCCGCAATTCGGTGAGGGGTGGCGGCGGGGCGGCTATGTGATAAAATTCACAATCTCCTAACCGGCATCCCAATGGCCACCGATTCCATCCTGCGACCCGGCGAGCTGAAGGAAATCCTCCTCAAGGAAATCCAGGCGGCCGATCTCGCCGAGATCGACGTGCGGGAGGTGGGCACGGCGCTCGAGGTGAAGGACGGCATCGCCCGCATCTACGGGCTCACCTCGGCAATGGCCGGCGAGATGCTCGAGTTCACCTCGTCGGAGACGGGGGAGAAGGTGACGGGGCAGGCGCTGAACCTGGAAGAGGACAACATCGGCGCCGTGATCTTCGGCGACTATCTCGTGCTGCGCGAGGGTGACGAGGTGCGGCGCACCGGGCGCGTCCTCGAGGTGCCCGTCGGCCCCGCGCTGGTGGGGCGGGTGGTCGACGCCCTGGGCCGTCCCGTGGACGGATTGGGCCCCCTCCAGGGCACGAAGGCCCGCAAGGTGGACATCGTCGCGCCCGGTATCATCAAGCGCCAGCCGGTCAAGGAGCCGCTCCAGACGGGGATCAAGGCGATCGATTCGATGATCCCGATCGGTCGCGGCCAGCGCGAGCTGATCATCGGCGACCGCGCCATCGGCAAGACGGCGATTGCCGTCGACACGATCATCAATCAGAAGGGCGAAGGGGTGATCTGCGTGTACGTGGCGATCGGGCAGAAGGGCTCGACCGTCGCGGCCGTGGTCGAGAAGCTCAAGGAATACGGCGCGATGGACTACACCATCGTGGTGCTCGCGTCCGCCTCGGAGCCCGCGCCGATGCAATACATCGCGCCGTTCTCGGGCTGCGCGATGGCCGAGTATTTCATGTACGACGAGAAGAAGGCGACGCTGTGCGTGTACGACGACCTCTCGAAGCAGGCGGCGGCATACCGCCAGCTGTCGCTCGTGCTGCGGCGCCCGCCCGGGCGCGAAGCGTACCCGGGTGACGTCTTCTATCTCCATAGTCGCCTGCTGGAGCGGGCGGCCAAGCTGTCCGACTCGATGGGCGCGGGCTCGCTCACCGCTCTCCCCATTATCGAGACCCAGGCGGGCGACATCTCCGCCTACATCCCCACGAACGTCATCTCGATCACGGACGGCCAGATCTTCCTCGAGACCGACATGTTCTACTCGAACGTGCGGCCCGCGATCAATCCGGGTATTTCGGTGTCGCGGGTCGGCGGCAACGCGCAGATCAAGGCCATGAAGCAGGTGGCGGGGCGCCTGCGGCTCGATCTCGCGCAGTATCGCGAGCTCGAGGCGTTCGCCCAGTTCGGCTCGGAGCTCGACCAGGCGACACAGAAGCAGCTGGCGCGCGGCGTGCGCGTCGTGGAGGTCTTGAAGCAGCCGCAGTACCAGCCGATGCCGGTCGAGCAGCAGATCATGGTCATTTTCGCCGTAACGAACGGCTACCTGGACGATGTCCCGGTCCCGGAGATCAAGGCCTGGGAGCAGGGGTTCCGCGACTTCATGGCGGCCCAGCATCGCGACATCGGCGAGGAGATCCGGACCCGCCGGGTGCTGGGCGACGACCTCACCGCCCGCCTGCGCGCTGCCGTGACCGCGTATAAGCAGCTCGCCGCGCACTGATGGCCAAGCCTCGCGAGCTGCGTCGCCGCATCAAGTCGGTCCAGAGCACGCGCAAGATCACGAAGACGATGGAGCTCGTGGCCACGTCCAAGCTGAAGCGCGCCCAGGACCGCGTGATCGCCGCGCGGCCGTACGCGGCCGCGCTCGCCGAGGTGATGGGCGATCTCTACGCGCCCGAGCTGGCGGAGCGGTTTCCCCTGC
>WNFW01014039.1_pt1 | contig 12398 bp, 8 predicted proteins | sample 5400131 | NCBI WGS metagenome assembly WNFW01 (sample SAMN13153362, study PRJNA577476) | soil metagenome | isolation source: 20 cm soil or saprolite under grassland replicate 1 | place: USA:California | collected 2016-06-15 | reverse complement strand
TTCGGCGGCTATGTCGCCGCTTTGGGGCGGACGTCGTGGTGACCGAATTTCTTTCCGCGGAGGGAATCCGCCGCGAGAACGCGGCGACCATCGACAAGCTTCGCTTCGGCGCCGACGAGCGTCCGATCGGTGTCCAGATATTTGGCGCCGACCCGCAGGCGATGGGAGAGGCGGCTCGTCTCGTCACCGACGTTTTCGCTCCCGAATTCATCGACATCAACTTTGGCTGCCCCGTGAAAAAAGTCGTGAGACGCAACGGTGGGTCGGGCTGCCTCAAAGACTTGGGCCTCGTCCAGTCGGTGATCCGCGCTGTGTCGTTGAGCACGCATCTTCCCGTCACGGTGAAAATCCGTAGCGGGTGGAGTGAGGACACCAGGGATCCCGTAACGATCGGTCTGCGTTGCCAGGACGCCGGGGCAAAAGCTCTCGCGCTACACCCTCGCACGCGGACCCAGATGTTCAGCGGTGCTGCGCGGTGGGAGGAAATCGCCGCCGTCACCGCCGCGCTGGACATTCCGGTGATCGGGAATGGCGATATCAAGACCGCCGAGGACGCGGTGCGTATGCAGCGCGAGACGGGCTGCTCGGCGATCATGATCGCACGCGGGTCGTTCGGCCAGCCGTGGATCTTCGACCAGACGCGGGCATTATTGAATGGTAAGCCAAAGCCTCAAGCGCCTGCCATCGAACGGCGGTTCGCGATCGCGCTCGAGCACGCACGGATGGCGGAGGCGTACGAGGCCGATCCGCGCGGTGCCGCCATCGAATTTCGAAAGCACCTCGGCTGGTACGTGAAAGGTGTTCCGGGCTCGGCCGAATTGCGTCGCACGCTCCACGCGGTGGTGAGCCTGTCACAGGTCGAGGATGTCTTCGCCGACTATCTCGCGCGCCCGCAGCGGTGGCACGATGCCGAGGCAATAGGCGTCGTCAGCGAGCGCGATTCTGATCTTGAGGAGTCGCCAGCCGCCGCCTGAAGTGGACGCCCTAACTGCTGGTCCGTCAAGGTATTGAGCGCGGTCGCTAAACTACATTCTCAAGTCGATTTTCGTTGACTTTGGCACCCTTGCCGGCTATACTTCATGCACGGGGGCGACTGGCTTCGACGGGGTTAGTGAAGCTGTGGCCGCGTGCCCAGGTACTCAGGTCCTGGTAAAACCTCTGGGAATTTTTTTAACTGCCAACCAAAACTTGGCCCTGGCTGCGTAACTCTTAGGAGTTACTGCACCTGCCTTTATTGAAGCCCTCCTGAGGCGTCTTTAAGGGTATCGCAAATTCGGGATAGTCGGCTTCCGCGTCTTCCGGTAGTCGGCGAAATCAAGAAAGACTTGTCCAGAAGTGGGCTGTCCATTGGCCAGCGGCTGGAGACCTCAATCAATGGAACACGCACGTAGACGCTGTGGTCGATCTTGTCTCGGACCGGGGTTCGAATCCCCGCGCCTCCATCAAAAAGGGCTGACTCAAAGAGTCAGCCCTTTTTCCTTTTCTCCAACGTTGCCCGCCAGCCGTCGGCGCCCGAAAAGTTTTTCTAACGTCCCTGCTTTGCGAAACGGTAGCCGAGCTGCACCACATCCACGATGGGCTTCGATTGAACTCCGCCGCTCCGCGCCGGCTCGAAGCGCATTCCCGCGATTACTTGGCGGACGGCTGTAGTGAGCAACGGATGAGGGGACGTGACGACCGCGAACGTCGCCATCACCGGATGTCCAGCCGTATCCACGGTGAAGCTGACGCGGACATCACCCTCGACGTCCGCAACCTGGGCCGGAATGCGGGGCGTCGGAAGGTCGCCAATGAGTCTCGCCCGCTGTGCAGCGGCGCCTTGATCCCCGTAGTCGAAAGTTGAGCGTTGATTTACAATAGCGCTCGGCGCCGGCTGAGCGCTGAGAGCCTCTCCAGCGCGTGTCGATGCGTTCGCCGTTCTTGTTGCCACTGAGTCGAGCCGCGACATCATCGCAGTCGACACCGTTGGAATCGCAATTTTACCGTCGGAGCGCGACTCGGATTTCTTCTCGGGCGACTTTCGTGTTGTGCTCCGGTCTTCGGTCACGTGAGACCGGGGCGCATCCGCTTTGGACGCGGCTGCCCCTCCGGCGGCGTTAGCGGCGAGGTCACTCGCGGTCAGCGGCGAGCTAGCCGCGACAGCCGGAGTTATTTCACGTGCCGGATCACCGCCCGGTGCACTGCCTGTAGCGGCAGCGCCTACGTCTGGCTGGGTCCACGCGCGGGATTCTGCCAGCGCTCCCACCAGCAAGCGGGGCGCTATCAATCGACTCGGCGGCCTCGCTTGCGGCGCTTTGTCTGGCAATTGGCTCGCTGACTGGCGAGCGCGGAATCATGAGTGTCGCTTTTCTGGGCGAAGGCGGCGCCGTTTTCTCCGGAGCGACTTGCGCGGTCGCCCCTGTTCCAGTGGGCTCTCCCCCAGACAGTAGTCGATATCTCTCCGGCGTTGGAGCAGGTTCGGCGCTCGCGTTCAGGGAATCTTCCGACGCTTGAAGCTCGAGGTCGGCGATTCGCTCGCGTGAAGTTCTCAGGCTTGGATGCTCGCCGCCAAGGGTTCGCTCGCGAATCGTCAGCGCGCGCTCGAATGCGGCAAGCGCTTCCCGAATCTTTCCGCGTGCTGCGCACGTGTCGCCGAGACGCTCGAGCGCGGTAGCCGTTGCGAAATGGTTGGGGGCCAGCGTGCGCTCGCGAATCTCGAGAACGCGACGCCATAACTGCTCGGCCGATTCGTGCCTGCCGAGTGCCTGGCGGACAGTGGCCAGGCTCGCCAACACCGTCGCGACCTCGGGATGGTCTTCGCCTTTGCTTCGTTTCAGCTCTAGCAGCCGCAGCAGCAGGGGCTCTGCCGATGCATAGTCGGACTGCTTGAGATACAAGCGCGTCAAATCATTGAGTAGAATCGTCAGGTCCGGGTGATCGGGACCGAACGAGCGTTCGCCCATGTCCAGCGCCTTCCGGAAAAACTCCGCCGCCTCGGCGTTGTTTCCCGCCTCGAGCCTGATAGTGCCAAGCTTGAGGAGAGATTCGAGATCCGAGTGGGGACCGTCCTCTGGCTCGATCGCGCGCAACCCGGAGCGGGCCGCGCGGTCGGCGGGCAATCGGTCCCCGGAGATGGAAGGGGAGTATTGAGTTGTCTCTAGGCTACGCTCGAGCCCGGATGCAGCGTCGGCCATACACTGAAGCCTCCAGCGGTCCCTTACAACCTCGGAGCGGGTCCAACTCCCGCCCCCCGAGATGGCCCACCGACCGCACAGCGTGCCGTGCTGAGCGGGGGCAAGTCGGAGACCATATGTAGTCCGCGAATTCCGAGGTCTGCGAGGACGCCGAGGTGTGTTATGGACGCAACACCGCGCGGGAGCGTTGCGCCGACGCAACACTCTTCACCAACCCCCGGATTAAGCGGTGGCGGGCCTTAGGAGCCGCGCTGCTTTCTAGGCGCGCGGTTCGGGATCAGGATCGGCCCTCGCGACGCGCGAACGGGGCGCTTCTTCTTCGTCCGCTGGGTCCCACGTTGGCCCACATTTGAGCACGCGTTTGGCAATCCGGCACCACTCAGCGACTTGACTATCGTTGGCGCTCATCCAATTGACGGGGACAGGTGCAAGACGGCGCTTCTCCCCGCCGCTGACGAAACAAAGCCAGCCGGAGCTGTATTCGGACGCGACTGCGCTGCGAGGTCCCGGGTGCGTGCGACGATCGCCAAGTACGCGCTGTTCGATGAGAAAGACCGCGTTCTCAACGGGCGATCGACGCTCCATCTTGCGCCGCTCAATGGAAGACGGGTGGACCATCCAGACTTCCCAGGAGCGGCCTCTGGCGTCGAGGAAGGTGCGATAACCGGAGTTTCTTGCCGCCTGGTACCGCACGCGAATGCCCCCTGGAAGTGAGGTCTATCGAACGCAAAACATAAACCACGGAGGCGTCGTTGGCGAACCGTCTACCGGAGGGATTCCGCCCTTTACGTGTATATTTGAAGCGGATGAACAAGCTCGCATATCTCGTCGTCGTACTGGCTTCCTCCGCGGAGAGCCTGGTTCCGTCGGCTCGCGACTTTTCACTTCGTCCGGTCACGTGGACGATCCTCGGCGGGCGGGCGCCGCGCGACGTAGCCTCGGGTCGAGCCGTTCCAATCACGCTGCAGGCTACCATTGCGAACGGTTGGCATATCTACTCGCTGAGCCAAAAGCCCGGCGGACCTATTCCGCTTCGTCTAGCGCTGCTCGGTGCCGCCGACGTGATCGTTCGTGGAGTGATCGTGGCTCCCAGGCCCGAACGCATGTTCGACAGGAATTTCGGGATCGAGACCGAGCTGTACTCCGGCCGTCCTCGCTTCACGATTCCCATCGGAGTGCCCGCCCATTCGCTTACGGGGATTCGCAAATTCAAGATTGGCGCGCGCTATCAGGCCTGCAGCGATAAGCTTTGTCTCCCCCCGCGTACCGACACGCTTGACGTAGCGCTCCGCATCGCGAGTCGGCAATGAGCTCGGGATTTCTTTGGCTCGCTGCCAGCACCGGCCTCCTCTCGCTGCTGACTCCCTGCGTGTTCCCAATGGTGCCCGTCACCATCGCCTACTTCTCGGCCCCGGACGATCGCGCGGAGTCGGGTTTTCGACGCGCGCTGCTCTTCGGATTGGGAATCATCGGCACGTTTACGATTCTCGGTCTGGCCATCGCGGCGATCTTCGGCGCTTCCGGCCTCAACCGCTTTGCGTCAGATCCGTGGGTGAACCTCACTCTTGCGCTGCTCTTTCTCGTTTTCGCCGCGAGCCTGTTCAGTTGGGTGGAGATTGGTCTGCCGTGGCGCGTGATAAGAGCTGCCGACCGTTCGGCACGCGCCACACAACCGCGTAGCTCGCTCGGCGCGCTCGTGATGGGCGCGACGTTCACGCTTACTTCGGTAACCTGCACCGCGCCGTTCGTGGGAACCCTTCTCGTTCTCGCGTCGCGAGGCTCGTGGGCAGCGCCCGTCGTCGGGATGATCGTGTATTCGACGGCGTTTGCGATGCCATTCGTGCTGCTTGCGCTGGCTCCACGCCTCGTCGCCAGACTACCGCGGTCCGGAGAATGGATTCAGACGTTGCGGGTGATGATCGGCCTGCTGGAAGTTGGTGCGGCCGTCAAGTTCTTCTCCAATGCCGATCTCGTGCTTGGCTGGGGCATCTTCACGCGCGCGACAGTTCTTTTCATCTGGATGACGCTGGCGATCATCGGCGCTTTTTATCTGGGATGGGAAAAGAGTGAATCTGTTGCGCGCCGCAAGGCCGGCCCGGCTCGGATGATTCCGATCGCCGTCGTGCTCTTCATTGCTGGCTGGCTCGCGTCGGGTTTGACCGGGCAACCCCTGCGGCAGGTAGAAGCATTTCTTCCTCCGGCCGCGGCGATCCCGGCCCTCGCTGGCAGTGAGACTCGAGCTCTGGGCGCGAGTTGGAGGCTGAACGATTTTGCCGGAGCGTTGGCAGAGGCACGTACGTCGGGGAGACTCGTCTTCGTCGACTTCACCGGTTACACATGCACCAACTGCCGCTGGATGGAAGCGAACATCTTCACGCGTCCCGACGTGGCTGCCGAGCTCGGACAATTCGTACTGGCGCGTCTCTACACCGACGGAGAAGGGGAGGTGTACGGACGACAGCAAGCGTTTCAGGAACGAACGTTCGGAACTGTCGCTCTTCCGCTCTACGCCGTCGTCGACGGGACCGGCAAGGTCCGGCAAACTTTCACAGGCCTGACGCGCGATCCGGCCGAATTCATCGCGTTCCTGGAGCGGGCCCGTACTCCGGGTGACTAGGTGTTCCGCGGAGGCGGCGCTACGCCCGCCTTGTCCGCGCGCTTCAACACGTCTTCCGCGGTCGACAACGGGCCGATGTGCGTGAGCTTTTCCTGCTCGATTTTCTTCGCTATTGCTTCTGCCTCTCTGTCTTTCTTCCCGCGACGGAATATGAATTCTGGCGCCAGCGCAATGCCTAGCAGAGTCAGCGGCAAAATCTGCAGGGTTTGAATGAGCAGGGAGACGGCAATCGCCTGATCACGCGCGACCCCGAACTCCCCCGCCATCAGCGCATAAACGAACTGGAAGAACCCGACGTTGCCCGGCGTCGCACGAATTATCAATCCGACGTTGATTCCCAACAGGCACGCGAGACTTCCCGCGAGAGGGATCGACACATGCGCGGCCGCTGCCGCCAACTGGAAAGTCCAGAGCTGACATGCCCACGCTCCCAACGACAAAACGATGGCGGCAAGAAAGCGCGGCCCGGTGGCGAGGCGGCCGGCGGTCTTCCCAAAGCTCACGAAGTACGCGCGGATCCTGCCCCAAACCGTGCGCGGGCGCGCCCGGCGCTCCGGCACGTGCTCCGGCTTGATGTGCCGCGTAGCGTAGACAAAGAACACGAGCAGCAGGACTATGACGGCGAGCAGGATCTCCGCGGGGAGTTTCCAGCGGTCGAATTGCGGCGGAAGGTCGAACGCGAGGACGCCGAACACGAGGAGCGCGACGAAGCCGATCGGATCGAACAGCTTCTCCAGCGCCATCGACGCCAGCACCGTGGAGCTTGGGACTCCGCTTACTCGCGAGACGAACACGACCCGTGCCGCATCGCCGCCACTTGCTACAAGGACGTTGTTGAGGCCAGCGCCGGCGACGGTTGCGCGGACCGCGAGCGGCAGCGACCTGATTCCAATTGGGCGAAGAAACAGCCACCACCGAACGCCCTTTAGGAAAACGGAAAGAACATTGACGCCGATTGCCGCGGCGAGGAGCGGCAACGACGCATGACGCATCGAGCTCCAGGCTGCGTGCCAATCGATGGTGCGGGCGAACAGAATGAGGAAGACGAGAATCGCGGCCGAGATTGCCCAGCGAATCCCTTTCTTCAGCTTGGGATTCATTCAGTCGGCAGAGTGGCGAACTCGTAGCCCTGTTCTTTCAGGCGGTCGATGATGTGAGGAAGGGCGTCGGCCGTCTGCATTCGGTCGCCGTCGGGGTTATAGCCGTCCCCATCGTGCAGGAGCACGATCGAGCCGGGAGAAACACCTTCCAGCGTACGGCGTACAATCTCGTCAACACCTGGGCGATCGCTGTCCCAGACACCGAGCGACCATCCAACTGTCCGCTCACCATATGACCGTGCGATCGGAGTAGTCCACGGACTGCGGAAGCCGTGCGGCGCACGAAAGTACCGGGGAGCTGGAACGCCGGCGCGCTTGATCGCGCGGATTCCCAGACGAATGTCACGGCTCACATAAAACGGACTCTTGAACTGCAGCTTCCGGTGGAAGTAGCCGTGATTGCCGAGCTGATGTCCCTCATGTGAGATTCGCCGTACGAGCTCGGGCCAGCGCTCCGCGTGGCTGCCAAGCACGAAGAAAGTTGCGCGGACGCCTTTCTCGGCCAGCGTGTCCAGGATTCGGGGCGTCGCGTCTGGGTTCGGACCGTCGTCGAAGGTGAGAGCCACGACTTTTCTGTCGCTCGAAATTCTGCCCATCGCCGGGCCAAAGAGCGGGCTATTGCGGTGAAAGGCACCGTGTACCGCTCCACCGATCACCGACACACCCAATGCAGCAAAGCCGATCATTCGTGAGTAGCCCGTCCAAGCACGGCAGTGTAGATGTCGAGCACTGCCTCGGTCACTCTGGCCCAGGAGTATTGCTCCGCCTCCTGTCGCCCGCGTTTCCCGAGTCTGGCCCGCAAGGTTTCGTCATCGAGAAGTCTCACCAGTGCGTCAGCGAGATCATCCCTGTCTCCACAATGCACCATCAGTGCCTCTCGCTCGTGCTTTACCACGTCGCGGAAGCCGTAGATGTCGGAGCAGACGACCGGCGTCTCGCACGCCATCGATTCGAGGAGTGTGATGTCTCCGCCAGCGGCGCGGTAGTAATGTTTCCGCAATGGACCGTCGCCAACGACGACGAGCTGAGCACAGCGGTTTCTCCCGCGAACTTTCTTGAACGATTCGATGAGAGTGGTGAGGCCGTTGCGCGGATCAAATCTGCCGAGAAAGAGAATGACTGGAACATCGGTGCGCAGCGCGGCAGGGCGGGAGACGTGCGGGTTGAACACGTCGGTATCGATTCCGTTTGGAACGATCGTCCAGTTGGCCTCGAAGTATCGATTGAGCGCGATCGTCGTCGAGTGCGACACCGCAATGGCCGCGTGCAGCTGATTGAGCTTCTTCTGGAAATATCGCTTTCCAATCGAGTACGCGATCGACCGGTCGAAGTAGGTGTGGAAGGTTCCGACAACCGGGCAGTCGGCTTCTTCGATCGCGAGTACCGGGAGAACAGGACTGAGTGGTGAATGAACGTGGATTATGTCGTACTGCCCAAGACTAAAGACCTTGCGTAGCTCCTTTCGCAGCTCGAGTCCCCACGTAAAGCGCGCCTGCGATCCATTGGCGTAAACCGGCTGACTCTTGCCGATGCGAATGACGTGCATCTCGTCGCGCGCGCCCGGAATGTTCGACGTGATTATGTCGACCTGGTGACCGTAACGGCGCGCTTCGCGCGCGAAGAAATGAACGTGCTCGCAGATGCCGCCCAAGTGCGGGTAGTAATACTCGGTGACGAGTGCGATCCGTAGCGGGCGAGCGTGCCTGATGTGTGCCATCGGCAGGGATCCCGCCGGCGACAGCTCCATCTGGCGCGATCGGACGAGTCTACGCGTCAAGAGCGGCATGGGCGGCGGCTAAGCGCGCGATCGGAACTCTGAAGGGCGAACACGATACATAATCGAGACCGAGTGAATGACAGAAAGAAATGGAGCGCGGCTCACCGCCGTGCTCCCCGCAGATGCCAAGCTTGATCTTAGGACGAACCCGTCGCCCATCTTCAACAGCCATCCTTACGAGTCTACCCACCCCCTCGGTGTCAAGAACCTGAAAAGGATCATCCGCTAAAATACCTCGATCAATGTAAGAGGGAAGGAAGCGGCCCGCATCGTCGCGGCTGAGGCCAAGTGTAGTCTGCGTCAGGTCATTTGTTCCGAAAGAGAAGAACTCGGCAGACTGCGCGATCTGTGCCGCGGTGAGCGCGGCACGCGGTAACTCGATCATCGTGCCAATCAGATAGGAGATTTTCTCTCCCATTCCGCCGAGCACGCGCTCCGCAACGTCCTCTATGACGGCGCGCTGATTCTCGAACTCCTTTACGGTCGAGACCAGCGGAATCATGATCTCGGGCCTTACGACAATCCCGCGCCTCATGGCCCGCACCGCCGCCTCGAGAATCGCTCGCGCCTGCATCTCTGTAATCTCCGGGTAAGAAATGCCAAGTCGGCAGCCGCGGTGGCCGAGCATCGGATTTGTTTCCCGGAGTGACTCGATGATGCGATTGAGGTCGGCACGCGGCATGTCGAGAGTGCGGGCAAGCAGCTTGGTCTCCTCTCCGCCATGTGGGAGAAATTCGTGCAACGGCGGATCGAGCAGGCGAATCGTGACCGGAAGCCCATCCATTGCCTCGAAGATTCCCTCGAAATCCGTGCGCTGCATTGGCAACAGCTTGCTGAGCGCGCGGCGTCGCCCGCCCTCCTCGCGCGCGACGATCATCTCGCGCATTGCGGTGATGCGATCGCCTTCGAAGAACATGTGTTCGGTTCTGCACAACCCGATTCCCTCGGCGCCGAAGCTTCGTGCGATGCGCGCGTCGCGCGGAGTATCGGCGTTCGCCCGAACGCGAAGCTTGCGCACCTCGTCCGCCCAGCCGAGGAGTTGCGCGTAGGATTGGTACAGCGGCGCCTGCGAGGCGGAGAGTGTGCCGTTCGTCACCCGCACCACTTCGCTCGGGACAGTCGAGAGGTCGCCAGCGAAAACACGGCCCGTCCCGCCATCGAGAGTAAGCCAATCTCCTTCCGCGATTTCGCTGCCGTTGACGCTGAAGCATCTGCGCTCGAGATCGACGTGGATGTCCTTGCAGCCAACGATCGCGCACTTTCCCATCCCCCGCGCGACTACCGCGGCGTGGCTCGTCATTCCGCCGCGCGCGGTGAGCACCGCCCGCGCCGCGACGATGCCGTGGAAGTCCTCGGGCGTCGTTTCATCCCGAACCAGGATCACGTTCTCGCCGGCGAGCGAGCGCTGCTCGGCCGTGTCGGGATCGAATACAGCGCGACCACTGGCTGCTCCGGGACTCGCGGGGAGTCCCGAGCAGAGGGGCGTCGCGCGGATCGAAGGATCGATGATCGGATGCAACAGCTGGTCGAGCTGGCCGGCAGGGACTCGACGCACAGCTTCGATTTTGTCAACGAGTCCTTCCGTCACCATCTCGCACGCGATCCGAACCGCCGCCGCTGCGGTACGTTTCCCGGTCCGCGTCTGCAGGAGATAAAGCCTGCCCCGCTCAACGGTGAACTCGAGGTCCTGCATATCCCGGTAGTGCCGGTCTCCCAGGTTGCCGAACACCATCGCGACTACGCTGACCGCAGTCCCGAGATCTTCAGAGATTCCGTGGACCTTCCGATAGTCGCGCGCCTTTTTGAGCGTCCACGATTTCCAGACGGCCTCGATCGCACCCCAGAGTTGCACGATTGGGTCGCGGGGGAAGTCTGCGCCGGTGCGATTCCGCACGAGGGCCTTGTACTCTTCGACGAGGTTTCTCAGATCGTTCTCGCCGAGTTCGGCGTCGGACGCTGCGTCGGCGGTCATGCGCTTCGCCTTGAGAAGGTGCTCGAAGTCGTGCATCGACACACCGAGCACCACGTTCGAGTACATCTGTATGAAGCGACGGAACGAATCGTAGGCGAACCGCGCATTGTCGCTCTGCTGCGCGAGAGCGACGACAGCTCGATCGTTGAGCCCGAGGTTGAGGATCGTCTCCATCATTCCTGGCATTGAGACGGCCGCGCCCGATCGCACGGAGACAAGAAGAGGACTCCGAGGATCACCTAGCTTCTTACCGGTAGCTTCCTCCAGCCGCGCGACGTTGCCCTCGACCTCCGCGCGAAGCTTGTCGGAGTACTTTCCGCTACTCAGGTACTCAATGCATTCGCTGCATGCGATCGTAAACCCCGGAGGAACAGGAACGCCGAGATTCGTCATCTCGGCGAGGTTCGCGCCCTTTCCGCCGAGGACGGCCGTCATGTCGCGCGTCCCTTCGGCGCTTCCGTTGCCGAAGAAGAAAACCGACTGCGCCATCGGCGTCAGCAGCCACAGCCGAAGCGGAGCTTTTCCGGGTCGGCGGGCGGCGGCGTTGGGTAGTCGCCGGAAAAACAGGCGTGGCAGAAGCCCGAAGGCCCGCCCGGTACAGACTCGAGCATTCCGTCGAGCGTGAGATAGCCGAGGGAATCGGCGCCAACCTGCTGCGTGATCTCGTCGATGCTCATGTTGGCCGCGATCAATTCTTCACGAGTCGGCGTATCGATCCCGTAATAGCACGGGCCTGTCACTGGAGAGGAGCTTACACGCAAATGCACCTCTCGGGCCCCGGCCGCGCGCACCATGTTGACGAGACCGCGCGTCGTGGTTCCGCGCACGATTGAATCGTCGACCATCACGACGCTCTTGTCGCGCAGCACTTCGCGAACGGCGTTGTATTTCACCTTCACCTTGGCGTCGCGGCCCGCCTGCGTTGGCTGCAGAAAGGTGCGACCCACATAGTGATTTCGGATAAGCGCCAGCTCCAACGGCAAACCCGATTCCTCGGCGAAGCCAAGCGCCGCGGAGTTGGATGAATCGGGCACGCTGAAGACGAGATCGGCGGTTGGAGCGGGGAAGTCGCGCGCCAGACGGCGCCCGAGCTCGCGCCTCGCGCGATCGACCGAGCCACCGAAAACCTGGCTGTCGGGTCGCGAAAAGTAGACGTACTCGAACACGCACTTCCGCGCCTCACGCTTGTCGAGCGGGAATATCGAGCGCGAGCCGCTCTCGTCGATCGCGATTATCTCTCCTTGCTCGACCTCGCGTTCCAGAGTCGCGCCGAGCAGATCGAGGGCGCAGCTTTCCGACGCGAAGATCGTGGCGTTGCCGAGCTTGCCCATTACCAGCGGCCGCCAGCCGCGCGGATCACGTGCAGCAAGAAGTGTGTTGCCGACTACGACGACGAGACAGTAAGCGCCTTCAACGCCTCGCAGGGCATCAGCGAGCCGTTGCTCAGGCCTTTCCGACGCCGAGCGTGCCATTCTGTGAACCAGCACCTCGGAATCCATCGTCGACGTGAAGATCGATCCGACATCCTCGAGCTCGCGCCGCAGCTCTGTTGCGTTCGTCAGGTTTCCGTTGTGCGCGAGAGCAATGTGGCCGTCGCGAAAGCGCGCCAGTACCGGCTGCGCATTTTCGATTGTCGACGATCCGGCCGTGCTGTAGCGGGTGTGTCCGATCGCAATGTTGCCGCGAAGGTTCTGGACGTCGGGGATTCCGAATCCTTCCGAAACGAGACCCATTCGCTTGACGGCTTTCGCGCCCAGCT
>WNFW01011076.1_pt1 | contig 12400 bp, 9 predicted proteins | sample 5400131 | NCBI WGS metagenome assembly WNFW01 (sample SAMN13153362, study PRJNA577476) | soil metagenome | isolation source: 20 cm soil or saprolite under grassland replicate 1 | place: USA:California | collected 2016-06-15 | reverse complement strand
CTCGCAACGTTGATATGGTGTGTCCGCCGGGCGTTCAGATCAACTTCCTGCAACAGGATGATGTCGGCCTTCGTACTGTCGAGGAACTCAATCACCCCACGAAGTTTCAAACCACGGTCAATATTCCAATTTACGATCCGGGTGGAATCGGGCGAAAAAAGATTCCAGCGTGGGACTGCTGAATTGCCGCTTTCAATTTCCTGCATGGCGTTCATTTGAGTTCATGAATCTTGCCGCTCGCCCTCCGGCGTCGACCCTCGCAGCGGCAAGAAGCACACATTCCTCCATGCTCCTTTATTCATAGCGTGCATGCACATCGCCATCGGTTCAGCCTCGCCTCCCGTCTTGAACCGGTCCTGTACGCATCGATCGCTCCGTGAATACGTTCCGAGAGTTCCGCTCTTTCGGCAGCTCCGTGCCTTCAACAACTAAGAGACGGTTAACGGCAGCGCAAGTTGTCAACAACTCGTCGAAACCGTCGAAGCCTTGCCGTGGACCTTCCGAGCCCCCCTTCCATCGGTCCACACCTGTCTGTGCGAACGCTTCTCAAGCCGTTGATAAGAATCAACATCCGTAGCGGGCACTCGTTGGCCGTCGATTGGAAGGACTCATGCTTCGTTGCCGGAGTCTTTGGGCAGACTCCTGCGGCTACGGGCCGCGTGGAAGGGGCTGTCTTTGTCGGAGTTTCTTCCGGGCACGCCTTCGCAGCGGGCGCGACAGTCAGGCTATCCGGTCCTGTGGTTCTTGAAACGGAAACGGATGAGCACGGCAACTACACGTTCGCGGCAGTCGCTTCCGGAACCTATCGAATAGAAGCTTTTCTTTCGGATCTCGAGGCCGCACAGTCGATAAGCGTCGAGGCCGGCAAGATTGTTCGAGCAGAGTTGCAATTGAAACCTGCCGATGTGAAGAGCTCCGTCACCGTAACTGCAACTGCGTCCGAGACGAAAGACCCCGCTCCTTCTGAAACTATTTCTGAAAAGACACTACGTGATGCTCCCAACGTGAACGAACGGTTTGAGAGTTCGCTTCCTCTGGTTCCCGGAGTTTTGCGAGGGCCCGATGGCCACATCAATCTCAAGGGCGCTCGCAACACTCAGAGCGGAGCGCTGGTGAATAGCGCGAACGTAACTGACCCCGTGACCGGCGGCCCGGCCATCAACCTTCCCATCGATGTGGTGTCGTCGGTACAAGTCATTTCGAATCCCTATGATCCCCAGTATGGGAAGTTCACAGGGGCGGTTTCCACGGTAGCGACAAAGACCAGCGATTACGAGAAGTTTCATTTCTCCATCCAGAATTTCCTGCCACGACTGCGAGATCGCGACGGCAGCATTATGGGCCTTGGCGCCGCCACCCCACGAACCACCATCACCGGCCCAGTGTGGAAAGATCGCATCGCCATCACGCAGTCCTTCGAATATCGTTATGTTCGCACGCCAGTAAATAGTCTTCCACCTTCAAAACGAGATACGAAACTCGAAAGTTTCGATTCCTATACGCAAATCGACTTTATTCTCAGTCCGAAGCAGACAGCTGCGGTTTCGGTTGCAGTATATCCGCAAAAGTTGGACTACCTCGGGCTTAGCACCTTTACACCTCAGCCGTCGACGCCGGATTTTCATCAGCGCGGGGAGCAAATCAACGCGCAGGATCATTACGTCATCGGCCAGGCGGGCCTGCTGAATTCGCAGTTCAGCTACAAGCGCTTTGACGCCGACGTCACTGCGCAGAGCAACGATCCGTACCGTCTGCTGCTGGAGACCACTGAAGGCGGTTTCTTCAATCGGCAGGCGCGTCGAACTTCCCGCACCAGCTTGCAGGAAACTTATCAGTTAGCGCCCTGGCAGTTCGCCGGTTCGCACCAATTCGCGGTGGGCCTGATCTACGAACACTCTGCATACCAAGGCCGCCAGAGGTTTCTGCCGGTAGAGATTGACGGGGCGTTGAACGAACCAGTGGAACGCATCTCCTTCACTTCACCAACCTTATTCCGCATTAGTCAGAACGAGACGGCCTGGTTCGCCGGCGATCAGTGGGCGATCAACCCACGTTTGACCTTGAGCTTCGGCTTGCGCTTCGACAACGACACGATCACGAGTTCCACCCATGCCGCTCCTCGCACCGGATTTCTCCTGTCACTGACCGGGGATGGAAAGACGCTGCTGAAGGGCGGCGTTGGCCGGTTTTATGACCGCGTCCCGCTCACGGCTCCCACGTTCACTGATCTTCCGGATCGCACTGTCACTGTGGTCGACCAGAACGGCGTGGCGCTTAGTTCTGTGTCCTATCAGAACAAAATAATTGGCGAGCTCCGAAGCCCGCGCAGCACGTCGTGGAATCTGGAACTCGATCGCCAGATTCTTGCGGGCTTGTTGCTGCGAATCGCCTACGAACAACGCAACACCACCGACGACTTTGTCGTTTCGCCGGTCTCCTCCGGGACGACAGGAGCCCTTGAACTCTCAAACGGTGGCAGCGATTCCTACCGAGAGTTCCAGGTGACGGCTCGCTACCAGCTAGCTCACCATTTGCTGAATGCTTCGTACGTCCACTCCCGTGCTTTTGGCGACCTTAACGATCTCAATCAGTTCTTCGGGAATCTCGCGCAACCGGTCATCCAGCCGGATGCCCGAGGGAGATTGCCGTTTGACGCACCCAACCGTTTCCTGTTCTGGGGCACATTTACCGGCCCGTTGCACCTAACACTCGTTCCCGTTTACGACCTGCACACCGGATTTCCCTACTCCGTCGAAAACGAACTCCGCGAATATGTTGGACCGCGAAACGTCCATCGCTTCCCGCGTTTCTCTTCATTTGACCTGCAGATTACGCGCCCGATAACACTTCACTTTGGGGAGAAGCGCATACACGCGCGCGCCGGAGGCGGTGTTTTCAATCTTTTCAACCACTTCGATCCACGAGACGTACAGAACAACCTGACCAGCGCCAGATTCGGGGAGTTCTTCAACTCATCTTGGCGTGAATACCGCGGAAAATTTGTTTTGGAGTTTTAACGATGAGAAATCGCCTCTTGCTTGCTGCTTTGTTTCTGCTTCCGGCGTCTGCCGCTGCGGCGGACGAATCCCCGTCTATCCCGACTGCTGAGGAAATCGTCGCACGGATGGGTTCTCGAGACCTGCAGCGCCAGGTCTCCATTGAGGGATACGCCGGAATGCGGCGGTACGTCCTCGATAATCAGCATCTCCACAAACGCGCGGAGATGCTCGTGCAGGTGCAAGGCGACCCGGACGGCACAAAACATTTCGAGGTCGTGTCGGAAGAAGGCTGGAAAGCAGCGCACAAGCATGTTTTGCGAAAGATGCTGGAATCGGAATCGGAGACGTCGCATCCCGAAGCTCGCGCCAAAGCTAGAATCAATCCCGAAAACTACGACTTCAAAATGGTTGGAACGGAAGTAATTGACGGCCGCGCAGCTTATGTTTTAGAAGTCAGCCCCAAACGCAAAGAGAAATACCTATTTCGCGGCCGCATCTGGGTGGACGCGGAGGATTACGCGCTGGCCCGCGCAGAGGGCCATCCTGCAAAGAACCCTTCGTTCTGGACGAAGAGCACGGACTTCGTCCAGATCTACCAGAAAAATGGCCCTCTCTGGTTTCCCCGTTCGACGCAAAGCGTCACTGAAGCCCATATTTTTGGCACAACGGACGTGAACATCGAGTATTTCGATTACGCGCCCAAGACGGTGCACGCCCCTGACAACTCCGTAATGTCCGCAAAGGAGATGCTGAAGCCATGAATCACACAAGGACCTTCCTTTGGTCCGCAGCAGAGCTTCTTTGCGAAAATCACCGATTCACTAAGGTGGGCCAGCCATGACGGCCGTCAATGAGTGCTTGATTCTCGCTGCCGGCAATGGAAGTCGGATTGCATCTGTGTCCGGCGGCGTCCCCAAACCCCTGGTGCCCCTGCGCGGCATACCACTTCTCGAGCACGTCATGACCTCGTGTCGGGAAGCCGGAATTACGAGATTTGTGGTAGTTGTTGGGTACCGTGCCGACCAGATCCGCCGTTGGTTCGCCGAGCGGCGGTTTGGCGGCATTTATGTCACCCTGATCGAAAATCCGGAATACCACAAAGCCAACGGCGTCTCTGCCCTGTCTGCTAAAAATGAACTTCGCAATCCATTTTTGCTTCTCATGTCGGACCACATTTTCGAGCCGAAAACAGCCAAGGGCCTAGCGCAGCAACCACTGGCAGATGGCGAGGTGATTCTTGCAGTCGACCACAATGTGGATCGTGTTTTTGACCTCGACGACGCAACAAAGGTCAAATGCGAAGCGGATCATATCGTCGATATCGGCAAAGATCTTGCCCGTTATGACGCCCTCGACACAGGCATGTTTTTGTGCAGCCCGGCACTCTTCGACAGGCTCGAATCAGCAAAAAGAGACGGGAGCTGTTCGTTGTCGGATGGTATGCGCCAACTTGCGCGCGAGCAGAAACTGAGAGCCTTTGATATCGACGACGCACACTGGCAGGACGTCGACAGCCCCGAAGCATTGGCTCACGCCGAAAGCATCTTTGATGTGGACTTTCCTGAAAACCCGCTCGCGGAGAGTTTGGTCGATGCTTAGAATCCCATCAAAAGCACAACTTCCGGTTCGTCTCATCGCGATCGCCATGAGCGCAGGCTTCTTTCTTTACCTTATCTGGCGAAGTGGTCCCAGCAAGCTTTGGAAAAGCCTCTCCGAACTCGGTTGGGGGATCATTTTAGTGATTGCCCTGGCCGGAGTCTCGCACCTTGCGAGGACCTGGGGCTGGCGGCTTACACTCGGTGACGACCAGCATAAGATCTCCTTTTCGCGTTTGGTGGGGCTTAGACTGGGAGCGGAAGCCGCCGGACAACTCGGGATCCTGGGGCAGACGCTTGGAGATTCTGTCCGAGTGTCACGCATGAGTGCGGAAATACCCGTTGCCAGTGGTCTCGCCTCGGTGACTTTCGATCGCGGCCTCTATGTCGTGACGGCGACCGTAACCACGATCGCGGGGATTCTGGCTGCCCTGCCCCTCGTGGGGCTTTCCCGGGCTCTGCGCCTGTATGCGAGTCTGTTCGCTTTTGCATTGATCGCCTTTCTGATGCTGACGTTGTTCGCGGTTCGAAAGCGTTGGCCCGTGCTTTCGTGGAGCGTTCGCAGCATCGCTCGCATTCCCTCTCTCAAAATTTGGATCGAAAAAAGGTATCTGATGGTGCAGTCCGTTGAGAATGCTCTGTTCGATTTCCATCACAAGACCCCCCAAGCATTTTGGGGAAGTTTTTCTCTTAATTTGGCCGCTCAGTGCATGGCTGTTTCGGAGGTGTGTTTGATCCTCTGGCTGATGGGCGTGAAGATTGGTTTCTTCAGTGCTCTGGTCATCGAAGCGTTGACCAAGCTCGTGAACGCCGTAGGCAATTTCAACCCAGGGAACATTGGAACCTACGAGGGTGGAACCATGCTGATTGGCAAGATGTTTGGCTTAAGTAGTGCGACCGGATTGGCTTTGGGATTATCCAGGCGATTGCGGTCCTTTTTCTGGGCCGCGGTTGGCACCATTTGCTTCATCTTGCTGACGGGCTCACGAAAGCACCGTGGATCCAAGACCCTCGGGAGCACAACCGCAACGGTCGCGACATCTCCCAGAGCGCGAGCGAATTCCCCAAGCAACCGTTCACCGCAAAACGAAATCGTGTTCGCCATTTTCCTCGCCGAAGGAGAGGCCACAAGCAGCCAATTCAGCGCTCCACTCTCTCGAGTCGGCACGCTGCCAATCCTGCTCCGAACGATACTCGCAGCGCAAAAGGCCGGAGCTAGACGCATCGTGGTGGTGGCCGATCCCAACACCAGGCGAAAAGTGCGGCGCGCGTTGTTTTTTACTGGGCGACTTCCCGAATCTGTCGAGTGGATAGAGGTAGCCGCTGGCACATCTCTTTCCCAACGATTACTGCTCATTGCCAATAAGGCATCTAGTGAATGGTTGGTTCTGGTTGACGGAAACACAGCGTATCATCCAACCTTGCTTCGGAAGGCCGGTGAGTCGGGTAACAAACGCACTGCGTTGGCGCTGACGAGCGGCGACAAACCTGCCGGCATTTTTGCGCTGCCAGTGGAGATGATCCGCGATTTCGCAGAACGCTGCCCCACGCAAGCTGGAACGCTCGAGGAACTGCACGCGTCACTCACCGAGATGCAATCCGTCGTTTCCATGCCGGTCGCGGAGGAACAATGGCAGCACGTCAATACTCCCGAAGACCGCCTGTCCGCCGAAAGAAAACTGGATCGCTGGCTGGTCAAACCTACGGACGGCATCTACGCGCGATTGAATCGCCGGATTTCCATTCCCATCAGCCGGCAGCTCATTAAATTCCCCATCACTCCGAATATGGTAAGCATATTCACATTAGGAGTTGGGATTGCTGCCGCTGGCTTCTTTGCTTATGGCGGTTACTGGAGCACTTTGCTCGGCGCGTTTCTATGCCTCTTCGCAAGCATCCTGGATGGGTCCGATGGAGAGGTCGCTCGCTTGAAACTCCAGGAATCCGATTTCGGTTGCTGGCTGGAAACAATTTGCGACTACGCGTTCTATCTCTTTCTTCTTGTCGGCATGACCATCGGACAGTGGAGAAGCTCGGGAACAAGAAGGTACCTGGTATATGGCGGCCTGCTCCTTTTTGGAGCCTTAGCAAGCTTCCTCGCCCTTGGATGGGAGCGGCGTCGCCTTGCTTCTGGACGTCCGGAGCAGCTACTGAAAATCTGGCAGGGCCACGCGGAGAGCCGGCCGTCGAATCCTTTCTTGTATTTTGGGCGGCGTCTGGAGTTCATCGTCCGGCGCTGTTTTTTCCCTTATGCCCTGCTCTTCTGGCCCATCGCGCTGTATTCCTCGCACGCTTTTGCGGGAGGCCGGAGTTCAGCGCCAAGGATTCCGGAAGCTTCCGCCCGGCCAAGAACCAGCATGCGTCAATATGCGCCTGTCCAGTCTTAAAGGTCGATTATTGATGCTACGAGAGTGAACCTGGGAGGACGTGGACCACGTTGCCTCTCGCACTAAAGATGGAAGTGTTTTGCATCACTCGGGCGGACTTGACAACGCAACAGAGTGAAACGTCTGCAGGAATAACATCCTTGCAATTTACATTTGTCGTTGCAACGACTCCAGTTCGGTGCGACAGGTGTCACTGAACTGCCTCAACGGATCTTGGCCATTCACGGCCCGAGACTCAATCTGGTCAGCCGTCAGGTTGGGCTGCGGGTACGTGTTCACAATAGTTTTTATGACCTTTTCTGCTGTTTGCAGAACGGGCTCCGAAGAACTGAGCCGAATGCGGCTCAGCAGCGCGTAAACTGGTAACAGTTTTTGAAGATCACTGACGTTGTGCTGCATGGCGTCGACCAGCAAGCGCGCGCTTTCGCCAATGAAGTCGGAATACAGCGCCTCCCGTCGCGCAATCTGCTTTCCCAACAAGTCGCGCCGGTCCTGATGCCTCGCTGTGATCCACGTCCCGACGGCCGAGCCCAATGCGCCGACGAGCGAACCAGCGATAGCCGCTAGGGCAGTGATTATCACCGAATTTATAGGTACTCCGAACGTATCTGCTCCTTGATTGCTTCGCCGATGCCTTACATGAGCCACCTGCAAGCAACCAAGCACTGGTATTTCCAATAAATCGAATTCTTCCAAGCTCATTTAAATACCGTATTGACAAATGCTTGGCGAGCGCCAGAGAGCGCGAGTCTGCCTCACGATGGAAGATTGGATGGCTAAGCTTTGACAGTTTGGGCGCGTTATTGACACCTGGGCGCCGTCATGTTTGCCAGGCGGTACGCGACAAATCCTAGACCATTTTGTCAATCAAGAGACGCAACAGCACCCGCAGCAATTCGTCACTGTTTGTTTTCGTCATCCGTAAGACGCTCAATCAACGCAGTTTGTGGTTTCGCGCTATGACGCAATCGCTTGGACACCGCATTGCATGGTACCTGTGTGCAGAGAATCTTGCCCTTCAACTGGGATTGCTGTCACCAACCTGAAGTTCTTAGTGGGGATGCTTGATGAGGATCGCCGAGACAATGCAAAAGGCGGTTTGGCCAGCGATCATCAGCCGAGTTGTGGGTGTTGCGGTTCTCGTCGCGGGCGTGCTTCTCGCCGCAGGGTTGTGCACCGCAGCTCCGCAGGACAACTCCGTTCCCAGCATCTTCGATTCGCACTCCACGCCAGCGGATTCGATCCGCCATCTGTCCCATTTCGTCCTCGGTATCACTGGGCTGATTTTTCTCGTCGTATTCAGTTTATTGAGCTATGTCGTTGTGAAATTCCGTAGGAGAGTGGCGGACGCAGAGCGTGAGCCAGCGCAAGTGTATGGAAGCACGCAGATTGAGCTGGCCTGGACCATCATTCCGATTCTGATCGTTGTTGTCCTTTTTCTGGCGACTGCGCGAGTGATTCACGCGATCCAGGACGCGCCGAGGCCCGCAGAGGCGGTGGAGGTGACCGCAATCGGGCATCAGTTTTGGTGGGAATTTCAGTATCCCAAGCTCGGCATCGTCACCGCAAACGAACTCCATGTCCCTGTGAGCGACGCCGCTCATCCCACACCGACATTCTTGAAATTGCTTTCCGCCGACACGGATCACAGCTTCTGGGTACCTCAGCTTGCAGGAAAGACAGACTTGATTCCGAATCACCCAAACGGGACTTGGATCGACCCCCATGAGACGGGCCTATTTCTCGGTCAATGCGCACAGTTCTGCGGGACACAGCACGCGAAGATGCTCTTGCGCGTATACGTGGATACCCCAGAAGACTTCAACGCCTGGGTACGCGGGCAACAAGAGCCAGCGAAGCGGGATGAAAAGGAAGCCGCGGGAAGACACGTGTTCGAGACCACCGCGTGCTTAAACTGTCATGCAATTATCGGGACAAATGGCACTGGGCGTTTTGGTCCTGACCTGACCCATCTGATGAGCCGCCGCACGATCGCGTCGGGCGCGGCGGAGAACAGCGCACAAAATCTTCGGCTTTGGATTCAAAACCCGGATGCCATAAAACCAGGATCTCTAATGCCGGCAATGAAATTGAGCGACGCCGACCTGGACGCACTCGTGCGCTATCTGGAAACACTGCAGTAGACGAAGAAGGTGGAAGATCAGCTATGTCATCGGATGTCCTAGCTATTCAAAACGCTGAAGCGGCAAGTCGACCATGGGTTGAAACGCTGCATGAGTGGGTGACCACGGTCGATCACAAGCGCCTGGGTATTCTGTACATCCTTTACGCCCTGGTTTTTCTCGTCATCGGCGGTATTGAAGCAACCATTATCCGCATCCAGCTGATGCGCCCTCACAACGATTTTGTCTCTCCACAGGTGTTCAATCGCATGTTCACCATGCATGGTACGACCATGATTTTCTTCGTAGCCATGCCCATCCTGTTCGGGTTTGCCAATTACCTGGTCCCGTTGATGATTGGCGCCAGAGACATGGCGTTTCCACGGCTCAATGCCTTCGGTTTCTGGCTTACGGCTCTCGGCGGATTTCTTCTGTATTTCAGTTTTGTTGGCGGAAGCGGTCTCTACGGCGCTGGAAGCGCCCCCGACGTGGGATGGTTCGCCTACGCTCCCTTGACCTCGCGTGCGTTTTCAGTCGGTCACAGCGCGGATTATTGGACGATTGCGTTGCTGGTCTCGGGGTTCGGCAGCATCTCCACGGCGATCAACATCATTGCAACCATTCTCTGTATGCGTTGTCCCGGGATGAAGCTCAGCCGGATGCCGCTGCTGGCTTGGTTGAACCTGGTCATGGCCGGGATGGTTATCCTGGCCGTATCGCCTCTTACCGCAGCTCAGATCATGCTTTCGATCGACCGTTACCTTGGCGGGCACTTCTTCGATACGCAGGCCGGAGGCTCTGCAACCCTTTGGATGCACTTCTTCTGGATCTTCGGGCATCCGGAAGTCTACGTTCTGATTATTCCGGCCTTCGCCTTTGCATCCGAGATCATTCCAGTATTTTCGCGCAAACCGATCTTTGGATACCCCGTCATGGTAGCCGCAACGATCTGCATTGGGTTCATCGGTTTGAGCGTCTGGGCGCATCACATGTTCACGATCGGGATGAATTCCTACGCCAACAGCTTTTTTGTGTTTACGACAATGGCTATCGCGGTCCCTACCGGCATCAAGATCTTCAATTGGCTCGGCACCATGTGGGGCGGAAAGATCCAGTTCAAGACGCCGATGATCTTCTGCATCGGATTCCTGCTCCAGTTCCTGATCGCCGGGCTTACCGGCGTCATGATGTCTGTCGCACCCTTCGACTGGCAACTCGGCAACTCCTACTTTGTCGTTGCCCATTTCCACTACGTGATCGTGGGCGGGATCCTGTTCTGCCTTTTCGGCGCGTTTTATTACTGGTTTCCGAAAATCACGGGAAGGCTACTGAACGAAACCCTGGGCAAACTCCATTTCTGGCTCTTCGCGATCGGTTTTCACCTGACGTTTGACTCGATGCACATTCCCGGCTTGCTTGGCATGCCGCGCCGTATCTACACGTACGAACCCGGGCGTGGCTGGGAAATATGGAATCTGATCGAAACGATTGGCGTTTTCGTACAGGGCATCGCCACGTTGATATTTGTTGCGAACCTTGTTCTTTCCTACTTTAACGGACCGAAGGCGGGTAACGATCCTTGGGACGCATGGACTCTTGAATGGTCCGTAAGTTCGCCGCCACCTGTCTACAACTTTGCTTCCATCCCCACGGTCGCTAGCCGAAGACCATTGTGGGATTTGAAGCACCCAGAAGACCCGGACAGCCATTATGAGTAAAGGAAACGATCAATGAGCGCAACTACGACTCGGCTCCCGGGAATACCTGGAGCTTGGAAGCTCCCGTATCGGGGGAAGGTTGGCATGGCGTGCCTCATATTTGCAGAGTCCGCCATCTTCACGATTTTCGTTGTCGCCTATCTTTTTTATGTAGGAAAAAGTCTCTCAGGGCCGACTCCACGGGAAGTGCTGGAAACGCCCATCTTCTACACAGTCTGTCTGCTGTCCAGCAGTTTGACCGTCCACTTTGCGGGAAAGCTTCTGGAACGCGGCAGGCGAGGCGCATTCCTGCTCTTATGGGTGCTCACGATCGTTCTAGGCGCCCTCTTTTTGTATGGCACCGGCCAGGAATGGCACCGGTTGATCTACGAACACGGGCTGACCATCTCCACGAACCTTTTTGGAACAACGTACTACTCGCTGGTTGGCCTGCACGCCTTTCACGTTACCGCTGGATTAATCATGCTGAGCATCGTGCTGTTCTTCGGACTGGCAGGGCGCGTCGGACCGGAGCAGTCTGCTCGGGTCGACGTGCTCTCCCTGTACTGGCATTTCGTGGATGCCGTGTGGGTTGTAGTTTTCACTGTTGTTTACGTTCTGGGCCGCTGAGGAAGAGAAAATGGCAACGCTGGTATCCGTGAAAAAAGCTGAGCAGAGCCCTGGAGCTCCAGTTGAAATCGAAGTGCCCGCATCAACCGCGTGGCCCCTTGTTCTGGCTTTCGGCTTCACCTTGATGTTCGCAGGTCTTCTTACGAGTGCGTCGGTCAGTGTCTTGGGCGTCGTGCTTGCTGCGGCCGGTTGCGTCGGCTGGTTCCGAGAAGTGTTTCCTCACGAGCACGAAGAAGCCGTGCCGATCGTGTTCGAAGATCATCGCATAACGACGGAGCGCCGCGTTGTGGAACGCGTGCCAGTTGCACCCGATCTCGTGCGCGCATGGCTTCCCCTGGAGACCTACCCGATATCGGCTGGCTTAAAGGGCGGCTTGGCTGGAGGAGTAGCGATGGCCGTGCTGGCCTGCACCTACGGGTTGCTGAAGGCCGGAAGCATCTGGTATCCCATCAACCTCCTTGCTGCTACTGTCTACGCGGAATCCCTTAAGCTTGGAAACTCCCAACTGAATTCATTTCATGCGGACAGCTTCGCGATTGCCCTGGTCCTGCATGGCATCGGATCCATATTCGTGGGATTGCTCTATGGTGCAATGCTTCCCATGTTCGCGCGGCGACCGATCGTACTTGGGGGGCTGATTACTCCGGTGCTGTGGTCAGGGCTGCTGTACTCGATTATGCAGCTTCTCAATCCTCTACTTGCAAGCCGCATTGACTGGATTTGGTTTATGGCGTCGCAGATAGCGTTCGGCGCGGTAGCGGGCATCGTCGTTGTGCGACAGGAGCGAATCTCAACTCGCGAGAATCTGCCCTTCCTTGTACGTGCGGGGATCGAAGCTCCCGGGGTAATTCCGCCACGGGAAAGCGGGGAGAAACGGCCGTGAACGCATTTCGGCATCCTTATGTACTCGTGGCTCTCGCCGCGATCCTAGCTTCGGGTTGTGGCGTGCCACACGGCCAGCCGAAAAAG
>WNFW01002591.1_pt1 | contig 12402 bp, 11 predicted proteins | sample 5400131 | NCBI WGS metagenome assembly WNFW01 (sample SAMN13153362, study PRJNA577476) | soil metagenome | isolation source: 20 cm soil or saprolite under grassland replicate 1 | place: USA:California | collected 2016-06-15 | reverse complement strand
AATCATTGTTGAGAACGTGATTGTTGAGGAATCTCAACTGAACTCCCAAAGTGACGAACCCATCTATCACGCCTGACAAGAACCAATATTTGTAGAGAGACTACAAGCATTGGTTCTTGTTAGCCTCCCTGCAAATATTCAGTCTCGCCAATTTTCTGCTGTATACTATTGGGAAGGACCCAACTTATGGGTCCCGGAGGTACTCGCAGGAGATGCCTCTACAGCTACAGCAGAAGAAGGTTCTATGTCACAAGCAGATGTAGTGTATGAACGCCCACGGCCGAGGCGTCCACTCAGTATTGGCGCTGGTGCTGTTGTCGTCTATGAAGGGCGGGTGCTGCTAGTACGCAGCATCTACGGGGTGACCAAAGGTCGCTACCTGTTGCCGGCAGGGAACGTCAACGCCGGTGAATTGCCGGATGCGGCGGCTGCACGCGAGACGTTTGAGGAGACTAACCTGCGGGTCGATATAGAGGGCCTGCTGGGAGTACGCATCTGGGTGAAGGTTGATGGCGAACATAACTACTTCTTCATGTTCCGCGCCAAATTGCGTTCCCCACTCAGTGACCTGCAGCCGAATATAAATGAGATTGATGATGCGCGTTTCTTCTCTAAGGAGGAGATGGACGCGCTCAGCACCGACGAAACGTGGGCAGGCGCCATCGCCATTGCCTATAAAGCCCTCGAGCCGAATTGTACGGTGTGGCCCAACGATGCCGGTTTATCAAGCGATTCCGGCGTCGACACACCTGAAAAATGGCGCATCTGGCTGTGACCCTATTTAGCCGCCAGCCGGACCACCTTCCAGGCCAGGTCTGGTCATATTGGCGGGATCGAGGATACGGTCGAGTTCCTCTTCAGAAAGTGACGTTTTTTCGCGGGCCACCTCGCGTATGGTCTTGCCCGTCTTGTACGCTATTTTCGAGATATCGGCGGCAGCATCATATCCAATGATGGGAGCCAGAGATGTGCAAATGGCCAGGCCACGCTCGACCATCTCAGGTCCCCTGGGTGTCGCTTTTAATCCTTTGATGCATTGTTCCGTAAAGTTGCGGGCAGCAGCGGCAAGTAGGCTGATCGATTGCAGAAGATTGTATGCTGCTACGGGCATCATGACGTTGATCTCGAAATTGCCGGATTGTCCTGCGACCGTAATGGTCGTATGGTTACCCATAACTTGAGCGCAGACCATGCAGACCGATTCGGCAATGACCGGGTTGACCTTGCCGGGCATGATCGAACTACCGGGCTGTACGGCAGGCAGTTCAATTTCGCCAATGCCTGCGCGTGGGCCAGAGCCCAACCAACGAATATCGTTGGCAATTTTCATCAGGCTGACCGCCAGGGTATTCAGCGAACCGCTGGCCTCAACGACGTTGTCAAGCGTGCTTTGTGCCTGGAAGTGATTGCTTGTCTCATGTACATTGACGCCATTCATTTCTGAGAGGCGCCGGCACACGCGAGCGGCAAATTCTGGATGAGTATTGATCCCTGTCCCAACGGCAGTTCCGCCGAGAGCGACCTCAGACAATTCGCTTTGAGCATGGCGCATACGGGCAATGCCGCGCTCGATCTGTCCAGCATAACCTAGAAATTCCTGCCCCAGGCGAATCGGCGTGGCGTCCTGGAGGTGGGTACGTCCCGTCTTCACGATGGGCATAAACTCGTCTGCCTTCTGCTGCAAGGCCTGCTGCAACATCTGCAAAGCGGGAATGAGATCGTTTTCTATACTGACCAGCGCCGAGAGATGTATGGCCGTGGGTATGACATCGTTCGATGATTGCCCAAAATTCACCTGGTCGTTGGGGTGGACTTTGCGCAGACCGCGAGAACCGCCTAAAAGTTCGCTGGCACGATTGGCAATGACCTCGTTCGCATTCATGTTGGTTGAGGTACCGGAGCCGGTCTGAAAAATATCGAGGACGAAGTGATTATCGAGTTTGCCATCGATAACTTCCTGAGCAGCGCGTATAATCGCCCCGGCAATCTGAGGATCGATGGTGCCAAGTGTTTCGTTCACCTGGGCTGCAGCCTGTTTGATCTGGCCAAGAGCGCGAATAAACTGGCGTGGGAAGCGCAGATCGCTGATCGGAAAATTAAGTACGGCGCGTTGAGTACTGGCGCCATAATAGGCACCTACAGGTACTTGCATCTCACCCATCGAGTCGCGCTCGATACGGGTCTCCCCTGTTTTGCTCATAAATCTACCTCCTTCAGGCGTCATTATAAAAAATTACCCTACAAAGATATCACTTCCATTTGAAGGACGTTATCTCATCGGGTACCAGGTAGTTGAAAGATTGGATCCTCCACCTTATTTTTAAGAATCGGATTGAGGTAGAGTTGTTATACACAACCACTACCTTACTCCCGTCGGTGGTTTTGAAAGCTACCATATCGAGATTAGCGGGCTTTGTTGAAGCAATACGATGGCTTCCCGGATCTACTATCTTGCTAACCTGAGCAAGTTCATAGTAGTCTTTGGTCAAGGAGAAGCTTCCCGTTTGTTGGTTAATCGTGACGAGACCTGTGCAATGGTTGCATCCATTGCCTATCTTTGGTCCCCCATAACTGTCCAGCGCCAGGTTCCAAAGCATCACTCCCTTGACCCAATAGCTCATGGTCCTGGTTATCAATTGACCTGGAGGCAAGGGAGCAATACCCGGTGAGCTCTCAGTTATGTACTGCTCCATCGTGGGATATCTTTGTTGTATATTTTCCATCACCGAAGGATCACCATGGTAGCCATGCCATGCTATCCCGCCCACATAAGGTTTCGCCATCTGATCCTCTAAGACTTCTAGAGGATAATTGGCCCCATCCCAATTCTGATCATACACCAGAATTTTTGTAGAGAGATGAGCGCTTTCCAGTGCAGGCCCTAAGTACGATCCAATAAAATGTGCTTCTTGCCTGGCGCTAAATAACATTCCGGGATACGTTGACACGGGGCTAAATGGTTCATTCTGCACCGTCATGGCATAAATCGGCACACCTCGTTCTTCATATGCCTGAATGAACTCGACCAGGTATTTTGCATAGACATCGTACATGGTCGGATCAAGTGTCCCTACCTTCCCGTTGGAGGTTCCAAGCATGGATGCGTTCGTTTTCATCCATGCTGGTGGACTCCACGGGGATCCTATTATCTTTAATTTGGGATTCAATTTCATTGCCTGCTTTAACAGAGGGATGATGTAAGCTTCGTCGTGAGCAATGGAAAACCCATTCAAAGCGGGATCCCGCTGCTCAGCATACGAGTACATGCCGCTCGCCGTGAAGTCAGAGGCTCCAATTGGAAGCCGAAGAACACTTAAACCAATCCCCTCACGAGGATCGAAAAGTGCATGCATTACACGATTCCGCTGATCCTGGCTCAACTTTGTTCCGATAAGCCACGCAGAAGTGTCAGTCATAGCTGCTCCAAAACCAACAATCTCCTGAAATTGTTTTTGTTCATTTACTTCAATCGTTGGTAATACAGGGCTGGTAATCCTGGTATCTGGTGTAAAGTGAATAGGGAGCTGCTCAGTAAACGACTGGTTTCTATTGGTGCTCCATACTCTCACCTCAGGCCCATCGGACTTCATCTGAAATGGAAAAAAAACAAAAATGATTACCACGACAATGGAAATGAACAAAACATTTCTCAATCGAATCAATGTTTGATGATATCGCATCGAACCTGCCGAGATCAGGACGCCGCCTCACTCAATGAGGTAGTTGAGTATTTTACCTGGTGCTCGTACTATACTTTCTGGAATGCCAGCGTGTCAACTAACCACTGGCCGAAGCGGTCAACAAGGTTACTGACGACCTATTTTCAGATACAATACAGGAGATATGCAAAAGTATCTTTTCTTGCCCATGTTCATACTTTTCGGTATAATCCTAGTCGGAAACTCGGCTTACTGTTCACAGAGAGGTTATTAAGAATGCTGCTTCCAGCCAATATTCGGAAAATGCTGGTCAATGGTGACGAGTGGGCTAGTTGGGGTGGTTACCATATACCAGTAAGCAAGGAATATATTGTCATCTGGACGCCGATTGGCACGCCAATGTATTGGAAACCGGGTACGTGGATTTCGCACAAACACCAACTATCCTATCTATTTCCGAATGCCTGGTTTACTATTCACGTTGGATATACCCAGACTGGTAGCTTTCTGAGCGGCTATTGTGACGTTGTATTACCAAACGCCGATTATACAAACACCGCAAAAGAGCTGATCTACACGGACCTGTACATAGATGTCGTAGTACGCGAAGACTACACTGTTTATACCAAAGATCATGAGGTTTTTGATCGGGCAGCGAAGCGATACCCTATCGTTGAAGAGTCTCGCCAGAAGTCGTTTGAAGTGCTGGACTGGCTGGAAATGCAAGCGAAGAACTGGACAGGGCCATTTAAGCATATTCCCCGCCTCTTGCCACGGACTGATTTTGAAACACTGGGCCCTGATGAGGCAAGTGCAATCCTACAAGCAGTTTCCTGAGTACAAAGGGTGGCATTTTGAATAAGTAGGTAAGACTATGATCCCAGGCTGTCATCCTGAACGGAGTGAAGGATCTCTTGTGTGGTAGCAATGAGAATAAGCAGGTAAGACTTTGATTCCAGTAGAACTGCAAGCGCAGCTTGCGCAACATGCCATCAGCGATTTCGGAGAAGTGGCTCTTCGTGAGGCCCTGGAAGCACATAGCCAGACCTACACCTTGATTAAACTGGCTCCATGGCCTGCTCGCCGCTGGAAGTGCCGCTACCGCTTAATGCTGGGCGATAAAATATACGATGCCCAGAGCGCGGCCGAAGCCTATGCACTGGGATTACTGGCTGCTCTGGGTCAACATACCTGCTAAAACAAAGGTGGCATCGGCCGATGCCACCTTTGTTTTAGCGGGTATCTAATCCCTGGATCTGAAGATCTTCACCCGGCGATTGGGCTCCTTCCCGCGGCTGCGGGAGATCAGGTTATACCTCGTCGCCATCTGGTGCTGCAACCTTCGAACATATGCGTTGGCGGGTGCCAGTTCTGCCGTCTGCAGGCCCTTGTTCAGAACCTGGTGGATGGCATCTTCGGTCTCCAGCAAAGCTCGCGTTGTATCATCCGTCTCCCTAGGCTCTCTGCCCTCACCGGACTCGTCTTCGTCATCGGGCGGAGGGTCCGCCGTGGGAATGTCGAAGATGTGAGCCAGGGCGTGCTGCATCTGGGAAACAGTGTTGTTTTTCAGGATGATGATCAACTTGCGATCCTGCTCCGCCTGCTGCAAGCGTTCTGGTTGGCGGCGGTAGTAATTCTTCAAAGTGATGACGGCATCGGCATCACCCTGATTGTTGGTAACGATGATAGGGACGTGCAACTTACGGGCCGATTCCGCCAGGCGGTCGCGGCTCACCCCGAAGGGATAGACGCGCAACGTCTTCATCACGGGCGTTGGGTTATCTACCTCGGCAGGTACATATATGCCCTCGGTGATGGGGGCAGGCTCTGTCTCTATAATCGCGGTAGCAGTTTGATGCTCGAAGTCCGCGGGTGATGTTCCCGTAGGAGCTAAGGCCCGAAACTGGGGTGCGGCCTGGCTGCGGCCACGCAAGCCACCACCGCCGCCGCTGCTACGGAAGGCTTGCTGCCCCTGGGTCATGTGACGGAGTTGACCCCACTCGCCGCGGTCGCCACGACCGGAACGGTCCAGGCCGCCAGGAGCGCCTTGACGGAAGTCAGCCGGACCGAAGCCGCCCACACCCCAGGTTGGTACATCCATACCGCCTGCGGTGATACGGCGGACGCTGACACGTCCCGTCTCTTCATCACGGGTGCGCTCCTCAGCCATCACAGCTTGCCCCCGCAGCATGCTGTCCACCGTGTCGGCGACATCGCGATGCACGATCAGTTCCTGCCAGCTCTCTTGTTCAACCACCACATCGAAGGTCGGTGGCGCTTTACGCTCCAGGATACTCTTTTGGGTGTGACGCCGCCGTGCCTCCTCGTCACCGAGGGTCACAGTCTGGATACCACCCACCAGGTCTGAAAGCGTAGGGTTGACCAGCAGGTTGCCAAGTGAGTTACCATGGGCCGTTGCTACAAGCTGCACACCGCGTTCCGCGATGGTGCGAGCGGCGGCCGCTTCCAGTTCGGTTCCAATTTCATCTATGACAATTACCTGGGGCATGTGATTCTCGACAGCCTCAATCATCACCGCGTGTTGTTCTACCGTGCGGGCCACCTGCATACGACGCGCACGTCCAATACCAGGATGGGGGATATCCCCATCTCCCGCGATTTCATTGGAGGTATCGACGACCACCACCCGTTTATTGGCTTCGTCCGCAAGGACGCGGGCTATTTCACGCAGCAGGGTGGTTTTACCCACACCCGGGCGACCAAGAATCAAGATGGATTGACCCTGCTCGACAATATCACGAATTAGACCAATACTGCCGAGTACCGCTCGACCAATACGGCAGGTCAAGCCGACAACTTTCCCTTTGCGATTGCGCAGGGCGCTAATACGATGGAGCGTACGCTCTATACCAGCACGGTTATCATCGCCAAATTCACCAATGCGCTCGACCACGTATTCCAGGTCGGCGCTGGTCACAGGCTGTGTACTTAGGATCACCTCCCCTTCTGGGAACCGGCCCTCGGCCAGACGGCCAAGGTCCATTACGATCTCCAGCAGTTCGCTTCGGTTCTCGAGCCGATTGACCGCGTTGTGGATGCCAGGCGGAAGAGTCCCTAGCAGAGCCTCCAGATCGTCAGTGATCGCATTTTGCATAGGCAGTTTTATCACCTCATTGTTGGCGCGAATTGACCGTCCCCAGGCCCTTCACACCGTAGACCACTCGTTGCTCAAGTGCGGGGACTGTGCGCTGCCTCATAGCCAGCAAGGCTATGTGACGCACGAGCATAGCCCTGGTCGAGGTATGCTCAAATCCACTGTTGCGCAGAGCGGCGATTACAAATGACTCGTACTCTCGCACCTGACAATAGATGCGTCGTACACTATGTTCCTGTAGCCTTTTGATGCCAAAGCGCAGAAGCGGTTCAGCAAGCTCAGAATGCTCAGGATGGACAATTAGAAAGAGTTGGTGCGGGGACGAGCCATGTCCTCGACAGAGCCGCAGCCAACCACCTAAACGAACGCCTACGTCACACACGTAGTTTTCATTCCCCTGCGAAAGGGAGAATGGCAACGCGCGTAGTGACCCGACGTGTAACTTTGCAAATTCTTCGCTGTTCTCTAGCATTTCTGCCATCTGCACTCGCTGCGGAGTGACAGAGCGGTAGAGTTGGTGCAATCCCCACACGTGGTGGCGATTCCAACGCCGTAGAGAAGGCAGGTTGGGACTGGATGTGTTGGGCGCCATCAATAGTCCCCCTACACCGGGATCATAGACATAGGTTAGTTCGCGAGCATAGCGTTGAAAGCCTGCACGCTGGAACAGTTCCTGTTCTGGAATTTCGTCCTCAACCTTAGCAAAAATACGTAGGATGCCATGATTGGCCGCCATCTCAATCATATATTCCAGTAGTGCGGCCAGGACATCATCACCGGAGACGTTACGCTGTACCATTGAGGCCAGGTAGGAAATCTCCCACATGGTACGCGATGGGCGCTCTTGCACCTGGGCAAAGCCAAGAATACGCCAATGGTCTTCACAAATCCAGGTGCGAGAGGCAGGATTGAGTGGAAAGATATTGCGCAGGAGGGGTGGCAAAGGGAGACGATTTTCCTCGGGCTCGAGCCAGCACACAAAATTTGCAAACTCATGCTGTTTATTGCGAGCCCGGCGATCAATTGAGTAGATGATTCCCGGTAAATCAACGTACAGTACCGGTCGTATCATCCATTACCCCCGCGTCGGTTACGGGGCGCGATAAATCCGGCCCCTACGACTTGACGCTCTGTACTATGCGGAGAAAGTAGTGATGAAAACGTGGGTCTCCTGCAACCTCCGGGTGAAATGCAGTGCCAAGTAAGGTTCCTTCACGGACAGCAACGATAGTTCCATCGTCGAGCGTTGCCAGGATCTCCACTTCCGGTCCAACCTCTTCAATGACTGGTCCTCGAATGAAGAACGCATGGAATGGCGCTTCTCCTAATACCGGCACAGACAGATCAGTCTCAAAACTTTCCCGCTGACTGCCAAAGGCATTGCGACGAACGCGAATGTGCATCGAGGCCAAAAGTGGTTGACCTGCGAGCGCATTATCCGTCTCTCTAGCCAACAATATCAATCCTGCACATGTTCCCCAGATGGGGAAGCCTTCTCTAACCTTCTGTTGTAAGACTTCATCGAAGCCGTACAATACCATCAATTTGCCAATAGTAGTACTTTCACCACCTGGTATTATTATACCATCTAAATCTTCTATTTGCCTGGGTAATCGTATGGCTTTTGCCTCGACTCCTAATTCGGCAAGCATTTTCAGGTGCGCTTCAAAATCACCCTGTAATGCTAATACGCCAATACGTAGCTTGCGGTTGTAAGTCTCATTTCCCATAATCCATATCACCACCCGCGGCGAGCCATCTGTTCTTCTTCTGGCAATGTATTGACGTTAATACCCACCATCGGCTCGCCCAGGTTGCGCGATACCTCTGCAACAATAGCAGGATCCTGGAAATGTGTTGTGGCACGCACAATAGCCTTGGCCCGCTCCAGTGGGTTACCGGATTTAAAGATACCTGAGCCAACAAAAATGCCCTCTGCGCCCAGGCGCATCATTAAGGCAGCGTCGGCCGGCGTTGCTACACCACCCGCCGAAAAGTTTACCACGGGAAGTTTGCCCGTACGAGCGATATCACGCACCAGCTCGTAGGGTGCACCCAGATTCTTGGCCTCGGTCATCAACTCTTCTTCTGGCAGCATCTGCAGGCGGCGAATGCCATCCATGATTGCTCGCATATGGCGGACGGCTTCTACAATATTGCCTGTACCGGCTTCGCCTTTGGTGCGTATCATCGCAGCGCCTTCACCAATTCGTCGCAGAGCCTCACCGAGATCACGCGCTCCACACACAAATGGGACGGAGAAGAGGTGTTTATTGACATGATAATGCTCATCGGCTGGCGTCAATACTTCCGATTCGTCGATGCAATCTATGCCAATCGCCTGGAGGATCTCGGCTTCGACAAAATGTCCGATACGGCACTTGGCCATGACAGGAATGGTCACCTCTTCTTTAATCTGTAGAATCAACTCCGGGTCGCTCATACGTGCAACACCGCCATGAGCGCGAATATCGGCAGGCACACGCTCCAGTGCCATGACTGCACATGCCCCGGCTTCCTCTGCGATGCGCGCCTGCTCTGCGTTCACTACATCACAGATAACACCACCTTTGAGCATTTCTGGAAAAGTTCGTTTAACTTGTATTGTTCCTGTCTGCTTTTGCATGACTGATTCTCTCCTGGATAGATAAGTTTATAACGTTTGTACTAACATTCTATCACACGGGGAGAGAGAGCCGCTACAGCCAATAGAGATAGTCTAGACCAGCCATGTGGTCCATTACTCCCCCGTACTCACAAGGGGACCTCTTGCAGTGGAACGGGGTTGTCTCAATAGCCTGCATAATAAGGGTGGCGTCTTGTTGCCAGCCAGGCACCAAATAAACTGACGAGGCCGCCAATTACACCCCAGATGAGGAAAAAGATCAGTATGACAACGAGGCCGCCCAGGACGATGCCCGTATTGGCCGGCCCGCTGCTGGCAATGTGACCAGGATAGTTGGGAATGAAGCTTAATAGAAAGCTGATACCATAAGTGACTATACCTGCTACGAAACCTGCCAGGAAACCGAGGCTGCGTTGGACTGAGACCCTGCCGGTGATATAACCGGCGATAAGGCAGATCAGCATGCTAATGATAAAGGTGAGAGCACCATAACCCGCGATAGTTAAAGCAAGAGCGTTCTTCATTGCCTGCTGCTTTGCTGTGTCATATGCCTGATAGGTAGATACGTTTGCAAGTGTTATTGCAATACTTTGTGCGGAACACAGCGCGCCCGCGATGACTCCCGCGATCAAAGCGTTCTTGAAACGACCTCGCGGCAGTTGGGAAGTAAGAACTTCCTCATCCTGGTATATGGGCCCCTGGCGATCCCGTCGTGCATCCTTTATAGGCTCAGTCTGATCATCGTATGGAGAATGACGCCCGTTGCCGTTGCGCCGCTGTGGTTGATGGAATGGGTATTCTTGTTTCGCATCTGGCATACGTCTGCTCCTTTCACTGGCTTACCTTGATTTGAGCATAAACGGTTGGATAGGTGTTGATGAGTTCCCAGTTACCTAGCGGCCAGTAGACCATGACCGCTTTGCCCACTATATCACCCCTGGGGACATACCCCCAATCACGCGAATCGTCGCTGGCCGGGCGGTTATCGCCCATCACAAAATAACTGTTGGCTGGTACTATCCAGGGGTGAGGAGGAGGAGGATTGGCTGGCTGGCTGACATATGGCTCCTTGAGCACTACTCCATCAACCCGAACTGTCGTACTATCGTAAATAATAGTATCTCCAGGTAGCCCAATCACTCGTTTGATGAAATCTTTGCTGGTATCAAGAGGGAAGTGAAAAACGATCACGTCTCCACGCTCAGGAGCGTGAAAGAGGTACGATATTTTGTTCACCAACACATATTCATTGTCATGGAGGCCAGGTAGCATGCTCACGCCTTCTACACGATAGCTTTGGATAGCGAAGCGAATAACCAAAAAGATGATGAGTGTAAGTGCTATTGTTTCAACGATTTCTCGTGCTAAATGTGATCGTTTCAATTCCAACCTCGTCTTTGCAAATGATCAGGTTGTTATCTTTGAGTCTTTCTAACCTTGCCACTACTATATCACTCTGCACATTATAGCCGAAATGTGGCAGTGCTTGCACGTGTCATTGTGATAAATAAGCTAGTCCGTTCGGATTTTATATAAACCTGAACTGACCAATAAAACGAAGAGACATCCCGAGTTTTTCGGAATGTCTCTTGTTGCTCCATAGATGTAAGGACAGGTAGCAACTTACTTAGCCGCCGGTGTAGCCGATCACATCGGTCCCGCCCTGGCCACTATTGAAGGCGAAGTACTGCGGACGTTCGGCTACGATCACCGCCCCGGCCCCCTGGGCCTGGACCAGCGTCGAGACCGCTCCGCTGGCCCCTTGCTTGGCCAGATCGTTATCCACATCGATGGTCGTGCGGCTATGAGCCAGCACCGTCACCTGCTCCTGATAGGCATGGGTGGGCGTGTAGAAGGTCACCAGCGCCGTCTCTGTGGTCCCCGTCGGGTTTTGCAGGGTGATGAACTCGGCGAAGGGTCGGTTGGTATAGCCCTCGGCAAAGGCATAGGTACTCTGGGCCGCCGGCGTGCCCACCACATCGGTCGTCCCCGAGATCCTGGTCGGACCAAAGTGGAAGTACATCAGTCGCTCGGCCACGATGGGGGCATCCGAGGTAATCTCGGCCGAAACCGAAGAGGTGAGCTGGCAGGGTGCAGGCACGCAAGTGCCAGGATGGGCATAAGCATAGTTGACATCGAACTGGGCAAGGCCCAGGGCCGGCACGGATACCGTCACCGTCTGCGTGTCCCCATTGGTGTACTCCAGCTTGATATGGGCATTGGTCGCACTTGTGCCAAAGTTGGCTAACTTATAATATTCCTGGAAGCCGGAGCCGGTGTAGCCCTCGGCAAAGAGCCAATCGGTGCCAGGGTTGGTGGCGCCCACGTTCATGATCGCGCCGGTGGTCCAGCCGCCTATGTTGGCAATATTGTCCTTGACGTAGAGCAGGCGCTCGGCAATGATCGGGTTGTCGGAGGAGACGACCGAGATACTGAAGTGATTGTGGTAGCCCAGGCCAATCGTGGGTTTGAAGACGAGCCGTTGGTAGGGAATGAGACTGACTTGCTGCGTCGGACAGGCCGCTTGCCCAGAAGCCCCGCACACTCCTGTATAGTAGGTGATGGTGGCGTTGGCGTTGAGGGTCGGGCTGGGATCGAGCACCGAGACGAAGGTATTGTAATCGGGCTGACCCACTTTGGGGGCATTGGTCGAATCGGCTTCGGCAAAGTAATAGGCTTTTTGGGGCGTGGTGACGCCGAAGGCATCGGTGCCGCTGTTGACGCCCAGGTTGTTGAAGTACCAGGGGCGCTCGACAATGAGGCCGGGACCACTGGTCACCTGCACCAGGGCCGCAGCGTCAATATGGGGTCCCGAGGTCGTGGTGCCCAGGTCGACATTCACATCGAAGGTCTGGCGGGTCGCGGCAGGGATCGTATGGGTGACCTTGCGCACATGGGTAGGATTGGTGGGCGGATTGGCCTGCAGGAAGTAGGTCACCGTCACCGTAGAGGCCACGGATGGATCGGGATTCTGCATGGTCAGGTATTCCTGGAAGCCGCCG
>WNFW01004368.1_pt1 | contig 12403 bp, 13 predicted proteins | sample 5400131 | NCBI WGS metagenome assembly WNFW01 (sample SAMN13153362, study PRJNA577476) | soil metagenome | isolation source: 20 cm soil or saprolite under grassland replicate 1 | place: USA:California | collected 2016-06-15 | reverse complement strand
CGACATCGGTGCGCGGCGTGTGGGCGCCGATCTTGGCATGCACGCCGGCCAGCCGGTTGCCGAGCGCGTCGCGGATCTGGCCGACGAGGCCGGTCTCCCGCGCCAAGGTGCCGCTCGCCAGCAGAAAGACGGCCGTGGCGCCGCTCTGCTCGACCTGCTCCTTGACCGCCTCGGCAAAGGGCCGGCCGTAGATCACGCTTTCCATCGGCGGGAAGCGATAAACGCCGCTCAGCATGGGTCCCCTCCATCCAACACAGGGCTCGACGCCGGCTTCTATCATCCCTGCGGTAGACCGGCAGCCGGGCTGTTCCATCGTTTGTCGAAAGATACATCGGATTCCGGGCGATCCGGTGTTGATGCTTATGAAAGGCCGGCACCACACGCCGCAAAGCCAAAGAATGATGACGCGCTTCCGATGCCGCGCCGCACTGTCGGCGCATATCGCCGCCGCCGCGCTGGGCGCTCTCTTGATTGCCTCCGCTTTCGATACCCCGGCCGGCGCACAGAGCTTCGATTGCCGCAACGCGCGTTCCGCCGACGAAAAGGCAATCTGCCAAGATTCCCGGCTCGGGGAACTCGATAAGCAGCTCGCCGATGTCTATGACCGGGCCGGCGGGAAGCTCTCGAAGCAGGAGCGGGCGGAATTCGAGAACCACGAGACCGCGTTCGTCAATGCGCGCCGCCGGTGCGGCGAAAACGTGGGCTGCATCGAGCAGAGCTATCGCAACCGGGTTCAGGAACTCCTCTCCACGCTGCCGGAAGACCAATCCAGCCGATCGGGGAGCCGTAGCGATGCCAAGCGCTCGGACCGGCCAAAGGCCTCGCGCGACAGCAGCAAGCCCGAGGACGTGCAGACCCGAACAGACGATGCCAAGGGCGCCATCGGAGAAGCCGCGGTCCAGGCGCCGGAACGAAGCCCGGTCGAGGACAATCGTAAATCGGGCGCTCCATCGCCAGCTCCGGCGGAGACGCGCTCCCGTCCCAGCGAGCCTGCTCCAGCGACAGCGGCGGTGCCCAACCCACCGTCGCGGCGTGAGGCCGAAGCGGCGCTCTCCGGATCGCCCCCGGCGGAAAAGCACTCGCGTCGTAAGTCCCGCACCGAGAGTGTGGCTGTGACTCCCGCCGCGCCGCAACGAGAAGAGCCGCCGGCCGCGAGCGCGCCTCCGGCCCCGGAGAAGCATGCGCCGCCGGAGAAGCACCCGTCGAAGAGCGCCGCTGCGCCCGCCCCGGAGCGGCATCCGGCGACATCCACCAGCGCGGTCGGTCCGGAGCAGCATCCGGCCGCCGGCAGCAGCACAGCTGCGGCGGAGCCGTCCAGCCCGCCCGAAAAACGGCATTCCCGGGCGAAGCACGTGGCGGTTGACAAGCCCGTCCCGCCGGCGGCTGCGGATCAAGCCACGCCCGCATCGAAGCCCGAAATCAAATGGGTCAATCCGGCGCCGTCGCCTTGATCGCCGTGTGCTGAAAAGCAATGAGGCGGGGGAGAACCCCCGCCTCGCGCCCAAGCCGAGCCACTATTCCGGCGATGTTACGCCGTTTGCTGGGCGCGCATCGCGCGTCGCTTGGCGATCGTCGGCGCTTTCGGCGCCTTCAGCGGGTCCTCGACCCGTCCGCTCGGGCCGACCGTATCAGGCAATGCCCAAACCCACTCGTCGCCGCCCCAGATGTAATTCCGGTTGGTCTGCGCCGGGTTGCGGTTGACGAGCCGCCGCGCATAGAGCGGATGAGTCATGCTGCGGATCTCGTGCTCGATCGTGAACAGCACCTTGCCGCTGTCGAGGTCGACGATGTCCTCGAAACGGTACTGGCAACGGTCGCTCTCTTCGGTGATCAGGTCGAGCTTGCGCAGTTTCTCGTGCGGCCCGCCAAAATCCGATACGTAGACCTGGACGTGGTGGCCGTCATATTCGGGGAGCTTCTTGTCGGTCTCGCGGAAGATGAATTCCTGCTTCGTGCCGACCGCGATGTGCGCCGCCTTGCCGCCGCCGTTTGCCTTGACCTTGGTGTGGGCGCCGAGGATTTCCTTGTAGAAGCGGGCGATCCCGTCGGCCGTCCCGGCCGGCACCGTGTACTCGACATAGGGGATGCCGAGATTGACCTTGCCAAAGCGCTTCTCGTCCGGCTCGTAGATGTGGAGCTTGTTGCCCCAGGGGCAGGTCGCCGCGACGTAATCGTTATGCTCCTTGAACTTGAATTTCGTATCCTTCAGCTGCTTCTTGACGCCCTGCAGCCGGTTCAGCAGCCCCTCGCGGTCGGGGCTCACAATGCCGATATGGCCGCGCAAGACGAGCGCGTCGCCGGTCGGCAGGTGGAACTGGCTCCGGCCGATATTGACCCACATATTGTTGGTGCCGGGAAACAGGTAGGGATCGCGGGTAAAGCCGCAGCCCAACAGGTAGAAATCGCTCGCCAGCCCCTGGTTCGGGATCTCGACATTGACGTGTTCCAGCGCGGTGATGTTGCCGAGGCTCTCGGCCTTGCGATCGAACGGGTTTTTCATAGCGTCCTCCGGCATTTCGGTGCCCCTCGAAGGGGGATATGCGGTACTAAAGGCTGGGCGCCAGGCCAAAATGGCGGCGCGCGGCCTTATCAGAACAGGTTTTCAATGCGTTCGTCTACCGGAACCCGATAGCCGTCGGCCAGCCGGTTGGTCTCGTTCGCCATGCCGACGACGGCGATCAGCTCGGCGAACATCTCCTTGCTCATGCCCAGCCGCTTCGCCGCGGCGCCGTGCGAGGCCATGCAATACCCGCAGGAATTGGTCACGCTGACCGCGAGATAGATCAATTCCTTTGTCAGCGGATCGAGCGCGCCCGGCGCCATGACCTCCTTCAGGCTCTCCCAGGTGCGGCGCAGGGTGGCCGGATCATTGGCCAATGCCTTCCAGAAATTGTTGATCCAATCGGTGTTACGGGTGGCCTTGATGTCGTCGAAAACGGCGCGTACCTCCGCGGTGGCGGCGCTCTCCTCGATCAGCGGTACGGCAGGCATATCGTTACCTCTCAACTCCAGCGCGGCGCAGCTCGCCGCCGATCCGGCCAGCGAGAAAGAGGCCGAGCATGCGGAAATCGCTCAGCAGCGACCAGATCGGATGGGAAAAGGTTTCGGGACGGTTGCGCTCGAAAGCGGCATGCGCCAGCCACGCCGGCCCATAACCAACAAACGGCGCGGCAACCAGCCAGCGCCAGTCACGGGTGAGCGCGGCCACCGCGATGCAGGCCACGGCGCTCCCCGTGCTGAGATAATGCACTGCGCGGGTGCGGCGGTCGGCATGGCCGGCGAGATAGCGCGGCCAGAATTCCTCATATGTCATCCGTCAAACCGTCGCTCTAACCGTCCGCATGGGCAGCCGCGGCTTGTAAAGCGCCGGCCGGCATCGTAAGTCAGCAGCCAATCTGGTCCCAATCCGCCTCAACCCGGGGGTTCCCGAGATGGGCTTCAAAGTAGCGGTCGTCGGCGCCACCGGCAATGTCGGGCGCGAGATGCTGACCACCCTCGCCGAGCGTCAATTTCCGGTCGACGAGGCCGTTGCCCTGGCCTCATCGGCCTCGGTCGGGCGCGAAGTGTCGTTCGGCGAAGACGATGTATTGCAGGTCCAGGCGCTCGACAGCTTCGATTTCCGGGGCACCGACATCGTCCTGTCGTCGCCGGGCAGCAAGGTGTCGGCGGCATTCGCGCCGCGCGCCGCCAAGGCAGGCGCCGTTGTCATCGACAACACTTCCTGCTTCCGCATGGAGCCGGACGTGCCGCTCGTTGTGCCGGAGGTCAATCCCGAGGCGATCGCCGGTTACTTGAAGCGGGGCATCATCGCCAACCCGAACTGCTCGACGATTCAGATGGTCGTCGCGTTGAAGCCGCTGCACGATATCGGCCATATCAAGCGGGTCGTCGTCGCGACCTATCAGTCCGTCTCGGGCGCCGGCCGCGCGGCGATGGACGAACTTTTCAACCAGACCCGCTCCGTCTATGTGAACGACCCGATCAAGCCGGAGCATTTTACAAAGCAGATCGCGTTCAACGTCATCCCGCATATCGAGACGTTCATGGATGACGGGTCGACGAAGGAAGAATGGAAAATGGCGGTCGAGACCCGCAAGATCCTCGACCCCGACATCGCGGTCAGCGCGACCTGCGTGCGCGTGCCGGTGTTTATCGGCCATGCCGAGGCAATCAATGTCGAGTTCGAGCGGCCGATCACCGAGGACCGGGCGCGCGCGGCGTTGCGCAAGGCGCCCGGGGTGATCGTCCTCGACCATCGCGCCGATGAAGGCTATGTGACGCCGGCAGAGTCGGCCGGCGAGGACGCGGTCTATGTCAGCCGCATCCGCCGCGATCCGACGGTGCCGAACGGGCTCAACCTCTGGGTCGTTTCCGACAATCTGCGGAAGGGCGCCGCGCTGAACGCCGTGCAGATCGCCGAGATCTTCGCCGCCAAATACCTCGGCGGCAAAAGCCGCGGGGCGCGGCCCCGGCTCGTGCCGGTCCAGGCGAAATAGGCAACTGGCCCGAGGGAGGCTCGGACGGAGGTTGGCCGTCCTTCGAGACGGCCGCTTCGCGGCCTCCTCAGGATGACGGTAAATTGTAATGCGATACACAAAACCTCGTCATCCTGAGGAGCGCCCCGCAGGGGCGTGTCTCGAAGGACGCGGGGCGCCCAAGCAGCCATGAACGATCTGCCGCCCGCTGACGAGGTCAAGGCCGAGGCCAAGGCCACAACAGCGCTCGAGCGCAAGGATGCGGTCGGGCTCGTAACTCCGGCGCGCATTCCGGGACAAGTTTTGCCGCCGGCGGGCGATACGTTTCTCGGCCGCCGGATCACGCCCCTGACGCGGCGCAGGCTCGACAATTTCCGCACCAACCGCCGCGGCTTCTGGTCCCTCTGGATCTTCCTCGTGCTGTTCGTCGCGAGCCTCTTCGCCGAGTTCATCGCCAACGACCGGCCGCTCCTGATCCAATATGACGGCGCGTTTTATTTTCCGGTGTTCCGCAATTATCCGGAAACCGCGTTCGGCGGCTTTCTGCCGAGCGAGGCGGATTACCGCGATCCCGCCGTCAAGCAGATGATCGACGAGAAGGGCTGGATCGTCTGGCCCGTGATCCCGTTCGGCTACCGCACGATCACCGATGCGCCGGGTCCCTATCCCGCCGCGCCGTCGCGCACCGATTGGCTCGGCACCGACGACCAAGGTCGCGACGTCTTGGCGCGGCTCATCTACGGTTTCCGCATCTCGGTCCTGTTCGGGCTCGCGCTGACCTTTTTCTCGTCGATCGTCGGCGTCGCGGCAGGCGCGGTGCAGGGCTATTTCGGCGGGCTCGTCGACCTCGGTTTTCAGCGCTTTATCGAGATCTGGGAGGGCCTGCCGGTCCTCTATTTGCTGATCATCCTCGCGACGATCGTCGAGCCGAATTTCTGGTGGCTTCTGGGACTGATGCTGCTGTTTTCCTGGACGAGCCTCGTCGGCGTGGTGCGCGCCGAGTTCCTGCGCGGGCGCAATTTCGATTACGTGCGCGCCGCGCGGGCGCTCGGCGTTTCGGACCCGGTGATCATCTTCCGGCACGTGCTGCCGAACGCGACCGTCGCGACCCTGACCTTTTTGCCGTTTATCCTGAACGGCTCGATCACGACACTGACCTCGCTCGATTTTCTCGGTTTTGGCCTGCCGCCGGGCTCGCCCTCCCTCGGCGAGCTCCTGGCGCAGGGCAAGGCCAATTTGCAGGCGCCGTGGCTCGGCATCACGGCCTTTGTCGTGCTCGCCATCATGCTCAGCCTCTTGATCTTTGTCGGCGAAGCCGTGCGCGACGCCTTCGACCCGCGCAAGGTCGTGCGTTGAGCACCCGCCGATGAGCCTCCTCGAAATCCGCGATCTCAGCGTCACCTTTGGCGGCTGGCGCGGCGCACCGCCCGTCGAGGCGGTGAAGCGCGCCTCCTTCACGCTCGACCGCGGCGAGACCTTGGCGCTGGTCGGCGAAAGCGGCTCGGGTAAATCGGTCACTGCGCTGTCGATCCTGCAGCTGCTGCCCTATCCCTCTGCCCGTCATACGCCCGAAAGCAGCATCCGCTTTGCCGGCGAGGAGCTGGTCGGCGGCGCGCCGGCGCGGTTGCGCGAAATCCGCGGCAACCGCATCGCGATGATCTTCCAAGAGCCGATGACCTCCCTCAATCCGCTGCACACGCTGGAAAAGCAGATCGGCGAGACCCTGCTGATCCACAAGCACATGTCGGGCTCGGCGGCACGGGCGCGCACGCTCGAATTGCTGCACCTGGTCGGCTTGCGCGACGCCGAGAGCCGGCTGGGCGCCTATCCGCACCAGCTGTCGGGCGGGCAGCGGCAGCGCGTCATGATCGCGATGGCGATCGCCAACGAGCCCGACATCCTGATCGCCGACGAGCCGACAACCGCGCTCGACGTGACGATCCAGGCGCAGATCCTGGAGTTGATGCGCGATCTGAAAGATCGGCTCGGCATGGCGCTCCTCCTGATCACGCATGATCTGACGATCGTCCGCCACATGGCCGAGCGGGTCTGCGTCATGACGCAAGGCGAGATCGTCGAGCAGGGCCGCACCGCCGACATTTTCGCGCAGCCGCAGCATCCCTATACACGGCGGCTATTGGCGGCGGAGCCGAAGGGCCGGGTGCCGCCGGCCGATCCTGCGGCGCCGGTCTTGATCGAGGGCGATGACGTCAAGGTATGGTTTCCGATCCGCAGCGGCATCTTTCGCCGCATCAAGGGCTATGTGAAGGCGGTCGACGGCGTCTCGCTCAAGGTGCGCGCCGGCTCGACGCTGGGGGTCGTCGGCGAGAGCGGCTCGGGCAAGACGACGTTGGGTCTCGCGCTGTTGCGGTTGCTCGATGCCGAAGGCGCGATCCGCTTCAGGGGCCGTGACATCGCGCAGGAGCGCCAGCGGCGGCTGCGCCCGTTGCGGCGCGAGATGCAGGTCGTCTTTCAGGATCCCTATTCGAGCTTGTCGCCGCGCCTGTCGATCGCGCAGATCGTCGGCGAGGGCCTGCGCGTCCACAATTTGAGCGCCAGCGAGGCGGAGCGGCGACAACTCATCGAGGAGACGCTTGCCGAGGTCGGACTCGACCCGGCCGCCGCCGAGCGCTACCCGCATGAATTTTCCGGCGGTCAGCGCCAGCGTATCGCGATCGCCCGTGCGCTCGTCTTGAAGCCACGTTTTCTCGTGCTCGACGAGCCGACCTCGGCGCTCGACATGTCGGTGCAGGCGCAGATCGTCGATCTCCTGCGCGAATTACAGGAGCGCTACGGCCTCGCCTATCTGTTCATCAGCCATGATCTGAAGGTCGTGCGCGCTCTGTCGCACGAGATCCTCGTCATGAAGGATGGCGAGATCGTCGAGTCGGGCAGCACCGAGCGCGTCATGACCGCGCCCGAACACCCCTATACCCGCGCCTTGATGGCCGCCGCCTTCGACCTCGCCGCGGTGCCCGCCCAGTAACTCGCATTGTCACTGGGAAGCGGCCGCTCGGTATCGCCGCGCGGATCCTGCGGGCCCGTCGACATCGACGCTAAAATTGCCATATTCCTATGCCACCATTCGCACGTTCTCAGAAGAAGCGGCGCGAAACAGCGGCAAGCAGCGGCAAATTTGCTGCAAATAATGAGGCGCAAAATTATCGATCGAGGCAAAACTCAAGGCATCCTGCGGGGTTCACCGGCCCGATACAATCCCTGCGCGAATTTTTGCTGCAGATTTCCTGCAGATGCAGCAAACGCTCCGGTCCGGTTCAACGAATGGTTGTACCTGCCTGCGCTTCCGCCTGAACTACTGCTCCAGCACGACGTCGACGCGGCGCTCGGCGACCGTCGGGTCGCCCGAGCCGGTTTGGCCGATCGGCACTTGCCGCAGCATCGCGGGGCTGATGCCGTCCTTCGCCAGTTCGTCGGCGACGACCTGGCTGCGCGTCTCGGCGAGCCGCTGGTTGGCGGCGGGCGAGCCGGTGGCGCTGGCGCGCGCTTCGATGCGGACGGCGCGGCTGCGGGTCTCGCGGACGCGTTGCGCGGCATTGGCGATAACGGCGTGCGCTTCCGGTGTCAGATTGGCACTGAATTCGTCGAAATAGACGAGAAAGCGGCCGGCGTCGGTGCCCATCGGTGCGCAGGCGGCGACAAATGCCAGGAGCAACGCACTGGGCAAAATGCTTCTGATGCCGGGCATGAGCTAACCATCGCCAGAGTTGCCGTCGAGTGCCCTCAGTTTATCGTATAGCGTTCTGCGGCACCATGACGATTGCGACGGGCTTGCCGCCAGATGGCGAGCGTGGAACTCTGCGCCGAGAGCGTCACTCGACAGGATCAGGGAGGCGATATGCGCGTCGTCATCGTCGGTCAGCAGGCCTTCGGGAAAGCGGTGCTGGAAGCCTTTGTCGGCCGCGGCGATACGATCGCCGGTGTGTTTGCCGCGCCGGAAAAGCCGGGCTCGCGCCCCGACCCGCTGGTCGCCGCCGCCGAGGAGCGGAAATTCCCGGTCTACCGCTTCCCGAAATACTCCGCGCCGGAGGCGCTGGAGGCGCTCAAATCATGCAACGCCGATATTGGCGTCATGGCTTATGTGCTGCTGTTCGCACCGCCTGAATTCTGCGCGATCCCGAAGCACGGCATGATCCAGTTTCATCCCTCGGTGCTGCCGCTGCACCGCGGCCCGGCCTCGATCCCCTGGGCGATCATCCGCGGCCGCAGCGAAACCGGGCTGACGATCTTCCGCCCAACGCCGGGGCTCGACGAAGGGCCTGTCATTCTGCAGAAGCGCGTCGCGATCGGCCCCAACGACACTGCGGCCTCGCTCTATTTCGACAAGATCTTCCCGCTCGGCGTCGAGGCGTTGTTGCAGGCGGCCGATCTCGTCACGGCGGGCCGCGCCACCGAATGGACGCAGGATGAGAGCCAAGCCACCTATGAGGGCTGGGTGCGCGAGGCCGAGGCGCGGATCAACTGGGCCAACCACGTCGATTTCATCTACGATTTGATCCGCGGCTGCAACCCGGCGCCGGGCGCTTGGACGACACTCAAATCCGAGGCCGGCGAGCAGAAGCTCTATCTCTTCGACTCGAAGAAGATCATGGCGCCGACCTTTGGCTCGGTGCGGGGCAAGAAATTGGGCGAGGTCGTCTCGGCCGGCCCCGAGGGCATCCGCATTCACGCGCAGGGCGGCTTTATCGAATGCTCGCGCCTGCGGCTCGGCGACGGCGCCAAGGTCAAACCCTCCGAGATAGACCTGCCGGTCGGCGCGATATTGGGAGCATAGCTTGAGCCCGTGCCGGTTGTTTTCCGCAGCGGCAGCTTTCGGTTCTTCTTCTTTGCGAACGAGGGCCGTCCACGCGAGCCGGTGCACATCCACGTTGAACGGGGCGAGCAGCAGGCCAAATTTTGGCTCCGCCCGGAAATATCGATTGCCTACAACGACGGGTTCAGCGCAAGGACGCTGCGTGAGCTATTGAGATTGGTCGAGGCGAACCGTGAGCGGATCGAGAAAGCCTGGAGCGACTTCTTTCGTTAGCGCGACCAAGGTCAGGTTTGACGACGATAATATGTGGGTTGAACTGTCGGACGGGAGGACTCTTGGTGTGCCGATCGCCTGGTTTCCTCGCCTCCTGCACGCAACCCCCAAACAACGAGAGGCATGCCGTATCAGCAGCCGTGGGCTTCACTGGGAAGCATTGGACGAAGAAGTGGAAGCGGGGTTTGACTTCCTGGCAGAGGAGCCGCAGCGCGTTCACCACCCGGTCCTGCGGGATTTTGCCGCCGCAGTTCAATTCGGCGAGAATGCCGTCGAGCCCGATCTCCTCCTGGACCTCGCGTAGCCGCGCCGTGAACCCGTCGGGGTCGTCGACAAGGAGCTGCGTCGCCAGCGCTTCGTCATAGGTCAAGGCCTCGAGGCGCTCTACCTGGCGCAGCCGCTGGACCGCCAATTCGCCGCCGGCGCGGCGCGCCGAGTCGCGCCCCAATTCGGCCTGATAGCGGAAAAAGCTCATGATGCTTTCTTCGGCTTCGGCGCGAGCCCGCTGGCGCGTCTCGGCGAGAAAGGCCGGGACGCGCAGAAACACCTGGCCGCGGCCGGGATGACCGGCGGCCGCATACGCCTCACGGTAGGATTTGATCCGCTCGGCCAATTGCCCGAACGGCCCCTGGCGAACCGCGACAAAGATCGGCAGGCCGAGCCGGCCGATTTGCGGGAAGGTCTCGGGGGTCGCCGCCGCCATGCGCAGTTCGGGATAGGGCTTCTGGTACGGCTTTGGCGTCACTGAGACATTGCTGAAGCGGTGATACTTCCCCTCGTAGGAAAAGCTGGGCTCGGTCCAGGCGAGCTTCAGGATTTCCAGTGTTTCGGCGAACCGCTCGCGGCTCTCGCCGTAGGAGATGCCGTAATTCTCGTAGGTGCGCACGACCCCGCTGCGGCCGATCCCGTAGATCAGCCGGCCATGGCTGATCTGGTCGACGGTCGCGGCTTCCTCGGCGAGGCGCAGCGGGTGCGACAGGGGCAGGACCTGCACCGCGATGCCGATCTTGACGCGACTTGTTGAAGCGCCGATCGCGCTCGCCAGCATCATCGGCGCCGACAGAACCGAGCGCTCCGGGGCGCCGTGCAATTCGGCCAGCCAGACGGCGTCCAGACCGTATTCTTCGGCGGCCTGGATCTCGGCGAGCGCCTGGTCGAAGGCCGCGCTCTGGCCGGCGGCCGCGACCGGCGGGAATTCCATAAAGCTGCCGAATTCCATGCTCGACCTCTCGGGAGTTGTCGCGGCATCATCACGTTGTGGATCGGCCCACGCAACTGGCGCATTGTCCGGTCAGGGATGCAGGCCGGGGATGGGAATTGGCCGGCCTGCCTAATTCATTGCGGGGTCCAGAGCGGAGGCGAGTGATGCGTTTTCAGCGGATTGCGATTGCGGCTGCGCTTGCCGCCGGGCTTGCCACCCTGCCGTTCTCGCCAGCGAAGGCGCAATACTACCCGTACCCGTGCAACCCGTTTCCGCTGTTCTGGCCATTCTGCGCCGCAGCCGCGATCGTCGGCGGCGTCGGGGCAATCGTGACCGCGCCGTTCCGCGGGGCCTTCTATCCCTATTATCCGCGCTATTATTACGGAACCCCGGCGGTGCCGTATTACTACCCGCCGACCGGCGCCTACTACCCGCCTGGCGGGGCCTATGCGCCCTCGCCCTATACCCAGCCGGCCTCTGTCGGGCCGGGAACCGTCGTCCCGGCATCGCCGCCCCCGACGGCGCCTCCCCCACGCTGAGCCGCGTTCTCCCGAGATAGTCGCCTCATCGCGCTGGCGCCGCTGCCCGCGCGATCGCTACAATCGTGCCCTCCGGAGCTCAACAGTTCCCCAAGGAGGCGCCGATGCGGATCCACAATCTTTACACCGATGCCCAGGGCCAGTCGCATTTCCGCGACATCGACGTCGAGTGGGTCGAGGAGAGCCGCGCCGGCAAACTGTCGAAGCGGCTGCCCGCGACCGGCATTATCTTCCGCGAGGTGCAGCCTGATTACGATCTCGACTGGCACCCGGCGCCGCGCCGGCAATACATCATCAACCTCGACGCCGGGGTGCAGATCACCGCGAGCGACGGCGAGGCGCGGGTGATCGGCGCGGGCGAAGTCATCCTCGTCGAGGACACGACCGGCAAAGGGCATCTTTCGAAAGCGGTGGAGGGCAAGATCCGCCACTGCATCTTCGTCCCCGTCGAATAGAGCCGACGCACAAACCGCAATCAATCTGATCTGGGAGGAACGCCATGGCACGCGACGGCTATCTGATCATGGACAGCGATCTCCACATGATGGAGCCGGACGATTTGTGGGCGCGCTATCTCGACGAACCGTATCGGCAAAATCCGCCGCGCTTCTTCGGTGCGCATCAGGCGAAGCTCGGGGAGAACAAAGACGACAAGGGCAACGCCGACAACATCATGGGCATGGAGATCCAGGGGCTCGCGATCCCGGCGCATGCCGGGCAGACCGGCGCCACGGTATCGAGCCGCGAGTTGCGCCGCCGCAGCCGCGCGCGCCATCCGCATTTCCAGGTGGCGCGGGCGCGCGGCTTCGATGCGGGCTCGACATTGACTGCGATGGATATCGAGGGGATTGACGTCGCGGTCATGTACGGCACGCGCGGGCGGCAGGTGCTGTGCCACGACGATCTGAAGCCCGATTACGCAGCTGCGCTCGCACGCGCGTATAACAACTGGGCCGCCGATTACTGCAAGACCGACCCGATTCGGCTCAAGTTCGCCGCGCAGGTCGCGATGCACGATGTCAAGAGCGCGGTCGAGGAAGCACGGCGGAGCGTCACGGAATTGGGCGCGGTTGCAATCGTCGGCACGCCGAACCCGGTCAACGGTCAGCATTTGCATGACGAGGCCTGCGAGCCGCTATGGGAT
>WNFW01002588.1_pt1 | contig 12406 bp, 11 predicted proteins | sample 5400131 | NCBI WGS metagenome assembly WNFW01 (sample SAMN13153362, study PRJNA577476) | soil metagenome | isolation source: 20 cm soil or saprolite under grassland replicate 1 | place: USA:California | collected 2016-06-15 | reverse complement strand
TAGACGGAACCGTGCGCGAGCGTCAGCGCCGACCGGAGCTGCTGCGTTCGCGGATCCATCCCCGGGGGGTCGATCGGGCGATGCCAGACGATCGCTCCGGTGGCAGCTCGGAGTGCGAACAACGCATGGTGCGCGGGGCTCAGGAACGCCGCGACGTAGAGGGTCCCGGTGGCGGGGTCCTCGGCCGGCGTGGCAGTGATCCCGGACGTCGGCACGATGTTGCCGCACGGGAGGGTGGAGCTGTCGACCGGCGTCCCGAGATGGGTGCGCCACGCCACCGCTCCGGTCGCCGCATCCAACGCGTACACCGTGTCGTTCTCCGTCACGGTGATGACACGGCCGCCGATCGCGAGCGGCTCCGCGTAGATCGCGCCGTCGAGCCCGGCAGACGTCCAGGCGTGCCGGACGTCCGCCAGCGACGGTCCGGCGGCGACCCCGCTCCTGGTCGCATCGGCGTGATAGGTCGTCCATCGGCCCCCGGCCGTCGCGACGGGGCGAACGCTCGACGTGGCCGTGGAGGCAGGCGAAGGTGACGTCGGCGACGTGGGCGTGCTCGAGGCCGTGCAGGCGACGAGCACGGCCACCGTCGCGACCAACGAGCGTCGGCGCGGCCGCATCTCGACATCTTCCCTGTTAGCGTCGAGCGGTGGGTTCCCGCCCCAGGTCCCGCGGCGTCGCGGCGTTGCTGGTCGCGGCCGCCGCCTGCACATCGACGGTCACCACCGCCCCGACGCCGTCCACACAACCGACGGTGAGCTCACCGGTTTCGGCGTCGATGAGCCCGGCCGCGACCCCCGGCGCGTCGGGTTCCCCCGACGTCGTCGTGATCCGGCCTCGCGGGAACGGCTCGCTCCGGGTCCACGGAACGTACCCGCGCGTCGGGTCCGTCTGCCGGCACCCCGAGCAGCCACGGCTCGACGCCCGCTACCCGGGAACCCTCGCGGTGCATCGTGCGAGCGACGGCTCGCTCGACCTGACGGTCACGTTGCCGTTCGAGCGCTACCTCGAGGGGATCGCCGAGGTCCCGCCCACGTGGCCGACCGCTGCGCTGCAAGCGCAGGCGATCGCCGCGAGGAGCTACGCCCTCGCGGTCACCGGATGGAGCGGTCCCCAGGGCGCCACGTTGCAGACACCGATCTGCTCGACGACGTCGTGTCAGGTCTATGGAGGGATCCCGGTCGGACCGTCACCGGGCATCCGAAGCTGGTACGCGGCGGTCGACGGCACCGTCGGTCAGGTCCTTGCGGATGGTGGCCGGCCGATCGAGGCCGTCTACTTCTCCACCTCGAACGGTCACACGTACGGCAACGACCAGGTGTTCGGCAGCACCCCGTTGCCGTACCTCCGCCCGGTCGTCGAACGCGACGACGGTGCCTCACCCGAGTCCCACTGGAGGGTGAGACTCCCGTACGCCGATCTCGCACGGTTCCTCGCCCGCGCCCAGCAGTGGCCCGCGGGCACCCCGATCGGCTCGGTGATGCGCTCCGGCGGCTCGATCGAGGTCTCCGGGGGTGGGACCTCGCGCACGATCGATGTCGGGACGTTCGACGGCGCCGTGAACCAGTGGGCCCCCTGCCTCTTCCCGGGGCGGTACCCGGGGCCGAGCCGGTATGGCTCCGCGCTCCCCACCGCCGTGCCATCCGGGTGGTACACGGTGTCACGCTCGGGCGACCGAGTCGTCGTGAGCGGACGCGGATGGGGTCACGGCGTCGGGATGGTGCAGTGGGGAGCCTACGGGAAGGCCCGACGGAGATGGTCCGCCGCGCGGATCCTCGGCTACTACTACGGCGGCCTGCAACCCCAACGGTTCCCCGAACCCGGCCTGATCCACGTCCGAGTCGCGACGGGGCTGACCTCGTTGTCCGCGACCGCCTCCAGAGGCGGTGCGACCGTGAACGGCAAGCGCGTGCGGGGCTCGATCGTCGTTCGCGGCGGCGACCATCTCCGGGTATCCGATCCCGCGCCAACACATCGGTTCGAAGGTTCGGTGACGCGGATCGGGCCGAAGCTGGCCGCGACGCTCGTCGGCCGCGACTGGCATCCCGGCTGCCCGGTGCCGATCGATCGCCTGCGCGCGGTGCGGGTCAGCTACTGGACGTTCACGGGCGGCATCCGCCACGGCCCGCTCGTCGTGAACGAGCAGGTGGCTCCCGACGTCCTCTGGGTCTTCCATCGACTGTTCCGGGCGCGGTTCCCGATCCACCGCATCGGTCTGCCGCCTCGCTATCGGCCGCCGCGCCCATCGGACCGGTACAGCACCCGCGATATGACCGCCGCGTTCAACTGCCGGCCGGCGACGGGCAACCCCGGAACGCTGTCGCAACATTCCTACGGTTGGGCGATCGACGTGAACCCCTTGGAGAACCCGTACGTGGGTCCCGACGGGAACGTGCTGCGCCGCGCGGCGAAGCCGTACCGGGACCGGACGCTTCACGCGCCGGGCATGATCCACCCGGGCGACGCCGTGGTTCGATCGTTCGCCGCGATCGGGTGGGGCTGGGGCGGCGACTGGGACACGATCAAGGACTACATGCACTTCTCGCTGACGGGACGGTAGGGTCCTGCGCGATGGCGGATTGGACCACGATCGCCTCGCTGGCAACGGCAGGCGGCACCTTGGTACTCGCCCTCGCGACCTTCGCGGCCGTGCGATCCGCCAATCGCTCCGCTCGTCTCGCCGAGTACTCGATGCAGATCGGGATCCGTCCGCTGCTCATGCCGTCGCGACTCGAGGATGTCGCGCAGAAGATCATGTGGGGCGATGAGCACTGGGCCCTCTTGCCCGGGGCCGGCGCGACCGTCGAGATCGTGGACGACAACGTCTACCTCGCGATGTCGCTCCGGAACGCCGGGTCGGGGATCGGCGTGATCCATGGATGGCATCTCGGGTTGCACGACGTGCACACCCAGCACGCTCACGCCGAGCCCGACGAGTTCCGGCCCCAGCTCCGCGACCTGTACGTGCCCGGGGGCGACATCAGTTTCTGGCAGGCGGCGATCCGTGACCAGGACGATCCGGAGTACGCACCCCTCGTCGAGGCCATCCGGTCACCGCGACTGTTCCTGGTCGAACTGCTGTACACCGATCACGAGGGTGGTCAGCGTGCGATCACCGAGTTCTTACTCGCCCCGGGGAAGGAGCGATGGCTGTGCTCGGCGATCCGACATTGGAACCTCGACCGGCCCGATCCTCGATGAGCATCTCGCTCGGCGCTCTTCCGTTTCGGGTACGCTGTCACCGACACATCTTGCGAGTCTCGACCTGAGACACGCCGCGACGACGTCTCGCGATCCCTCGCACGTATCGCCGTTCCGGGCGCTCCCTGCGCGGTCACCCGCCGGGCTCTCGACGCGCCCGAGTTCCGCCGGTCCCCAGGAAGTGAAGGAACGACACGTGCAGCGAGCCATGACCGAGCCGCAACGGCTCGGAGGCACCACCTCTCCGACGTTCATCGACCTCGGCATCTCCGAACCCGTAACGCGGGCCCTCCGGATGCGCGGGACGGAACGACCCTTCGAGATCCAGACCCTCGTGATCCCCGACGCCCTCGCCGGACTCGACGTCCTCGCGCGCTCGCGGACCGGCTCGGGCAAGACGCTCGCATTCGCCGCGCCACTCGTGGAGCGCTTGACCCCGAGCGGACGCAGCCCGTCGGCGCTGATCCTGGCGCCGACCCGTGAACTCGCCAGCCAGGTGACCGAGGAGTTCCGGGCGATCGCCGACGTCAAACGCCTCCAGATCGCCGCCGTCTACGGCGGCGTCGGCATCGGACCGCAGGCCAAGCGGGCGCGGCAGGCCGACATCCTGGTAGCAACCCCCGGAAGGCTTCTCGACCTCGTCACGCGAAGGCTGCTGAGGCTGGACCGGGTGCGCGTCTGCGTGCTCGATGAGGCCGACCGCATGCTCGACATGGGCTTCCTCCCCGATGTGACGCGCATCCTCCAGATGCTCCGTCCCGATCGGCAAACGATGCTCTTCTCCGCGACCCTCGACGGCGAGGTCGGGCGGCTGGCGACGCGGTTCACTCGCGACCCGGTGCTCCACGAGGTCGGAGACAGCGGAGCCGACCTCACCGACGCGACCCACCGGTTCATCGCGGTGGACCAGCCGCGCAAGACGCAGGCCCTGATCCGCGAGCTCGCGGCCGACCGCGGACTCACCTTGGTCTTCGTCCGGACGAAGCACGGCGCCGACCGGCTGGCCAGGACCCTCCGCAGGGAAGGGTTCCGCGCCGGCGAGCTTCATGGCGGCATGTCGCAGCCGCAGCGCGAACGTGCGCTCGGCCGGTTCGCCTCCGGCGCGAACGACGTGCTCGTCGCCACCGACGTGGCCGCCCGCGGCCTGGATCTCGACGACATCACCCACGTGATCAACTTCGACGCGCCGGCGGATGAGAAGGCGTACATCCATCGTGTCGGCCGCACGGCCCGAGCGGGTCGCACCGGTGAGGGCGTCACGTTCGTGACGCCGCAACAGCGCTTCGAAGTGGGTCGCATCGCGAAGAAGCTCCAGCTCCATGTGGAGTTCGCACGCGCCGGAGGGCAGGCGCAGAAGGAGGATGGCATGGCGAACAAGGACAAGGGCGGTGCGAAGAACAAGAAGGCCGCCAGCAAGACCCTCAAGGAGAAACGCGAGGCCAAGAAGTCGAAAGGGACGACCGGTTCTGCCGGCTCGGGCCGTACGAGCGGTGGTTGATCAGGCGACGGCGCGAGCGCCCGCGCCGCGCCCGCCATGCCCGTCGTGTGGCTCGGCGCATACGCAGCCGTTCACCCACGCGGGACCGGGCGCTCGGCTCAACATGCGGTGCATCGATTGCGGCCACCTGTTCCGGGAACAGCGCGCGCACGAAGGATCCCGGAAGGAGTCCAGATGAAGACCAGCAGGACGCAGGCCTTGTTCGGTACGCCGACGCGCTTGCGAGATGTCGCGCCGCAAGCGAAGAAGGGGCGGCCCTGTTCTGAGCTCGGCTGCTCGACGTTGCTTTCCACCTACAACACGTCGGACACCTGCTGGCTGCATACGACGCCCTCCACACGGCATCCCCTGGCTCACGACTGAGCCGCATTCGCCGAGACGGGGGCTCCCGGGCCTTACGCGGATCCGGGCAGGGCGTTGATCTGACGCTCGGTGAGTCGCCGGGTCCCGCGGGCGATCCTGAGCCCGGCCATCCCGATCGGGGCGGAGCGCCACGCGGAGGCTTCGAGGAGTTCGACCGACAGGTGGCCCTCCGGATCCTTGGACACCCGGAAGATGGTGCCCGATTCGGTCCGGTAGAAGTCCTTCACGCTCATCCCGCCTCCCTCGAACGGAGGGCGCGTCACGGCCGGTGCGCGAGCGTCCCTTCGTTGCCGGAGACCATCTTCTCACCTCCGGGCCCGGCCCGGTCGGTTCCTCGGCCCGGCAGAAGGCAGGGAGCCGGAAAGCGGAGACAGAATCGACCTTCGCCGCGTGCTTCTGGCCAACCGGCCGACGCACCGCGGCCTCGAGCGGGCTACGCTGCATGGAGCAGACCGTCTCACCCACACCGACGAAGGGGAGAACCGATGAGCACCTACGAACTGTGGCGCGATGTCGCGGGCTACCGACCAGGTCGACATGACAACAGCGGGCTCCGCGCCCGGCTATCGGGGACGAAGATCGAGGACCGGCCGATCGTTTCGGAGCTCCGACTGGCGATGCAGGAGCGCGAGGCCCTGACGTTGCCTCGGCGCGCATCGAGCGAACGCTGACGCCGGACCCCGCGAGGATCGGCGACCGCTCCACCAGGAGAAGGAGTACCGTCGAGGCTTCACGATCGCGAGGGATCCGATCTCGATGTCCGACACGAACGAGCCCGAGAGCCCCGGGGGCCGCATGGGCGACGACATGGAGGAGATGTTCCTCGACGAGGCGAAGGAGGAGCATCGCGCCAAAGAGGCGGAGCGGGCCGACGCGCAGGCGGATCTGGAGCGAGCCGAGCTCGGCGAGTCGGTGACCCCGAAGCGACCCTGGTGGAAGTTCTGGGGATGAGCGTTATCCTTGGTGCTGATGGACGTCATATCGACCGAGGCACCGATCACCGTTACGGACGCGGCGGCCCGCAAGATCCGGCAGCTCGCGGGCACGGAAGGCCACGCCGAACCGGTCCTTCGACTCCGCGTCGTCGCGGGGGGCTGCTCCGGGTTCTCCTACGAGATGGGTTTCACCGGGTCGGTTGAGCCGGAGGACGTCGTGATCGACGCCGCCGAGGACGTACGCGTCGTGATCGATCCGAAGAGCGTCCCGATCGTCGCGGGGTCGACGTTGGACTTCGATACGGCGCTCCTCGGAGGCGGGCTCAAGGTCAACAACCCCCAGGCGATCCACGGATGCGCCTGTGGCGAGTCCTTCAGCATCTGAGACCAGCGCGGGGCATCTGATCGCGGCAGCCCGAGTATCCTGCGCCCAGGATGCCCAAGGCGGATACCACGCAATGGCGCGACCTCTTCCATGAGGTGGTCGTCACCGGCCTCTGCACGGGATGTACCGCCTGCATCGTGGCGTGCCCCTTCCACGTCCTCGGGTATGAGGACAACGAGCCGGTCCAGCTCCAGGAGGACGGTCCCGACGTCTGCACGCATGGCGACCGGGGCTGCTCGCTCTGCACGCTCGCGTGCCCGCGGTTCCGCGAGTGGGAATCCGAGATCGACGAGCTCATGTTCGGCCAGGTCCGGCAGCCCGAGGAGCTGATCGGGAAGTACCGGGAGATCTACCTGGCCCGCGCGACGTCGCCGGAAGCGCTGATGCAGGGTCAGGACGGCGGCGTGGTCTCGGCCCTGCTGATCTGGGGGCTCGAGAACGGGATCATCGACGGCGCCGCGACATCGGTCCTGTCGGACGAACGGCAGTGGGATTGCGAACCGGCCGTCGTCACCGACCGCGCGGGCGTCTTGGCGTCCGCGGGCAGCCGATACACCTACAGCGCCAACCCGCTCGCCCTCCTCAAGGCTGCGGAGATGGGGCTGTCGAAGGTCGCCCTCGTGGGGATGGGCTGCCAGACGTCGGTCACCGGCGCGATGGAGGCCCGCAGGGTCAACAAGTGGCGCAAGAAGATCGCCTGGACGTTCGGGTTGCTCTGCTCGAAGTCGTTCACGTATGACGGGCTGATGGTGGAGATCGCCCAGAACGAGCTGGGCATCGACCTCGACCACCTGGTCCGGGTCAACGTCAAGGGCAAGCTGCTCTTCTACACCGACACGGGTGAGGAGATCACCTACTCGTTGAAGCAGTCGCATCGGTTCACCCGCCCCGGCTGCATGCGCTGCCCGGATTTCGCGGCGGAGCACGCCGACATCTCCTTCGGAGGCCTCGGCCAGGAGGGGGGTTGGACGCTTTCGATCGTGCGGACCGATCTGGGACAGGAGATCTGGGACCGCGCGATCGCCGAAGGGGTGATCGAGGTCACCCGCGCGATGGACGAGGATCCGAAGGCGGTCGAACTGATGTTCCGCCTGGCCCAGCGGTCCCGCGAGCGCTGGCCGAGCCGCGAGGAGCTCGCGACCGCCGGCTCCACCCCGGGCCTCCTCCCGGCGAAGCCCGAGGCGGAGTGATCGTCATCCGTCCGCGGTAGCCCGTCCGTACTAGGCACGACCCCCCGCGGTCCCGACTTCACCCGGTGTGACCTGCGCCGATAATCCATTGAACGCGCGGTCCCGTTCGGGCCGTGCTCTGCTGCACTTCGAGCAGCGAGGAGGCACTCAGGGATGGTGGAGACGGCACGCGCCGCGCACGCGGCGCCTCTTCGCCGCGACGCGGTCCTCGAGGCCGTCGCATTCGCAGCCGAGCGCCTGTTGCTGTCCAGTGACTGGAACGACGTCGCCGTGGAGGTCCTGGAACGGCTCGGCGTGGCCGCGGATGTCTCCCGTGTCCACCTCGTCCGCAACGAACACACGGACCGTGGTCTCGCGATGCGGCTCGCAGCCGAGTGGTGCGCGCCGGGCGCGCGTTCCTACCTCGGTGACCCGATCGTGGATGGTTTGGGGTGGGAGCCGCACCATGCCCGCTGGGTGGACCGGATGCGAGCCGGTGAGTCGATCATCGGCGCGGTCGAGATGTTCCCCGAACAGGAGCGGCCGGCCCTGCGGAGCCAATCGATCGTGTCCCTCGCGTACTTCCCGATCACCGTGGGCGGTGCGTGGTGGGGGTGCGTGGGGTTCGACGACTGTGAGGGTGTCCGCGATTGGTCGGTCACCGACCTCGAAGGGCTTCGGACGGCCGCCGCGTTGCTCGGCGCCGCGATCGCGCGCCGTCGTCAGGAGGAGCGGCTCCTCTCGGCCGAGTCGCGGTACCGCAGCGTGGTCGAGCGGATCCCCGCGGTGACGTACGTCGACGTGATGGAGCCGACCGGTGCACGGATGGCGTTCATCAGCCCGCAGATCGAAGCGCTCCTCGGCTATCCGTACGAGCGATACCTCGCCGACGCCGACTTCTGGTTCGACCTGGTCCATCCGGACGATCGAGCCCGCATGGAGGCGGCCGCCAGCACCGCCGGCCGACAGGGGCTGGCGTTCGACGAGGAGTACCGGATGCATCACGTCGACGGCCACTGGATCTGGGTGCACGACACCTCTTCCCCCGTACCGAACGAGGACGGATCCGTGTCGCACTTCCAGGGGTTCATGATCGACGTGAGCGCCCGGAAGGAGGCGGAACGCCTGCTGCGAGAGGCCGAGCACCGCTATCGAAGCATGGTGGAAGCGATCCCGGCCGTGACCTACATCGACGAGCCGACGGTCGGCGGACCGGGGCCGGGCGCCACGATGTCGTTCGTGAGTCCGCAGATCGAGCACGTGCTGGGGTACCCCCCCGAGCGCTTCATCGACGACGCGGGATTCTGGTTCGAGCTGATGCATCCCGACGACCTCGCCGCTCTCCGCGCCCGCGAGGCCTTCAGCGTCGACGACCTCGCGCCGTTCGATGAGGTCTACCGGATGCAGCATGCGGACGCCCATTGGGTGTGGGTGCAGGACACCTCGACGACCGTGCTGCGCGACGACGGCTCCGTGGCCTTCTTCCAGGGGTTCATGTTCGACGTCACGCAGCGCAAGGAAGCCGAGGAGCAGGTCCGGGTCGCCGAGGAACGCTACCGGGCGATCGTCGAGAACACCCCGGCCATCACCTACCAGGAGATGCCACAGCCGAAGGGCTTCGACCAAGCCACGTCGATCGCCTACGTCAGCCCGCAGATCGAGCAGGTCCTCGGGTATTCGGCGGCGCGGTGGGCGCAGCCGGGCTTCTGGACGCAGGCGGTCCATCCGGACGACCTCGCCGCGGTCCTGGCTGAATCGCATCGAACTGCCGACAGTGGGGAGCCCTACCTCCAGGAGTATCGGATGGTGGCCGCGGACGGAAGGGTCGTGTGGTTCCACGACGAGAGTCACCTGATCCGCGACACCGACGGGCATCCGCTCGTGTGGCAGGGCGTGATGGTCGACGTCACGGAACGGATGGAGACCGAGGCCCGGCTCCGACAGGCGCAGGAGCGCCTCCAGGCACTGGTCGATCACATGCCGGCGGTCGTCTACGTGGAGTCCACCGACAACTCCCCCGACAAGCTGTACATCAGCCCGACGGTCGAGCAGGTCTTCGGATACACCGCCGAGGAGTGGATCTGGACGCCCGACTTCTGGGTCGAGCGGGTCCACCCGGACGACCGCGAAGCGATCCGCGCGTATGACGAGCGCTCGAACGAGGATCGCGAACCGTTCGTCGCGGACTACCGGTTCCGCCGAGCGGACGGTGCGTACGTCTGGGTGCACGACGAGGCGGTGCTCGTCCCCTCCGCGGACGGCGACGCCTTCTGGCAGGGCTTCCTGTTCGACATCACGGCGCAGAAGCAGGCCGAAGAGCGTCTCATCGAGGCCGAGCGCCTGTTCCGCGCGACGGTCGAGCATCTCCCCGCCGTCGTGTATCGCGAAGCGCTCGACGCCTCGAGCGACCGGTTCTACATCAGCCCGCAGCTCGAGCGCGTCTTCGGGTACCGGCCGTCGGACTGGTCCGAGTCACCGCAGTTCTGGTTGGACCACATCCATCCCGATGACGTCGCCGAGGTCGTCGCGGCCAACGAGCACGCCGACTCGACCCGCGATCGGTTCTCCTGCGACTACCGGCTCTTGCGTTCGGACGGCACCTATACGTGGGTCCACGACGAAGCAACCTGGGTCGAGGAGGTCGGCCTCGAGGGGTGGTGGCAGGGCTTCATGCTCGACATCTCGGAGCGCCATGAGGCCGAACGGCAGCTCCGGGAGGCCGAGGAGAAGTTCCGAACGATCGTCGAGAAGAACCCCGCGATCATCTACACGCAGGAGTTCGACCCGGACGCTCCGACGCTTTCCCGCACGACCTACGTCTCGCCCCGGCAGGACGTGCTGTTCGGGTACAGCACCGACGAGATGATCGGCGATCCCACGTTGTGGACCCGGACGATCCACCCCGATGACCGCGAGCGGGTCCTGTCGGCGGACGTCGCGACCAACACGGGCGGCGTGGACGAGATCAGCATGGAGTACCGGATGATCGCCAAGGACGGGCGGATCGTCTGGGTCCAAGATCAGGCGCAACGCGTCGACATCGAGGGTCGTCCACCCTTCTGGCAGGGGTTCCTGCTGGACATCACCGAGCGGAAGCAGGCCGAGGAGCAGCTCTCGCGCTCGCTCGAGGTCGAACGCGAGGCCTCGGGGCGGCTCCGCGCACTCGATGAGATGAAGAACACGTTCCTCCAAGCGGTCTCGCACGACCTGCGGACGCCGCTCGCCGCGATCTTGGGTCTCGCCATCACCCTCGAGCGGGGCGACGTGCACCTGGAGGAGTCCGATGCGCAGGACCTGGCGCGCCGGATCGCCGACAACGCGCGACGGCTCGACCGCCTGGTCACGAACCTGCTCGATCTGGACAGGCTCGCGCGCGGGATCGTCACGCCGAAGCTCCGACGGACCGATGTGGGCGCCTTGGTGCGGCGGGTCGTTGCCGAGTCAGACCTGATCGCGGACTCACGCCTCCGCACGGACATCGAGTCGGTCACGATCGCGGCGGACGCCGCGAAGGTCGAGCGGATCGTCGAGAACCTGCTCGCCAACACCGTGCGCCACACGCCCAAGACCTCCACGATCTGGATCGGCGTCCGAGCGACCGGCGAGGGCGCCCTGCTGATCGTCGAGGACGACGGGCCCGGCGTCGCGCCCGAGCTCGCCGAGGCGATCTTCGAGCCGTTCCGACAGGGTCCGGACGCGCCGCAGCATTCGCCCGGCGTCGGCGTCGGGCTGACGCTCGTCCGACGGTTCGCCGAGCTCCACGGCGGTCGAGTATGGGTCGAGGAGCGGGCGGGCGGCGGCGCCTCGTTCCGCGTGTTCCTCCCGGCGCAGCCGGACGGATCAGCCGAGCGCTAGACGGCCTCCCAAGCGGCGACGACCGGGTGGTCGACGGCCGCAGGCCCGACCTGCGCGGCGCCACCCGGCGATCCGAGACCCGAGACCGAGTCTGCGAACCACTCCGCGTTGATCGGGGTGAACTGCTTCCACTCGCCGGGGACATCGTCCTCGTAGAAGATCGCGGTCACGGGGCATACCGGCTCGCACGCGCCGCAGTCGACGCATTCGTCCGGCTGGATGTACAGCATGCGCGGCCCCTCGTAGATGCAGTCGACGGGGCACTCGTCGACGCAGGCGCGGTCCTTCACGTCGATGCACGGCTCGCAGATCGTGTAGGTCATCGCGTTCCCCTTTTCACCCGTTTCGACGGTGTTGACCGGTGAAATCCTATCGTGTCGAGCGGATGACTCGGACGATGAGCGGCCGTTCGGTCGCGTCGTGAGCCGTCAACCGTTGGGGGCCAGCGCTTCGAGGGTGCTCAGCGCGCTGCGGGCGAGGGGCGTCCCGGGCACGATCGAAGGGTAGACCACCACGAGGTCGGCACCCGCCGCCCGGTACTCCTCCAGGTGGGCTCGGGCGTGCGCGGGGTCGCCGAGCGCGGCGACCGCGCGGACGAAGCGCTCTGGGACGTCCGCCGGACGGGCCGCCGCGTGGGCCGCGGCGGCCTGCCTCGCCTCCTCCCCCAATCCCATCTGCGCGAATTGGCGCGCGTACGCCGGGGAGCTCGCGTACTCGGCGGCGGCCGTGCTCACCGCGAGCCGCGCGGCCGCGGCGTCCGCGTGCACGCACGCGCGCACGTAGACGCCGACCGAGATCTCGTTGGGGTCGCGGCCGGCCTCGGCCGCGCCCTCGGCGAGCTGCTCGCGGGCGCGCACCACGCGCCCCGGCGTGCACCAGTTCAGGAGCACCCCGTCGCCGACCGCCCCGGCGAGACGCGTCGCCCTCGGACCGAGCGCCGCGACCCAGATCGGCGGGGGCCGCTCGGGAACGAGGTCGAGCCGGAGCGGCTCGCCCTCGGGGG
>WNFW01002583.1_pt1 | contig 12411 bp, 8 predicted proteins | sample 5400131 | NCBI WGS metagenome assembly WNFW01 (sample SAMN13153362, study PRJNA577476) | soil metagenome | isolation source: 20 cm soil or saprolite under grassland replicate 1 | place: USA:California | collected 2016-06-15 | reverse complement strand
GAGCTCTGACGATGGCCGCTGCAGCGGAATCGAGTGGACGAAGCGACGCGGCTCCGATCCATCGTCGCTGAGCAGCGGCGAAAGGTCCAGGCGGTCGGCCCGCGCGTCGCCGGTGATGCGCTGCGACAGGAGATCGGTGCGGCCGATCGCATCGTCCAGGCTTTTGAGGCCGAGGCCGGCGAGGAGGTGACGGATCTCCTCGGCGACGTGCGTGAGATAGGCCTCGAGCATCTCCGGGGTCCCGGCGAACTTTGCCCGCAGCTCCGGACGCTGCGTCGCAATCCCGACGGGACAGGTGTCGAGATGGCAGGTTCGCACCATGATGCAGCCCTCGGCCAGTAGCGCTGCCGTGCCGAAGCTGTACTCGTCGGCGCCGAGCAGCGCGGCGATGACAACGTCGCGTCCGGACTTGATGCCGCCGTCGACGCGGAGGCGGACCCGCCCGCGCAGCTTGTTGATTCGCAACGTCTGTTGCGCCTCGGCGAGACCGATTTCCCAGGGCATCCCGGCGTTCTTGATGGAGGACAGGGGGCTGGCTCCGGTCCCGCCATCCATGCCGGCGATATGCACCACGTCGGCCAGGCCCTTCACCACGCCCGCGGCGATCGTCCCAACGCCGGCCTCGGCGACCAGCTTGACGGAGACGGCCGCGAGCGGGTTGACCTGCTTGAGGTCGTAGATGAGCTGCGCCAGGTCCTCGATGGAATAGATGTCGTGATGTGGCGGCGGCGAGATCAGCGCGATTCCCTGCTGGGTATGCCGGAGGCGGGCGATCTCGGCGGTCGCCTTGTGGCCCGGCAGCTGGCCACCTTCGCCGGGCTTCGACCCCTGCGCCATCTTGATCTGGAGCTCATCGGCAAAGACGCAGTACTCGGGTGTGACCCCGAAGCGCCCCGATGCGACTTGCTTGATGCGCGAGTTGCGGTCGACCGGCAGACCACGGGTGCGATACCGGGCCGGGTCCTCGCCGCCCTCGCCTGTGTTGCTTTTTCCACCCAGTCGGTTCATCGCGATCGCGATCGTCTCGTGCGCCTCTGCGGCGATCGAGCCGTGCGACATGGCGCCGGTCGAGAAGCGGCGCAGGATGGCCGTGGCCGGCTCAACCTCGCTGAGGGCGACGGGCGGTCCGGCGGGGCGCATCGCGAGCAGATCCCGCGGATATGTCGCGGGACGGTCGTTGACCAGGCGAGCAAATCGTTCGTACGCGGCGTAGCCGTTGCCGGCCGGGCCGGTGGCGACCGCGCGCCGCAGCGCATGCGCAGCGGACATTTCCCCTCCGCCGCTTGCGGAGGCCACCGACACCATGTCCCCTCCCCCGCTTGCGGGGGAGGGCAGGGTGGGGGCAACCTCGTGGAGGGCATCGACGACATCGGGGTTCGTCGCGTGGTATTCCGTGCCCTGCTTGTGGTGCTTGAAGAAGCCGGGGCTCACCAGGGCCGGCGATGCGGCGGCAAACCCAGCGGCGTGGTGCGCGAGCACCTGCTCGCCGAGGTCGGTGAAGGTCGCGCCCCCGACCGGCGACGGCGTCCCCGCAAATGCGAGCTCCACCACGTCGGCGTCGAGCCCGATGATTTCGAAGATCTGCGCCCCCTGGTACGAATCGAGCGTCGAGATGCCCATTTTCGCGAGCACCTTCAGGGTTCCATCCTCGAGCGCCTTGACGTAATGCTCCTGCGCGCCCCGGCCATCGGTGGCCTCCCCTTTCAGATGGCCGGCCGACGCCAGCGCTCTGATCGATGCCATGCCAAGACGCGGACAGATCGCCTGTGCCCCATAGCCAAGCAGGCAAACAATGTGGTGGACATCGCGCGCTTCGTCGGACTCGACCACAAGGCTCGTCTGGCCGCGCAGGCCCTGCCGCATGAGGTGGTGGTGGACGGCCCCCACGGCGAGCAACGCGGGGATGGGCGCCCGCTCCGGCCCGGCGTTGCGGTCCGTGACGATCAGAATGGACGCACCCGATCGCGCCGCGCCTTCGGCGTCCTTTGCGAGACGCTCGCACGCCGCGCGGAGCCCCGGGGCTCCGTCGGCCACGGCGAAGGTCGCGTCCAGATCGCGCGAGGCGAACGGAGTGCCCAGCGCGCGCACGGCCTCGAGTCCGGTTGGATACAGCAGAAATGAATCGAGCTGGACCAGGCGAGCGGCATCCGGGCCGCCCGAGAGCAGCGGTGCCGGGGCCCCGAGATAGCTGCGCAGGGACATCACCAGCCGCTCGCGAAGGTGGTCGATCGGCGGGTTCGTCACCTGAGCGAAACGCTGCTTGAAATAGGTGTAGAGGAGGCGCGGTGGCTGAGCCAATACGGAAAGCGCCGTGTCGTCACCCATCGAGAAGATCGGCTCCTTGCCCTGGGTCGCCATCGGTCGCAGCACGTAGGTGAACTCTTCCTTCGTGTAGCCGAACGCGGCCTGGCGGGCGACCAGGTCGGGCATGACCGTCTCGTCCGGTTCCCCCGTGTCGAGCGTTTGCAGCTTGTCCTCGAGCCATTGACGGTACGGTTCTTGCGCGGCGAGGCGAGTTTTGATGGCGTCGTTCTCCTCGAGGCCGCCATGCTCGGGGTCGACGCAAAGCATCTCTCCCGGTCCGAGCTTCCCGCGGCGGACACGGCCATGTCCACTGACATCGACGGCGCCGGCTTCCGACGCACACGCAATCAGCCCGTCCTCGCAGACGGCGTAGCGCAGCGGCCGCAGGCCGTTGCGGTCGAGCGCGGCGCCGACGCGCGTCCCATCGGTGAAGATCAGCCCCGCGGGCCCATCCCACGGCTCCATCAGGCAGGCATGGTAGCGATAGAAATCGCGGACCGCCGGATCGACGTCGAAGCCTTCCCAGGCTGCCGGTACCAGCATCGCCAGGCCCTGGCGGATGTCGCGGCCACCGCGGACCAGCAGCTCGAGGGCGTTGTCGAGCATGGCCGAGTCGGAGCCGCCTTCATCGATGACGGGAACCAGAAGCGCTTCGTCGTCCGATAGCCCGGCACAGAGACGACCCTCCCGTGCGCGCATCCGGTTGACGTTGCCCTGGATCGTGTTGATCTCGCCGTTGTGGCAGAGCATGCGAAATGGTTGAGCCCGCTCCCATGAGGGCGCGGTATTCGTGCTGTAGCGCTGGTGGAAGATCGCGAAGGGGGCGACGAACCGCGGATCGCGGAGGTCGGGATAGAACGAGGCAAGCTGATCGGCGGCGCACATCGCTTTGTAGGTCAGGGTGCGAAACGACATCGACGCGGCATAGGCTTGAAGGCCCGCCGCCCGGATGGCGCGTTCGGCGCGCTTGCGAGCCCGGTAGCAGCGCGCCTCGGCCTCTGGGCTCGACACCGAGTCTGCGGCGGTGATGATGGCCTGCTCGATCTGCGGCGCGGTGGAACGCGCCAGGTCGCCGAGCGCATCGAGATCCACCGGCAGCGGGCGCCAGTTGACCAGGTCGAGCCGCTCAGCACGACAGGCTTCATCGAAGAGCCGCCGCGTCAGGCGCCGCTGGTGATGACCATCGGCCCCCGGGCCACTCGGGAGGAAGACGACGGCCACGCCAAGCGGGGCCGAGGACTCAACATGAATGGCGGCCCGCTGCATCCAATCGCGCAGGAAGGCGTCGGGTATCGCGAGCAGCAGGCCCGCACCGTCGCCGGAGCGATGATCTGCGGCGACCGCCCCCCGATGGCGGACGCGGTGCAACGCTGCGAGGGCGGCGTCGACAACTCCTCGGCTGGCTCGCCCTCCAGCGTCAGCGACGAAACCGATCCCACAGGCGTCGTGCTCGAAGCGCGAGTCGTACAAGCCTGCGTGACGCAAGGTCGGTAGCTCACGCTATCGATTCGTCTCGCGCCGCGCCACGGATGATTGCACGAAAAGCACGGCGCGGCATCGTACGCTCCACACAAGTCGCTCAACCTGCCGAGCTACCTACGGCACCGAGCTAGCCCTACCGCAGGCGCTCCTTCAGCCAGTCGGCCATGAGCGGCCGGTACTTGTAGGCAATGTTGTTGCAGACGTGGTTCCCATCCGGGTACATCACCAGGGTCGCGTTCGGCGCTTCGCGCGCGATCCGCTCCGCCTGGGCGGGAGGAAATAGGCCGTCGCGGGCGCCGTGAATCACCAGCAGCGGCTGCGTGACATTGCCCAGGACCCCCTCAAGGTTGAGTCCGTATGCCTTGCGCCTGGCTTCGGCTTCATCGGCGGACTTCGTATAGAAGATGTAGCCGCCCTTCGTCAGGGGATTGATCGCGTCCCAGCATTCGCCGAGGTTGTAGGGGCCTGACAGTCCGACGACGGCCCGCAGTCGTTTTTCGAAGGCGGCCGCCCTGGGCCCGTAGATCGCGCCCATGCTGATGCCCATCAGCCCGATCCGGTTCAGGTCGACCCCGAGATCGCGACGCTCGAGGTCATCGATCAGCGGCGTGATGACGGATTCCCAGTTGACACGGATCGGAAAATGCACGGAGTTCTCGGACTGGCCCGGGCCGTCGATCGTCAGCGTCGCCAGGCCGCGCCCAAGGAACTCCTGCTCGATCGCGAATAGCTCTTCCTTCGAGGAGTCGAGTCCCGGCACGAGGAGGACGAGTGGGTTTCCTTGCCCGTCGCGGGGACGGCGGAGGTGCCCGGGGATGGCATGACCCTCGAATGGGATGTCGAGACGCTCCGCCGGTGGATCGAGGTGCTGGAGCGTCCTCCCGTAGACCGAGACGGCGCGGTCGCGCAGTTCGCCATACAGCGCGAGATCCTCGAACCAGAGGAACTTTCCGAGGTGATAGCACCAGGCGGCCCGTTGATACCCGGCGGTCGACGACACGGTTCGTCCGTGCTCTTCCGCGTCGCGACCGAGCCCCTCGTGCACCTCGCCGACGATCCTCCAGTTGGGGCCCCAGTCCTTCCATTCCGTGGTCTTCGCCACGGTCGTGTCGAAGTCGTTGACATCGATACCGTTGGCGACGAAGCGCGCCCGCCAGTGATGCGCGGCGACCTGGACGCGGTTGCTCGTTTCCACGCTCATGACACCTTCTCCTTTGTTCGAATAGCCTGGTCGAGGCTCGACCCGAGGTCCTGCAAAAGGATCGCCGCGCAGTTGCGGCCTGGAAGGCCGGATACCGAGCCGCCAGGGTGGGTGCAGGCACCGGTCTGGTAGAGCCGGTCCACGGGCGTGCGATAAGTCGACCAGCCTTCCACCGGGCGGAAATAACCACTTTGGTCCGGTGTGCTGGCGCCCCCGTGACACGATCCGCGCCAGTTCGCCGGATTTCGGCGCTCGAGATCGAGCGGGCTGTTGACGTGGCGCTTCAGCACGATCCGGTCCGAAAGGTTGGTCGTCAGCGGTGCCAGCCGCTCGAACAGGCGCGTGGCCACGTTCTCCTTGATCTCGTCCCAGTGCTGCGGCCCTTCCGCCAGCTGGTAGGGCAGGAAGCTGATCAGTTTGAAGGTGTGTTTGCCGGCGGGTGCGCGGGAGGAGTCGATCACCGTGGGGGTGATGGCCAGATAGACCGGCTCATCGAGGTCGACTTGTCCGGCGCGAAAGGCCGTCAGCGTCCGCTGAAGCGAGCCCACTGATTCGAGTCCGCCCATAGTCACGCTTTCCATCGGCCCGGCCTCCATCCGAAAGCGCGGCGCCTCGCTCAAGGCAAAGTGGGCCGCGAACATGGTCACGCTCGGCTTCCACCTGGCGATTCCGGCGCGGTACTCGGGCGCGAGGTTGTCTTCGCCGAGGATGCCTGGTAGATGCGCGATGTGGATCGTCGAGACGACCGCCTTTGACGCGGTATAGCTCGAACCGTCGGCTGTGACGACCCCGGTCGCGCGTCCGCCCTCCACCATGATCCGAGTCACCGCCTTTGAGGTAAGCAGCTGGCCGCCGTTCTCCTCGATGACGCTGGCCAGCGCCAGCGGCAGGCGGATCGAGCCTCCCTCGGGGAGGACCCAGCTGAAACGCTGCCGGCCCGCTACCAGGGAAAACGCTTGCAGACCGGTCTCCGGCTCGTCGAGCGGATGCAGCGTCATGAACGCGATCCAGGCGAAAAAGGCGCGCACGTGCTCGTCGTTGAAGCGTTTCGCGATGACATCGAGTGCGGTGGTCCGGCGGATCTCGAGGCCTCGCTCGCCCAGCGGCCCGGCTTGCGTCCGTGCCGCGACCTGGTCGGGCGGCCGGGGCGGATTCTCCCGCTCGGCGTTCACGATCGGCGAGAGCGACTGCCAATCCGCAAGCAGGACCCGGTAAGCGTCGGCGTCCGCGCGCGAGAAGCGGGCCAGCTCCGCGCAGGTGCGATCGAGATCACGCCACATGGTGATGCTGCGCCCGTCGCGGAAGGGCATCGTGAAAACCGGGTCCGGATACAGGTAGCGCAGCCCACGCTGGTCGAGTTGCAATTCGTTGTTGCGCACCAGCGGGTTGGTCTGGATCAGGTTGTGCGCCGTCGCGCAAGGGTCGTGGATGAAACCGGGCAGGGTGAGTTCCTCGCAGGTGGTGTCGCCACCGATACGTGGCGCACCCTCGAGGACCAGCACCTTGAAGCCGGCGCGTGCCGCGTAGGCGGCGGTCAGCAGGCTGTTGTGGCCGGCGCCCGCGACGACGACGTCCCATTCTCCCGCCCTGCTCATAGCCCGCCACGCGGGCCGGTACCATTGGGCCCGGTTTCGTCGACGCCCCCTGCCTGGCCAAGGTAGAGCTGCTTTACCTGTGGATCGTTGAGGAGCTCATCGCCTTTCCCCTCGAGCTTGATGGTCCCCAGCTCAAGGATGCATCCCCGCCTGGCGGCCGATAATCCCATCCGGGCGTTCTGCTCGACGAGGAGGATCGTCGTGCCAAGCTCGTTGAGCACGCGCATCTTCTCTATCACGGTCCGCGCCGCGCGCGGCTCGAGCCCGAGGGTTGGCTCATCGAGCAGGAGCAAGGTGGGCTCGGTCACCATCGCCCGGGCGATTTCGACCTGCTTCTGCTCGCCACCACTCAGAAGTCCCGCCGCCTTGTTCCGCTGATCGACAACGATCGGAAACAGTTCGGTCGCCCGGGCCAGCCCGCGGCGCGCCAGCTGCTGGTCGCGGAGGCTATAGGCGCCCATGAGCACGTTTTCCCAGACGGTCATCTGCGGGAAGGTGCTGCGACCCTGGGGCACGTGCGCAATGCCGTCGCGGAACAGGAGATCGGGACGGCGGCCGCCGATGTCTCTCCCTCGGAACAGGATACGGCCGCGTCGTGGCCGGATGAGTCCCGAAATCGTCCGAAGCAGCGTGGACTTACCGGCCCCGTTCGGGCCGATCAGGCAGACGAAGTCACCCGCGTCGACGTCCAGGTCGACACCACGCAGGATGTCGCCGCCTGATCCGTACCCCGCGACGAGCCGCTCGCATTGGACCAGCACCTCAGTCTCCGAGGTAGGCATCGAGGACGGCGGGATTGGCGCGCACCTCGGCCGGCGTCCCGCTCGCGATCACCCGACCGCGGTGCAGCACAATCACCGGCTCGCACAGTTGCATGACAAAGCCCATGTTGTGCTCGATGATCAAAAACGTCATGCCGCCGGCGTTGAGGTCGCGAATGTAAGCGCCCAGCCGGTCGATCATCACTGGGTTGAGCCCTCCAGCCGGTTCGTCAAGCATGAGCAGCTTCGGCTCGGCCATCAGCGCCGCCGCCAACTCCAGCAGTTTCTGCTGCCCGAAGGACAGGCTGCCCGCAAGCTCGTTACGGAGAAAGGCGATACCAAAGAACTCGAGGAGTCCCTCGGCCCGTTCGCGCTCGTAACCTTTGATGCCGGCCGTGAAGAGCGTGCGAAGACCAAGTTGCCGGATGGGCACGATCATGTTCTCGAGCACCGTCATCTTCTTGAAGATGCGCGTGATCTGGAAGGTCCGGGCAATGCCGAGATGCACGACCCCGCTGGGTCGAAGGCCGGCCAGCAGGGTCTCACCGAATTGGACGGTTCCGCGTTCTTGTCGATAAAAGCCGGTCACGCAGTTGAAGAGCGTCGTCTTACCAGAGCCATTAGGCCCGATCAGCGCCGTGACGCTCCCCGCTCTGACCTCGAGACTGCACTCGGATAGCGCCGTGATTCCGCCAAACGACTTCGAAACCGAACGGATCACCAGGTTCCCGCCTGGCCCCGCCGCTGGGGCCGCATCGGGCTGATGTGCGGCCGTACTCATCCGGTGGCCTCCACGATCGAGGCCGGCGCTTCGAGCGGCGGGTAATCGCTGGGCCCCTGCTTACGCCACGCCTGATACGTGCGAAGGACGCCGTCGGGCATGAACATGACGACCAAAACGAGAACAACGCCCAGCGCAACGAGGTGCAGCTGGCCGGCCAGCCGGGAAGGAAGCAAGAAGACGAGGTACGCGGAAAGGGGGTAGATCACGAAGGCTCCCAGCACCGGCCCCCAGACGATGCCTCGGCCGCCGAAGAGACTCATGATGATGAGGTTGAGCGTGATGATCAGCTCGAAGGCCAGGTCGGGATCCACGTAGTTGAGGTACTGGGCATGCAACGCGCCCGCCGTCCCCGCAAACCAGACGCTGATCGCAAACGCCAGGATCTTGTACAGCGACGTATTGACGCCAGAGGCTTCGGCCTTCCCCTCGTCCTCTCGGATCGCGATCAGCCCCAGACCGAACTTCGACCGTCGGATCGCGATCGAGACCAGGATGGCGATCACCAGTAGCGCCAGCATGGCGTAGTAAAACGGGATGATGGTCAGGTTCGCCGGCAGATCGAGCAAGGGGAGGAACAGGCCCTGACTGCCCCCGGTCACGCCTTTCAGGTCGAGCATCAAGAGCTGGGCGACGTAGGTGAAGGTCAGAGTGACGATGACAAAGGCCGGCCCCCGAGTCCGGAGCGAGATGAAGCCCAGGCCGGCGCCCAGGAGCGAGGCCATGACGCCTACCAGCGGAGCCGTAACGAAAACCGGCACGCCGAGGTGCACGAGCAACAGCGCTGCCGCGTATGAGCCCAATCCGAAGAAGCCGACGTGACCCAGGGAAACGTAGCCCGCGTAGCCGCCCATGATGTCCCAGCCCACCGACATCGCGGCGTACATGAAAGTAAACATCAGCAGGTCCAGGTAGAAACCCTCGGATATTGCGAAGGGAACCACGAGAAACAGCGCTAGCGCGGCCCACGGCCAGCCGCGGCGCAGGCGCCAATCAATCCTCACAGGCTCTGACGCTCCAGCGCGCCGAACAGTCCCTGCGGCCGAACGACCAGCACGCCGAAGAGAAAGACGTAGAAGATCATCGGCGCCCAGCCCAGTGCGAGCGTCACGCTGGTGACCTGTTCGGCGATGCCCAGCAGCATCGCTGCCACGAATGCACCGCGCAGGCTGCCCAGTCCTCCAAGCACCACGATAGCCAGCAGCTTGCCGATCCACAGCCAGTGTGTGGCCGGATAGAAGGTGAACAGCATGCCGAGTAAGGGACCGGTCGCGCCCGCGATGGCGATCCCGATCGCGAAACTGATGGTCGTCACCATCCGGACATTGACACCGACCAGCTGGGCGCTTGTTCGGTTTTGGATTGTGGCGCGGATCGCCCGGCCCAGCTTGGTGAACGTCAGCAGGGCGTAGAGACCGGCAAGGAGGAATAGCGAGACCCCGGCTGCGATCAGCCGGACCACCGGAACGTACAGCGTGAATAGCTGGAAACTCTCCAGCGAATACGTGGTCTTGATCCCCTGATACGAGGAGGTCCAGATCGCGCCCTGGAGACCTTCGAGGATGATCGCGAAGCCAAACGTCATCAGCACGGTCAGCGTGATATCCCGCTCGGCCAGTCGGTTCACAATGCCCCATTGGACGAGCGCGCCGAGAGCGAAGAAGACCGGGATGAGCAAGAGCATGGAGAGTAATGGGTCGATCCCCAGATGGAGAAACAGGGTCAAGGAGAGGTAGGCACCCATGACAATCAGCGCGGCGTGGGCGATGTTGATCACCTTCATCACGCCAAAGATCAACGTGAGCCCGGCCGCCATCAGTGCGTACATCCCACCCGTCAAGACGCCAAGGACCAGGCTCTGGGCGAGGAGGCCTGGGCTCATTCAGACGACGGTCAGGAGTGAACCGATGAAGCAGCAGAGGCCATCTGCCCGCCATCGCATCGAGGCAGAGGGCCCCTGCAATCGATTACCAGTCCGGCTTCGGATAGACCGGGTTCGCGTCCTTGTTCGGATCGCCCTGCGGCGCGACCACGTGGATCAGGGCGCCTTGCCATTGCTCGAGAAGGTAGCTACCCTGCGGCCGACCTAGTGCATCCCAACCGATCTCCCCCTGGACGGTCGACACCTTGTGCGCGTGCAGCCAGTCGGCGATTTTGGTATTGTCCACCGACTGGGTCGCCTTCACGGCGGCCGCGATAACCTGGCCCACCGAGTAGCCTTCGGCCGCTTCTCCCGGCACCAGGTTGTCCTTGTTGGGAAACATCTTGAGGTAGTCGGCGACGAACTTCGGATTGCCCGGCTCTTTGGAGCTCTGCACCCAGCCATCACCGGTCATGATCCCGCTGACTTTGTCGCCAAGTGCCTGTTTGAAGGGCCCGGTCGTGCTGGGCCCGGACGTGAAGTAAATCGCCTTGGGCTGGTAGTGAACCGATGAGAACGCCTGTACCTGCGCTACCGCGTCGTCAAAGATGGTCCCGCCCAAAACGATGTCCGCGCCGGAATGCTTGACCGCCGCCGCAATGGAGGCGAAGTCGGTCTGGGTCGGCGGATAGACCTGCTTATAGGCCGTCTTGATGCCAGCCCCCTCGAGGCGGGCCTGCGCACCATCTTCGGTGGCGCTGACAAAGGGGTCATCCTGCTGCGGATACGCCGCACTCTTCGGGCGCTGGTCTGCCGGCAGTTTGAGGATGTAGTCGACAAACGGGTCGGCCTGCTTTTCGGCGACGGCCGGCTGCACGAAGAAGATGTATTTGAACTTCCGTTCGAACACCTTGGGCGCCCCACCAGCGCCTTCGACAAACGCCATCTTGTACTTCTCGGCCACCGCCGAAGTCGGAATGGTGAGTGCGCTCGAGAACGGACCGACAAGGAGATTGACCTTATCGACGGTCACGAGGCGCTCGTATTGGCTGACCGCGGTGTCGGCTAGGCTCTGATTGTCGTACACCTTCAGTTCCACCTTGTGGCCGAGCAAGCCCCCAGCATCGTTGACCTGTTTGGCCCATACCGCATAGCCCTGGTTGATGGCGGTTCCCGGGTCGGCCTTATCCCCGGTCAACGCCTGGGAAACGCCGATGATGATCGACCCGCTGGGCAGCGCCGCCTGGCTGGTTGGGCTGGTCCCGCATGCCGTGAGCGCGAGCGCGAGGGCGACGATCGCGACGATTGGCTTCCGCATGGTCCCTCCCTTGCTGTCGACTGGAGTGGCTCGATCAAGTTTGTCCCTTGCGCTGAACAAACGATTGTCCTATGTTAGGCACGGGTTCAAAGGATTGTCAATGAGGACACGACCATGCCGGTGACGTTGAAGCAGCTGGCCGCGCGCGCCCACGTCCACCCGTCTACGATCTCGCGCGTTGCGAACCATGACCCGGGACTTCGGATCGCCCCCGTGACCCGGCAGCGGATCGAGGCGCTGCTGCGCGAAACGGAATACCGACCGAACGGAATTGCCCGCGGACTGAAGCTGCGGCAGACACTCGTCCTGGCCGTCGTCATTCCCGACATCACGAATCCGTTCTTCGCCGCTCTCTTTCGCGGGGTCGAGGACGGCGCCTCGCCTCGAGGCTACAACGTCCTGCTCTGCAATACGGACGGTAGCCCCGAGCGGCAGCGATCGCACCTGCAGAGCCTCCACGCCCGGCAGGTCGACGGCGTCATCCTCGCCAGTAGCTTCCTCAACGATCCGACCGTCCGCTGGTTGCGGCATCAGCGCATCCCCTATGTCCTGGTAAACCGCTTCAGCGACGAGGCCGCTGACCCCTTCGTCGGATCGGATGACCTCGTGGGTGGCCGCATCGCCACGGCTCACCTGGCCGACCTCGGCCACCGGCGGATCGGCCACCTCGCCGGCAAGGCCACGGTGAGCACCGGGCTGCTGCGACGTCGGGGTTACCTGGCCGCGCTCACCGAGCGCGGGCTCAGCACCGATCCGGGCCTCATCATCGAGTCTGGCTACACAGAAGAAGGTGGCGCACTCGCGGCCGAGCGGCTGCTGTCGCTCGATGATCGCCCGACCGCGATCTTCGCCGTGACCGACATGACGGCCGTCGGCGCCTTCGGCGCGGCGCGCCGCCTGGGCTTGCGCATCCCGGAGGAGGTGGCGATCGTCGGCTACAACGACATCCCGCTGGCGAACCGAATGGTGCCCGCGCTGACGACCGTCCACGTTCCGATTCACGATTTTGGCTCGGTGGCGGCGCGGCTTCTGCTGGAGCAGATTGAGACCGGCGAGCCGAGCCAGCGGCGGGTAATCTTTCGCCCGGAACTGATCGTCCGAGGATCGA
>WNFW01002582.1_pt1 | contig 12415 bp, 11 predicted proteins | sample 5400131 | NCBI WGS metagenome assembly WNFW01 (sample SAMN13153362, study PRJNA577476) | soil metagenome | isolation source: 20 cm soil or saprolite under grassland replicate 1 | place: USA:California | collected 2016-06-15 | reverse complement strand
ATGACGACGTGATGTCCGTGATGACGCGGCAAAAGGATCTGAACTTCAAACCGGGCGAGAAGCACGTTTATTGCAACACGGGTTACACGCTGATGGGATTGATCGTGAAACGAGTAAGTGGAATGTCGCTGCGCGAGTTTACGACCAAGAATATTTTCGAGCCGCTGGGCATGACGCACACGCATTTCCGAGACGACCACGCAGAGATCGTTAAACACAATGCTCTGGGATACGGACAGGAAGACAAAAACAAGCCCTTCCGGCTGAGCGTCACAAACTTCGACACCGTGGGCGCAACGAGTCTGCACACTACTGTGGAGGACCTCCAACTGTGGGATGAGAATTTCTATCATCCGCGGCTTGGCGGGCCGGCGTTTCTCCAGCAGATGCTCGAACGCGGCAAGCTCAATAACGGCGAGCGGCTCGACTATGCTTTTGGGTTGGTGGTGGGCAAGTACAAAGGCCTGCCAACGGTAGACCACGCCGGCGGTGATGCCGGGTATCGCTCGGACATGACACGATTCCCGGAGCAACACTTCTCCGCAGCGGTGCTCTGCAACGCGGCGAACACAAATCCGTCCGCGTTGGTCCGACAGGTCGCCGACATCCTTCTCGCCAAGGACCTCAAGGCTCTCGAACCTGCGAAAGAGACTGCAAAGAGCAGTGGAGCGCCACTTAGCGCGGAGCAGATGGCCGCGCTCGCGGGGATTTATTGGAACCGGGAAGATGATGACTTCCATAAAATCCTGATGAAGGATGGCAAGCTGCAGATCAACGTTGGCGGCGACGAGTTTCATACGCTGAAGCCCGCCGGAGAATCCAGCTTCCACGTCGCCGACGTTCCCTGGGGCGATCAGGTGGAGATACGATTCCTGCCCGCCAGCGCGGAAAAGCCGCGCCGATTGGAGCAGAGCTTCGGGGGCGAAAAGCCGGACATATTTGAATCCGCGACGGCGTTTACGCCGAGCGGCACGGAACTGAGTGAGTATGTGGGCGCTTACGTCAGCGAAGAAATCGACCCGGTTTACCGCATTGTGCTGCAGGACGGGAATTTGAGTCTGACGAGGCTCAAGAAGAAAGCAGAGGCTCTTCGGCCAGCTGTGCGCGACGTTTTTACCGGGGACATTGGCACAGTGCGCTTCACGCGTGATTCGAGGCAGCGCATTTCCGGTTTGGTCCTCAACGCCGGCCGCATTCGGAACTTTCGATTCGAAAAGAGGGTCGATTAAGTCTCTGACCTAGACCCGGCCTAAACCGATGTGCGTTAAGAGCTAGGAAATAGTTTGGGGTTCAAATCCACAGCCATCAAGTCGAAGTTTCGACCATTCGAATGCCTGTCGATATCAGGGCTTATGACCAGCTAGTTGGCAAGTGCCTATTCTCAGGAACGGTCACTGACGAGCCTTTGGTATCGGAAATCCGGAGGCTATTATGGACGCACTCGCGAACCCGCGTAATGGTCCTTGGGAAGCCAAACGATGCCTTTTGAAATAACGCAGCATGAGATGAATGGAATCTACCTTGTCGGTACCAATCCACAACTGACCTTCACTTTCGAATGTCCATCATCCTCCCGCAATCGCGCGCTGGCGTTGGCGAACTTCGCGGGCGTGTCGCGTCCATGGTTCGGGTTCTTCGACTACCGGGGCTGGCCCCGTTGCAGGCTCCCCAGTCCGCGCGCCGAGAGGATGAGGGAGAAGATCCCAGTCACGCCGAGCGCGTGAAGCGTCCAGACGAACAAGAAGGCTGGGCTGGACTTGGCGATCTGGCCGCGAAAAACGCCTCCCGCTCCCATCACGTGGATAACGGGCATGCCCGACGCAAGGAGCGACCCGACGAGCATGATGATGTACCCCGACCGCCGTTCGGCGAGCACCAACGTTCCGTACAACCAGACGACCAGGATGGGCACCGCAACGAGGGTCGAGCCCCCTGCCTCGGCCGTCCCGACCCTGGCGTGGACGGTATCGCTCGTCAGGTGAAGCGTCATGAAGAGGATCGAGAGCAGAGACGTGATGGTTAACATGAGGTTGCGCTTCACTTGATATTCTCCTTGTTAAAGGGCCATCTCAAGTCGGCAACTGAACCCAGGCTCGAAAATCACTGCCCTTGTGCTGCACTTCGGCCGGTACGGAGTCGCCACAGCCAGTAGAACATCACCAAAAAGATGAGCAGTATCGGCAGCGCACGCATTGGAGCGGAGAGGAACGGCTCGGGAAGGATTTTGGCGACGCGCTCGCGGATCGAGAAGAATGATCCTGCGGCGATGAACAGACCGAAGCACATGCGCCAGAGGTGCCGCCTCAGTTTCGCTGCCCCACGAGGTGCGCCGAATCGGATGATGCGAAGGTCGCCGACGAAAGCAAGCCCGAAGATCGTCGCCAAGAAGAACAGCATCGCCGCCGGCACGCCGTTGATCATGAAATGCGGCTGCCCCACGGCGCGAACTCCCCGCGCGAACACGAGAATGGCGTACGCCAATGCAAAAACCGCGGCGGCTACGTCGAGGCGACGCGACCATACCGACGCAGCACGAACCGTCGTGAGCGCGGTGATGACGAAATACGCTGCCATGAACCCGCCAAGAAAGTTGGGATGGGTGAAGCCACCTTTGTCGAAGGCCAGGATGGACGCGCTGATCCCCATGGTGAGCAGTGTGTACACGAACACAACCCCGCTCTTGCGGTGTAGCACACCACCTTTCGTCGCGGCGAGCGCCGTGCCGCCAGTGATGATCGCAAGACCCCCCGCGAGGATGTGGAGTTGTAACAGCGTATGCATGGAACCAAGAATTTGCATGAAACATGGTAGCAGTCGAGGCGCCTTTAGTATTGAATGTTTGACTACGGAACCTACAAGGATCGAGAGCCAGCTGCTCGGAGGAAATTATTGGGTTTCTACGCGCACGTCGGCGAACTTTCGAAAGTCCTGATCGAAGGTGGCCACCGGTATGTCTTCGGCCGCAGCGGTCGCGGCGAGCAAGCAGTCCACGAAATGGACCTTCGTTTTTCGATAGCGGTCCAATGCGTCGAGGTGAATCGTCGCCCCCCCGATCTCAACACCAGGGCTGGAAATGAGCTTGCCGAGTGCCGAGGAGATATCTCCAAGTGGATGCTCATAGAAAGACTCCAGTACAAACACGCACTCGGCCAGGATAGCTGGCAACACCACAATCACCACGTCGCCGCGGTCGCAGGCATCGAACAGCTTTCCGGCGGCCTTGGCGTGCTTTTCATTGTCCTGCACTAGATAGCGAACGATCAGATTGGTGTCAACGAGCCTTCGCTTGCTCAAGGGATGTCCCTCCGACCACGGGCAGCCTCACCCGCAGCCTCGCGGATTTGTGCGAAGGACATCCCCTTGCCCTTCTTACTGGCGAGCACACCCTTCAATGACCGCGTACCGGGGTGCACGCGAATGGTGGCATGGTCCCCTTCAACCAAGTACTCAAGCCTGTCGCCCGGCTTGATTCGCAATGCCTTGCGAATCTTCCCTGGAATCGTTGTCTGTCCCTTACTCGTTACCGTGGAATGCTGCATCGTCTTGTCCCTTACAGTCTGGAAACGCCTTACATTCTAATCATGCCTTACTTTGCGTCGAGTGGCAAGCGGCTTCTCTTAATTCTCAAGCCTCAGTGTGGACAGTGCGCCCTGAGGGCCATCCCCTACGCCAACCGGCTATCGAGCCGAGAGCTTTCCTTTCACCTTAGAAGCATGTCGGCTAATCGCGGCCACCGCCGTCGAATAGACTGCCCAATATTTATTTGCATCCTCTATTTCCGGGGCACGTGAGGGCATTGAACGAGCCAACGAACGAGCCTATCAGGTGAGGAAAAAGTACTACGTTCTTACTACAGTGCGGCCAAAGCAGAGAAGGAAGCTACACAAGCGTCGTAGTAATTGATTGAAATTGCAAATAGGATGATTGGTGGACGTGGCCGGGATCGAACCGGCGACCCCCTGCTTGCAAAGCAGAGAGGGGAAAACACTAAAGTGCTTCGATGGTGTCGCTTACACGGACAATCAACAAAATTCTCGCTCTCCAAATGTCCCGAAGTTGTCCCGAGTTCTGGCCTCGCCAGACCTCAGTAGAAGGCCACCGCTAGCTGCTAGCTGCAATCGCTTTGAGGTCGAATGGCTGCAACTGCAGGACAGAATCACCCTGGTCATCGTCAGAAGAAAACTGCGCCGAGCAGTCACCATCTGGGTTCCTCTTGTGGTAGGACGGTACAGCTTCCAGTTTCGACCCAGCGAGTCACCACGCCCACGCATAGGCCTCGACACGCGGATCGGCACCCGCGCTCAACACACCCGTCTTCGCATCCATGATGATGCCGGCGTTGGACCCCATCGACCAAGGAGGCCTCATGTGCAGCTTATGGCCGCGATCGATGAGCTCCTTTTGCGTTGTTTCGGGGATTCGGTCCTCGAGCTCCAAGTCGCCCGGAACCATGGTGTGCGGGAACGGCGATGCCGGGAAGCTGCGTGTGGCCCACCGTGACGCTTCAATCGCCTGCTGGATGTTCATGCCGAAATCGATCACGTTGACCAGCGTTTGCATAGTCCGCATCACTTGATCGTCGCCGCCGGGACTTCCGGTGATCATGAACGGCTGTCCATCCTTCAACACCAGCGTGCTCTGCAACGTGCTCCGCGGCCGTTTGCCCGGTTCGAGTGCGTTCGCCTCACCCCGGATCAGTGAGTAGTAGTCGCCGCGACAGTTGAAGATGACACCGGTGCCCCCCATAACCACCCCCGTTCCGAAGGCACTGTGCAGGCTCGGCTCAAAGCTCACCATGTTGCGATCCTTGTCCACGACGGCGATGTAGCTGGTGTCACCTTCGTGGCTCGCCTCGCCGTCAAGCAAAGTGTGTACCGGTCTATCCAACGGGGATGCGTCACTCGTAAACTTCTCCGGCGAACCCGGTCGCAGTTCAAGCGAAGCCTTGGCCGGATCAATCAGCTTTCTGCGCTCCTGTGCGTACTCTTTGGACAGGAGTCCTTGGTAAGGAATCGTGACGAAGTCCATGTCGCCGAGAAATTTTTCGCGATCAGCCATCGCGAGCTTCATGGCCTCGACGTTCGTGTGAATGAAATCGGCGCTGTTGTGGCCGAGCCCCTTCAGATCGTACCCTTCGAGCAGATTGAGGGCGATGAGTTCAGTCGGCCCCTGACTGGCTGACGGATTCTTGTAGACCCGATAACCGTGGTAGTTGATTGACACCGGTATTTCGACCTTCGCGTTGTACTCGGCAAAGTCCTCGAAGCGAAACAGTCCGCCATTCGCTTCAGAGAAGGCTGCCATCTCGTGCGCGATGTCTCCTTTGTAGAAGCGATCGCGCGCAGCCTTCAGCGCTTCATGCCGGCCTTTCGTTTGGCTTGCCTTCTCCGCTTCGACCAGCTTCCTCAGTGTACGGGCAAGGTCAGGGTTCTTGAAAATTTCACCAGCCTTCGGCGGCTGGCCATTCTGAAGGTAGATTTGGACGGTGGAGGGATATTTGAGGATTTTCTTGGAGCTAGCGATCATGCCCGCACGACCCTCACTCACGGGAAATCCGTTCTCTGCTAACTCAATGGCCGGCTGCAGCACTTGTTCAAAGCTCATTGTCCCCCACCGGTCGAGTAGGATGTACCAGGCATCCACAACACCCGGCAGTCCACCCGAGAGCAACCCGTCGCTAATCGGCAGCTTACCGCCGTTGTTCTTTTCGTACCACTCGATGGTCGCCAGTTTGGGAGCGCGCGGCTCCGCGTTCACTGAAAAAACTTTGCCCTCGCGTGCCTGGTAGAGAAGTACCACGGCGTCGCTGCCGACTCCGTTCGCGGGGAAGTCAGTCACAGCTAACGCCGCCTGGCCGCCGACAGCTGCATCGAACGCATTCCCGCCTTCCTCCAGTATTCGGCGAGCTGCGTCCGTCGCCTCGGCCTTCATAGACGACACGGCAGCCTTTCGGCCCCGAATGACAGGGCGCATTGTGTTGGCACCAGATGGGACATCGACCTGGGCGATTGCCGTGGACGCAAAACTCAAACAGACGACGGATACGCACATGCCAAGTGCTTTCAGTGAAGCAGTCATGTGACCTCTCCCAAACTGAAGTTGCCATACCTCTTAGCAGACCTCTTAGCAGTGGTCAACTGGTCGAACTTATCCTCGATGAAAACCCGTCCAGCTCCGAGCGCTGTCGTGTGGTGTGGGTCGGCAAAGCCGGCTCCAAGCTGGAAGGAGTTGGCCAGCCAGTGCCAGGGCCGATGGCTGGTGAGCTGGACCCAGTGCCCGACTGAACCTGTGGCGCATGGTGGCGAACCGTACCTCAGGCACCACCTTTCTACCATTCACCTCGTCTCGCTTGAGATGTCCATCGGGATTCCTTTTCCGCCCACTGATGCGCTTGAGACCGGGCGACAGTGACACTTGCTGGTCGCGAGAGGCGAGAGTCCGCCCCAAGCTACGAAGATCGCTGTTTTAGTTCGCCGATGATGAACCAGTAGGGGAACACTCCGAGAAGAAGAACTATGGAGCCGAGCGCGAAACCTGGGACATACGAACCGCTCGTTTTGATCAGCGAACCGATGGCGAGCGGGGCGATGATGCCGGCGAGATTGCCCGCAAAATTCTCGGCTCCAGTCCATATCCCGACTCGTTCGGGCGGCGCGCAGCATTGAAGAATTACGAGTAGATTTCCGGTCGAAAGTCCGACCAAGGAGGCTCCGATCAGCAGTCCAACAGCCGTCCGCGCATCCGCAACACGTAAAGCGGCGACGAGGAAGAGGCCGGTGAAAAAAGCCATCGTCACAATTCCCTTTCGTGTCCACGTTTCATTCCACCCCCGCCGGATCAAGGAATCAGCGATCCATCCTCCAATCGGTTCGGCCAACCCAAATGTGAAGAACGCGACTGATGCATAAAAACCAGCCTGCACGATGCTGAAGTGGCGAACCGTTACCAGATAATCTGGCAACCAGGTGACCAGAACATACCAATAGTAGTCAAAGCAAAAGAAACCCAGGCAGATCCCCAACAGATTGCGGTTGGCGAGAGCTCTCCAGCGAGTACCGGAGGATGTCGTCGATTGCGCCGAAGACAATCCGTTGCTAACTGAACGCATTCGGCGAGGAAAAATTAGAAACCACGGAATCAGCCAAACCAGAGCCGTGAGGCCCAAAAGGAGAAACGTGTGGCGCCAGCCGTAGCGCACTAAAAGCCAAGGGACCAAGATCCCTTCGAGAACTAATCCTGTTCTGGTTCCAAAATCGAAAAGCCCTGAAGGTAAACCGCGTTCTTTGTCCGAGAAGAGCAAGCTGACGATCTTCGACCCACCGGGAAGATAGATGGACTCCCCGACGCCAAGAAGGATGCGCAAGCCAGCCAGCGCTGCAAGACTCCCCGCCAAACCGGTTAGCCCCTGTGCCAAGGACCAAATCGCGAAGGCTCCCGCGTAGAGCCACCGCAAATTCAAACGGTCGGCGCACCAACCAATCGGGATTTGCATGAGTGCGTACGACCAGAAGAAAGAAGAAAGGAGCAGCCCCTTTGTTGTCGATGTCAGATGAAAATCCTTGGAGATCAACGGCAGCGCGAATGAAATCGCTGCGCGATCGAGATAGTTGATCAAGGATGCCGTGAAGAGCAGGACGACGATGACCCACCGGCGTTCATTGGAAACATTTGCCAGATCCATCGTGGGATCCTTTCGCGTCATCTTGCAATTTGAGAGTCACGGACGTCGCCGTAGCATATGGCAATCTGCGCCCGTGCAGCAGCTGGCTTCTATAGTTGCGAGTTTGGGGGAGAATACACTCGGAACCCACCCGAAACAAAGCCTGTTTGCATCGAAGGTGGAGCGCGACGAAAAGTGTGATTATCGCTCAGGATATCTCGCTCCCGATCAAAGATCTATTTTCCGCCGGAGAGATCGCGAACTGCGCCTCGAAGAGGCCGAACGAGTAGGGTATGGCTTCGATTTGCCGAAGGCCGTAGTTGCTCCAAATGCTCCAAAAATATCCAGCAGAAAGTCGGAGACCGAAAATGCAGCGTAAGTTACGCAAAGGAGAGAAGTAAGGTTCTGGTGGACGTGAGGGGATTCGAACCCCTGACCCCCTGCTTGCAAAGCAGATACGGGGAAACACTAAAGTGCTTCGATGGTGTCGCTTACACGGGCAAACAACAAAATTCTCGCTCTCCAAATGTCCCGAAGTTGTACCGAGTTCTTGAGCCTTTCTAAGTTATCGGCAATTGTGATCCCTTCCGATTGATCCCAACTCAACCGTCACCATTCTTGGTGTCGACATCACATCGACGGCCCCACTCATTCGGCAAGCCGGGTGGCAGACGGCGATCAAAACAGCCCCTATAATAATACATGGCACCTGACGGCAGGATTTGTTCCGTAGCTTCGGGTCGGGTCTTTCAAAGGGACGGCTCGGCAGGCTGCACCATTGTTACAATCGAGCGGCCTAGTCCGGATCGACTCTCCGCCGGTCCTTATATATATATGTATGCTGCACGCGCACTCGGCTTCGTGCCTTCCAGAGTCTTCATGCTGTATCGAGGTGATAATCGTATTCAGGCCTGCTCTACCGAGGACTGCCCTGTCTTGGTTCTCGACTGAAGTTTTGGCGAACCACAACCCAGACCTCTATTTCTCTGCCCAGTCGAAGAACTGGTCCCATGGTCCCATCACTGAGACTTTGTGCCAGCCTTACCAAATTCTGATTCGTCAACGGCACATTTTCAAAGGACTGGACGACAATCTGGGCATCGAACACTCCCATGTGTCCGAGCCCTTTTCCGTCGATTCGGTCACGAACGGACTGCCTAACATGGGCCGCTGAATTTGTTGCAAGAAGGGGCTACGCTTCTTTTCGGTTTCGCGAGCCAATTGGCTCACAGGACCGCTGTTTAAAAAGGCGGACCTTGGCTCCTTGCCACGTCGCCATCATTCTTCTCCTCTTTCTCCTCGCGCGTGCCATACTCCCTGTCGTCGCGGTGCGCCTTATTGCTCGAAGACCAGAACCTCCGGCGGCGCGCCCCCTGCCTCGTTGATGTAGTAGAGCGTCTTGCCGTTGGTTACAGCTACCGAGTTGGCCCCTAGGTTGCCTGACCCGTCTGCGTTGATGGACAGAGTCGCATTCATTGTGGTGCCGAGCGAGAAGCCAGCGGCTGCACTCTCATCCTTAGTTCCCTGCATATTGCCGGACGAAATAGAGGCAACCGCCGAAACGTCGGGAACGGTGTTGACGCCCGGCTCGTTGCTGCCGAAGAAGAAATTCCCCGATAGTGAAGTGTTGCTGTACGTCGCGGCGGGCTGCACGTCGAAGATTCCAAGGGTGGCGGAAGCGTCCGCGCTGATGGAAAAAGCCGAAATTCCGTCGGACGGATTCGTCAGATAGAGAATCGGAGATGAGGCCGCAGTGGCGCCGCTAATGGACATCCGCCCGGAATTGAGATCCAGCCCGTAAGTGCCCGTGAGGATCTGGTTGCTGGGTGTCCCTCCACTATACTGGTCAACGGTCCCAGAGACTGTGCCGGATATTCCTCCGGAAAAACTCGCAAGGCCAATGGAGGCAGCCGCATTTCCCGAAGAACTTCCCGTCGTGCGGAAAATATAGTTCGGCGATACCGACGACGCGCTAAAGGAACTCGAAGAGGCAATCGCCCGGCCGCTGACCACTCCGCCATTGGCGCTGATGTTGAGGGAAATGATAAAGATTTCGGAAGAGTTGATTACATAGATGACTACGTTGGAGGATGGGCCCGACTGTCCTGGCAGAAGCGAAATACTTGCCGTGGCGTAACCGGTTGTCGTTGAGATCGGATCTATGGTCCCGAAGTTGCCTGGCGTCACTGACGTGGACGAGGTCAGCTTACCGCCGTCGTTCGCGTCGAAAGAAGGGCTAGAGATGCTTCCTCCGCTCTGCGCAAACGATCCAACTTGAGCGAAATGAGTCAGCGAGCCGCTTGAGTTCTTCCAGCCATCTACGCCGAAGGCGTAATTCGCTGCCAGCCCGCTGAGCGAAAAGGAAGAAGGGTCTTGCAGCCGCAGGATGCCCGAAGCGAATTCGATGGTCCCTGCCGGGTTGTCGAATTCAATGATGTCGCCCTTCGACGCAACCCCTCCGCTGATGCCGCCGAGAGAAAAGTGAAATGAGAACGTCATATCTTCAATGTAGTTCGTCAGCGTCAAGCAGCCGCGATTGTCGGGACCAACGGAATAGGAACTCGCAGAAGCAACGATGCCACCACCAGAGAGCGACATGGTGAAATTGTTGATCGTCACGACTCCGCGCGTAATCTTGCCTGTGCCGTCAGCTCCGAAACTCGCGGCGAACGTCATCGGCGTGCCCGCGCCGCCCCCGGACCAGCCCTGCAACAGGATGGCGTACTCTCCAATGAGAGCGCTTTCGTTCCCGCCCGCGCCGCAAGCTGTGGCCCCTTCGAACAGGTTAAATGTATCGGAGTCGGATTTTGTTGGATCGGCCACCGATGTCGCCGTAATCGTCGGCGAATTGTTTGGCGCGGCAGGAACACTTGAAGGCGGCGTGTAAAACACGCCGAATATATTGGCCTGCGAAAGCGTGCCGCAGGCGGGCGAGCATGCTGCGCCGTTGACAGCCAGCATCCAAGTGACGCCGCTGTTGCTAGGATCGTTCTCCACGGTGGCCGTGAATTGCACCGGCGTCGTGATCGCTGCTGCGAGGCTTGAAATCTTGGTGTTGATAATGACGGTGTGTGGGGGTGGGAGTTGAACCGTGATAGTAATCGAAGCAGACTTCGACGGGTCGGCGACCGAAGTCGCGGTGACTGTTGCCATGATGTTCGAGGATACCAAAGCGGGCGCGTTGTATGTGACGGAAGTGGAAGTCTGATTCGTCAGCGAGCCCTGGCCGGTAAGCGACCAGGTGATCCCCTTGCTCGATGAGTCGTATGATACGGACGCCGTGATACTGACCGTCTGACCCTGTTGTATGCTGGGGGCCGAGGCTGGACTGGTGATCACGACCGAGACTGGATGCGAGGAACCGTAGCTTCCTCCGCAGCCAACGGCGATAAGATTGGCTAGCACTCCCAGGAATACCCACGTCGAAGCGGACCGGCTTTTCATGGCTTCTCCTCCAAGCCTGCAGCGATTCCACCTGCACGTCCCGTCACTCGCTCCGCCCTTGTCATTACTTAAGACGAATTTCTTGACAGCTGCGTTTCAAATCTGCAATCAAGCCCAAAAAGGACTACGTTTACGGTCCACTCTGTCCACTCCAACATCTGAATACCGCAAACAGTAGCCAAGCAGAAGAACGCTCGTCCCTGGGCCACCCAAGCGCGCCTAATGCGATTGTCCCGAATGTCCCGAAATCAAAGGCAATCGTACACTGGAAATGGCTGCATAAAATGTTGAGAGAGCGGGGATTAAGTTTGTGGACGTGGCGGGACTCGAACCGGCGACCCCCTGCTTGAGTGGCAGGGGTTATGTGAGGGACACTTCAACGATATTTCATTGAAACGAATATGGTTGGTGGACGTGGCCGGGATCGAACCGGCGACCCCCTGCTTGCAAAGCAGGTGCTCTCCCAGCTGAGCTACACGCCCCCTGCAACTGTATGATTCTAAAAATGATTCTAATCGAATTTCGTGAGAATGACTACCTGCCGTCTAAGCAGGTGCTCTCGCAAAGCCGAGCTGCAAGCCCAGCGAGCGCAACCTTCGTCCGATCAGATACTCACAGCGATTTCCTGAACGGCTCCAACTTCGATTCTCGGTCCATTCAGTCCAAGAATGCACTTACGCGTTGGGTAGAGCATTCGGTTCGGAACCGAAGGGTTCCTCAGAGCGAAGGGTAACTGCTGCGCTCCAAATTCTTGAACGATAAGCACTTTCGGCGAATGCGTTGCCGCGAAGAAATCCGCTGTCACGAAAATGTCACGACTGCTTCACTGTATGGAGTCCGGAGGTGTAAGTTTCGTGTGGGGCAAGCCTTTTGTACCACTAACGCCAAACTTTATTTTTCGCCGATCTTGCGCAAAAGTCCTTGTCCCAACCCGAAGAGAGGATATAGATTTCCTCCACCGCCGTTGAGCACGCAAATGCGGCGCATCGCTTACGGAGATTTGTGAGTTCAGGCGCAACAGATCAACCGCTCCTGCAGTTGTTGGTCATGCAGCGGCGCACACGAATGGCCGCTGCTCAAGCTCCTGCTGTGACGTTGAGCGATGAAGACTTATTATAGGACTTTCATAATGACCCATTTGAAACATGCAGGAGAGACTTTAGAAGATTACTGCGTAGCGAGGATTGCTTCGCGAAGGCACGCGGACTGGAAACCGGACCCGGCCGAATCAAGGAAACCACAGCAGAGAAGAGAAAGACCACGGCCACGATCATGCCGAAAGCCACGGATACGCACCGTGGAGTAATCAGG
>WNFW01005178.1_pt1 | contig 12416 bp, 16 predicted proteins | sample 5400131 | NCBI WGS metagenome assembly WNFW01 (sample SAMN13153362, study PRJNA577476) | soil metagenome | isolation source: 20 cm soil or saprolite under grassland replicate 1 | place: USA:California | collected 2016-06-15 | reverse complement strand
TGCTGCGTCGCTTGATTCGGCGGGCGGCCATCCACGCTCGACGTGTCGGACTCAACCGGCCGCTTACCGACGTGGTGATCAAGGTCGGCGCCGTCATGCATGACGCATATCCAGAGGTGCAGCGGCGCATGCCCCAGATTCAAAGCGCGATGTCTGACGAAATCGGGCGCTTCAGCCGAACTCTCGAGCAGGGCATCGACCAGTTCGAGCGCGTGGTCGCGAAGAACCCGAAACGCATCCCGGGCGATGAGGCGTTCAAGCTGCACGACACGTTCGGCTTCCAGCTCGAGCTCACCCGTGAGCTTGCGGATGAACGCGGCATTGAGGTCGACGATGAGGGCTTCAAGACGGCGATGGCGGCCCAGCGTGAGCGGTCGCGAGGCGCCATCAAGCAGATGTGGACGTCGGTCGAGAATCTTCCACGGTCGGAGTTCACCGGCTATCGCGAGCTCTCGACCGACAGCAAGATCGCCGCGCTGCGCAAGGACGGCAAGCCTGTCGAGAGTGCAACGGAGGGCGATGCGGTCGAGGTGTTCGTCGAGCGCAGTCCTTTCTACGCAGAGTCGGGTGGGCAGATCGGCGACACCGGAACCATCGCCACGGCCTCCGGGCGCGTGCGCGTCGAGGACACCCAGAAGCCCGCGGATCGTGTGATCGCGCACCTCGGAACGGTCGTCACCGGTGAGATCCGAGTCGGCGACACGGCCAGCGCGGCGGTCGACTCGGCGCGCCGGTCGGAGATTGCGCGACACCACTCGGCCACGCACCTGCTGCACAAGGCGCTGCGCGAGACCCTCGGCGACCAGGTCGTCCAGAAGGGCTCGTGGGTCGGCCCGGACCACACGACGTTCGACATCCCTCTGAGTCGCCCGATGACCAGAGAAGAGATCTCTAATGTGAACCGGCGCGTGATGGAGAAGGTGCGCGAGGCTTTGCCGTTCCAGGAAGAGATCAAGCCCTATCGCGAGGCTGTCGCGCAGGGCGCGATGCATCTCTTCGAGGAGAAGTACGGCGACACCGTCCGTGTCGTCTGCTTCGGCGATTGGACGTGCGAGCTGTGCGGAGGCACGCACGTCAAGAACAGTGCCGACGTCGGCACCGCGCTGATCCTCTCGGAGTCGAGCATCGGTTCCGGCCTGCGAAGGATCGACATGGTCGTGGGCACGGCGGCGGATGAGCTGGTGCGCCGCGATCGCGACCTGCTGACCGAGCTGGCAAGGTCGTTCAACGTGAGCCCCGACCAGCTGCCATCGCGCATCGAGGCGGTGCGCGGCCAGCTGAGGGAGGCCGAGCGAGAGCGCGAGAGGCTGCGCCGCGATCGAATCGGCGGGGACGGGCTGTCGGTCAAGCACGGCCGAGTGGACTACGTGACCGAGACCGTTGACGCCTCTAACGTGGACGAATTGAAGTCGTACGCGGACCGCTTCCTGGAGAGGATGAAGTCCGGGATCGTAACCGTTACCGCCGGCGACAAGTTTGTCATCAAGGTGTCTAAGGACCTGACCGGCCAGTACGATGCCAACCGCCTGAAGGACCTTTTTGGCAAAGGCGGCGGCCCAGCCCACCTCGTAACCGGTACGCTGACAGTGCCTGCCCACGAAGCATTCCAACGTCTTGCCGACATCCTGAAATGACCAAGTTCAAGTTCCTTCGCAAGCGCAGCGAGTACTACCGGCACTTCACCGTGCTGGACATCGGCACCGATCTCATCAAGGTGCTGGTGGTCCGGCGCGACGGTCCGGACGGCGAGATCCTCGGCGTCGGCCGCGAGCCTCAAGCGCCGGCGGCGATGTCGGGCGGCGCGATCGCCGACCTCGAGGCCGTGATCCAGGCGTGCAACCGCGCGCTCGAGGCCGCGGAGGACATGGCCAGCACCGTGCCCGGCCAGGTGGTTGTTGGCATCGCGGGCGAGCTCATCAAGGGCTTCTCGTCGACCATCGCCTACCCTCGCGAGAACTCGAAATCGCGCGTCCGGGCGAGCGAGATCTCGTCCATGCTCCAGATGGTCCAGCGCCGCGCGCTGCGCGAGGCCCAGCACCTGCTGGAGCTCGAGCGCAGCTACGGGCAGCTCGAAGCGCGCCTTGTGCACTCGGCCATCACCAATGTGCGAGTCGACGGTTACCCGGTCACGAACCCCGTCGGTTTCACCGGCAAGAACCTCGAGGTCACGGTCTTCAACACGTTCGCGCCGATGACCCACATCGACGCCGTCGAGACCGTGGTGCGCGAGCTCGACCTCGAGCTGGCTTCAGCCGTAGCGCAGCCTTACGCGCTGGCGCGTGCTTGCGCAAGTGAGGAGGTGTGGTCGGAAGGCGGCATCTTCGTCGATGTCGGCGGCGGCACCACCGACGTCGCCCTGGTGCGTGACGGCGGGGTGGAGGGGACTCGCATGTTCAACCTCGGCGGGCGCGCCTTCACGCGCCGGCTGGCCCTGGCGTTCGGCTTGAGCTACGAAGAGGCGGAGGCGCGCAAGCTCCGCCATTCCGAGGGTCTGCTCTCGGCCGAGCAGCACCGCCAGGTCTCGGAGCTGCTCAGCGCCGACGCCGAGGTGCTCCTCCAGGGCCTTGCCTTGAGCCTCAAAGAGCTCGCCCGCGGGGACCGCCTGCCCTCGAACATCTTCCTGTGCGGGGGCGGGAGCCTGCTCCCAGAGCTCACCCTCGAGATGGGCAAGAACAACTGGACCTCAGGTCTTCCGTTCCCCAGATCGCCTAAAATCCGCCACTTGGTCCCGCCGGACGTTCGCAACCTGACCGACTCCTCAGGCCAGCTCTCCAGCCCCCAGGACATCGCTCCGATGGGCCTCGCCAACCATGCGCTTCGTACTGAGACGGAGGAGAGGGACACCGTGAACTCGGTCATGAGACGGGTCCTAAGCGCTATAAAGGCTTGAGACAGAACCTTCCAGGAGACTTGTAGACGCCATGGCAGCCGATCCTATCTATGTCGAGACCGAGGAGGAGATCCCCGAGGTCGTCGAGCGCATGCGGCGCACGACCAGCCAGGACACCATGCTGGTCCTGCCTGCCCGGTCGCGCGTCGGCCAGAGCCGGTTCAACTTCCAGCTGCTCAAGAACTACGCCTCGCGGATGGGCAAGAAGGTCACCGTCGTGTGCGACGACCCGGCCGTGCAGAAGATGGCGTCCGAAACGGGCTTTGCGGTTTTCGGGACGGTCGGACCCGCCGGGGAGGGGATCGCCGCCAAGGAGCCGCCGCCCCCCGCGCCGCGGAAGTGGTGGCAGCGCAAAGGCTCGTTGGTTGCGCCGCACATCGGCGTGATCGCGCCGACCAAGCTCATCACCAAGACCGCCACCGAGCTGAAGCCCGGGCGCTTCCTGCTCTATATGGCGATGCTGATGATCCTCCTGCTCGGGCTGTCGGCGATGGCGGTCTTCGTCCCTAGCGCGTCGGTGACCCTGATCGCGCAGGCCGCCCCTTTCTCGCAGCGTGACGTCGAGATCCAGGCGGAGCCCGGCAAGGCGCCCATCCGGGTGCGGATCAGCCAGATCTCCCGAACCGACTCGCAGGGCTTCAAGACCACAGGCGTGAAGGCCGTGCCCCTGGCGCCGGCCATGGCGCAGGTCGTCTACACCAACGGTCTCTCTCAGCCGCGGTGCCCCAGCCCAGACTGCGGTTCGCCCGGCCTCGTCTTCCCGAGGGGCCAGCGCCTGAAGGACAACAAGGACGGCCTCGAGTTCGCCCAGATCTCGCCGAACACGCTCGTGCGATGGAACAGCACCGCGACCGTCACCGTCCAGGCGGTCATCCCCGGCCCTGTTGGGAACGTGGGCGACAACGTGATCACCACCATCGAGGACCTGGTCTACGCGAAGGTAACCGCCACCAACCCTCAGGCGGCCGGCGGTGGCACTGACCCGTCGAACACGCCGCTGATGCAAGAGTCCGACTTCGACGCCGGGCGGGCGCAGCTCGAGCAGTCACTCCACCAGGAGATCGCGCAGCAACTGGCGGCCGGGGTGCAGAAGGGCGAGAAGCTCAGCTCGACGATCGTGTTCGGCGCGCCGCAGTTCAACACCGACCATAAGCCAGGTGACGCGGTGCCCAGCTTCAGCGGCACCATGACGGTGCAGGGCGAGGGCGATTTCTACGTGGACGCTGACGTGGCCAAGGCCTACACCACCCACCTGGAGCAGCTCGTGCCCACCAACCAGCAGCTGCTGACCGACTCCGGCGTGAAGGTCGACTATCGCATCCTCAGCGCGACGTCTGGCGGGCACCTGACGTTCATCGGCAATGCGACAGCCTTCGTGGCGCCCAAGCTGGACGAGAACAAGATCCTTGCCTCCATCGTCGGCCGGCCGCTGCAGGGCGCAAAGTTCTATCTGCAGACCCTGCCCATCAAATCTTCGACGATCGAGGAGCAGCCGATTCCGCTGCCGCTGATGCCGCTGCTGGCGCGGCGCATCACGATCCGCTACATCGTCGAGCCAGGCCAGGCCGGGAAACTCACCTCCACAGCGTCGCCGTCACCGTAGCCCGGGCGGGCATGCGCATCCTCGCCGTCGATCCCGGTTCGAAGCAGGTCGGCCTGGCGCTCAGCGACCCGACGGAAACGATCGCGACGGCTCTATCGACGCTGCCGGCGACACCGGCGGACACGCTGGCCGAGCGCATTGCCTCCGTCGCCGCGGCGCAGTCGGCCGAGCGCATCATCATCGGCCTGCCCCTTCGACTCGACGGTTCGCGCGGACCCGAGGCCGCCGCCGCCGAGCGACTCGCGGCCGGCGTCCGAAAAGCTTCGGGCCTGCCTGTACAGATGGTGGACGAGCGGCTTACGACCGCCGCCGCCGAACGATCGCTCATCGAGGGAGGCGTGCGCCGCGAAAAGCGTCGCGCGTCGATCGACCGCGTCGCCGCGGTGATCCTTCTCCAGGGCCACCTTGACGGCTTACGGAGGTCGAAGCGTGCCGGCTGAGGAACGCAACGGTGGCGAAGAGCCGCAGCCGATCACGCTCATCGACGAGTCGGGCAAGGAGCGTACGTTTCGCATGCATGACGCATTCGAGTTGAAAGGCGTCACGTACTACCTGGTCGAGAGTGCTGACGAACCGTCGGAGGTGCTGCTGCTTCGAGAGGTAGGTGGAGCGCTCGAGACGGTCGACGGAGCCGAGTTCCAGCGCGTGATGGCCGCGCTGGAACATGATGAAGTCGATTGAAGCGACTCGTAGCGATCATCGTCATCCTGGCGGTGCTTGGCTTCGGCGCGTCGCGCGCCTACGACTGGTGGAACTACCAGCTCACCACGCCGGTCAGCACGACGAGCCAGCCCGTCGTCTTCCACGTCGAGGTCGGCTCGCTGCCCGCCGACGTGGCCGGGGACCTCGACCGCCAGCACCTGTTGCGCAACCGGACTGTGTTCGAGTGGTACGTGCGCGTCTCGGGCACCGGCTCGCAGTTTCAGGCAGGGTCGTTCCTGCTCAACCGCAACATGAACATGGTGCAGATCGCCAACGCGCTCGAGCGCGGCGGCGCCGATCAGAAGGTCATCCGGATCCCCGAGGGCTATCCGCTGAAGTTCCAGGCCAACTTCGTGGAGAAGGACTGGCCCGGAATGGGCGCGGAATACCTGAAGGCTGCCGCCAATCCGGACTGGGGCAAGGACTATGACTTCCTGAGCACGCGGCCGACCAACGCCGATCCGCCGCTCGAGGGCTACCTGTTCCCGGACACGTACTCTGTCGACCCGAGCGCAGGGGTGAAGGGGCTCATCAAGGAGCAGCTCGACCAGTTCGGCATCGTTTTCTCACCCGATCTTCGCGCGCAGATCGCGAAGCCCGCGACCGCGCGGCCGGCGGAGTCAGTCGAGAACATCGTCATCCTCGCGTCGATGGTGGAGAGGGAGGCGAACAAGGACTCCGACCGCGGCAACGTCTGCAGCGTTTATTACAACCGCCTCGCCAGCAACACCCCGCTCGGCGTCGACGCCACGCTGCTCTATTACCTGGGGCGCCTCACACCCGAGCCAACGTACCCGGAGCTCCAGCTCAACGTGCCCTTCAACACGCGCAAGCACCCAGGATTGCCGCCGGGCCCGATCAGCAACCCTGGCAAGGCCGCCCTGCTCGCGTGCATCAAGCCGCCGAAGACGGCTTTCCTCTTCTACTTCACCGACCGCAACGGCACGACGCACTTCGAGACCAACGAAACCGACTTCAACAAGGACATCCAGAAGTACGGCGTGAGTGGTTCCTGATATGAGAGGAAACCGCCTGGTTTCCTCTCACTGGCTCCCGCGACTGCGTCGCGGGGACCCCAGTGGACGCACCTTCGTCGGAGCAAGGGATTCGCGGCCCTGCTCTCCTTCCTCGAGCAGAGCACCACGCCTGTTGTACATGAAACAAAGTCGTGGCTGGGCCAAGCCCAGCCACCCATGCCACGTGGAGGCGCCAAACGAGTGATGCCCTGAGGATCTTCCTTCTCGGCCACGGAATCTCTTACTCGCGCAGCCCGGCGATGCAGTCCGCGGCGTTCCGCGCCGCGAGCCTCGACTGGACGTACGACCTCCTTGACGTTCCGCCGGACGCGCTGACCCATGCGATCCAGAAGCTGCGCGCGCCAGATGCGGCCGGGGCGAACGTCACCATTCCTTACAAGCTGACAGTGATGGAGCACCTCGATCGACTCGACGCCGACGCCCTGCGGGCGCATGCCGTCAACACGATCAGCCGCGACGGCGAGCACCTGGTCGGGTCGAACACCGACGTGGCAGGCATTCGGTCAGCGCTCGAAGACGTCGGCCTGACCGACCCGCGCGGCGCGAAGGTCATGGTCCTTGGTGCCGGTGGATCCGCACGGGCCGCGGGCGTCGCGCTCGAGGGCGCCCACGTGACATACATCGCGCGCCACCCCGACACGGCGGGCGAGTTGCCCGGACACGTGGCGGCCTGGTCCGACCACGGCTGGGAGTCGAATGTCCGCTCGGCAGACCTGCTGTTGAACGCGACACCTCTCGGGCGCCGCGAGGAGATGCCACTGCGCCCGAACGCGCTGCCCAAGCAGGGCGCCGTGATCGACCTGGTGTACGTCGCTGGCGGCACGCCGCTGGTGCGCAAGGCGCGCTCGCTCGGCCTACGCACGGCCGACGGCTGGGGCGTGCTGGTCGCCCAGGGGGCGCGCTCGTTCGAGATCTGGACCGGGATGCCCGCTCCTGTCGACGCAATGCGCGAAGCTCTCACACCATGAACCCCCTGGTCGTCGCGATCGTCTGGGCCGTGGTCGGGGCCCTGGCCGGGTGGGTGATGCGCTGGGGATCCGTCAAGCTCGCCCGCCTCGAGGGCCTGGAGCCAGGATTCAAGCGCTGGCAGGTGTACGGCCCGCCGATCGTTTCCGCAGTCCTGTTCGCGGTGTTCGGTTACGGCTTGGCCGGCTCACCGGGCCTGCTCGCGCTTCGCAGCATCTTCGTGCTCGTGCTCGTGCAGGTGATCTTCTTCGACTTCGAGCACCACCTGATCCTCGACCGCGTGATGTTCCCGGCAATGGTGCTCGCCGCGATCGTGAGCCTGTTCGGTCATCCGTGGTGGGCCGGCCTCGCGACAGGATTCGGCGCCGGCCTGCTGTTCTTCGTGCTCGCCGCGGGCGGCTCGGCGCTGATGAAGCAGGAGGCGCTCGGTTTCGGCGACGTGAAGCTGGCGGTCTTCATGGGCCTGCTGCTGGGCGTGCCGGTGATCTTCAGCGCCCTGTTCTACGGCGTCCTGTTCGCCGGCATCGGCGCCCTCGCCTTCATCGTCTGGCACCGATCGCTGAAGGGCAACATCGCCTACGGCCCGTACCTCGCCGCGGGAGCGCTGCTCGGTCTCTACTTCCTTCCGTTACCCTAGGCGCCGATGGCGGGCGACCTGCTTCCCGGCGAGAACCTGATCCTGAAGCTCCACCAGCACTGGATCTTCGTCGCCAAGTCGCTCCTGATCCCGATCGCGCTCCTCCTGCTGGTGGTCGTGGCGGACATCGTCCTAACCTCCACCAACGCGAACAACATTCGCCTTCCGCTGACGCTGGCGATCGTTGCTATCGCACTGCTGTGGCTCATCGTGGTGTGGATCCGCTGGCGGTCGATCGTTTACACGCTTACCGACCAGCGGATCAAGCTCGAGAGCGGTGTGTTCTCGCGGTCGGAGAAGATCATCCCCATCGACCGTATACAGGACTGCACGACGCGGCAATCGCTCATCGGGCGGATCCTGGGCTATGGACGCGTGGAGGTCGACGCCGCGGGCGCACAGGGGGCCGAGGTGCTCGTGCACCTGCCCAAGCCAGGCGTGTTTCGTGACCACGTGTTTGTTCAGTCGGAGCGCCGGCGCGGTGTCGTTCCCAGCAGCCCGACCGGCCAGTCAGGCGTCTGAACCCACATTTCGGCGCCCAAGAAGAGCCTTGCGCTCATCGGCTTCATGGGCTCGGGCAAGAGCGTGGTCGGGGCGCTGGTGGCTTACCGCGCGCGAGCGCCTTTCCTCGACCTCGATTTCATGATCGAGAACGAGGCCGCCATGAGAATCCACGAAATCTTCGCCAGGCGTGGCGAGGCTGCGTTTCGCAGCCTGGAGTCGCGGCTCCTACCTGACGCCTTGCAGAGCGGCGGGGTCGCTGCGCTGGGGGGCGGCACCGTTATGGACGACGCCAACTGGCGGCTCGTCCAGGAGCGATCGATGCCCGTTTACCTGGAGCTGTCCTTCGAGACCATCTGGGAGCGCATTGGCCGAAGCGAGAACCGGCCACTGATCGCCGGCCGGCTGCGCAGTGACGTGGCCGATCTGTTCGAACGGCGCCGCCGGGGTGCTGAAGGAGCTGCGCCGAACGATGGCACGGCTCGAGCCGACCGGCGCAGTGGTGGTCGCCGACGCCAGCGTGAGGCCCATCGCACAAGCAGCGGCGAAGCACCTGAAAGCGGCGCGAGTTAAGAACGTGATCTACGTCGTGCCGGGTGGCGAGAGATCGAAGTCTCTGGCCGGGCTGGCCGGGCTGCTAGCGTTCCTGGAGCGCCAGCGCATCGATCGCGGGGGCTGCATCGTGGCGGTCGGCGGCGGCACCGTCGGCGACCTCGCCGGGATGGCCGCCTCGACCTGGCTGCGCGGCATCCGCTACATCGAGGTGCCCACCACGTTGCTCGCGATGGTCGACTCGAGCATCGGCGGCAAGACCGGCGTGAACGGCGTGCGCATGAAGAACGCCATCGGTACGTTCTGGCAGCCCTCGGCGGTCATCTCCGACCTCGCCTGCCTCGACACGCTGCCTCGCAATCGGTACCGGGAGGCCTTTGCCGAGGTTGTAAAGTACGCCGTCGCCATGGACCGCGGACTGTTCGACGTCCTCCACCGCGAGAGCGCGCGCCTCACCGCGGGCGATCAGGACGCGCTCGAGGACGTGATCGAACGCTGTGCGACAGCCAAGGCGCTGGTGGTGGCGCGCGACGAGCGCGATCGCGGGCCGCGCGCGATCCTGAACTACGGACACACCGCCGCTCACGCACTCGAAGCCGCGAGCCGCTTCCGCATCTCCCACGGGCGCGCCGTGGCGCTCGGCATGAGGGTCGCCGCCAACATCGCGTTCGCCCTCGGCCTGTGCTCCGAGCGGCTGGTCGACGCGCAGGACGAGCTGCTCACGACGTACGGTCTTCGTGACGAGCATCCGCGCGTGTCGCTGGACAGGATGATGGCCGCCATCCCGACGGACAAGAAAGCCAGGCGCGGCCGTGTGGCGTGGGTGCTGCCTCGCCGTATCGGCCACGCTGTGATCGGTCAGGACGTGCCCGTGCGGCTCGTGCGGCGGGTGGTGCGAGGAGCCATCGCGTGAGCAAGATCGTGGTCGTCAACGGACCCAACCTGAACCTGCTCGGCAAGCGCGAGCCGGAGATCTACGGCACGCGGTCGCTCGCTGACCTCAACGACATGTTGCGAGCGCGCGCGGCCGAGCTCCGCGTGCAGGTGTCGCTTTTCCAGAGCAACAGCGAGGGAGAGATCATCGACTTCTTGCAGAAGGAAGCGCCTGGCTCAGCAGGTGTGATCATCAATCCGGGCGCGTTCTCCCATTACTCGCTCGCCCTATACGATTGCCTGCAGGCGCTCGCGCTTCCGGTGGTGGAGGTTCACCTCTCGAACATCCACGCGCGCGAGAAGTTTCGATCCAAGAGCGTGACAGCACGCGCGGCTCGTGGGGTGATCACCGGACTGGGATTCGACGGCTACAAGCTGGCGCTGGAGTACCTGACGGAACAGGGTGGTAAGCACTAACGACTTTCGCCCGGGAACGATGTTCGAGATGGACGGTCAGCTCCTGTCCATCGTGACTGTCGAGCACATCAAGCTGGCGCGAGCCGGAGCGGTCATCAAGGCCAAGCTGCGCAACGTGATCACGGGCTCGATCTTCGAGCAGAGCTTTCGCAGCGGCGACAAGTTCAAGACGGTTCGCATCGAAAGCACCGAGGCGACTTATCAGTACACCGACGGCAACCACCACTACTTCATGGACTCGCGGACGTACGACCAGGTGCCAGTAGACGAGGAGATGCTCGAGGACGTGCTGCCATTCCTGAAGGAGGGCAGCGAGGTGTTCCTGCAGCGTCACGATCAGCGCCTCATAGGAGTGGGGCTGCCGATCAACGTCGAGCTCAAGGTCGTCCAGACGGATCCAGGCTTTCGCGGCGACACGGTCTCCGGCGCGACCAAGCTCGCGAAGCTCGAGACCGGAGCGACGATCCAGGTGCCGCTGTTCATCCAGACCGGCGACGTCGTCAGGGTGGATACCCGTACCCGCACCTACATAGAGCGCGCCTAGTTTTGTAGCCGGGCACTAGCCGTGCTCGACGCCAAGGGCGTATGGTGGCGCGAATGGGAGAAACCGCCACTCTCGGAGCCGTTCGCGTGGCCAACGAGGTTATCGCCAGCATCGCGGCGATGGCCGCCTGCGAGGTCGAGGGCGTAGCGGGCATGGACGAGGCTGCGGCTCGACATTTCGGAGACTGGGTCAGGCGGCAGACGGCCCACCGCGGCGTGCGGGTGCAGGTCGAGGCCGACCGCTCGATCCACCTGGAGGTCTTCATCTCAGTCGACTCGGAGTCGCAGTTCGCCCCGGTCGCCAGCGCGGTGCAGAGCAACGTGGTCGAGGCGACGGAGCGGATGCTTGGTCTCGAGGTCGGCGAGGTGAACGTCTTCGTCTCCAGCGTCGCGTTTGCCAGCTAGCCCGTCGAGGCCCCACCGAAGCCACTCCGGCAAGAGGCACCAGGCGCGCGAGCTTGCGCTACGGGTGCTGTTCCAGCTCGAGACATCGTCCGACGATCCCGACGAGGTCCTGCAGTACCACGCGGCCGAGAGCGCCGCCACGCCTGATGTCGCAGCGTTCGCGAGCGACCTCGTGCGCGGGGTGCTCGCCAACCGCGAAACGCTCGACGCAGTGCTCCGCGATGCGTCCGAACACTGGAAGGTCGAGCAGATGGCCAAGGTGGATCGCACGATCCTGCGCATCGCCGTCTACGAGCTGACCATCGACAAGCACGTGCCGCCAAAGGCCGCGATCAACGAGTCGATCGAGCTGGCCAAGACCTTTTCCGGCGACGACGCTGGAAGGTTCGTGAACGGCATCCTCGGCCGCGTCGCCTCCGCCATCGCGTGAGCGCGGAACCGGCCGACGTTCTGGACCGCCTGGAGCGGGCGATCGCCCGCCTTTCGGACCCGAATGCGCCGCTGGAGGAGCTGGTCAGCGCCCACGGGCTGGCGCTCAAGCTGCTGGACCAGGCGGATGAAGAGCTGAAGGATCTGAGGACCCGGGTCGAGAACCTCAGCCGACAATTGCAGGCGTGACATTTCTATTGCCGCCTGTGGTGGCCTGGGCGATCGCGCAGGTGGCCAAGGTGGCGCTGAGCTCGATCCGGCAGCGCAGGCTGAACCTTCGCGTGCTCGCCGACCCGGGCGGCATGCCAAGCAGCCACAGCGCGATCGTCATGGGGCTGACCACCGCGATCGGCCACCACGGGGGCGTCACCAGCCCGTCGTTTGCGATCGCGCTTATCTTCTCGTTCGTGGTGATGTACGACGCCGCAGGTGTGCGCCGCGCGGCGGGCCGCCAGGCCGCGGTGCTGAACCGGCTCGTCGAGGACCTGGTGCACATGCGCGGGATGCAGGAGCAGGAGCTTCGCGAGCTCCTTGGGCACACGCCGTTCGAGGTTCTGGTGGGCGCGGTGCTCGGCGTCGCGGTTGGGCTGATCCTCTAGTGCCTCGCCTGGACGCTCTGGTGACAAAGGCCGGTCTGGCGCCGTCGCGAGAGCGCGCTCAGGCGCTCATCCTCGCGGGCAAGGTGAAGGTCGGAGGCGAGACTGTGCGCAAGCCCGATCGCTCTGTCCCCGAGGGCACGCCCATCGCGGTCGACTCCGACCAGGGATACGCGAGCCGCGGCGCGCTGAAGCTGGGGCCGGC
>WNFW01005665.1_pt1 | contig 12420 bp, 13 predicted proteins | sample 5400131 | NCBI WGS metagenome assembly WNFW01 (sample SAMN13153362, study PRJNA577476) | soil metagenome | isolation source: 20 cm soil or saprolite under grassland replicate 1 | place: USA:California | collected 2016-06-15 | reverse complement strand
GGATATTCGCTGATCGGCAATAGCGGGATCGCGATCGCACCGGCAACGAAGATCACGATCGACAGCACCGCCGCGAAAATCGGGCGATCGATGAAGAACCTGGAGAAGCCCAAGGATGCGTCTCCTTATGGGTTAGGACTGGGGCCGGTGCTCATCGCAACCAGGTTAGGTTTGACCTTGGTGTCCGGCGCGAAGATCTTCTGAAAACCGGCGACAATGACCTTGTCGTTCGCATCGAGGCCGGACTGCACCACCCGCAAGCCGTCATGGACGCTGCCCAGCACGATGTCCTTGCGCTTGACCTTGTCTCCCGGTCCAAGGACATAGACGTATTTGCGATCCTGATCCGTCATGATGGCCTTGTCGTCGATCAGCATGGCCGTGTATTCGGCGCGCCCTTCGAGCTGCACGCGCGCATAGAGGCCGGGCACGAAAACGCCATCGGGGTTCGGCACCGTCGCGCGCACGTTGATCGTGCCGGTCGCCGCATCGACCTGGTTGTTGACGAAGTTCACCATGCCCGAATGCGGAAAGCCGGTTTCGCTGGCGAGGCCCACCCGCACCGGGTTATCCGAGTTGGCGCGTTCGCCCTTGCGGGCGAGCTCGCGATAGCGCAGGAAGGACTGCTCGTCCGGCTGGAAATAGACATAGACCGGGTCCTGCGAGACGACGCTGGTGAGCACGGTCTGGTCGGCCTGGACGAGGTTGCCGAGCGTCAGCAGCGCGCGGCTGACTCTGCCGGCAATCGGCGAACGTACCTCCGTGAAGTCGAGATTGAGCTTGGCGGTGGCCAGCGCCGCTTCGGCCGCATGAACGTCGGCGCTGGTCTGTCCCAACGCGGCGCTGCGCGTGTCGTAGGTGTCGACCGAGATCGCGGCGGTCTTGACCAGCGCTTCCGCGCGCTTGTACTGCTCCTCCGCGAGCTTTGCCGATGCGCGGGCGCGTTCGAGCTGGGCCACCGCGCTGTCATAGGTGGCGCGGTAGGGACGCGGATCGATCACGAACAGAAGGTCGCCCGCCTTGACCATGTCGCCCTCCTTGAAGGCGATGTGGTCGATATAGCCGCTGACGCGCGGACGTATGTCGACCGCGCCGATGGCCGCGATCCGCCCAGTGAATTCGTCCCATTGGCGCACGGATTTGGTCACGACCTGGGCGGCATCGACCTCGGGCGGCGGAGGCGGCGGGGCTTCCGCCTGGCCGTTGCTGCAAGCGGTGATGACGGTGGCCATGACCACCATGGCAATGGCGGAAAGACCCGCACGCAGCGACGCGAGCAAGGAATGGCGGTACGGCACGAGCGTCCCTCTTCTTGCAGTGATACTCAAGTTGAAGTAAACTTCAACTTTGGAATTTCAAGAGGGAAGCCTATCCGCGGCGCTCTTTCGTGCTACTGACGATTTTACCGCCAGCATGGTGGTGACGCAGTCCATCGGGTACTACATCTACCTGGTTCGCTCGCGATCGGTTGGGAAGATCATGGACTGCAAAGCCACTTTGATGCCACCCAATGAGCTGATTAACATCCGCGAGATGTCCAAGCGCAGCTCCGTGCCGGCAGCGACGCTGCGCTACTATGAGAAGCTCGGCCTGATCACGTCCGACCGCAAGACGAGCGGGAGCCACCGCCGCTACAGCGAAGCGACCCTTCACCGGATCACCTACATCACGCTTGCGCAACGCGCGGGCTTCAGCCTCGAGGAAATCGCCGAGCAACTGGCCATGCTGCCGAATATCCATCCGGTACCGCCGAAGGTCTGGGCACCGCTGCGCAAGAAATGGGAGCGGCGCATCGATCAGCACATCGCCGAGCTCAAGCAATTGAAGATCGATTTGAGACGCTGCACGCGCGACGCCTCGCGCTGAGCCTGCGACCGTTGGCCGCGGGGAATCTCACGGGGTCTGTCTTGAAAGGCAAAAAAACCTGCCGGTGCAGCAGGCGGCCAAGGTCCAGTTGGTTCTCAACTTGAAGGCGCTTCAGCGTGACCGCCGCTCTGCTTGTTCGGCCGCGCCGACGAGGTCATCGAATAAAACGGGCTGCCTTTGTTGCACTGCATATGTCTCTTTCTGGTACTTTTCGGACATAGCGCGATGTCCGACTTGAGTCGGTAACATGCTCCAAAGCAGACATCGACCGACGTCGCTTGTCAGTTCGGATTTATTTACTAGGCGGCCTAGCTCCGCGCGACGATCTCGCGCTCGCCGCGATGCACCGGCAGCTGCCGCGCGGGCGGAGCCAAGGCCCGACGCAGGAGAATCGAGGGTCGGCGCGACTTGACGGCATTGCGCCGGCGCCGGCGCGGACACACCGGTTCGAGCCGCACACCGCCGATGCGCTCGAACGGTTCGCGAAGCTTGCCGCCCCGGTCGGCCACGAGCAGCGGCAAACCCAAGGTGCGCGCCCACAGCTGCCAATCCGCGATCACGTCATTGCCGTCGGCCTGCGAAAACAGCGGCACGCTCAGCGCGGGATCGCGATGCTCGAGCGAAAGGGTCACGCACTCGCCCCCCTCGGTGGCGACGAGATGCAGCGCCACGCCCAGGAAGGCATTGACCGGAAGCTGGATCGCCATGGGGATGCCGCGCACCGCGCGCCGCAGCACGACACGTTCGCGGTCGAGCTCGACCCATCGCACCCGCTCGTCCGCGCCGGCGTCGGAAGCCGCGAAGCGGACCGGAAGCGCGAGCGGGTCGAGCCGCACGGCGCGGCTCGACCCGGCAGGCATGCTCCCGCCGAACTGCCGTTGACGCCTCAAACTGCGCTCCCTGCGCGCCCTGAGTCTTGGTGCCCGGGCTTTGTCCGGGAGCATGCCGCGGCGGCGTCGGAATCCGCTTAAAAAGCCTGGTTAAGAGCCGGTGTCGGCGGCGCTTTCGCCGCACATGATTGACGCCGCCTTGCGCGGAATGATTGACGAGAGCTTGCCGGGATCCATAAAGCCGCAGCGTTCACGGGCGCATGCGACGCAGCTTTTGCGTGCATTGTGAGCACGCGAGCCGCCCGGCCGGAGGAACCCGGGCGGCTTGCACCGCGCCGGTCCGAGGCACATTTGAGCCTTGCCCAACCCGGCTCTGCTCTTTAGACCGGAACCGCTCCCATCATGGCCTCCCTGCTCGATCAATCCCCCCTCGTCGATCTTGCCCAACGGCTGGTCGAAGCCGCGCGGCGCGCCGGCGCCGATGCCGCCGATGCGGTGGCGGTCCGCTCCGCGTCGCTTGCGGTCGAGGTGAGGGACGCTGCCGTCGAGGAGAGCGAGCGCGCCGAGGCCGACGACCTCGGGCTAAGGGTGCTGGTCGGCCGTCGCCAGGCGGTCGTCTCCACCAACGACCTTTCCGAGGACGGCGTCGCCAATCTGGCCGAACGCGCGGTGGCGATGGCACGCGCGGCGCCGGAGGACCCGTTCGCGGGCCTGGCCGATCCCGAGCTGCTCGCGAAGACTTTCCCCGATCTCGATCTCGCGGATCCGGAGCTGCCCAGCGTCGCGCGCCTGGAAGCGCTCGCGCTCGAGGCCGAGGCGGCGGCAGTGTCGGTCAAGGGCGTGACCAAATCGGCGGGCGCTTCGGCCGGCGCCGGCATCGGCGGCATGGTGCTGGTGACCAGCAGCGGCTTTTCCGGCGCGTATCTGGGCTCGCACCATTCGCTGGCGATGACGGCGATCGCCGGCAAGGGCACGGCGATGGAGCGCGATTACGATTATTCGACGGCGCTGCACGCGACCGATCTCGGCGCCGCCGCCACCATCGGCCGCAATGCCGGCGAGCGGGCGGTCAAGCGGGTCAATCCGCGCAAGGTCCCCAGCGGCCGGGTGCCGATCGTGTTCGATCCGCGCGTGGCCGGCTCGCTGGTTTCCCACCTCGGCTCGGCGATCAACGGCGCGGCGATCGCCCGGCATACCAGCTTTCTCCAGGACAAGCTCGGCGAGTCATTGTTCCGCCCCGGCATCGGCATCGTCGATGATCCGCTGCGGCGGCGCGGCCTGCGCTCGCGCCCGTTCGATGCCGAAGGCGTCGCCGGGCGGCCGATCGCGCTGGTTCAGAACGGCGTGCTGAAATCCTGGCTGCTCGATTGCGCGACCGCGCGCGAGCTCGGGCAAACCACGACGGGCCACGCCCAGCGCGGGGTATCCTCCGCACCCTCGCCCGGCCCGACCAATCTCCATCTCGAGCCCGGAGCGCGAACGCCGCAAGCACTCATCGGCGGCATCGGCCAAGGCTTCTACGTCACCGACCTGATCGGAATGGGGGTCAACTTCGTGACCGGCGATTACAGCCGCGGCGCGGCCGGTTTCTGGATCGAGAACGGCAAGCTCACCTACCCGGTCAGCGAGGTGACCATCGCGGGGGATCTGATCGAGATGTTCCGCACGCTGGAACCGGCGAACGACCTCGTGTTCCGTTACGGCACCAACGCGCCCACGTTGCGGGTGGAAGGGATGACCGTTGCCGGCCATTGATCCGCGCGCGGAGCCGAGTGCGTTTTCCGCAATTCTCGTCGATGCGGTGCGTGAGGCGGGCGCGCTCGCACTCGGCATGTTCGGGCGGGAGCTCAAGACCTGGACCAAGAACGGCACCTCCCCGGTGTGCGAAGCCGACATCGCCGTCGACCGCCTGCTGCGCGAGCGCCTCACCGCCGCCGCCCCGGATTACGGCTGGCGTTCCGAGGAGAGCGGCGATGATCCGGCCCGGCTCGCGGCAAAGCGGGTGTGGATCGTCGATCCGATCGACGGCACGCGCGCCTACATCCGCGGCATGGCCGATTGGACGATCGCAGCGGCGCTCGTGGAGGCGGGCCGTCCGGTGCTCGGCGTGATCTTTGCTCCGCCAGAAGCCGCATTGTACGCGGCGGTCGCCGGGCGTGGCGCGCGCTTGAACGGCACGGCGATCCGGGCGAGCGAGGGAGAAAAGCTCGACGGCGCGCGCGTCGCCGGCCCGCGCCGCCGCCTCGACCAGCTTGCCGCGATCGTCCCTTCAATCGAGACGGTGGCGAAAATTCATTCCCTGGCGTTGCGCCTCGCGCGCGTCGCCCAGGGCACGCTCGATGTTGCGTTCGCGAGCCGGTCGAGCAACGACTGGGACCTTGCGGCGGCCGACCTTTTGGTGCACGAAGCAGGCGGTGCGTTGACCGATATCGAGGGGCGGGTACTCACCTACAATCGAGCCGAACCGGTGCATGAAGCCCTGGTCGCCGCGGGCCGCAGCCGGCACCGCGCGTTGCTCGATCTCGTCGAAGCGCGCAAGCGCGAATTCGCGTGAACATTCCTTCGGGCCGCGGAGGATCGAACATGGCGGAGGAGATTCGCTCGCGGCAATCGCTCCACCTCGTGTTCGCCGGCGAGCTCGATGCGCGGACGCGATATTTCCTGGTTCATCTGCAGCGCTGGCTCTACCCGGGCGTGGGCGCCGCGGTTTCGATAAGTTGATTGCGCGGAATTCTCAACGTCATGTCCTCGTTGCAGAAGCGTATCGGCCGGGCGCGCTCGACGCAGGTGACGCTCGGGACGCTTGCGGCCGCTTACTTGCGGCTGGTGTGGAAGACCTCGCGGTTCGAGCTCGACCCTCCCGGCATCTACGAGGCGGTCGAACCGGATCTGCCGCTGATCGTTGCGATGTGGCACGGGCAGCACTTCATGGCGCCGTTCATCAAGCGGGCGCAGCATCGGGTCAAAGTGCTGATCTCGCGTCACCACGACGGCGAAATCAACGCCACTGCGGCGCAACGGCTGGGCATCGCGACGATCCGAGGCTCGGGCGATCCGGGCCGGCGGCACGACCGCAAGGGCGGCGTCGCCGCGTTCCGGGAAATGCTCGCTGCGCTCGCGCAAGGCTACAATGTGGCGCTCACCGCGGACGTGCCGAAGATCTCGCGCGTCGCGGGGCTCGGCATCGTGATGCTCGCGCGCGAATCCGGGCGGCCGATCTTCCCGGTCGCGATCGCCACCAGCCTTCGCATCGAGCTCGACAATTGGGACCGCTCCGCGATCAATCTGCCGTTCGGTCGCGGCGCCCTGGTGGGCGGCGAAAGGATCCGGGTTCCCGCCGACGCCGGCGAGGCTACGCTGGAGAGCTATCGCCTCGAGGTCGAGGCCGCATTGAACGCGACCACCGCACGGGCCTATACGCTGGCCGACCAATCCGAAAAGGATCGGCATCGTGCCTGAGCGCCTGCCGCTGACGTTGCGCAGCTACCGCCGGCTTGCGGCCGCGGCCACGCCGCTCACCTCGATCCTGCTGGCCAAGCGACTCAAGCGCGGCAAAGAGCATCCGCTCCGGATCGGCGAGCGGCGCGGCGAGACCGCGGTCGCGCGGCCGCCCGGGCCGCTGATCTGGACGCACGGCGCCAGCGTCGGCGAGATGCTCTCGCTCATGCCGCTGGTCGAGCGGCTGCGCGCGAAGGGTTTTGCCGTGCTGATGACCTCCAGCACCGTCACTTCCGCCAAGCTCGCCGAGCGGCGACTAGCGCCGGGAGTCATCCATCAGTTCGTTCCGATCGACACGCCGAAGTTCATCACCCGCTTCCTCGAGCATTGGCGACCCAATCTGGCGCTGTTCTCCGAATCCGACCTTTGGCCGAATCTGATCATCGAGAGCACCGGCCGCGGCATCCCGCTGATCCTCGTCAATGCCCGGCTCTCCGCGCAATCGTTCGACCGCTGGCGATACGCGCCGACGACCATCGCGGCGCTGCTCCGGCGTTTCGACCTTTGCCTGGCGCAATCCGAGCTCGACGCCGATCGTTATGCCCATCTCGGCGCCCCCCGCATCAACATGACCGGCAATCTCAAGCTCGACGTCCCCGCGCCGCCGGTCGATGGGCAAAAGCTGACGGCGATGCGCAGCGCCATCGCCGGTCGCCCGGTGATCGCCGCAGCGTCGACCCATCCCGGCGAAGAGGTGCTGGTCATCGATGCCCATCGCCGCCTGCGCCACAGCTTCCCGGGGCTCGTCACCATCCTGGCTCCGCGCCATCCCGAGCGCGGGCCGGGAATCCTCGACATTGCCCGGCTTGCCGGATTGTCCGGGGCGATGCGCTCGTCGGGCCAGCTGCCGAATCGCGGCACCGACGTCTATGTCGCCGATACGATCGGCGAGCTCGGGCTGCTCTACCGCTTGGCCCCGATCGTCTTCATCGGCGGCTCGCTGGTGCGCCACGGCGGTCAGAATCCGATCGAAGCCGCCAAGCTCGGGGCCGCGATCGTGCACGGACCGCATGTGTGGAATTTCACCGAGATCTATGCCGCGCTCGACCAGGCGCGCGGCGCCGAGCGGGTCACCGACGTGGGCAAGCTCACCGTCCGGTTCGGCGCCTGGCTCACCGATGCGGCGGAACGCAGCAATGTGTCGGAAGCGGCGCTTCGCACCGTCGAGCTGCTCGGCGGCGCACTCGATCGCACCCTTGCCGCGCTCGAACCCTACCTGATGCAGCTTCGCCTGGAGCAAACCTGACTTGCGCGCCCCGGCGTTCTGGCAGGAAACCGGGATCGCTTCCGCGTTGCTCGCGCCCGTTGCCGGCCTCTACGGCTGGGCCGCGGCAGCCCGCATGCGCCGGCCCGGAAGCGCGGCCGGCGTGCCATTGATCTGCGTCGGCAATCCGACCCTGGGGGGCGCGGGCAAGACGCCGGCCGCGCTCGCGATCGGCCGTTTCCTCAAGGCAGCCGGGGAGCGGCCGTTCTTTCTCAGTCGCGGCTACGGCGGCCGCGCGCGAGGTCCCCTCGTCGTCGACCCGGGGCGACACGGCGCCCGGGAAGTCGGCGACGAGCCGCTGCTGCTGGCGCGGATCGCGCCCACGGTCGTGGCGCGAGCCCGGCCGGCCGGCGCCGCTGTTGCGCGCGCGAGCGGGGCGAGCGTCATCGTCATGGACGACGGATTCCAAAATCCGTCCCTTGCCAAGGACTTTGCCGTTCTCGTCCTCGACGGCCGCCGCGGCATCGGCAACGCTCGCGTGTTCCCGGCCGGCCCGCTGCGCGCGCCGCTGGAAATCCAGCTCGAACGGACGCAGGCGCTGATCGCGGTCGGCGAAATCGCCGCGGCGGCTTGCGTCCTCGCCAAAGCCGAGGCGCGGGGAATCCCGGTGTTCCGCGGCCGGCTCGAACCCCACGCGCAAGCGCTCGCGGCGCTTGCCGGCAAGGACGTGCTGGCGTTCGCCGGCATCGCCGATCCGCAGAAATTCTTCGCAACGCTCGCGGACGCAGGGATCCGCATCGGCGCTCGCCGGGCCTTTGCCGATCATCATCGCTACAGCGCCAAGGATGCGGCTCGCCTCCTCGCCGAGGCGAATCGGCTCGACCTCGTGCCGGTGACGACCGAAAAGGATCTGGCGCGGATTTCCGGCGACCCCCGGATCGCGGCGCTGGCGGCGCGCGCCCGAGCCGTTCCGGTCGAATTGGTGCTCGACCGGGAAGCCGAATTCCAGGGCCTGGTGCTGTCAGCGCTCAGAAATCAGGGATCCTGAGCTGCCGCAAATGGCTGGCGTGGTGCCAAAATAGGCGGCGTTGCGCATTTTCTCAGGCGGGTGCTGCCTGCTAAGTGCTTCCAGCATCGGGAGTTTTTAAAAGTCACAACGAAATCCTACCCCTTCAGCTCATTCTGAGCTGTAATTAATTTATTCTTGAGCTCCTGACCAAAATTGTCGGAGCTGTAAATTGCTCACCCCATGAGCTCTCCCAAGCCGGCTTGAGCGATTATCGCTCTTACCCCGGACCCCACTGAGCTCTAGAAAGGCATGAGACATGGCTGTCTATTTCGCTACGAACGACCCACCATCATCGGGCAGGCGGCATCGATACGTGGAGGCACGTGGTCCACGAAGGGAAACACTTCTACACGCATACCTCCGGGCAGTACAAGGACAAGGCTTGGTTCCGGGCCGCCCTCGAGGCGAACCGATTGGCGTTCCATATCCGCCCCTTCCAAGGGGTCTCTCTGACACGCGATACCTACGCCTACTATGCCGGACACCTTATTGAGACGTTCATCCGGCATTTCCCGAAGATGTTCACAATCACGCAAGCCACACCGAGTGCGGCTGGCGACGACGCACCCTTCTGACAGGCGCGGGGCCCACGCAACCAGCCGGCCCTTCCGGGCTGGCTGGTTGCCGGATGCTCAAGAGGAGAAAGCCATGAAAATTACTTTCCCAGCTATGCGCGGCCAAATCGGTGGTCGCACCTACTACTCCTGCATGATGCAGCTCTCGGTAATCCCAAAAATGTTCACGTTTCGGGACTGGGCGGAGTTCCGTCCAGAGGACCGGGAACAGCGCATTCTCAACGAGAAGCGGGTCCCCCACATCGCAAGATACATTCTCGACAACGAGGACGGCTATCTCTTCGCATCGATCACCGCGTCATACAAATGCGACGTCAAGTTCAAGTCGGTGGCGAGCTCCGATGATATTGGTACTCTAGAGATGGAATTCGACCAAGCAAATTTCGTAATCAATGACGGCCAACATCGCTGCGCTGCGATTGCCTACGCCCTAAAGGACAATCCATCGGTAGGAGATGAGACGATTTCGGTATTGTTGTTCCCGTATGAAAGTCGAGAGCGTGTGCAGCAGATGTTTTCCGACTTAAACCGCTTTGTTGTGAAGACCTCGAAGTCGCTCGATATTCTTTACGACAAGCGGGACCCCATCTCGCAGGTCACGATGCGGATCGCGGAGATAGTGCCGGTATTTCAGGGAATGCTCGACAAGGACGCGGTGTCGATCCCGGCGCGCTCATCTAAACTTTTCACGCTAGCTGCGCTTTACGATGCCACCTCCGAGCTTTTCCGCTTGCGGATTGAGGAGAGCGAGGACGAGATCTCCGTCAACGAGATGGTGGAGATCGGCACCGATTTCTGGCAGACAGTCGCCGCTTCGATGCCAGATTGGGGCAAAGTGAAGGCCGAACATTTGCGCGCGATCGAGCTTCGCCAGGAGAGTATTTGTTCTCACACGGTCGTATTGCGTGCCATCGGCGGTACCGGTGCGGAGCTGCTGAGGGCAGAACCGACCACATGGCGGGAACGGTTGAAATTGCTCAAGGAGATCAACTGGAGCAAGCAGAATAGAGACTGGGAAGGCGTCTGTATGGTTGCCAACTCGGTCGTCTCAAATCGCCAGGCGCGGGCAGCAACAAAGGCCTACATCAAGAACAAGTTAGGACTGCCGCTGAGTGAGGCCGAAGCCCGCGCACTATTCCCGCCGGCTATGGCTAGTGGGCAAGCCGCCGAGTGAAAGAGGGCTGACCCCCCGATCCTCTAGAGACCTGATCAAGTCGGGGCCGCCGAAGCGGCGCCGACGTGATCGGCGTAGCTTCTGAGACGCGTACTACTCCGCCGAACATGCTCCGGGAATCAAGAGCCGGAGCCGACGGCTTTGCGCCCTCTCGCCGCATCGGGGAAATGGCGTGTGAGCACCGCTTCGGGATTGGCATAGGCTTCCTGCAGCTCCACGTCCCAATATTTGAGCTCCTCGAGCGGGATCGGAACGCCGCTGACCGCGCAACGCACGAAGCTCCCCGGCTTGACGATGCGGAAATCGCCGTCGAGGAATTTCACTTCCGCCTCGCCCGCCATGGGACCGGGCCGATCATAGCGGTTCAGCACGTCCGTCCTCCATGCCAGCACTCCGTGCAGGCCGCTGCTTGCGAAGCCCAGAGCCGGATCAAGCCGCAGCTTCCGTCTTGCCCCGAGCCAATGCGCGCTTCCCGGCTCTCGGCGTCAACATAGTAACTGGATCGCGGCCGCGGAAGTCGCACGCGGGTGATGCCATCGACCCCGGAGTCATGGTCGATCGATCACGCTCCGAACAGATTGCCCTGGTCCGAGCTGCCCGTCCCGCGGCGCCGCCGTGGCCTCGGCACGGCGACCGGGGCCGAGCGCGTCTGCCTGGTCTCGGCGACGGCCCCGACGTGCCCGTCGGCAAACTCGATGTCCAGCCTCAGCCCCGGGCTGACCGCGGCGGCCGCCCGCAGCGGCCGGCCTTCGGGGCCGCGTACCAGGGCAAAGCCGCGCGCCAGCACGCCCTGGTAGGAAAGCGCCGCGAGCACCTGGCCGGCCCGGTCCAATGCCGCAACGCGGCGGTCGAGCAGCGTGTCGAGCGCGCGGCTGGCGCGGTCGATCAGCGCCGCCACGCGCTCGCGTTCGCGGCCGATGCGCTGGCGATGCGCCTCGCGGTTCGAGCGCAGCGCCGCCTGCAGCCGCGCGAACAGCCCCTTCAGTCGTTCCTCCCGGCGCTCGGCGAAAACCACGGCGGCGCGCTTGGTTCGCTCCGCCAGGGTGCGAAGCCGCTCGGCGTCGCGCACGATGCGGGTGCGCAAGATCTGCGGCGTGAGGCGCACGCTTACCCGCGAATAGCCCGTCCAATGGATCTGGGCATTGGCATTGAGCGCACGCGGCAGCCGCTCCGCCGCCGCATCGACGCGCTGGCGCGGCGATGCAAGCAGCGCCTCCGCGCTGGGCCACGCCCGCACCGAGCCGCGAAGCTCGCGGCGCTTCGTCTCGACGCCGCGGCGCCAGCAGGCGAGATTGCGCCGATCGAGATCCCCGACCTGCGCGAGGAGCTCGGCCCGGACCGGGACCGCCATTTCGGCGGCCGCCGTCGGGGTCGGCGCGCGCCGGTCGGCGGCGAAATCGATCAGGGTCACGTCGGTCTCGTGCCCCACCGCGGAGATCAGCGGGATCATGCTGGCGGCGGCGGCCCGCACCACGATCTCCTCGTTGAAGGACCATAGATCCTCGAGCGAGCCGCCGCCGCGCGCCACGATGATGAGATCGGGGCGCGATAATGCTCCGGATTCCGGCAGCGCATTGAACCCGTGGATTGCCGCCGCGATCTCCGCCGCGGAGCCCTCCCCCTGCACCCGGACCGGCCAAAGGAGCACCGGCCGCGGGAAGCGGTCGGCCAGCCGGTGCAGAATATCGCGGATCACCGCGCCGCTCGCCGAAGTCACCACCCCGATCCGGTTCGGCAGGAACGGGATGAGCTGCTTGCGCGCCTCGTCGAACAAGCCTTCGGCGGCGAGCTTCTGCTTGCGCTGCTCGAGCAGCGCCATCAGGGCGCCGAGCCCGGCGGGCTCCAGCGCCTCGATCACGATCTGATAGGTCGAGCGGCCCGGATAGGTGGTGAGCCGCCCGGTGGCGATGACCTCGAGGCCCTCCTCCGGCTTGATGCGCATCCGGGCGAATGCGCTTTTCCAAATCACCGCCTCGATCTTGGCGCCCTCGTCCTTGAGCGCGAAATAGCAATGGCCGGACGCGTGCTGGCCGCGAAAGCCGGAGATCTCGCCGCGCACGCGCACATAGGCGTAGGCATCCTCGACGGTGCGCTTGAGCGCCGCCGCGAGCTCGGAGACGGTGAATTCCACAAGGTTGATGCGAGGCGCTTCGCTCATGCTTGGCTCGTCTGTTGCGGGCTTCCGGCCCCATGCTACACCAGCG
>WNFW01005648.1_pt1 | contig 12421 bp, 8 predicted proteins | sample 5400131 | NCBI WGS metagenome assembly WNFW01 (sample SAMN13153362, study PRJNA577476) | soil metagenome | isolation source: 20 cm soil or saprolite under grassland replicate 1 | place: USA:California | collected 2016-06-15 | reverse complement strand
ATCGGACATAGGACGATAAGGTTGTATGTCTAAAGGGAAACAGCCCTAAACAAGAGTTAATAAGGTTCCAAAATTATTGTTAAGTGAAATAAAGGATGTTCCTCCAAATACAATCAGGAAATAGGCTTAGAAGCGGCCATTTTTTAATGATCTCGTAACAGAGCACTGATTTATATAATAGGAGATCACACCGAAAATTTAACGGATCTAAACAATATACCGAAACCTTGTCCATATATATAACATACGTTAATATATATGGGGTAGCGGAACATTGAATAAATCTTGGACTTATTCTTTACAAGAATAAAAATTAGATAATTCAAGTGATAATGCTGATATGAGTAACGAAAAAGAAATTAATAATTGCTCGCCTAAAGCTTATGGTATATGATAAAATCAACGGCCTCTAAGAAAAAGTTAAAACAAACTTCGATGAGTAAAATTAAAAGTTGACAAAACCAGACCGTAGTGGGTCTGGTTCTGGAAAATCAATTAAAAATTATTATATAAAAAACCGTACCTAAATATTTATTTTTTAATTAATTTAAAAAGAGGAAGCATAAAATAGTGTTGTACGACTGTTTAATTAAAACAAAGCACTCTGCTAAGATACTAATCGATATATTGAGTGTGATGTCTGCCCTGTGTCGGCTGGGTAACGAATTTGTTTAGCTATTACAAGTTAGACTTTGAAGGAAACCCCGATAAACGGCGGCCTTACCTATAAGGGTCCTAAGGTAGCGGAATACCCTGGCCGTTAAATGCGGTCTTGCATTAATATAAGTTCAGGGGGACTAATTATTTTGTTAAAAATCGTTCATTTTTATTCTTACGACTAATGTATTACCTTTATTAATATGTCATATAGACTAAACTATAATTAAGGGACTATAGAGGAACTAAAATAGCTATGAAAATCAAATTAAATTATAATGTAAAATCTAGGAATTTCTCCACTGCTGAGATTTAGTTTGGCTAATAAATTAATTAAAAGGGGAAATATAAGTGCAAAAGATGTTAATAAACTACTAAATTTATCTTTTTTTTTTAAAAGATAAATAAACCAAGATTAAAAATTAAGTAGAAAAGGACGATTTTTAACAAAATAATACATGCTAAATCTAGGAAATTTAGTATTGTGCAAATAAAAAAAAGGCAAACTCCGGGGACATCCTAAAGCTCTTTTAACCAAAGTATGTTAGAAATAACGTAACTGGCTCTAATTAATTACTAGAGGTATGGTAATATCAAGAGAGATAGACGAAAGAAAAATGGATTATCGCGGATCTAAATCAGGTTTAATTTTAACCTGTAAAAGAGCAACGAGCGGATGCTTTTTCTCATATTTATGTGTAAGGTGCGCTCTAGTCACCACTAAAGTGGCTCTTAGACGAACTAAAGTAATCTAAGATTAAAGATAATCACAATAACCTATACCTAAGAGTATCATTTTATAATACTTATGGTAAAAATTGTGAAACGGAATGATGTAACGATACAACAGCTGTCTTGATGATTGGCTCAGTGAAATTGGAATAACTGTGCAGATACAGTTTACCTCTAGATAGACGAGAAGACCCTATGCAGCTTTACTGTTACTAATTTAATCTATAATATAAGAATTTCCAGTGTATAAGGTTGTTGATTGTAGAACTATTAATTTATATAATCTATTACTTTAATTGTAAGGATTTATAAAGATTATCTATAACTCTATTTTAAAGACACAGATGAGACACCTTTATTTACTTTATTATGGTTTTTTGATTGGAAGGCAGTTTATGCGGGGCACAGATCCCATAAAAAGTACCTGGGTATATCCAAAATTCTAATTGTAAAATTGCATGTTTTATTCTGCAAGTTGAAGTGATAATATTTGTTATTCACTTTTTACTGTTTTTACTTTTAGTTTGTTATTAATTATTTATTAATAATTATTCAGTTACTATTGTATTGAATACGATTTTATATTTTATTTAAGTAAGATTTTAACTATATGGTGAATAGATGTAAAAAAAATTATTAATTAATAATTTTTAATTGTACAAAAAGTACTAACTTTTTTTATGATGCTTAATATTACTTTAAAAGTTTAATGGCTTAATCTTGCTTTACTGTCAGACCTACAAGTCTATCAGTCGCGTAAGCGGGGCATATGATCGCAAGATACGGAAAGGAAAGGTCTTGGATTTTTGAAAAAGTTACGCTAGGGATTAAAAAAGTAAGTCCCCCAATTATTAAAAAATATTGGTAATTATCTGGGTAAATTTCAAAAAAAACTACTGTGAAGTTAATTTGAAGCGAAACTTATTATTTTATAAGAACGTTCAACGACTAAAGGATTAATTTTAATCTTATTTCTCAATAATCCAGCATTTATTGTAAAATTTAAATTGTAGAATATTAGTTACATAATAATTAATGTATATTAATATACTTTGGTTAAATATAAATTATATAAAAAATATGTTAGAATTATTTAAATTAAATTATTTAAAAAAAACTGAAAATAAAAAAAGCTGAAGCTGTAAATTTCACAAAAAACATGATAAACATCATCCTTCTACAGTTAGAGAATGAAAAAATAGTATTTATGTATATAATAAAAATGCAATTAATTTAATACCTCAAAGTACAGTATTGGCTATTAAATTAATAAAAAGTTATTTTAACCTTTATAATTATAAACTTGAACGTGAAATAAGAACAAATAGATTACTACTTAGATTAAGAAGACTTTCATCACATAAAATTTATGTGAGTAATGGTGAATTTAAACACACAAATAATAAAGTAATTATTACTTTATATATATATAATAGACAAAAATTTAATTTTGATAAAAAACTTATAAAAAGTTTTTTTAATTCTTGATTTAATCAAGATTTATTAATTAAAAGATGAGATAATTTATTCAAAAGACGGCAATTTATTGAAAATAAGGCTTTAGATAGATTAAACAGAAAAAAATATGTATTAATACATACATTAGATTCACAAAATTACAAAAATTTATCTAAATATCTAACTATATTTTATAAAAAACTTTTAAAAAAATCTCTAGATAAATTTTTTTTATATCGTTGTAATCAACAACTTATTACTATAAATGAATATAAATTTAATTATAATTTTTTACAATTTTTGAAAAAATATTTAGAAAAAATATATAATAAAAATGTGGAATTTAATTTAGTAAATTTAAAACGTTTTTTTCTTAATAGTGATATATTATCAGAATCGATAATTTTAAAAATAAGAAGAAATAGAAGGAAAATACTAAAATTTTTAAATACTTTAAAAAGAAAAGTAAAAGTACGTTATAATAAAAATTATTTTTATCAACCAATTATAAATAATAAATCATTAGAAAAACTAGTTTTAAGAGATATAAAATACAAACATATAACAGGTTTTAGAATTGAGGCAAGTGGTAGACTAACTAGACGTTATACGGCTTCAAGATCTATATCTAAATTAAGATATAAAGGTAACTTATTAAATATAGATTCTTCTTATAAGGGATTATCTTCTATATTATTAAGAAATAATAATAAATCAAATTTACAATTCACTAAATTAAACTCTAAAACACGTATAGGTTCCTTTGGAATAAAAGGTTGAGTAAGCGGTAATTAAAAAAGAAAGTTGGCTTAGCTCATCCACATGAACGCAGGAATCATGAAGGGTTCGACTGTTCGTCGATTAAAGAGCTACACGAGCTGGGTTTAATACGTCGTGAGACAGTATGGTTTCTATCTTCTAGAGGAAATTAGAGTAAAATAAAGACAGCCCCCTTGTACGAAAGGAATTGGGTATGTTGACCAATGGTTTACCTGTTGTTTATATATTGATAAATGTATACTTTCACTAGAGATATATATACCATATAGGCATGGCAGGAAAGCTACGTCAACTAAAGATAAGTGCTGAATGCATATAAGCGCGAAACTCACTTTACTATACTCTTATATATGTAGTAAAACACTACGAAATTACTTTTAAGTAATATATTAGGCTTTAGTTATAATGAATTTAATTTTTTTAGATATAAAGTACTAATTTTGTAATTTACTAAATATTACTTTTATCCCAACTTCTCCATAAACAAGGCACAAGGCCTGGTTAGCATAAAAGTAATGCTATCGTTTTGTAATCGGTGGAAGTAAGTGCAATACTTACACTAGGCTAAGACCCAGTGGTCAAGTTTGGTTAAGACTTAACATTTTCACTGTTGAAACGAGAGTTCAAATCTCTCCTGGGTTAAAGAAATTAGCTCAGTGGTAGAGCAATCGTTTTACACGCGATGGGTCAGGTGTTCGATTCACCTATTTCTTATTAATATTATATAATAATAAATGCGGGTTGATGTAATAGTTAACATGTTTGGCTCATGACCAAAATATTGAGGTGCAAATCCTCCATCCGCACTTGTGCCTTGTGGCAATCAAAAGGCTATAGCTTAATAGGTAAAGCCAGCTGCTCATGATAGCTTAGATGAGTGTTCGAATCACTCTGGCCTTAATCCGAGTGCTGGAATAGGTAGACAGGGCAAATTTAAGCTTTGCTGATGTATATCATGCGGGTTCAAATCCCTCCTCGGATAAGATTTATCTAGAGTCTTAATTTAATATACTAAATCTAGTATTGTGTTGTTAAATTACATATATCAAAACATTATGAAAATTATCTATTTAATTTTGATTTGCTGTACTGTTTTTAAACTACAACTAAAAAATAATGTGCTAGATTATTGTTTATATTTATACTAAATTAAATTTTATTTAATTTATTTAATAAAGGGGATATAGTTCAATGGTAGAACTGTGACTTTGCACGTCACTAATTTAGGTTCGATCCCTAATTTCTCCAGCCTATTTAAAATAAAAATAAATGAACTCATTTATTTTTATAGTAATTTGCTTGTATCCTTTAGCTTTTTTTTTAATTTTATTATATCTTATTACCAGTGTAATAGTTGATAATCCAGTAACGTTTATATATATGACAATATCTAATATAGTTACTCTTTATATTGTATATCTATCTTTTTCTGATAAAAATACTAATTTAAGAGAAAATATTATCTATTTATTTAATAGTTTAAAAGAATGTAAATTTTGTCCATTTAAAATAAAACTATTATTAAAAAATATAATAATACAATTTAAAAAACGGATATTTCTTAAACTTAAACAATTAAAAGACAATTGATTCTCTATTTTATTAACTTTAATTATAATAATTTTTATAGCAAATGTGTTTAGACAACCTATTTTTATTTTTTTAGGTAAAGACATATTTAATAATTTTTATTTATATATTTATGTAATGTTTAGTAGTATATTACCTACCATATATATAGTTACAATATTAATTAAATGATTCAAAACAAGCAATTTAGATTTCTCTTTTAGATTAACAGATTTAAAAGAAAAGATAACGATTTTATCGATATTATTATTAACTGTATCTTTATATATTTCATATTTTTATATATGACCTTTAATAGGTTTTAATACAATTTATTTTATTCAATCCAAAACTAAATTTATGAATTGAATATTAAACCCTAGAAATATACAAGGTTTACGTCTTCCAAGATTAATGATTTTACCTGGTTTATCAGTTACAGAAGTATTTAGACATTTTGATAGTTCATTTACTAAAGATGAAATATTATCTACAATAGAAAATTATGAACCCTACACTAATAACGCTAATCCTTCTGGTGAACTTACAAATTATTCGCATAATAAATGAATAAGTAGATTAGCTTTTACAGACAACGTAGAAGATAATGCTGAATATTCAAGACAAAATATAAAAGCTCCTTATTTACCTACTGAACTTTTTAAATCCTACAGAGATAATTAGACAGGAGCTTAGTGATCACAATACTTTTGATAAAAGTCTACCTATTAATATAGCACTATATTATCTTAAAACAGATAATAATTTTTATCATTGTTTTGGAGGACCAATAGATAATGATTTAACATACAGACAATTATCCGATTTACAAACAACTTATCTAATATATAAACATTGCATGTTAATGGCACAGAGTAATAAACTTTTATCTGTAATAATAAAACAAATGTGTATTAACGCTTCACAACCAATACCTCAGATATTTGATCATTATAATGATCCAAGTCCATTTATTATTATATGTCATCAAAAACGTATTACATTTGCAATGTATAGACCTAGTCAAACTATAGAACAAAATTATCCTTTTAAAAAAGGACGTACTTTCCAAAATTTTGGTGATCCAACTATACATACAGATACTCCTAATCTATGTGGTATTATAGGTTTAGTTGCAACTTCATGAGGTGTTGAAACAATACCTCACCATAATGTATATAGACCTCAATTGGCTTTCTATGATATTAGTAATGAAAAACACGCTTTTGCTATACATATGATATTTAAATATCTATCTTTAAATTCATATAAACCAGAATTAAACGATGATTTCATTCAAACAAATAATAGGGAAATAGACCCTATTAATTTAACAGAAAAGTTCCATGGGGAAGATGATTTGAATATTAAATTGGAGCAAAATGGTAGATTAATAAGATAAATATAATATTTTATATAGTTTATTATAATTAATTATGTAATAATTATATTTTTTATATTTGCAAAATATTTGTAGTAAATACAAATATAAAGCTCAGGAAGCTCAATTGGTAGAGCAGAAAACTGAAGATTTTCCTGTTGTAAGTTCAAGTCTTACTCTGGGCAATAAATAACACAAAAGTTATTTAATAGATGTGTTGAAATTGGTATACAAACTTCACTTAGGATGAAGTGGTGAAAACCATTATGAGTTCGACTCTCATCATCTATATATACATGATTTATATTATTATATATAGGCCTATCTAGAGCCGTAATATAGTATTGTGTTAAAAAAAAATAAATAAAAAAAAAGTAAGATTACAAATAATAAATTATATCCTAATTGAGTGACAGGTTTCACAGATGCTGAAGGTTGCTTTATGATTAATATTACTAAACGTAAAACTAATAGAATGGGATGGCAAATACGTACTTGTTTTCAAATAAAATTACATTATAGAGATAAGAAACTGTTAATGAAAATAAAATCTTTTTTCAACGAAATAGGGTCTATTTCATTTAGTAATGATAGTGGAGTAATGTATAGAGTTAATAAACTAGATGATATAATAAATATAATAATTCCACATTTTGATAAATATTCATTAATTACTCAAAAGCAAAGCGATATTGTGGAGTTAATATATAAAGGTAAACATTTAAATAAAAATGGTATAATAAAAATTATTAATTTTAATACTGTATTAAATAAAGGACTTTCAGAAAAACTAGATATTTTTAACAAACATAAAATAATAGGAGTAAAACTATTAGACTATTTAGATTTTTGTCTAGCAGCAGAATTAGTAAATAAAAAAGCTCATTTAACGCTAGAAGGAATAGAAGAAATTAGAAAAATAAAATCAAGAATGAATAAAAATAGAAATGATTTATATAATAATGAATTATGTAAAACAAGAAAAATTTAGTAAAGTTATATAATTGAAATAATTATTAATTAATAATTTATTATTCGGAATAGACAAATAGGTAAAGTCATGAATTTTTGGTATTTATATTTGGGTGTTCGAATCGCCCTTCCGAAATTAATGTTTTAGCCATAGTAGTTTAATTCATTAAACTTTAACCCCATGAGTTAAAGATATAAATCCGATAATCGCTCCAACATAATAACGCACTAGTTTAATGGTTAGAATACTGTGCTACGGACATAGTGATACAAGTTCAAATCTTGTGTGCGTTAATAATAGCCTTTATAGCTCAATGGTAGAGCAAAATACTGTTAATATTTGTATAGATGTTCAAATCATCTTAAAGGCGTTTTAGCTAAAAGGTAAAGTAGAGTATAATTTAGGTGGATATAGTTTAAAGGTAGAACTACTGTATGTGGCATAGTATATCCTTGTTCGAATCAAGGTATCCTCCCATAGCAAGACAAATATATTAAAAGAAGGTATATATAATAATTAGTAATATAATAATTAATTCGAATATGGCGTAAGTTAAATAATATATTTAAGTATGCAAATACGTCAACGAAGTATAAGCAAATATAAGGAAGCGTTTAGATTAAATTAATTACATAAAATTTAATAGATATTTTAACAGTTTATCTTATATAATGTTAAAACGATTATAAATAATTCTATCCGCTCAATATTATAATAAATTTTAAAACAATGATAAAAGGATTTAGTAAAATAACTATGTGAAAAGAAAGATGATTTCTCTCATCTAATGCCAAAGATATTGGAACATTATATTTAATGTTCGCTTTATTTTCAGGATTAATTGGTACGGCATTTTCTGTTCTTATACGGATAGAATTATCAGGACCTGGAGTACAATATATAGCAGATAATCAATTATATAATAGCATAATAACAGCGCATGCAATTTTAATGATATTCTTTATGGTTATGCCAGCTATGATAGGGGGATTCGGTAATTTCTTATTACCCTTAATGGTAGGTGGTCCCGACATGGCATTCCCAAGATTAAATAATATAAGTTTTTGATTATTAATACCAAGTTTAATTTTATTTTTATTTGCAGCTATGATAGAAAATGGAGCAGGTACAGGTTGAACTCTTTATCCTCCTTTAGCTGGATTACAAAGTCATAGTGGACCTAGTGTAGATTTAGCTATATTTGCCTTACATTTAGCAGGTATAAGTAGTTTATTAGGTGCTATGAATTTTATTACTACTATATTAAATATGAGAAGTCCAGGTATAAGATTGCATAAATTAGCTTTATTTGGATGAGCTGTAGTAATTACAGCTGTATTATTATTATTATCTTTACCAGTATTAGCTGGTGCTATTACTATGATATTAACTGATAGAAATTTTAATACATCATTTTTTGAATTAGCTGGTGGTGGAGATCCTATATTATATCAACATCTTTTCTGATTTTTTGGACATCCAGAGGTCTATATATTAATTATACCAGGATTTGGTATTATAAGTACTACAATATCAGCTAGCTCTAATAAAAATGTATTCGGTTATTTAGGTATGATATATGCTATGATGTCTATAGGAGTTTTAGGATTTGTAGTATGAAGTCACCATATGTATAGTGTAGGATTGGATGTAGATACACGTGCTTATTTTACAGCTGCTACATTAATTATAGCTGTACCAACTGGTATTAAAATATTTAGTTGATTAGCAACTACTTATGGAGGGTCATTACATTTAACACCTTCAATGCTATTTGCATTAGGTTTTGTAGTTATGTTTACTATAGGTGGATTAAGTGGAGTTGTTTTAGCTAATGCATCTCTTGATATAGCTTTCCATGACACTTATTATGTTGTAGCTCACTTTCATTATGTATTATCTTTGGGTGCTGTTTTTGCATTATTTAGTGCATGATATTTTTGAATACCTAAAATAACAGGTCTTAATTATAATATGATGCTAGGTAAAGTTCACTTTTTAATATTATTTATTGGGGTTAATGTAACATTCTTTCCTCAACACTTTCTTGGTTTACAAGGTATGCCTAGAAGAATTAGTGACTATCCTGATGCATTTGCCGGCTGAAATTTAATAAGTAGTTTCGGTTCTATTATAAGTTTAGTAGCTACATGATTATTTTTATATATTTTATATATACAATTGATAGAAGGTGAAGCTGCATCAAGATATCCTTGATTAACACCTCAATATTTTAGTGATTTGTTTCAAAGTTTATTTAGCAGAAATTATAATTCTCTTGAATGAAGTTTAAATAGTCCACCCAAACCACATGCTTTTGTAAGTTTACCTTTACAAAGTAATATAATTTAATAATTATATATTATGAGGTCAATTTGTGCCCTGCATACACATAAAAGTTATAAATAATTATTATTATTTAAACAAATGGACTTAAGTAATTTATTTTATAAAACTAAAATATTGGAAGTGCAAATCTTCTGTCCATTCCTTTATGTATAAAAAGAACGTTTATTCTTAGTTTTTGATAAAGAAAAACTTCTCTATATATGATACAAGCAGCTAAAATAATAGGAACAGGATTAGCTACAACAGGTTTAATAGGAGCAGGTGTAGGAATAGGTGTAGTGTTTGGAGCACTTATAATAGGTGTATCAAGAAACCCTTCTTTAAGAGGACAATTATTTTCTTATGCTATTTTAGGTTTTGCATTTGCAGAAGCTACAGGATTATTTGCATTAATGATGGCTTTCTTATTATTATATGTTGCTTAAATAACTAACCCTTTACAAATAATTAATAGAAAAAAATAAAAATATATAAATGCAAAGTTTATTTTTTTGAAATCCAAGTCCTTTAGATCAATTCACTATAAGAGATTTATTTAGTATAAAAGGAGACTTATTAGCTAATATACAAGTATCATTAACTAATATAGGCTTATATTTACTAATTACAACATTTCTTGTATTTATGTATTACTTATTAGCAACAAATTATAATATATTAACACCTAATCATTGATCAATAAGTCAAGAATCTATATATTCTACTGTTTATAGCATAGTAGTAAACCAAATTAATGCAAATAAAGGTCAAATGTTTTTTCCTTTTATATCTGCGTTATTTATATATATATTAATAAATAATTTGGTAGGTATGGTACCTTATAGTTTTGCTCCTACTTCACATTTTATATTAACATTTTCTATAAGTTTTACTGTTGTTATAGGAGCCACAATATTAGGATTTCAAGTACATGGTTTAAAATTTTTCTCATTATTAGTACCTTCAGGTTGTCCATTAGGTCTATTACCGCTTTTAGTATTAATAGAATTTATTTCTTATTTAGCTAGAAATGTATCATTAGGATTAAGATTAGCTGCTAATGTTTTAAGTGGTCATATGTTATTAAATATATTAGGAGGTTTTACTTATAATATAATGACTAATGGTATAGTTTATTTTTTTTTAGGTTTAATGCCTCTTTTATTCATAGTAGCATTTTCAGGATTAGAAATAGGTATTGCATTTATACAAGCACAGGTATTTGTTGTATTATCTTCTTCTTATATAAAAGATGCTTTAGATTTACATTAGTTTAAATTAAATGTATTAAAAAAAAATTACATTTTCTATTAATTACAAGAATATAGTGATATATATATATTGTATGATATTATTTATATTAAATTAGGAAAGTCAAGAGCTAATTTAGTGTGTGTTTATATAATGCATATTTATAAAACAAAGGTAAAAATTTTAAAACTTAACAGAAAATAATAGCTTTTTATAATAAATGTATAAAAAACATTTTATAGAAAATTATGAAAACGGCGTTTCATATTTAGCTTTTAAAAGTACACGTACAGCTTTTACAATAACTAGCTTAAATATATCCAAAAAATAACAAAAAATCATAAATGAATACTATATATAGTGGTAATAACCACAAAAATTAAAAGTTGAGTTTGATGATGGCTCTGAATGAACGCTGTCCAAATACTTGACACATGCTAATCGAACGTCTGGCCTATTAATCTTGGCCAGAAGTGGTGAACAGGTGAGTAAATGATAACCTAGCTGCCTTAAAGTAAGGTTAAAATCCCTTATAATAATAAAGAAAAATAAAATTTCGCTTTAAGATGTTAGCGTATATCCTGGAGGAGTATTAGTATAATCTAGCTCATGTTCCGGTAGTCGAGACTGAGAGGTCGATCGACCACATTGGGTCTGAGAAAAGCCCACGGCAGATTGTACAGCAGTGGGGTATATTGGTCAATAGCCTAACGGCTGAACCAGTAACTTGGAAGAACGTATAACGAATAAGTCGTATAAAGTTCTAGATATAAAAATGATTATGACAAATTTTTATTTATAAGTCTTGACCAAATTACGTGCCAGCAGTCGCGGTAATACGTAAAAGACTAGTGTTATTCATCTTTATTAGGTTTAAAGGGTACCTAGACGGAAAATCAAACTATAATAGGAACTAATTTTCTAGAGTTTTATGTGAGAAGAGGCGAATTTTCGGAGAAAAGTTGATATTTTATTATACTGGAAGGACGGGTAACAGCGAAGGCAATCTTCTATATAAAAACTGACGTTGAGGGACGAAGCCTTGGGTAACGATAAGGATTAGATACCCTAGTAGTCCTTGGAGAAAATTATGAATGTCATAGGTCAGTCAACATATGACACAAAAGATTTAAATCTTATATTAACAATTAGGCCTATAAATGAAAGTGAAAGCATTCCACCTCATGAGTAAAGCGGCAACGCCGAAATTGAAATCATTAGACCGTTTCTGAAACCAGTAGTGAAGTATGTTTATTTAATTCGATAATCCGCGAATAACCTTACCACATTAT
>WNFW01002576.1_pt1 | contig 12422 bp, 9 predicted proteins | sample 5400131 | NCBI WGS metagenome assembly WNFW01 (sample SAMN13153362, study PRJNA577476) | soil metagenome | isolation source: 20 cm soil or saprolite under grassland replicate 1 | place: USA:California | collected 2016-06-15 | reverse complement strand
TGTTGTGAGTATCCAGTCAGGAGTTGATAGATGGTCAGAAGATTCGTTATGCCAGGGCGCTCTGGATCAAATGTTACAAGGCGTGAAGAATCTGTCGTGGCTCGCCCAATCTTTTGCTTGATTGTTTTTGGGTCATCCAGAAGATTGATGCGCGAGTTGGGATTCGGATCGCTTTTGCTCATCTTGTTTAAAGGGTTGTCAAGAGACATAATGCGCGCACCCACCTCACGAATCAGCGCTTCTGGAATAGTGAAGACCTCTTCTCGGTAGTGTGAGTTAAAGCGCTGGGCCAGGTCTCGTGTAAACTCGACATGTTGTCTCTGGTCGTCACCAACCGGGACGTAGTTGGTATGGTACAGCAAGATGTCGCCAGCCATTAATGCAGGATAGCAATAGAGACCAGTTGGAACCGATTCTAGGTTTTCGCCTGCTTTGGTTTTGAACTGTGTCATTCTATTCAGCCAACCCATAGGTGTGAAGCACTCCAAAATCCAACTCATTTCAGCGTGCTCATGTACATGTGACTGGATGAACAGCTTACAATAACGTGTATCCAAACCGCTAGCCAGATAAATGGCTGCAAGCTGGCGAATACTTTGGTGCAACTCCTTTGGATCAATAGGCAATGTGATTGCATGTAGATCTACAATGCAGAAAAAATTGTCATACATTGCTTGCGTTTCTACCCAGTTGCGTATGGCTCCCACATAGTTACCAAGGTGAAGATTTCCTGTCGGTTGTATACCGGAAAAGACTCGTTTTTTCACTGGTATGTTTGCGTTTGTAGAAAACGGTTCTGGTTTTACGGTTTGACTTGTTTCCACTGGCATACCGACCTCCTTCGTTGTTTGAAAAATGAACAATAAAAAAACGCCGCTCTTCCCTCAATAGGGACGAGAGGCGTAATTGACGCTTTCGTGGTACCACCCTGATTCAGATTAGCTTTTTTTCAATTGCAGCTAATCCCTCATTGCCGGATACTCTTTGATATCCTGTCCTCGATAACGGGGGACGTTCCGAATGAGTACTACTAGTTCATTGAAAAACGTTCGCTCATTGCTCCCAGGCCCATTCTACAACTGCTTAGCGCCGGTTTCCACCAACTCCGGCTCTCTGCAACCTCAGCAGGTTGTATACTCTTCCTGTTCGATACTTTATGGTATTCAATTGTTATGTGGAAAGTATACTGAGGGTTTTGTAGTCTGTCAAGTGATTTTAATCGTTAAAACTAAAAGCCCCGATCGGTCAGCTTCTTCCCATCCCTCATCTGTATCAAATGTACTATACTCTAAAGAGAAAGCGAATGCCTTGCCTTTCTCCTTACAGCATGATGTGGCATATACCGATCATTAGAAATGAGCACATAGATATGAATTTCGCCGATGGCTTCCTAACAGAGAACCTGGAATCATTACGCCAACGTCTGCTATTCCATCCTCTTTGGACGGGGATCGAAGAAGGAACAATATCGCACGAGACCTTGCGCACCTTTGCACTTCAAGACTGGTGGTTGGTGCGAGAAGCGTATCGTCTCGACGCACTTGCAGTTGCCAGTATGCCTGATCTTGATTTGCAAGAGCTACTGCTTGCCAAACTTGTGCCTAAGATTGGAGGTTACCACTTACTCCTACGTTTCGGAGAGGCACTCGGTTTAGCAAGAGCGGATTTTGACGCAGTAGAGCCGTTGGCTGGTTGTATGGCCCTGACCAACTTCTTCTACTGGATGCTGGCCTTTGGCACAACTCCCGAGAAAATTGCCGCTGTCAGTGCTAGTGAGAATATTTTCATCCAGATTTGTGCTCGTATCGGCCCTGCTTTGATCCGCGAGTATGGCATGAGCGAGGAACAGGTCGCCTTCTTTACGGTGCATGAAGAGATAGGGGTGAAAATCACGCCTATTGATGCCCTCCTACTGTCTCGCTATGATATCGCCGAAAACCGCAACCATATTACGCGAGCTGTGCGTCTAAGCCACGAATTCGAGCTGCTATTTTACGATACTGTGATGGCAGCGACCTGGTCAGGACGAGGTAGATGAAGCTGTGCGGCAAGCAGGCCTTTACGACTTTATCCAACCGCTACCGTAGGGCTATGAGACAATAATTGGAGAGCAGATGATCCCCAGGACACACACTACTACAATCCAATTGAATGGCAGCAAAAAAAGCTGTCGTAACTATTCACGCTCATCTCGGATTTCTTGCAATACAATCTATGTTTGTGCCAATTTCAGAATGGTTGTCATCTACCTCGCCAGCGCTGGGTACTATAGAACCCGCCGGTACAATCCAGTGTCGCCTCAAGTACATCACCCGCCGAATCAAGTTCGAGATAGAAGAACTCCCGAGGTGTTGTAATAGCGCCGTCAAGCGTGAGTCGCCACGTTTGAACATCAAAACGATAGCGTCCCAGAAGGCTGTTAGACGCTGGTAGGATAGGTTTCCGGTGGCTCGCCAGCTTTCCATTGTTCCGTACGATCTAACGGATCGACGGCACGCGTTTCATCGAAGTGAAGAACCGCGTCGAATTGTTCAGGTAGGCGCGCAGAGAAGTAGTGGCTGATGCGCTCCGAGTGAGGAAGATAGATTACGCCAATAGCTCGTTCCAGCCTGGGGCCGCGCAAGGCTGTTGCAATCTGGCCATCATTTTGCAGAGATAGCATAAAATTGGAGAGCGCAGCTTTATGGAACAGGTGTTCGTAACTCTCCGGCAATGCAGGACGAACACGCTTGTGTTCATGAGGCATATCCCAATTTGAGGCCGCCGTCACCGTTCCCGAATAGGTTGTAAAGCCCACTATAACGACAGCATTGCTGTACCGCTCGCGAGCCAGTTGACCGACATTGAGTTCGCCATCGGCGCCCATCGAAGTTGCACGAGCGTCTCCCAGGTGTGAGTTGTGTTCCCAGACCACCAACTTCGCACTTCCCCTCTGTTGCTCAAGGTGAGCGACCAGCGCATCAAGCGTCTCGGCCATGTGGCGATCGCGCAGGTTCCATGAAGAGACCTGCCCACTGAACATGGTGCGATAGTATTCCTCAGCATCTTTGACCAGACGTGCATTTTGCTCGGCGTAGAAAAACTCATCTTCCGCCAGGCGACCATCACGCCCCATGTAGTCGCTTGTACGCTGCTGAAGCTCCACCAGTTGTTTGATCGCATCCTGCTCGCACGACTTCGAGAGGTCAAAGCTGGCGGCGTAGCCGTAGGCTTGCGTATCCTCGTGGAAGTGCTCGAAGCAGGCATAGCGATAGCGCGCACGCTGAGCTGCCCGTGGATCGACCTGTTCCAGGTATTTAATCACGGCTTCGGCTGAGTTATAGAGACTGTACAGATCGAGACCATAAAATCCGACTTTCTGATTGTAATCCGTTCGTGTACTATTATATGTTCGCAACCATTCTATAAACGTAAGCACATCCGTATTGCGCCACATCCAGATAGGGAAGCGCCGAAAATTGGACAATGCATCTTGTGCCGTCTGATCATCATCGATACTCTGGACGTAGCGGTTGACGCGGTAGGCGTCCGGCCAATCTGCCTCCACAGCGACAGCATTGAAGCCCTTCTCAGTAATGAGACGCTGTGTAATCTCGGCGCGTGCATTATAAAATTCGTGCGTTCCATGAGAGGCCTCACCCAGCAGGACGAATCGGGCATCTCCAACCAGGGCTATCAGTGGATCATAGTCCGCCCTATTTCCGTGTAACGGGTATGCAGCCTCACGAATCGTGTTGGTGAGGGCCGTTAGTGATGTCTCTGGCATGCTTTCAACCTCGCTATCTTCCTATCGTTCATCTCCTTACTATTCGATCTTACTTGTCACCGCCTTGTGAGAGGAGCTCTTCAACCTGCTGGCGATGGGGGAGGGATGGGCGGGCGCCCAGCTTCGTTGTCGTCAGTGCAGCCGCTGCACTGGCAAACGGCCCTGCGTTATCCAAGGATCGGCCTTCAGCAAACGCGACAGCCAATGCTCCCGCAAGTGTATCTCCCGCGCCAGTAGTGTCCACTGCCTTGACCGGAATGCGCGGTAACCAGCGTTCTCCTTCGTTCCAGACCGCGAGATCTCCCTGATTGCCAGCCTGCACGACGACAGCCTTCACCCCACGATGTATGAGCATCTGCGCAGCTCGTCGAGCTGTGCTGCGATCCGTTACAGATATGCCAGTAATTGTTTCAGCTTCCTTCGTGTCTGGTTTGATCACATCCATTAGAGGAAAAAGTTCATCGGGTACGCTGGCCGCCGGAGCAGGGTCAAAGATGATCTTTGCGCTTGCCTCGTGCGCCAAGCGTATAGCCGCCATAGCTACCTCCAGTGGAATCTCAAGCTGCGTGAGAAGCATTTTTGTGGACATGATTGCGGCGGAGGCCAGCTTGATATCCTCAACTGTCAGTGCCTGGCTGGCACCGAGTGCAACCATCATCTGTTTGCTTCCCTGTGCATCAGACTGGATTAAAGAGATTCCAGTCGGGAGGGAGGGGTCGCGTATAGTATAGCGTGTATCAACATGTTCAACCTCGAACTGGCGGATAAGCTCATTTCCACGATCATCATCGCCTACTCGTCCCACGAACGCAATACGAAGCTTCCCTAGGCGAGCTGCGGCAACGGCTTGATTAGCTCCTTTACCGCCAGGAAGGATCAGAAAGTCTTTTGCGCGCACCGTTTCTCCTGGCTTAGGAAGCTCCAGCCCTCGCACAACATAGTCGGTATATGCTCCTCCTACGACGACAATATCCCACTCAGATGGTTGTTCCATATGCTTATAGCTCGTTCAATCTTCAGTCAACTTAAATTAGTACGTAACGCCAGGCCTGATACGGTTTGCTCCTCTTCCGTATGTATCTTTTGACTCTCCTTCTAGAAACGCCTTGTTCTCGCTTTCAGTACCCTGATACATCGTTATGAGCACGGATAAAGGACCCAGAAGGTTTCATCGATGTCAAGCATGTTCCGTTCATTCAAAGCTGAGCATGTCGAAAGGAGGACCTATTAGAGTCATTCTCCCTCTCACAAGCCTTTTTTGAGGATCTTGTAGTTTTCCACTTTCTAGAAGTGTTTGTATGAGACCCATGCAGACTTTTCATAAAATAACAGCAAGGCTCATTACAAGAACCCTGCTGTTTTATCGAGGCTTGGGAGAGCGCTGTACTGCTTGTCTCCAACCGCAAGAGAAGAGAGCTAGACGAATTGACGCAGAAGACTTTTCTCGCCTACAAAAACAGAGCCGCCGCTTTGCACGGTTTCACGAATGCGCTGGATCATCTTCTCTCTGTCGGCCTTCATCAGGGCGATCCAGGTGGCAGGGGCAGCAGTGTGTGGATCGTGTTCGGCGCTCCAATTTCCCATGTCCACCAGGATTGGGATGAGATCGAGCCCTTTTTCCGTCAGAGCATACTCCTCTTTGCGCCGATCTTGCTCCGAGAGCTTTTTCACCAGAATGCCCTGGTGTTCCATAGGCTCGCTCACGGGTGGATTGGTGACCACAATCCTTTCTCCTCGGCTGGCGTACTTTGCCACGATCCCGTTGGTGGCCATTTCCTTGGGCGCCTTGCTCACCTTCCAGGAGCCTCACCTGCATCACACTGAAGGTCGTATCTCTCTAAAAAATCATCTGCTGGCCATTTGCCAGACCATCTTCCAGCCCGGAAAAACTCTGCATATCGTCACTGTCTTACTGGCTACTTCCCTCTTACTCTCGGTGATCTTCGAGTTCGATCCGCTGTGGCAGCTTGCCCTGACCACTCCGGTCGAGCTCTATGGTCTGGCAAGTGCGGCTGTGTTCGCAGCGGGAGGGCTAGGCACGTGGCTTTCGGCTCGTCTAACGCTCTCGAAACCCAGCACCATCGTGGGAGTTGCCGGGCTGCTGGTCGCGTCGATCCTGACGCTGGTCGTCGTGAAAAAAATGCCGTGATCGTCATCCTTGCCCAGGTAGTGCTGGCTGCAGGAGGAGTAGGGGTCAGTATGGTCTTTACCCGGTTGCTGCACGACTCCCACTCCTCACAGATGAGAGCTGGAGCAGCATCCGGGGTGGGTGCCCTCTCCTCGATCGCCTTCGTGCTCTTTGCACTGCTCTTTGGAGTTGTGAGCAAACACGTCGGCATTTTTCATGCCGGATGGATGGTGGTTGGGATGACGCTGCTTGCCAGCGTCTTGTTGGTCAAAGCGGCTGCAGGCAACTCTCTCTTTTTTAGAACGCCTAAGCCCTGCTCATCCCTCAGACACTAGCTTCGACTCGCATGTCACGCACAGGGTAGCCCAGGGAATAGCCTCCAACCGTTTTTCGGGAATACGCTGTCCGCAATTGCTACAGATACCATACGTCCCATTATCGATGCGTGCCAGCGCCTGTTGTACTTCAAAGAGCAACGTTTTCTCATTGTCCAGAATAGCTTGTTCCACGTCTATTTCCTCGAGATCCACCGCCTCTTCTTCCGGCTCTACATCGCCATCGCTGGCCTGGATTGCATCTTCGGGTTGCGCTGGGCTTCCTATCAATCTCGCGATATGCTGCTGAAGTTCAGCCTGTTTCTCTTCAAGTCGCTTTCTCATGACAGCCAGGTCAATTGCCATCTATTTGTATCCTTTCGTTGCACATGTTTCATGATAGGTCATTGTACCTCTTTTCTCTCTTCTGGCATAGTCTTTGATGTACGCGCTCCGCAGGTAGAGAGAGGCAGAAATCTCATCGTACAAGAGATAAAACATGATTAAATACATGTTCTACTCAAAAGTGCTAGGGAAAAGAGTGCTTTATCCCTTTCATCGTTCGAGTCTCGCAGTGACGTCTACATGCGTAACTACTGTTATACCTCAATCACGACCGGGAGGACCAGAGGCTGGGTGTGGAATTTTTTGAAGATGTAACGTTCGGCAACATCCCCGATTATTCTCCTGATGTAGACTCGGTTTGTGATCGTGCCTTTTTGATTGGAAAGCGCTTTTGCTATGTCTTTGTGTAAGAATTTCGTCAGGTCTGCTTTTGATTCAGACAATGAGGTCCCCCGCATGATGACTTCGGGTTTCCCCGCTAATTGACAGTTCGAAGCGTTGATTTCTACCAGCAGGATCACTACTCCCTCCTGTGCTAGCCGTTCACGATCACGGATAACGTAGCTTTCCAGTTCTTCCCCTGATACTTCATCGACGTAGACATTTTTCACCTCAATTTTCTTGCCGATTTTGGCGTGTTGAGCGGTAAATACGACCTCCTGCCCATTTTCAACGAGAAATATCTGATTTCTTTTGTAATTCATTTTTTCACCGAGGGTACGGTATGCGATCATATGCCGATACGTTCCACTGATTGGCAGGAGGAATGTGGGCTGGGTCAAGGAAATTAAAAGCATATGATCGCCGGAAGAGCCATGACCGGAGACATGGAAGGACCCACTGGCAATATCCGAATACATGACCGTTGCACCTTTTTTTGCGATTGCATCTACCAATGAGCTGACCGCTAGTTCATTGCCTGGTATCGGATCAGCGGAGAAGATCACCATATCATTGGGTTGCAGTCGTATGTCTTTGAATTCTCCCCCGGCTATGCGTGTCATGGCAGAGTTTTCCTGGCCCTGGCTTCCCGCTACCAGCAGCATGACTTGATTGCTCCGAAAGTCAGGTATCTGGTCTATTGGGATTTCAGTTCCCCGTTTGATATGCAGATAGCCGAGTTTTTGTGCGATGCGTTTGGCTTTGATAATGGATCTCCCGACAAAGCAGACCTTACGGTTGAGCTTTTCAGCCGCCTCAATCGCCTGGTTCAAACGGGACACATTGGACGAATTGGTCGTGATAAAGACCTTTCCTTGATAGTCACGCATCGCTTTTTCAAAATTCTGTGTGAGCATCTCTTCCGAGGGAGTAAATCCGGGTCTTTCCGCGCCAAGGCAATCAGAAAGCAGTGCCGTGATGCCTTTTTGTGCGGCCTGTGCTATTTTGGGAAATTCCGTCCTTTTCCTGTCAGCAGGAGTCAAATCGAATTTGTAGTCCGCTCCATGGTAGAAGTTGCCAGCAGGAGTTTCAATGAAAAGGTGAGCCGCATCTGGTATGGAGTGTGTGACATGGATAAAGGTGATGTTGAAATCACCGATCTGCATGGTGCCAGGAGTAAATGGAACCGTCTGCACAACAGGATGCGTATGGAATTCGGTCAATTTTTCATTGGCAAGAGCGGCTGTGAGCGGTGATCCAAACAAAGGGAAAGACGGCAATTGCGGCAAAATATACGGCAAGCCGCCGATATGATCTTCGTGTCCATGGGTCAACAGCATACCGACGATGTTCTTTTTGGCTTTGCCCTCGGGCGTACAGTTCTGAAGGAGATACGTTATATCAGGCAGGAGTAAATCTACTCCCAACATGGTTTCATCGGGAAACCCCAGGCCACAATCGACGAGAAGGATTTGGTCTTTGTGCTCATATATATACATATTGCGCGTGACATCTTCTTCTCCTCCAAGCGACAAGAATTTGACCGTTTCCGGCTGCATTTCTTCAGTTTTTTGAGTGTGTTCGGTTGCCATATACTGCTCCGGTAGACTGGAAACACATTCCGTCGTTGTTCGTGCATGTCAGACTGCTGGCTCTACTGCTTCCAGTGGCTTTAAAACTCGACTGGAGGGAGTTAGCCCAGGGTAGAATGGATGCGCTTGTACTTGTACACCTCGTCGAGAAAGCGTCTGAGCTGTTGTTTGAGAGCAGTATAATCCCCATATGCAGTTTTGTCTATGAGCTGTGTTGAAAACTGGCGGGAAGTTTCATATATCGATTACCCCCATCTAAATCGCATTGCCTCACGAAAAATCTGTCTTTGTCCTCTTCACAAAAACATCTCCAATCGAAGTGTTTTCCACCTCTGCTTCCGTAGAAGGTTGTACAACAGGGAACGTTCCTGGCGAGGGCAGCATCCCCGATCCGCCAGCAGTGTTCCATACACAGTACCAGGATCAGGTGCAGAGCAAACAAGTGCTGAACTGGCGGCGCACCCACAAAGACCCCTTTGCTGGAGAGTGGCAGCAGATCATCTCCTGGATGCTTGCCAATCCTGAACGGAGCAGCAGTGACATCTTTCGGGAGTTGCAGCGCCTCTCCCCCGGACGCTATCCACCATTGCAAATCCGCACGCTGCAACGAGGGATGCGGAAAATACGAGCCTACCTTTTGGAAACCTTTGAGGACGGGTGGCAAGACGAAGTGATCCGTGGACCATTACACTCGCCAGTTTCCGCGAGATGCTCCACCAGAATATCCTGACCGCTGTCAATTGAGCAACCACTGGGTTAGATTTTGGTGAGGCAATGCGCGGGCTTCTATCACTTCCTTGACAGTTTCAGCACAACTTTGACATTATATATAATATCAAATATAAACCTGAGGAATGACATGGTTCTTTCAGTGTATCGTACAAAACGAGAAATTGCTGCAACCCTTTTGAGGGATGCCATTGTACGGGGGGAATTGACTCCTGGGACGCGCCTGCTTCTGGAGGATCTCAGCCGGAAATTTGACCTGAGTATGACCCCTATACGTGAAGCTATTCCTATTCTCGAAGGTGAGGGATTTGTCGTTCAATTGCCGCATAAAGGGGCCGTGGTTGCTCTGATGGATCGTGAAGAGATCAGGGAACTCTATGCGATTCGAGGTGCGATGGAAGGGCTTGCAACTTCGGAAGGGGTTCCAAAGCTAACTGGCAAAGATCTCGCGCATATGGAAGCATTGTTAGCTACTTTGGAGGCATTCCAGGGGACAATGGAGGATTATCTGGAGGTCGATAGAGATTTTCACCTCGTCCTGTATCAAGCTGCAGGGAGTCAACGTTGGGTTGAGACCATCCAGACGCTCTGGCAGCGTAGCAAGCGCTATATGCTCATCGCAATGTCATCCGACGAGCTGGCGCATGTTGTTCAGGCTGATCACCAACAACTCCTGCACTTTTGTAAAGAACGTGACGTTTCTCAAGCGGAGGCGACTATTCGCGCTCACCTGAAACGTTCGGAAGAGTATCTGCTTCTTCATTGGTCATTGACCCACGAGGGGCAACGAAACTGATGTGTGCAGTCGAGTTGGTTCCTGTGTCCTTCGGAGGTCTCGTTCGCTCACTATGAGCAAGAAAGAGGAGTGATATGGTGACGCACATCGGGCAACGCTTCAACAACAAGGTCGTGTTAGTCACAGGGGCTGCACATGGCATCGGGCGGGCTATTGCTCATCGCTTCGGAAGTGAGGGCGGGCAGGTCATCGTGAATGATACCAACGCCCAGGGCACCGAAGATACTGTCCAGGAGATTATTACAAACGGAGGGTTGGCCATTCCTGGTATTGCCGACGTTTCGGATAAGAGCCAGGTCGACCGCTTATTTGATACGGTACTTGCCCACTTTGGAACGGTAGATGTGCTGGTCAATAACGCTGGTTTAATCAATGTCGAACGTCACTTCCTTGAGGCGGACGAAGCCTGGTGGGACCGGGTCCTTGCAGTCAACCTCAAGAGTGTCTTCCTTTGTTCCTTCCGCGCGTCCCAGGTGATGGCTCGCCGCCATCAAGGCGTCATTATCAACATGTCGAGTGGAGGGGCCACTCACGCCCACCGGGGGATGGCTGCCTACGACGCATCAAAGGGTGGTATAGAAGCCCTTACTCGAGCCATGGCCCTCGACCTTGCTCCTTATGGCATTCGCGTGAACGCCCTAATTCCAGGCGCGATTGATACACAAGGCATGAGTCCCGAGATAAAGCGAGAGCGAGGCGCATCCATACCGCTCGGGCGCGTGGGTGAACCGGAAGAGTTGGCCGGACCGGCAGCTTATCTGGCTTCTGATGATGCCAGTTACGTTACTGGACACATTCTAGCGGTTGACGGCGGTCTTCTCTCCCAGCAACGCTCACCGCAAGTCGATATTTTCCCGTTGAGTCGTTTCCCCAAACTGGAGGTCGAGTGATGGAAGATCCCCACGGGCATCGCCGAATTGGAGTGGATATCGGGGGCACGTTCACGGACCTCGTTGTGTTCGACGATGCGACTGGCAGCTTCGCAGTTGGCAAAACCCTCACCACGCCTCGCGATCCATCCCAAGCCGTCGAAACGCTTGTGCTCGAAGCGCTTGAGCGTGAGGGGGTTGCCATAGGAAGCGTGCAGCAACTCATCCATGGCACAACCCTGGTGACCAATGCAATCATTGAGCGCACCGGCTCGCATACAGCACTACTCGCCACGCTGGGCTTTCGCGACTCCATTGAAATTCGGCGCGAGAACCGCTATGAACTCTATGACCTCATGCTGGAAATGCCGCAACCACTTGTACCGCGCTACCTGCGTTTTGGGGTGCCGCAACGCACGCTGGCCGATGGTACGACTCTCCAGGCACTGGACACCGCATTCGTCGAGCGACTGGTCCGCGAACTCGATGCGAACGGGATAGAGGCCGTTTCCATCGCCTTTTTGAACAGTTTCGCCAACCCCTCAGCCGAACTGGAGGCTCGTGCTATCATTCAGCGTGTCGCACCGGGAATGCGGATCTCCATCTCGTCGGAGGTGGTACCCGAAATACGCGAGTTCGAACGCACCTCGACGACGATTACCAATGTCTATGTTCAGGACCGTGTCGAAAAGTACCTGAGCGAGTTGCAGGCCCGCCTGGATCGCATTGGCTTCACGGGCAGCCTCTTCCTGATCCTTTCCAGCGGTGGGATTGCCACGGTCGATACGGCCATGCGCTTCCCCGTGCGCCTGCTCGAATCGGGTCCGGCAGGTGGGGCATTGGCAGCGGCCAACTATGGTGCGTCATGTGGGTACGACAACCTACTCTCGTTCGATATGGGAGGAACCACCGCCAAGTTCTGCATCATCGACCGGGGTCAACCACTGATCGCGCATGAATTCGAAGTTGACCGCCGCTATCGCCTGAAAAAGGGGTCAGGACTCCCGATAAAACTTCCCGTGATCGAAATGATCGAGATTGGCGCGGGAGGTGGCTCCATAGCTCGCATCGATCCAATGGGGTTATTGAAAGTCGGGCCGGACTCTGCGGGTGCCGAGCCAGGTCCAGTCTGCTACGGCTTGGGGGGAATCGAGCCGACGGTGACAGATGCTGACCTGGTGCTGGGCTACCTTGACCCCGACTACTTTCTCGGAGGCAAGCTCCGCATAGATCTCGAAGCCGCGAAGCTCGCCATTAAAGAACGAATCGCTGATCCATCAGGCCTCTCTCTCGAAGAGGCAGCCTGGGGCATTCACCAGATCGTGAATGAAAGCATGGCGAATGCCGCTCGCGTCCATACATTGGAGCGCGGAAAGGATCCACATCGTTTCCCGGTATTTGCCTTCGGAGGTGCCGGGCCGGTGCATGGCTATCGCATCGCGAAGGCGCTGGGGTCGCCCGCTCTGATCGCCCCGTTTGGAGCGGGCGTCATGAGCGCGATT
>WNFW01002575.1_pt1 | contig 12424 bp, 10 predicted proteins | sample 5400131 | NCBI WGS metagenome assembly WNFW01 (sample SAMN13153362, study PRJNA577476) | soil metagenome | isolation source: 20 cm soil or saprolite under grassland replicate 1 | place: USA:California | collected 2016-06-15 | reverse complement strand
CGCGGTGGAGGCAATGCGGCCGACGCGAATCCCTGGACGTCACTCTTGCCATCAACGGCACACGCGCGAACGCCGCCCGTGCCGATATCAACGCCAAGGAACAGGGCTGCCATTCGAACTCACCGGATTTTGCGTCGCCTTGCTGATCGTTGCCCCGACTGGGGTTCGTGCGGGCAATCGCACCAGCCCGGTTGCACCGCAGCATGAAGAGGGGCTTGACGGCTCTCTCTCGCTCTGCAATTTTTTGCAGCATGTGAAGAATTTTGCAAGCGGGGTTTTCCGGGCGTGGCTGCACTTTCTGACAAGCTGCCCTTGATCGACGGCGATACATCCCTCGCTACGCGGGCGGCGTGGCTCTATTTCGCCGCCGGCATGACCCAGTCGGAGGTCGCGAGCCGCCTCAACATTCAAAGCACCAAGGCTCATCGCTTGATCGCGCGCGCGAGCCGCGAGGGCATGATCCGCGTCTTCGTCGAAGGCCCGGTGGCAGAATGCGTCGCGCTGGAGAATATCCTGGCCGAGCGCTTTTGCCTGAAGTTCTGCCGCGTGGCGCCGGATCTCGGCGAGGGGGGCCTGCCTTTGAAGGCGCTGGCGATCGAAGGCGCGAGCTTTCTGCGTCAGATCCTCGAGCGCGGCGAAGACAAGGTCATCGGCGTCGGTCATGGCCGCACGCTCGCAGCCCTCGTCGAGCAGTTGCCACAGACGCCCGCGCGCGACGTGCAGTTCGTGTCGTTGCTCGGTGGATTGACGCGGAAGTTCGCCGCCAATCCGTTCGACGTGATTCACCGTCTCGCTGAACGCACCGGCGCGGAGGCGTATCTGCTGCCGGTGCCGGTGTTCGCCAATTCGGTTAGGGACCGGGCCGTCCTGATGCAGCAGTACGGCATCTCGGACGTGTTTGCGCTCGCGCGCAAGGCGTCGCTGCTGTTCGTCGGCATCGGGCAAATCAGCCGCGATGGTTTTCTGGTGTCGAGCGGCATGATCAAGCCCGACGAGGTCGCCGAATTGAAGCACGCAGGCGCCTGCGCCGATCTGCTTGGGCATTTCTTCGGTGCGGATGGAAAGATGCTGGACGTCGATCTGTCGGCGCGCGCCACCTCCATGAGCGCTGCAGATCTGAAGAGGCACCGGATCGTTGCGATCGCCGGTGGACTCGTCAAGGTGACGGCGCTGCGGGCCGTGCTGCGCAGCGGTCTTTTGCATGGCCTCATCATCGACGAAGCGACCGCTCAGGCGCTCGCTGCCGACAAGCCGGAGGCAACATCCGGCAAGGCAAAAAACAAGAGTCGGAAGGGAACGTAAACGCAAAAAAATGGGAGGTCTAAATGTTCGATCACGAGAAGAATCTGTTCGACGCCTACGCCACCAAACGCATCAGCCGACGTGATCTGCTTGACGGTGCCGCCAAGCTGGGGATCGCGGGAGTTGCCGCCAACGCTGCCTTCGCATCCTCTGTATCTCGGGCAATGGCAGCGGATTTCAACTGGAAGGCCTATAGCGGCAAGTCGGTCAAGCTGTTGTTGAACAAGCATCCCTACGTGGATGCGATGATCGGCGATCTCGAGGCGTTCAAGACGCTGACCGGGATGAACGTCACCTACGATATCTTTCCGGAGGACGTCTATTTCGACAAGGTGACAGCTGCGCTATCTTCCAAATCGGACCAGTACGATGCCTTCATGACCGGCGCGTATATGACCTGGACTTACGGTCCGGCTGGATGGATCGAAGACCTCAATGCCTACATCAAGGATCCGGCGAAAACCAATCCGGCCTTCGCCTGGGAAGATGTGCTGCCGGGCCTGCGCGCCTCGACGGCATGGGACGGCGTCGCCGGCTCCGAGCTCGGTTCGGGCAAGGCCAAGCAGTGGTGTATCCCCTGGGGCTACGAGCTCAACAACATCGCCTACAATCGTACGATCTTCGACAAGGTGGGCGTGAAGCCGCCGAAGAACCTCGACGAGATGCTCGAGGTGGCAGCGAAGATCACCAAGGATGCGGGCGGTCCCTACGGAGTCGGCGTCCGCGGCTCGCGCTCCTGGGCAACCATCCATCCGGGTTTCCTGTCGGCCTATTCGAACTTCGGCCAGAAGGATTTCGCGATGGAAGGCGGCAAGCTGAAAGCCGCGATGAACACCAAGGCTTCGAAGGATTTCCACGAGAAGTGGGTCAAGATGATCCAGACCTCAGGTCCGAAGAACTGGTCGACCTACACCTGGTATCAGGTCGGCACCGACCTCGGCGCCGGCGCCTCCGGCATGATTTTCGATGCCGATATTCTCGGCTACTTCATGAACGGCGGCGAAAACAAGGAGAGAGGACATCTCGGTTATGCGCCCTTCGCTGCGAACCCGGCTGCCAAGGCGCCGACCCCGAATGTCTGGATCTGGTCGCTGGCGCTATCGAGCTTCTCCAAACAGAAGGATGCAGCCTGGCTGTTCATGCAGTGGGCAGCATCGGTCGAGCATGATCTGTTCGGCGCACGCAAGATGGATTTCGTTAATCCGGTGCGTGCCTCGGTATGGAAGGATAGCGAGTTTCGCGACCGGATCGCGAAGTCGTATCCCGGCTATCTCGAGCAGCACGACGTCTCGTCTCCGGGGGCGAAGATCTACTTCACCGCGCAGCCGCTCTTCTTCGACCTGACCACGGAATGGGCCGCTTCCCTGCAGAAGATGGTTGCGAAGGAGGTCAGCGTCGACGAAGGGCTCGACAAGCTCGCCGACAGCATCAACCGTCAGCTGAAGCAGGCAGGTCTCGGTTGATGCACCTGCGTGGTGCCCATTCCTCCGCACCACGGAAAAGCCGCCGGCTCGGACAGCAGCCCCATCCGGGTCGGCGGCGTTCCAGCGAACACACGATTCCTTGTCATCATGAGCATGCTTCAACTCTTTCAGACGAACGCACTCCTCGGCCGCACGGCGAAGCGGCGGGGTCGTATCCTGCCTTACGTACTAAGCCTGCCGGCTTTACTCGTCTGCATCGCAATCCTGGTTCCGTTTGTGACAGCGGCCGTCTATTCGCTGCAGCGCTATCGGCTGAACCTGCCTTATCTGCGCGGCTTCATCGGTGTCGATAACTATATCGATTTCCTCTCGGATCCCGCGTTCTGGAATACGCTTCGCGTCTCTCTCACCTATACCGCCTTGACGGTTGTCCTGGAGCTCCTGCTCGGCCTTGGAATTGCGCTGTTGCTGCGTCGGCCGACGCGTTTCCACAATGCCGTCTCGATCGTGCTGCTGCTGCCGCTGATGACCGCCCCGGCTATTGCAGCGTTGATGTGGAAGCTGATGACCAATCCGAGCTTCGGCATCCTGTCCTATCTCGTCAGCCTGTTCGGTGTCCATGATTTCAAATGGGCTTCTGATCCGTCCACCGCGCTGTTCACGGTCGTGCTGGTCGATGTCTGGGTTTACACCCCTTTCATCATGATCCTGCTGCTGGCCGGACTGCGCTCGCTGCCGCGGCAGCCCTTCGAAGCGGCGGCGCTCGACGGCGTTCCGTCAAGTTTCGTGTTCTTCCGCATCACGCTGCCGATGCTGGCGCCTTATATCATCACGGCGTCGCTATTCCGCCTGCTGGATTCCATCCAGCAGTTCGACATCGTCTACGCCATGACACAGGGTGGTCCCGGCGATCGGCTCATGGTGTTCCAGGTTCAGGCCTATCTGGAGTTTTTCCAGTACACCAATGTGGGCCGCTCGGCGGCGCTGCTGATGATCCTTTGGGTGATCACCAACATCCTGTCCAACATCTTCATCAAGAACTGGCTGCGGCTGCGGGCCCGCGCCCATCGCCAGGCGTAACGGCCGGGGAGCGCGACAATGGAACATTCTAGCCTGGCAGGTCGCATCTTCCGAAGCGTGGCGCTTACACTCGTGCTCTTTTTCTTCATGTTTCCTATTTTCTGGATCCTCTTGATGTCGTTCCAGGCCAATGAGCAGATATTGAGGATTCCGCCGCGCATCCTGTTCGAGCCGACGCTGGCCAATTACGAAGCGCTGATCTCGGGCCAACTGCGCACGGCCGCGGGAAATCTTGAGATCTCCTTCATGCGCAACCTCTGGAACAGCTTTGTGCTATCAAGCGCGGCGGTGGTGCTGGCGCTGCTCCTGGGCGTGCCGGCGGCCTATGCTTTTGCGCGGTTCAAGTTCCGCTTGGGCGAGACCATCGCATTCACGCTACTGTCGTTTCGCTTCGCGCCACCGCTGCTCGTGTTGCTACCGCTGTCGCTCTACTATCAGCAGCTCGGGCTCAACGACACCTACATCGGCATTGTCTGGGTCTATCAGCTCATCGCGCTCCCCTTGATCCTGTGGATCGTGCGCGGCTATTTCGAAGATATCAGCCCCGACATCGAACATGCCTATCGCCTCGCCGGGCATTCCTGGCGCGAGGCTTTCATGCGGATCGCGGTGCCCCTCGCCGGTCCCGGCATCGCAGCCGCGGGCCTGTTGTCGTTCATCTTCTGCTGGAACAATTTTGTCTTTGCCCTGATCCTTGCTTCCGCCGACAAGCAGCCGGTAACCGTGGGCGCGCTTGCATTCGTCACTGCTTCCGGCATCCAATACGGACAGATCGCCGCGGCGATCGTGCTCTCGGTGACACCGACCTTGTTGCTCGCCCTCTATGCACAGCGCTATCTGGTCGAAGGGCTGTCGCTCGGCGCGGTGAAAGGCTGAAGGCATGGCGCGACTTGAACTCAACTCCGTCGGCAAGACATTCGGCCCGGTTCGCTGCGCTGACGGTCTGTCGTTGACCGTCGAGCCCGGAGAGATCGTCGCCGTGTTCGGGCCGTCGGGCAGCGGGAAGACCGTGCTGCTGCGCATGATCGCGGGGATGTTCGAGCCTGACGAGGGAGATATTCTGGTCGGCGGCCAGACGATCGTCGGCGCTCCGCCCGAGCGGCGCGGGATCGGCATGGCGTTTCAAAATTTTGCGCTGTTTCCGCACATGACCGCCTACGACAATATCGCAAGCGCCTTGCGCGCGAAGACGGCTGGCGGCGATACGGCCTCGCGGGTCAAGGCGATCAGCCGGCTTTTGAAGATCGAGCATGTGCTCAGTCATATGCCGCGCGAACTGTCGAATGGGCAGAAGCAGCGTACCGCCCTGGCGCGGGCACTGATCGGCAACCCCGAAGTGCTGCTGCTGGACGATCCGCTCCGCAATGTCGACGCCAAGCTTCGCTACGAAATGCGCCTCGAATTGCCAAGCCTGTTGCGACGCGGCACCGCTGCGGTTCTCTATGTGACCCAGGATTATCGCGAAGCGATGGCGATCGCCGACCGGATCGCGGTTTTGATCGACGGCCGCCTCGCACAGGTCGCAAAGCCCGAAGAGATTTATGCCGGACCGGCGTCGGTTGCGGTTGCGCGCCTGTTCGGAGATCCCAGCATCAATCTTGCCGAAGTCGTGCCCTTTGTCGAGCATGGCGTGCTGTCCGCCGACGTGTCTGGCGCGCGGGTGCGGCTCGACCCGGCCGGGCGGCAGTCGGCGGATCACGGCCCATGTTGGCTTGGCGTTCGGCCTGACGATCTTTTGATTTCGCATTCGCGCAGCGAAGACGCCATTGCGGCGCGCATTGTCGCGGTTACGCCAATGCACGAGAAGGCGGTGGTGCTGCTGCGGTTCTCGGACGGCACGGAATGGCTCGCCGCGCTGCCGCCCGACGCGCCCTTGGCTGCTGCCGATGACGGTGTTTTCGTTCGTTTGGCGCCGGAGGCTATCCTGTTGTTCGACCGCGCAACCGGGCTTCGCGTCGGCTTGCCGCATCGGCGGCGGGCTGCGTGAAGGAAGCGGAGATGACCATGGGCATGCTCGAGCTCAAAAATATCGATAAGGTATACCGAAGCCGCGGCAAGCCGCCGGTGCATGCCGTTCGCTCGCTCGACATGGAAGTCGGCAAGGGCGAGATCGTGGCACTGTTGGGGTCCTCGGGCTGCGGCAAGACCTCGACCCTGCGCATGATCGCAGGTTTCGAGAGCGTTACGTCAGGATCGATCGCGCTGGGCCACCGTCGGATCGATGAGTTGTCACCGGCCCGGCGAAAGGTGGCGATGGCCTTTGAAGGCTATTCGCTCTATCCGCCACTGACGGTTCGCGAGAATATCGCCTCTGCTCTGAAGGCGCGGCAGCTTTCGCGCGGTGAGGTATCGCGCCGCGTGGATGCGATTGCCCGCCTCGTGGAGATCGAAGACATCCTGGACAGTTTTCCACGCGCGATTTCGGGAGGGCAGCAGCAGCGCGTGTCGCTGGCGCGCGCGCTGGTACGCGATGCGGATCTCTATCTGCTGGACGAGCCGATGGGCCAGCTGGAGCCGCAACTCCGTGCGGTGCTGCGCGGACGGATAAAGGGCTTGCTCGCCGAGCGGGGCATGACGGCGATCTTCGTCACCCACGACCAGACCGAAGCAAGCGCGCTGGCCGATCGCATCGCGGTGATGGAAGACGGCGTGCTGCAGCAATTTGCAAGCGAGAGGGAGCTGAAGAACCGTCCCGCGAACCTGTTCGTCGCAAGCTTCATCGGCGAGCCGCCCATGAACTTGCTCGAGGCGGAGGTCGCGCGGACAGATGGCGGCTTCCGATTGTCGACTGGTCCGGATGTGGCCTTCCAAATCCGGGGCGACACGCTCGACCGTGCCGCGCAGAAGGAGCTCGACCACGCGCCGCGCGTGCGGATCGGCATCCGGCCGCAGAAGATTGCGGTTGGAACCGGGGATGTGCGCGTGCGCGTCGTGTCCAATCAATGGCTCGGCGATCAGTCGCACATCGCCGGCGAATGCGCCGGCAACCTCTTGATTGCGGTGACGCCGAGCCGGATCGCGGCGCGGCCGGGCGACATCGTCCAGTTCGGGCTGGAGCCGCGTCGCCTGCATATTTTCGGCTCTGAGGGGACCTGCGTTCGCCATGCGGAGGTTTCCTGACGATGCCCGCTTCCCACGGCCGCGACGTGATCGTCGGCATTGATGCCGGTACTTCCTTGATTAAAACCGTGGCGTTTACACGAGACGGCCGGCAGCTCGGCGATTCCTCGCTGCCGAACAGCTATAGCACCGCGGCCGGCGGACGCGTCGAGCAGGACATGTCGCGGACCTGGAACGACACAGTCGCCGCGCTTCGCGGACTTGTGTCGGCCGTACCCGATCTTGCCTCGCGCGTGGCAGCCGTCGCGGTCACGGGGCAGGGTGATGGTACGTGGCTTATCGACGATGATGGCCGCCCTGTTGCGCCGGCTCTGCTTTGGCTCGATTCCCGCGCCGCCGGACTGGTGGAGCAAATCCGCTCCAGCGATCGTAACGCACCGCTTTATTGGCGGACCGGCTCGGGACTAAATGCCTGCCAGCAAGGTCCGCAACTGGCCTGGCTGCAGGCGCATGAGCCGCAGACTCTGTCACGCGCCAAGACGGCGTTTCACTGCAAGGACTGGCTGTACTTTCTGCTGACCGGTCAGCGCGCGACCGATCCGTCCGAAGCGACCTTTTCGTGCGGCGACTTTCGCAAGCGCCGTTTTGACGCGGAAACGGCGCGTCTGATCGGTATTTCCGATTGTGTGGCGCTGTTTCCAGAAGTCGTCGACGGCGTAGCAACGACGTATCCGCTTGGCGCAGCTGCCGCGGTGGAAACCGGCTTGCCGGAGGGTGTGCCGGTCTCGCTCGGCTACGTTGACGTGATCTGCAACGCGCTGGGTGCAGGCCTTTACGATCCGACTCCCGATGTCGGCTGCACCATTATCGGTTCGACCGGCATGCACATGCGGCTTGCGCCGAGTGCCGATGCGGTCTCGCTGAACGCCGAGGCAACCGGCTATACCATGGCGTTTCCGGTGCCCGGTCACTATGCGCAGATGCAATCCAACATGGCAGCCACTCTGAACATCGACTGGCTGCTCGATCTTGCCCGGGACCTGCTCGCCTCCGAGGGCATCACACGCTCGCGCGCCGACCTGATCGGTCGGCTGGATGACAAGGTCCTGCAGGCAAAGCCAGGTGAGCTGTTGTTTCATCCATTTATCTCCGATGCAGGAGAGCGCGGTCCATTCATCGCCCATGAGGCCTGCGCCCAATTTCTTGGGCTACGCTCCCGCCACGGTTATTGGGACCTGATGCGGGCGATCATGGAAGGGCTCGCATTTGCCGCGCGCGATTGTTATGCCGCCATGGGTGCGTTGCCGCGCGACCTGCGCATTACCGGCGGCGCGGCGCGCAGTCGCGCCCTCGGCACGATCCTGGGCGCCGCGCTTGAATGCGATGTTCGAGTCTGCAACCGCGCCGAAGCTGGCGCTGCGGGCGCCGCCATGATTGCCGCCGTCGCGACCGGCCTCTATCCCGACATGACGGCCTGCGCGGACGATTGGGTGAGACCGCATCTGAACGCGCCGCAAACGCCGGATGCCACGCTGGTCTCGCGCTACGCGCGGATGTTCCCGGCCTATCTCGATGGCCGGCTTGCCTCGCGGCCGGTCTGGAAGCAGCTCGCGGCGCTGCGCGCGGGAGTTGGTCATGTTTAGCTCCATCGCTATCGTCGGTGACCGCTTCATGCTGCCGTCGGTTTTTGCCGAACGGATTACTGCTGCCTGCGGTAACGGGATCGACATTCGCATCCTGGAGCAGCCTTGGCCCGATGAGCCGATGGAGCACGGCTATGCCGGCTCGAAGCTCGATGGATTGAAGGAGTTCATGGGCGATCCGGACGAGGTCGCCGCTTTCATCGGCGATGCGTCGGTGCTTGTCACCCACTTGGCGCCGATCTCGCGATCGATGCTGCAGCGGTTGCCCAACCTCAAATTCATTGCGGTCTCCCGCGGCGGGCCGCTCAATATAGATATCCAGGCCGCGCGCGATCACAGTGTGCTGGTCGTCAATACTCCGGGCCGCAACGCCTCTGCCGTCGCCGAATTCACCATTGGCGCCATTCTCGCCGAGACACGTCTCATTCGCAGCGGGCACGAATCGCTGCGGGCCGGCGAATGGCGGGGCGATCTCTACCGTGCCGATCGCACCGGGCGCGAGCTCGGCGAGATGACCGTCGGGATTGTCGGCTACGGCGCCATCGGTAGTCGCGTGGTGAAGCTGCTCAAGGCGTTCGGCTGCAAGGTCCTGGTGACTGATCCCTATGTGCAGCTCAGCGCCCAGGACCGCAACGATGGGGTCGAGCATGTCGCGCTCGCGGACCTCCTGGCGCGTGCTGACGTTGTCAGCCTGCATGCGCGGGTGACGCCCGAGACCACCGGATTTATCGATCGCGACGCGCTGGCGCGGATGAAGCGGGGCGCCGTTCTCATCAACACCGCGCGTGGTCCGCTGGTAGATTACAACGCGCTTCATGACGTGCTTCTCTCGGGCCGGCTCGCCGGTGCCATGCTCGATACTTTTGCGGTCGAGCCGGTGCCGGCGGACTGGCCGCTCTTGCAGCTCCCGAACGTCACGCTGACACCGCACATCGCCGGCGCCTCCGTGCGCACCGTCACCATTGCCGCCGATCAGGCGGCAGAGGAGGTGCGCCGGTTTCTCGCAGGCGAGCCGCCACTCAATCCGTGCTGAAGACGAAAGGTATCTTGACATGACCCGTGAGGAGCGACAATTACGTGAAACGATCATCGCCAAGTGTCGATGGATGAACGCGTCGGGTCTCAACCAGGGTACGTCCGGCAACATTTCCGCGCGCTACAAGGACAAGATGCTGATCACGCCATCGGCAACGCCTTATGACGCGATGAAGCCGGAGATGGTTGCGTCGATGCCGATCGAAGGCGAGTATGGAACGTGGACGGGGCCGTTGCAGCCGTCCACCGAATGGCGCTTCCATCTCGATATCATGCGCGGACGTCCGGACGTCGGCAGTGTCGTCCACACCCATTCCACCTTCGCGACCGTGCTGGCCATTGCACGCAAGCCGATCCCGGCTTGCCACTACATGATGGCTGCGTTTGGCGGAAACGACATCCGTTGCGCAGGCTATGCGCGTTACGGCACCCAGGAATTATCGGAGCTCGCGCTTGCTGCACTCGAAGGCCGCAACGGCTGCCTGCTCGCCAATCACGGCATGATCGCGGTCGGTGCAAATCTGGAAAAGGCGATGTGGCTTGCGGTTGAGCTCGAGACGATCGCGCGCCAGTACTACCTCTCGCTCGCGCTCGGCTCGCCCTTCATTCTCGGCGAGGGAGAAATTGCGGAAACGGCGAGGGGATTTTCGACCTATGGCTTACAGACGCCGCAGCCAAAGCAGGCGGTGAAGGCGCGCGCCTCGGTGAAGGCAGCGCCGCGGCGAGTAGAGAAGAAGCGCAGTAGCAAGAGATGACCGGGACCGGGCCGGAGGCGGCCAGGGATCACGGGCTGGTCGATATCGCCGTCATCGGCGGAGGAATAAATGGCGCCGGCATCGCCCGCGATGCGGCTGGTCGAGGACTGAAGGTTCTGCTCTGCGAGAAAGACGACTTCGCCGAAGGCACCTCGTCGCGCTCAGGCAAGCTCGTGCATGGAGGGCTGCGCTACCTCGAATATTACGAATTTCGCCTGGTGCGCGAGGCCTTGGTCGAGCGGGAAGTCTTGCTCGCCTCCGCGCCTCATATCATTTGGCCGATGCGTTTCGTGCTGCCGCATTCGCCGGAGCAGCGGCCGGCCTGGCTGATTCGGACTGGGCTGTTCCTTTACGACCACCTCGGAGGTCGCAAGCGACTGCCACCGAGCCGCGGTCTGGATCTCTCACGTGCTCTTGAAGGGGAGGCGCTGCGGCCGGAGTTTCGGCGTGGCTTCGAATATTCCGATTGCTGGGTGGATGATGCGCGGCTGGTGATCCTTAATCTCATCGATGCCTCGCGCAACGGCGCCCGGATATTGCCACGCACCCGCGCGGTGAGGGCGCGCCGGGATGGAGACGCCTGGCGGCTCCAGATGCAGGGTGAAAATGGCGACGCGCAGGTAGTGCGGGCGCGCGCGCTCGTCAACGCGGCAGGGCCCTGGGTCCAGGACGTCGTGCAGGGGGTGGTTGGGCTAAACTCCGCTCACAACGTGCGGCTGGTCAAAGGCAGCCATGTGGTGGTGCCGAAATTCTGGAAGGGGCCGCACGCCTATTTGCTCCAAAACGAGGACCGCCGCGTGATCTTCGTCAATCCGTATGAGGACAATCTCGCGCTGATCGGAACCACTGACATTCCTTATGACGGCCACGCCGATGACGTAGCGATTGACGATGGCGAGATCACCTATCTGCTGCAGGTGCTGCGCCGTTATTTTCGAGCTCCGCCACGCGATGGCGAGATCGTTCATGCCTTTTCCGGCGTGCGCCCTCTCTACGATGATAACGCGGATAACCCCTCCGCGGTCACGCGTGACTATGTCTTCGAGGTTCACGGCACGCCGGAGGTTCCGCCGCTGCTTTCGATCTTTGGTGGCAAGATCACCACCTACCGCCGACTGGCTGAGCACGCGTTACAGCGGCTTGAGCCATGGTTTCCGAAGATGCCATCGGCATGGACCGCTGGAAAGGCGCTGCCAGGCGGCGACATCGATGGCATGTTCGACGATTTCGTGGCCGATCTGGTCCGTGACTATCCCGCTCTAGCACGAGAGCTCGTCATTCACTATGCGCGCCTCTATGGCACGCGTGCGCGCGAGCTTTTGAGTTCAGCCCGGACCTCCACTGATCTCGGACGCCACTTCGGCGGCGATTTCTATGAACGCGAGGCATCCTATCTGCGCGACACGGAGTGGGCGACGAGGGCCGAAGATGTTCTGGAGCGACGCACGAAGCACGGCTTGCACCTAACCGCAGCGCAGCGGGAAGCGTTCAAGGACCACCTCGGAAAATGACGAGAGCTCATTTCTGCAGCGTTGCGAGGTGCGACAAAACAACCCGACGGGAAAATCACCAAAAGAAATCGTAGGGTGGGTTAGCGCAACGGGGCCGCGCAAGGCGCGGCGTCGTTGCGCGTAACCCACCACTTTGCTTGCTGACATCGGCCTGAAGTCTGTTACGCGGTGACGATGGTGGGTTACGCTTTCCGCCTTCGCGCTTCGAGCGACGGCGCAAAGCTAACCCACCCTACGAATTACTCCCGTGGCTGGCGCATCCTGTGGCGCGCTGCGAGCTGTTTCGCAGAAAGCGCAAGGGCAGATTGGCGTTGCCAGGTGCGACAAATCAACACGAGGGCAAATCACCTTCCGGTGCGCATTGGAAGTCCAGCCCCCTGCGCAAAAATAAATCGCTTTCGCCGTCGGGCAAATCAATGGTTTGACTCGCGTGTCTCACCCGATGAGAGGGGCGGATCGCGATCGTCACGAACGCGCGGTGGGATGCGGTGGACGCGATGGCGGCGAAAGACGAACGCCGTTGTCGCGGACGGCGAAGTCGTGTGGTCCTGACGCCCCGGTGCTGGCGTCAAGTTTTGCGGAAATATCCGCTTGATGACGGTGGCAACAAAGCC
>WNFW01002573.1_pt1 | contig 12424 bp, 13 predicted proteins | sample 5400131 | NCBI WGS metagenome assembly WNFW01 (sample SAMN13153362, study PRJNA577476) | soil metagenome | isolation source: 20 cm soil or saprolite under grassland replicate 1 | place: USA:California | collected 2016-06-15 | reverse complement strand
GACGCCATACCGAATTTTGTGTAACGGTACAGAGCAGAAAAGCCTGGAGCCTGATCTGGACTGGTTCTAACATACTCTCGCTTCACGCCATTACACAAAATTCGGTATGGCATCTACCGTGGTGTAGTACTGATCAAGTTCGATGTTCCTGGTCATGGTGTCGGAGATCTCCCAGCAATAATTCTTTATTGTCTTTTTGCTACGAGTAAGCGTACCATGCTTTTATCCAGGTTGCAAGTATGGGGAAAGCGAATGTTTGCAATTGCTTGAAAAATAGCTCTGCACTATCAGAATGATCAAATTGGCGGGAGAGCTACTTCATTCCAACGTTTCCATCTGCCTTTTTCGCATCGCCAAGATGGTTATTTACAACCCTCAATGGAAGTCACGTGGGATCTGGAGCGGCTTTCCCTGCCTAGGAATGATCGATTCCTATGATTGACGCCGATTTCTTACATGGCCCCTCAAAATCGGTCGAAGTCTCACCCAAATTACCATCTGCACTTTGACATTATATGCAAGTTGGCATATAATTCTTTGTAGAAATCATTGCAGAGAGGAAACCTTATGGCAGATCCCGATCAGCAGGCACCGCACCTGCGCCGAAAGTCGCTGGAAGAACTGGAAACGCTCTCGTTGAGCGAACTGTTTCCTTATTGGAGCAATATCCTCTGGCAAGCAGGTATGGTTCCGATGCTTCAACACTTGCTCCAGATTAATCTCACCATGTCTGAAAGCCAGGTGTTGCGTCAACTGTATCAGCGATCGTTCACCATTGCGGACGTGGCCGACGCTCTTTCGATCACCCAGTCCGCTGCCAGCCGAGCGGTTGATCGGCTGGTGCGCCATGGATATGTCAGTCGAAGGGAGAATCCTGCGGATCGACGGCAAAAGCAACTTGGGTTGACCGCAAGTGGAACCGCGCTGGTCGAGAATCTCAATAACGCATTCACAAGCCAGCTCGCACGCCTTGTGGCTCGCCTCTCTGTCGAAGAACAGGAACAATTCCGCCGGTTGGTGGCCCATATGGTCGCGGCATACCCTGATGAGACAGCGGATGCAACGCTTGCCTAAACGGGGCTGAGGCATGGGTCCAGGGTAGCAGAATTGCATACGGCCTCCGTCTTGTGCGGAGCTTCCGTCAGGTCCAATCCTGCAACGCTCCTGCCGCGCGCCTTGCTCACGTCCTCCCATGTCTCCTACGTCACCGCGATCTCTCGAGACCATCACTGGGAAAGGCGACGACCGCTGAGCGGTCGTAAAAGAAAGAAGGTGCTCTTATGCATACGGAACATCGTATCCTGCTCACGGGCGGGACCGGATTGGTAGGAATGGCAACGGTGAAGACACTGTTCAGACATAGGTGGCAGGTCCGGGTCCTGACGCGCAATCCTTCATCGGAAAGGGCGCAGGCCGTGGCCGCTCTGGGAGCCAGCGTTGTCGGCGGCAACCTCAACGACCGCGACACGCTGGATGCCGCCATGACCGCAGTGGACGGTGTGTTCTCGGTGGTCCCCTTGGTGACTTCCTACGATCCCCAGGAGGCGTTCGACACGCAACTGCTCGGCACAAAGAACGTCATCGACGCCGCGGTCGAAGCAGGAGTCGAGCATTTCGTGCTGTTGTCTGCCAACAGCGCCAACCGGGCGGTCAACCAGAACCTGGCAAACAAATTCCTGATGGAGCAGTACGCTCGGGACAAAGGACTGCGTTCGACCTTCTTGCGACCAGTCGCGTTCATGGAGAATTTCGCACTTCCACAATGGGGTCTGCACCAACAGGTCTTTACGACGGCGCTCTTGCCCTCCACCCGGCAGCCCCTGATCGCGGTGGACGACATCGCCGAGTTTGCCGCGATCGCCTTTGACCACCCTCCCAGAGCAGGCTCAACCATTCTGGAGCTGGCGGGAGATGAACTCACGCCAGTGGAAATGGCTGCGGCGCTCTCCCAAGCGCTTGGTCGCCCCATCCCCTGTTTGTACATCTCCAGCGAAACGCTCTTGAGGCTCAATGAGAACTCTGCCCAAGGCTATGCACACATCAATGCGGGGGCAATGAACCCGGTCGATCTTGCTGCGCTCAGAAAGATCCATCCCGGTCTGATGGATTTCCGAACGTGGCTTGCGACCACAGGGGCAGCATTGCTCAAACCGCTGCTTCCGCTGGATCGACCGGGTGCCTATCTCGCCGACTTGCCTGCTTGGCGTCTGGAAAGCAGCCTGGCTTGACGAAAGCGTTTGAGGAACAGTGGAACGGGAAACAACGCTAAGCACTCCAGTAAGAACGGTACTGTGAGAAAGAGATACAAAAGAAGCGCTTGAACAAGAGATCTCTGACCCTTTTCTTCTGGTGAGGCTCTTGTTGTCGGTTCGCTTGAGAAGCAGCTTTACAAGCTTATCGTTGTTTCCCGTTCCATTGTTCCTCAAGGGCCAAGAAGAAAAATCAGGAAAGAAACGAGAGAGAAAAGCATGAAAAACCACGAGCGAACCAATCACATCAAGCAACCTTCCCTGTCTCCGGCCCCGCTCTTGACCGAGAAACGCATTGCCATCATTGGAGCGGGTCCAGGAGGACTGACGCTGGCGCGGCTCCTCTAAATGCGCAGGGCCGATGTGACGGTGTATGAACGTGAGCGGTCTCCGCATGTTCGCATTCAAGGCAGTAGCCTGGATCTGCATCCCGAATCAGGGCGCAAAGCGCTCCAGGTAGCTGGCCTGGAGGAAGCCTTCTGGCGCGTGGCCCGACCAGAAGGCGAAACCCATACCATCCTGGATAAAAACGGAGTCATCCAGCTGCGCATCCCGCAGATTAAAGTCCTGTCTTCCAAACCGGAAATCGATCGCGGAGATCTGCGGGATCTCCTGGTCAATTCCTTGCAGCCAGGAACCATTCTTTGGGATCATCATTTCCTGGCGCTGGCTGCAACCGCCGATGACAGATATAAACTGACGTTTGAGGGGAGAGAACCCGCACTGGCAGATCTCGTCATCGGCGCGGATGGCGTCCACTCGAAAGTGCGACCCTCTGTCACGCCCATCAAGCCAGTCTATTCGGGGGTCACACTGATTCAGATGGAAGTCGCCAACCCGAAAGTGCAGTGCCCGCAGATCTTTCAGTGGGTCAACAAAGGGAATCTGTTTGTCCTCGGCGATCAAAAGGGCATTCTTGGCCAGCAGAAAGGGGATGGCAATCTGGTCGTGTATGCGACCGCCGAGCATCCCGAAGATTGGGTCGCGACTTCAGGGATTGACTTTACCTCCCCAGAGGAAGTCAAAGCCTATCTCAAAGGCGCTTTCGCCGACTGGAATCCGGTCTTCCTGCGCCTGTTTGAGGTGACTCAGGATTTCGCGGCCAGGCCGTTATATGGCACCCCAATCGATCAGCACTGGGAAACGCAGCACCATCTCACGCTCCTTGGTGACGCGGCCCATGTGATGCCCCCATTTGCAGGCGTTGGCGTGAACATGGCGATGCAGGATGCGCTGGAACTCGCAGAATGTCTGACCAATGGCCAATACACGACGATCCAGCAGGCATTGGAACACTACGAGCAGATGATGCTCACACGCACGGCGCTGGCGCAGAAAAAGACGATGGATCAGGAGGAGATGTTTCACGCGCCAGATGCCCTTGAGCAGTTATTGAAGAAACTGCTGGGTCCCTGGACTCCTCTGCGCCACCTGATCCCTCCTGCCATTGCAGCATTCAATGGACTGACTGGCTGGATGAAACCAGCGCACCATGTGTGAAACTACGATGGTTCTCCCGTAGGATATGAAGAGTAAGAAAGACAAAAGTTCAGGCGCTTCTTTGTTCATGAAGGTACATCATTCACCGCTCTGCTTCTGGCAGAGCGGTGAGCTTAAAGAGAAGAGGAGAAAAAATGGATGCTTGAAGAAAAAACGTCACCAACGGAAAAGAAGAACGCGACGCTCCCACTGATGGCACACCAATCAGCAATCTCAGCCCAACAAAGGAAATATGGGGGTCGTCACGCAGCCCTGATCCGTAACATCTGCTGCTTCCCTTTCCCTTGACAAAAAAGAGCGCCCCTGGTTCATAGGCTGTAAATCCCAGGATTCTGCGGGAGAAATCAGTACAGGTAGCTGGGTGGGCCAAGGCCAGCAAAGGGTCTGAAAATGAATGTCAATACGCACGCGCCTTGTGACGACTCCCGCACCCGGCCATCGAACAGCACGCCCCTGACCGATTCTTCGATGTATCGTAGTACGCTTTCTGGCACCGCTCATTGCGACAGACTTTGAGCCTGGCCCAGGTGCCGTCTGCCATGGCGGTGAACACTATCCCGACGAGACGTGCAATCGCTCCATCCACGCCGGCAATATACGGTTCGAGGGTCGGCACTCCATCATGCTGAAAGCACACTGTGAGCCGGGCGTTGCAGGCAAGACGATTGAGTACTTCGACCTGCGACGCAGGCATCTCTGTCTCGTTGTTGGCACGTAAGAGGCTGCGCAGCGCCTCGCGCAGCAGCAAGACGCGCCGAAAATCTCCTGGCGTGACCGGTGTGCCATCGGTCAGCAACCGACGCGCAACCAGCCAGACGCCAAGCTGTTCAGGACTCGTTAGTTCAATGTGCGCACGTTGTCCTTGTCCATACTGGGTATTCACGAGAGCTTGCACCAAAGCCAGCGGCCCCGGGGCAGCTTTGCTCTGCTCTTCATCCATGCTCGTCACCCTGGTCCTCCTTGTTCTGCGACCAACCTTTCTGCCATCTTTCCTTCCTACGGCTTGAGTGCACGCGCTGATGACCAGAGGGCACCGGGGTTGACCCGCTGCGGATAGAGCGAGAGCACCTGGTCGTACAGCTCGCGCGCCGTCGTCGTCGTCTGGGCTACCCGATCGAAGTCGCGGATATACTGTCGGGTCTCTTCGATGATCCTGGGGTCATCGTCGGTGCCAGGTCTCTTATGGCCAGCGATCACCGCGCGTGGGTGCAGCGCCTCAATGGTATCGAGCGCCGTGATCCACTCGCGGCGCGTTTGTGGATTGGACTCACCCAGATGCAGATGAACGTCGTTGTAGGCGGCGTCCCCGGCGACGACCAGGTCAATGGACGGGACATGCAGGCAGGTCGTATTGTCGGTATCGGTATGTCCGAGCGGCACAACGACCAAATCGTGCCCCTCGAGGTCAATCACGTTTCCGCTCAGTTCTTCGGCCAGCACAAGCTGATCAGCAAGTTGACCGGGAAAACGCGGAGTCCAAAACGAGGCGAGGTACTGCGGCGATGCCTGCTGGCGCATCATCTTGACCACCTCCGGCGTCGCCACAAGGCGGGCGCGCGGAACGCGTTGCAGAACAGTACTGGCGCCGAAGAAATGGTCGCCGTGGCCGTGCGTGGCGTAGATCGTGGTCAGGTGCTTGCCATGGGCTTCGACCCACTCCACCAGGGCGCGCGCCTGCTCGACGGTGATAAAGGCGTCGACGAGCACGGCGTCCCTCTCCCCGGAGATGAGGGTCGCCGAGATCGGCGACCACAACCGCTGTTGCCTGCCTGGGGGCAGGTCGAGGGTTTCAACGGGGATGCCAGGCGTGACGTACACGTCCCAGTGAAGCTCACTGTCTCGCGTTTCGATGTCAGTCATAACTTTCTTTCCTTTCATAACTTTCTTTCCCTATGTCGTCACGCCAATCGCTTTCATAGTTGTTTCCTCACTTCCTGTTTCTCTTCCTGTAACGCAAGAGCCGCGGCGGGAATATGGAGTGCCTCGAGAAAGGAGTGCATGGCCTGTGCGGCAGCGTCATTCAACGCCTGGGGAGCCTGCCGTTGTGCAACGGTCGCGACAACCGTGCGTAATGGCCGTTCTCCTGCTGGTTGGGCAATAACGCGTGCGATGGCGTCGGCCACCTCCTGGGGATCGGGAGGGGTCGCGGATCGGTTCTCGGCGTAAAACCGCACCATAAACGCCTCTAGACCAGCCTGATAGAGGGCCAACCGCTCGGCGTCTGCGGCGACCTGGCGGTTGGCCGAGATGGTGGTCGGATAGGTCCCAGGCTCAATAATGGCGGCGTCGATGCCAAAGGGGGCAAGTTCATAGCGATACGACTCGGTGAGTCCTTCCACGGCAAATTTCGTCGCTGCATAGAGGCCGAGATATGGCATGGCCAGCCGTCCAGCAATGGAGCCGATTTGCAGCAACAACCCACTGCCTTGCTTACGCATCTGTGGCAGAACCGCGCGGTTCACTCGCAAGACGCCGAAGACATTGGTCTCGAATTGCTGGCGGACTTGCTCAGGGGTGAAGGCTTCCAGGGGACCTATATAGGATATCCCGGCATTGTTGACCACGACATCAAGGCGATCGGTCGTCTCGATAATCTCGGCGATGGCACGCTCCACGGACGCGTCATGCGTGACATCGATCTCGACGACCTGCAAGGCCAGCTGTTCTCGTTGTGCAAGCGCGCGTAGTTCTTCTGCCGCAGGGGCATTCTTTCCTGCTGCCGCACGCATGCCCGCGAACACACGATATCCCTGACGCGCCAGGGTTTCAACTGTCAGATGGCCAAAGCCACTGGTACTGCCAGTGACAAGAATGGTTTGCTCCATTCTTATTGCTCCTTTCTTTCACGCTGAGGCGCAACGGCCACCGGACGTATCGGTGAGCCGGTCGCGCCTTTTATTTTGAGCGGGAGGCAGACAAAAAGAAATTTGTAAACGGGGAACTTGTCTCATTGGCCGCCTGGACCGTTTCTTGTTACGGTCGAACCAGGGCTTTGATGGCCTGTCGCTGATCCATCGCGCGATACCCCGAAGCAACCTCGGCAAGCTTGACCGTACAATCCAGGATCGGCGAGGGGTCGAGTCGACCAGCAAGAACATCTTCAAGGAGTTCGGGAAGATACGCCCGAGCCGGTGCCAGTCCTCCGCGTAAGCCGATATTGGAAGCAAACATGCGTCCAAGGGGAAGCTGTCCGCTGCCATGTGGCGCTCCGACAAACCCGACATTGCCACCAGGACGGCTCATATTCACCGCCATCGTGATGCTTTCCTCCGTTCCCACACACTCCAGTACCGCCTCCGCGCCTCCCTGGGTCATCTCGAGCACCTGCCCAGTTGCCTGTTCGCCACTGCTCGTGATCACCTCGGTTGCTCCAAACTGGCGCGCGAGGGTGAGGCGGTGTGGTTGATGTCCGAGGGCAATAATCCGCTCAGCTCCCAGTCGACGCGCAGCCAGCGTCGCGCATAAACCAACAGCGCCATCCCCGATCACTACCACACTTCCTCCTGGACGCACCCCTGCGGTCACTGCCGCGTGGTGGCCTGCCGCCATGACATCAGTAAGAGGAAGGATGGCCTTGAGCATCGCTTCATCCCCCTCAATGGAGGGTGGAATCACGACCAGCGTCGCGTCTGCGAAGCGTGCGCGAATCGCCTCAGCTTGTCCGCCTTCGTGTCCAAAGCCCCATACTCCTCCTTGCACACATGCGCTATCAAGACCCTTCTGACAGAACTCACAGGTACCATCACAGAAGTCATAGGAAGCGATCACGCGATCTCCTCGCTTGATGGTTCGGACCTCTCTCCCGACATCCATGACCATGCCCATCCATTCATGCCCGATTTGCCAGCCAGGTTGGTAAGGCCCCTGACCGCGATAAGGCCACAGGTCGGTTCCACAGATACAGGCATGGGTAATCTGAACCACGGCGTCCGTTGGCTCAAGAATGGCCGCATCAGGAATCTGCTCAACCTGTATATCAAAGGCTCCACGAAAAATTGCTGCTTGCATGGATACTTCTTCCTTCTCTCTCTCCATCTAACCAGGCATGGATGGGAGAGATACATGTTGTTTGACTTCATTCGAGGTTCAGGTTGTTCACAAACACCTCGACCACTGAACGGTCAAGAAAGAGGTGAACCTTGAGCACCTCACTACGCGTACCCGCTAGTTATTCGGTCGTGAACCTGAAATCGCTAAGATCGAGCGAGATCAACAGCAGATCGTGAATCGGTCTCATGTGCGGCCCACGCAGGTAGGCACGACGCTTCGTCGGAAAGCGAATCCCATCGGCTTCCACAATATCGTAGACATACTGCGCCACTGGAGCCCCACCTGCTATTTCAAGGTGGTAATCGTGCCGACGCAGAAGGAAATCGTCGCCGAAGTAGAAGTCCTGTTCTTTGCTATGGCTAGCAAGCGTGTCGGGGAAACGCGCGCGCAATCCGCGCCAGATCTCCCCATCTTCTTGCCACGGCGAGATTTCGGTCACCTCGAAGCCAGGCATGGCCATAAAGAATGGTGTAGTAAGATAGGTCCATATCGCGTAGCCGTTGAAGTACGCACGGTGAAGCGAATCCCACACCGTCTCCAGAACGTGGCCCCTGAAGGCAGCCCTTGGATTGGAGCGCTCGCTGACGACATCACCCGTAGTGGTTTCGATCACAACGCGGTCGGGTGTAAAAACCATGTGCCAGTCAGGTCGAGCAAACGGGCTGATGTAGGAAACCTCCTCATGCAGCGAGACCGTCCTCTCACGAGGAGTGTGGGGATCATCGAGGCCTTTCATTGGAATCAACCCCCCGCCGGCGACGACAGTAGCGGTCACCTTCTTAAATGTGTTCCAGCGATCAAGGCCGCCATGTGCGGCAATGACCTGTGCCAGCAGATCGTTCATCTGTTCCTCCTGTCTAGTGATCTCCCTCCAGGTTCTCCGGTTTGCGGACCCAGCAGCATCTTACTATTTCCAGAAGCCCGGTTCGTCCTGATCGACCAAGCGCAGACCGCGCACCCACAAGGCATTGCTGCCTGGGAGCTTACATGCACGGAAGGAGAAGTCTCCCAGGCAGCAACGATCGATGAACCACCACGTCAACGAATGGTCACCTATCCACTTCTAAGACCTGAAGAAGGCCAGCAGGTCTTCGTTGAACTGCTCCTTGTGCGTGCTCATGAGGCCATGAGGCGCGCCCGGATAGACCTTCAAGGTCGCGTCCTTGACGAGCTTGGCGGAGAGCAGGGCCGAGTCGGCAATGGGCACGATCTGGTCATCATCGCCATGGATGATCAGGGTGGGGATGTCGAACCGCTTGAGGTCTTCGGTCTGCTCGGTCTCAGAGAAGGCCTTGATACAGTCATAGGCTGCCTTGAGACCGACCTGCATCGACCAGAGCCAGAACATGTCCAGAGTGCCCTGCGAGACCTTGGAGCCGGGCCGGTTGGCCCCATAGAACGGGACGCTCAGATCCTTGTAGTACTGCGAGCGGTCCCCTGTGACGCTCGCACGGAACTGGTCGAAGAGCTCGATGGGCAGCCCGCCCGGATTAGAGGCGGTCTTGAGCATCAGTGGGGGCACCGCGCCCACCAGCACGGCCTTCGAGAGGCGGGCGGTGCCGTGGCGACCGATGTAGTGGGCCACCTCGCCGCCGCCAGTGGAATGGCCGACCAGGACGGCGTCGTGCAGATCGAGCGTGTCGAGTAGCGCCGCCAGATCGTCGGCGTAGTGGTCCATGTCGTTGCCCTCCCAGGGCTGACTGGACCGCCAATGGCCGCGCCGGTCATGGGCAATGGCGCGATAGCCATGGAGGCCACGTAGAACAGCTGGTCGTCCCAGGCGTCGGCATTGAGGGGCCAGCCGTGGCTGAAGACGACGGGCTGGCCCGTGCCCCAGTCCTTGTAGAAGATCGTCGTTCCATCTTGTGTGGTGATGGTGCCTGTACTCATGCGATCATTTCCTCCTTGATGTTCGAAAACGTTCTTCTTTGCTTTTTTCCTTCGCCTTGTATTACGCTCTGTCTCCTGTTGTCACTTCTGCTATCAGAGCCTCCAGTTTCTGCTCTACCATCCTCGCAACTTGGGTAATCTCATCGCGCTGGTACTGGGCAAGCAGCGAGACGAAGCCGTCATAGGCCACGAAGGTCCTGCGTTCTTCGTCCTCGTAGATGACCAACTTCAGTGGAGCATACAAACCAGCTTCTGGCATGTGCCTGGTCATTTGAGTAGCAAGGAGCGGATTGCCAATGGTATACTGGGTTGCCCGGCTCGTTTTTCCTCTCAGGGAGAGGAGCAAGCTGTGTTCCACCTGAAAAAAGAGAGTCAATCCGCTTGCTCCAATATGCGCTTCAACCGCCTGGGTGAACTGCTCCCAGGACGCGTGAGCGGCAGCCGCTTGTTGCCAAATTGCCGCCCAATCTTGCGCCGGGCCGAGCCGAGCCTCCAGCGCGCCAACAACCTTTTCATAGGGTTGGTTCGACTCAACGACAATGTGCTCAATAGTGATAGGTCTCGTGTGTCGCATGTTGAAACCCCATCTTGTTCTTTTCTCATTCGCCGCCTGGACCGTTTCTTGTTACGGGTGAAGGTTCTGCTCTCAATCAGGCGGGTACAGCCTCGTTGGCTGCTTGCAGGATGATGTGAGCCACCTCGTCAGGATGCGAGAGAAACGGGACATGGCTGGCCGAGATCTCGCGCGCAGTTGCCTTGCTCCGCTGCGCCATCCAGCGGTGCTGCTCGGGATGGATCATGCGATCTTCGGAACCAAACAGCGACCATGATGGGAGCGACTTCCACGCTGGCCGCCCGGCTTTCGTCTCGAAGATACTCGCGTTGGGTGGCACCTGAGCCGCAGCCAGAATCCGCGCCTGCGCCGGATCAAGGTCGTTGGCGAAGTTCTGGGGGAAGAAATCGGGATCGATCCAGGCCAATCCCTGCGCACTGACGAGCAGATGCTGGAAGACTTCCAGGGGTGGAAACTGAGCACCAGAGCCCAGAAGCGTTTCCCCCTCATCAAGGATGAAGGCCGAGATATAGACCAGGCCAACCACTCCCGGTGCGTCGTTGGCCGCCTCAGAGATGACGAAGCCGCCATACGAGTGGCCGACCAGAAGCGTAGGTCCTTCCAACTCCGCCAGAATCTGACGCGTGGTGGCCACGTCGTCAGCCAGGGAGGTGGCAGCATTTTGCTCCGCGATCACAAAATGACCCTGCGCCTGCAGCGTCGGGATTACTTTGCTCCAGCCGGATCCGTCGGCCCAGAAACCGTGGACTAAGACAATGTTCGCTTTGTTTGAGGTGCGTTTTGACGCAAAAATGCCCATATGTGTTCTCCTTTTCCATTTCTTGAGCAGCACTGCTGCTCTTGCTTTCCTGAAGTACCTGCACTACATGTGACGACGTTCGCGCGTTCCTGTCCTGAGCAACAGCCGCAGCAGGATTTCTCCGGTGGCCGATTTATTGGTGCTGGGGCACAGTTCGGTGGCGATGCTGACCCACTGGCCCCCCTGGATTACCTGTGTGATCTGTTCGGGTGTCATGGCCTGTCATACCTCCATACGCTGGTTGTAGTGCAAAGTGCCTATGTAAGCTGAGTCGAGAAGCCCTCACGCAGCCAGGCGGTAGCAAGCGCAATTGCCCCCCGCGCCGCCGCGGTGTGCGCTAGGGCATTCAACATGACGAAGTCGTGGATAGTCCCCTGAAAGCGTGCAGCCGTCACGCGCACTCCCGCCTGTCGCAGCTTGTTGGCATAGGCTTCCCCCTCATCGCGCAGCACATCGGCCTCGGCGGTGATGATGAGCGCTGTAGGGAGCCCTTGCAACTGCGCAGCGCTGGCTCGCAGCGGCGAGGCGGTGATCTCGTTGCGCTCACCAGGGTGGCGCGTGTACTGCTCCCAGAACCACATCATGGCGTCGCGTCGCAGGTGGTAGCCCTCGGCGAACTGATGGTAGGAGGCGGTATCGAAGGACGCATCGGTGACCGGATAGAACAGCAGTTGGAGCCGGATGTCTGGTTCCCCGCGCTCCCTGGACAGCAGCGTGACCGCCGCTGCCATGTTGCCTCCGACGCTGTCGCCAGCCACGGCCAGGCGTTGCGCATCCAGGCCATGTTCCTGCCCGGATCTCTCGGCCCACCGCGCCACCGTATAGCACTCCTCGAGGGCCGTCGGGTCTCTGGCCTCGGGGCAGAGCCGGTACACCGGGAACACGACGGCAGCCTGAGCTCCGACCGCGAGTTCGCGCACCAGCCGGTCATGCGTCTGCGTGCTGCCGAATACCCAGCCGGCACCATGGATATACACGATGACCGGCAGCGGAGTCCGCGCGTTCTGGGGTCGCAGGATGCGAAGCGCCACCTGCCCGCTGGGGCCGTCTGTTATGGTCAGGTCTTCTATGTCGACCGGGGGCCTGCTCACCGAGCCAGATTGCGCCTCATCGAGGGCGAGCCGTCCCTTTTCGGGGCCAAGAGTGAACAGCAAAGGTGACCTGGCAGCCGCCTCGACGAAGGCCTGCGCCTCGGGTTCAAGCTGAATCCAGTTGGTCATGGATCTGACTCCTCAATGACACCTGACAGCGCACAGCGTGTCTGCTGCAAAAGAGCGTTCCTTTATCGCTCCTCATTAAGTAAAGCCTGATCTACTTTACCCTGAAGACGCTTTGCCAGTTCGCGGGAAAACTCCACGACCA
>WNFW01002570.1_pt1 | contig 12426 bp, 12 predicted proteins | sample 5400131 | NCBI WGS metagenome assembly WNFW01 (sample SAMN13153362, study PRJNA577476) | soil metagenome | isolation source: 20 cm soil or saprolite under grassland replicate 1 | place: USA:California | collected 2016-06-15 | reverse complement strand
CGAGCACCGACAGCTCGAGGGTGGTGGCGAGGCCCTGGAGCAGCCAGCCGCCGGACTCGCCGCTCCAGAGCACGCTCCAGTCGAACTTGTAGCTCACGCCACCGTCGACGCTACTTCGGAACCACCTGCATGATCAGGAAGCGCCGGTTCTCGGGCGTGAGCGGGTAGGGCGTCTCGCTCTTCGGCCCGAACCACTTGTCGTAGAGCTCGAGGTACTTGCCCGACTCGATCAGCTCCATGAGGCCGTTGTTGACGGCGGCGCGGAACTCGGAGTCGTTCTTCCGCATGGCCATGCCGTAGGGTTCGTAGGAGAAGAAGTCGCCGACCACCTTCCAGTCGTCCGGCTTGGGCGCCTTGGCCCGGAGCCCATAGAGCTGGATCCCGTCGTTCGTGTAGGCGTCCACCTGGCCCTGCGTCAGGGCCTGGAAGGCCGCCGGCTGGTCCGGGAACTCCTGCAGCTTCGCGGTCGGCACGCGCTCCCGGATGATCTTCGCGTTGGTCGAGCCCTGCTGGGCGGCGACGCGCCGGTTGGCGATGGATTCGATGCCCTTGATGGGGCTCGTCCTCTTGACCAGGAACTGGGCGCCGGTGACGAAGAACGTGATGCTGAAGTCCACCGAGTCGCGGCGCGCGCGCGTGTCGGTCATCGTCCCCGCGATCAGGTCCACCGCGTTCGACGTCAGGAGCGGGATCCGCGTGGGCGGCGTCGACTCCTTCTTCTCGAGCTTGATCGGCTTGCCGAGCTTCTTCGACAGGGACGGCAGCACGCCCTGCTCGACGAGGTCGATCGTGAAGCCGACCCATTCGTTGCTCTTGTTGACGTAGGCGAAGGGCGGTGACGCCGTGCGGGTGCCGATCACCAGCACGCCGCTCTGGTTGATCTTGTCGAGCGTGCCTTCGGCGTGCGCGGGCGCCGCCGCGGCGAGCCCGAGCGCGAACGCGACAACGAGGGTGAGCAGACGCTTCATCAGTGGCCTCCGGTCAATGGGTGAGAATCTTCGACAGGAATTCCCTGGCGCGGTCCGATTTCGCGGCGGCGAAGAACGCCTCGGGCGCCGCCTCCTCGACCACCTGCCCCGCGTCCATGAACACGACGCGGTGGGCGACCCGCCGCGCGAATCCCATCTCGTGGGTGACGCACATCATCGTCATGCCCTCCTTGGCGAGGTCGGTCATGACGTCGAGCACCTCGTTGATCATCTCCGGGTCGAGCGCCGACGTGGGCTCGTCGAACAGCATGATCTTCGGCTGCATCGCGAGCGCCCGTGCGATCGCGACCCGCTGTTGCTGGCCCCCCGAGAGGTTCGCCGGGTAGACGCCCGCCTTGTCGGGGATGCGCACGCGCTCGAGCAGCGCGCGCGCCGTCTTCTCGGCCTCGGCGGGGGCGAGCCCCCGGACCTTGATCGGCGCCAGCATGATGTTCTGGAGGACGGTCATGTGCGGGAAGAGGTTGAACGACTGGAAGACCATGCCGACCCGGGTCCGGAGGGCCGAGAGGTTGACGCCGGGCCGCGTGAGCGACTCGCCGAGGACGATCAGCTCGCCCTCCTGGATCGGCTCGAGCGCATTCACGCAGCGGATCAGCGTGCTCTTGCCGGAGCCCGACGGGCCGCACACGACGACGACCTCGCCCGCGCGGACCGCCAGGGTGATCTCGCGGAGGACCTGGAGCTTGCCGAACCACTTGGTGGCGCGCTTGAACTCGATCACCGTCTCGGTCATGGGTGTGCCCATTCTAGTCGATGACGACCAGGACGTCGCCGGCGTTCACGGTCTGCCCGGCCTGGACGTGCACCTCCGCGACGGTGCCCGGCGCGCTCGCGCGCAGCTCGTTCTCCATCTTCATCGCCTCGATCACGAGGAGCGGGTCCCCCGCGTTGACCGCGTCGCCGGCGGTGACGGCCACGTGGGTGATCTTGCCGGGGAGCGGCGCCACCAGCGTCTGGTGCGCGCGCCCGCGGACCGTGCCCGCCTTGGTGCGGATGATGTACCGGGTCTGCTCCTCGACCCGGATCACGTAGGTCTCGTCCCCCACGTCCACGGCGCACGAGCCGTCGTGGTCGGTGACGTCGGCGACGTAGGAAACGCCGGCGATCAGCAGGGAGTAGATGCCCTGCGCGGTGAGCCGCGCGTCGACCTCCCAGACCTCGTCGCCGAGCGTGACCCGGTAGCGCCCGCGCGCGCCCGTGACGTCGACGGTCTCGACCGCGTCGCCGAGGGTCGCGACGAATTTCATCGGGCCCTGTCTCTCCACACGGCGAACGGCGGACTCCGGCGCCACGCGTTCTGATCCCCGGCATCCAGCTCGGCGATCGTCCGGTGGCCGAGGCGCTCGTACTCGGCCAGGACCGCGGCGATCAGGGCGATCGAGCGCAGCGCGCCGGCGGACCTCCGGACCTCCGGCAGGATCCGGTCGAGGAAGCCGGTCGAGAGGCGGCCCGCGCCGAAGTCCGGATGCCTCACGATCTGCATCAGGACCGGGATCGTCGTGCGCACGCCGACCACCTTGTACTCGGCGAGCGCCCGCGCCATGCGGGCGATCGCCGCCGCGCGGTCGGCGCCCCAGACGATCAGCTTGGCGATGAGCGTGTCGTAGTAGCGCGGCACGGTGTAGCCCTCGTAGACGCCGGAGTCGTCGCGCACCCACGGGCCCGTCGCCGCGCGGAGCCCGGTGATCGTGCCCGGCGACGGTAGCCACCCCCCGAACGGATCCTCGGCGTTGATGCGGCACTCGATCGCGGCGCCGCGCCACGCGACGTCGGCCTGCGCGTGGCGCAGGGGCTCGCCCGCGGCGATCCGGAGCTGCTCGCGGACGAGGTCGATCCCCGTGACCATCTCGGTCACGGGGTGCTCCACCTGGAGCCGCGTGTTCATCTCGAGGAAGTAGAAGCGACGCTCGGCGTCCACGAGGAACTCGACCGTGCCCGCGTTCACGTATGAGGCGGCCGTGGCGAGGCGGCACGCGGCCTCGCCCATCCGCTCTCGCATCGCGGCGTCCACGAAGGGCGAGGGGCACTCCTCGACGAGCTTCTGGTGGCGCCGCTGGATCGAGCACTCGCGCTCGCCCAGATGGATCACACGGCCGTGGGCGTCGGCGAGCACCTGGACCTCGATGTGGCGTGGCTCGGCCACGTACCGCTCGAGGTAGACCGCGCTCTCGCCGAAGGCCGCCGCGGCCTCGTGCCGCGCCATCCGGAGCGCCGCCTCGAGCTCGCGCTCCTGCCGGACGAGGCGCATCCCCTTGCCGCCGCCACCGTGCGCGGCCTTGATCATGAGCGGGTAGCCGATCCCGCGCGCCGCCGCGCGGGCGTCGGCGTCCGACGTGACGGGCTCGAGGGTGCCGGCGACCATCGGCACGCCCAGGTCGCGCGCGATCCGGCGCGCCGCGGTCTTGTCGCCCATCGCGCGGATCGCCGCGGGTGGCGGCCCGATGAACGTGAGGCCCGCGCCGGCGCACGCCTCGGCGAAGGCCGCGTTCTCGGCGAGGAAGCCGTAGCCCGGGTGGACCGCGTCGGCGCCGGCCCTCCTGGCGACCGCGATCAGCTTCTCGATCGCCAGGTAGCTCTCGGCGGCGGGCGGCGGCCCGATCGGGTAGGCCTCGTCGGCCGCCAGGACGTGGAGCGCCTCGCGGTCGGCCTCCGAGAAGACGGCGACGGAGGCGATCCCCGCCTCGCGACAGGCGCGGATCACGCGCACCGCGATCTCCCCGCGGTTCGCGACGAGCACCTTGCCGATCCGCCGTACGGTCACGGCCGGCCCGCGCCGCGGCGTCACGGCATCCCCTTGAGGGCCTCGCGGAGAAAGCTCTCGTCCACGATGTCCCGATCCGGGATCGGCGCCTTGACGAGCCCCTGCGCGAACCACCACGCCGTCTGGCGGCCGATGTCGCCGGGCATGAGCCGGCCGTCGCGATCCTGGTAGGGGAAGCCGCGGCGGATCAGCTCGGGCCGCGCGCCGGTGTACGTCGCGGTGATCGCCACGATCTCGTCGTACTCCGGGCCCGCGCGCCGCTTGACCACCGAATCGAAGTAGTGGCGCGAGGCCTTGACGTAGCCCTTCATGAACGCCACCGCGCGGGCGCGGTCCCGGGCGAACCGGTCGGCGTAGAGCATCACGGCGATCTGCCACGGCAGCGAGTCGCCGGTGCGGATGAGCGTGACGCCGACGCCGCTCGTCTCGAGCCGGGAGACGAAGGGCTCGGCCGTCGCCACGGCGTCGAGCCGCTTCGCGGTGAGCGCGTCGGCCACGGCGCCGAGGGACTGGAGCGGGACCAGCTCGACCTCGCCCGGCGCCATCCCCTCCTTCTCGAGCAGCCGGCCCACGTTGTAGTGAAAGGTCGAGCCGATCTGCGTGACGCCGATCTTCTTTCCCTTGAGGTCGCGCAGCGTGCGGACGCCGGCGTCGTACAGGTCCTTCCGGACGACGAGCGCGGTCAGGTTGTGGTCGGGCCACTCGCGACCCTTGTCGGCGACGATCCAGATCGGCACGCCGCCCGCGACGATGTTGTAGAGCCCGGCCGTGAGCCCCGTCGCGCCGACCTCGAGGTCGCCCGAGGCGATCGCGACGGCGATCGGCTGGGCCGCCTCGAAGAAGACGAACTCGGGCTCGATGCCGAACTCCTTGAAGTAGCCCTTCTCGGCGCCGACGAACAGGACCGCGGACGACGTCAGCCTGAGCACGCCGAGCTTCACCTTCTGGCCCTGCGCCCGGGCCTCCGACACCCCGCCCCAGACCAGCACGGCCACCAGCAGCGCGGCCAGACGTCTCGGCACGACCGCCCCCCTCCTGTTCACGGCGTCTTCCATGGTAGCGCGGCGCGCTCGAGCCGGACGAGGAGCCAGTGCGAGGCGACGCCCAGCAGGGAGAGCAGGACGATCCCCACCATGAGCTTCGTCGTCTCCATGAGGTTCTGCGCGTGGAGGATGAGAAAGCCGATGCCGGCGTTGGCCGCGATCATCTCCGCGGCGACGAGCAGGAGGAGCGCCGTCCCGGCGCCCAGCTTGAGGCCCGCGAAGATCATCGGGAGCGCCGAGGGCAGCAGGACCTTTCGGATGAGGCTCACGCGCCCGGCGCCGAAGCTCGCCGCCGCGCGGATCAGGAGCGGGTCGGCGGTGCGCACGCCCGTGTGGGTGTTGATCGCCATCGGGAAGAAGACGCCGAGCATGATCACCGCGACCTTCGACGCCTCGCCGATCCCGAGCCAGAGGATCAGGAGCGGCAGCAGCGCGATCTTCGGGATCGGAAAGGTCGCCGCGATCAGCGGGTTGCCGACGGCCTCCGCAACGCTCCAGAAGCCGGTGACGAGCCCGACCGAGACCCCGCCGAGGGCGCCGAGCCCGAAGCCCAGGGCGATGCGCCGGAGGCTCGTCGCGACGTGGGTCGCGAGCTCCCCCGACCGCGCCATCTCGACGCCGGCGTTGATCACGCCGAGCGGCGACGGCAGGAAGAGCGCGGGAATCCGACCCGTGCGCGTGAGGAGCTCCCAGAGCACGAGGAGGGCGACGAGGGCCGCGACGCGGAGCGCCGGGTGGTCGCGCCGCTCGAGGGCGCGCGTGCGGTCCGGCGCCGGGATCCGCGCGCTCACTTGTACCGGGGTCCGCGAGGCCGGCGCGAACCGTGGGTGGCCCGAGACAGGCGCGCGTCGCTCACTGCGCCTCCTCGAGCGCGCGCCGCGCCTCGCCCTTGATCAGCGACCAGATGCGCTCGACCGCCGCGGCGAACTCGGGCTTGCCCAGGAGCGCCTCGACGCGCGGCCGGTCGAGCTCGACCGGCACCGTCGCCAGCACACGCCCGGGCCGGCGCGAGAGGACGACGACGCGGTCCGCGAGGTACACGGCCTCCTGGATGTTGTGCGTGACGTAGAGGATCGTCTTGCGGGTCCGCTCCCAGATGAGGAGCAGCTCCTCCTGCATGAGCTGGCGCGTCTGCGCGTCGAGCGCCGAAAAGGGCTCGTCCATCAGGAGCACCGCCGGGTCCACGGCGAGGGCGCGCGCGATCCCGACACGCTGGCGCATGCCGCCGGAGAGCTGGTGCGGGTACTTCGCCTCGAAGCCGGCGAGTCCCGTGAGCGCGATGTAGTCGCGCGCCCGCGCCACGCGCTCGCGCGCGCACACACCCAGCTCCTCCAGCCCGAACTCGACGTTCGCCTGCACGGTCCGCCACGGGAGCAGCGCGAACTCCTGGAAGACCATCGCGGTCGCCGACTGCCCCGGCCTGAGCGCGCCCTCGAGGAAGACGTCGCCCGCGCTCGGCCGGAGGAGCCCCGCGACGATGTTGAGGAACGTGGACTTGCCGCAGCCCGACGGGCCGAGGAGCGCGACGAACTCCTCGGCGTCCACCGCGAGGCTCACGTCGCGGAGGGCCTCCGCGGGCTGGCCGAGCCGGTCGGCGTACGTCTTCGAGACCCGCTCGGCGACGACACGCACGCCGCTCAGGCCCCGTCCCGGAGGCGGAAGCGCTGGATCTTGCCCGTGGCCGTCTTGGGCAGCTCGGCGACGAACTCGATCGCCTGGGGCACCTTGTAGCCCGCCGCGCGGGCGGCGACGAACCCCCTGAGCTCCTGGGCGAGCGCGTCCGACGCCCGCGCGCCGTCCTTCAGGACCACCGCCGCGTGGATCCGCGTGAGCCCGGCGGCGTCCCGGCGCCCGACCACGCCGGCCTCCAGCACGGCGGCATGCTGCGCCAGGTGCGCCTCCACCTCCGCGGGCGAGACCCAGAGCCCGCTCACCTTCACCATGTCGTCGGCCCGCCCGGCGAAGGTGAAGCCGCCGTCCTCGTCCTGGACGAACACGTCGCCCGTCCTGAGCCACTCGCCGAGCATCGTCGCGCGCGTGCGCTCGACGCGGTTCCAGTAGGAGGGCGACGTCGTCGGCCCCTTGATCAGGAGGTGGCCCGCGGCGCCCGGCCCGACCGGCCGGCCCGCGTCGTCCACCAGCCGCGCCTCGAAGCCCGGCACGAGCTGTCCCGCCGAGCCGCGCCGCGCCTTACCCGGCCGGTTCGCGATGAAGTCGTGGAGCGCCTCGGTGGAGCCGACCACCTCCACGAGCTCGAGGCCGAAGCGGTCGGCCCAGGCGTCGAAGATCGCCGGCGGCAGCGTCTCGCCGGAGGAGACGCAGAAGCGCAGCGAGGAGAGGTCCCAGCGGTGCTCCGTCTCGGCCACCTGGAGCATCCGCGCGTAGAGCGTCGGGACGGCGAAGAAGATCGTCGGCCGCTCGGCGGCGATCGTCTCGAAGGCACGCTCGGGCGTCGTCCGCTCCGGGACGAGCACCGCCGCCGCGCCCGGGAGCGCCGGGAAGTAGAGCGTGTTGCCGAGGCCGAACGCGAAGTAGAGCTTCGACGCCGAGTACGTGAGGTCGTCCGGGCCGATGCCGAAGACGGCCGAGCCCACCAGCTCTGCCGCGCGCACGAAGTCTTGATGACCGTGGACGGCCGCCTTGGGCCGGCCCGTCGAGCCCGAGGTGTAGCCCCAGTACGCGACGTCCTCGCGGCAGGTTGCCGCGGGCTCGACGCGGGCGCCGGGCTCGCGCTCGAGATCGTCCGCCGTGAGGACCTCGCGGAGCCACGGGCATCGGGAGCGCAGCGCGCGGAGCCGCACGGCGAGCGCCGACTCCGCCACCGCCACCTTCGCGCGACTGTCGTTCAGGAGGAACTCGTACTCCGCGTCCGCCATCAGCGTGTTGACCGGCACGGCCACGGCGCCGAGTCGCACCGCGCCCCAGAACGCCGCGGCGAACGCCGGCGTATCGTCGAGGACGAGGAGCACGCGGTTCTCGATCTCCACCGAGCGGCGGGCGAGCGTGGCCGCGGCGCGCTCGACGCGCTCGGCCAGCTCCGCGTAGCTGATCGAGTGTCCGGCGAAGCGGAAGGCGATGCGGCCGCCGCGGCCCTCGGCCAGGTGGCGATCCACGAAGAAGGCGGCGGCGTTGAAGCGCTCCGGGAGGTCCCGCACGCGACGATTCTAGCGGAAACGCCGCCCGGGCGTCGCGGTGCGTCAACGCCGGGGTGTTGATGGCAAGTGACCTGGCCGCAACTGTTTGACACCGTGATCTGACCGGACGCCCCTGTTTGACACGTGATTTGTCCGCTCAGGCGGCCGCCGGGAGTGGGTGACCCTGGGCATCGTAGAGCGCGAGCCGCCGAGCGCCCCACCACACCGAATGGCGGCCGTCGAGATGCCGGCGGACCAGGACCTGCAAGCCCGCGCAGGTGCGCCGGCCGCGCTGCTTGGGGATCTGCAAGAGGACGCCGTCGAGCCGCACGGTGTTGTCGCGGGCGACGACCCGGGATTCCTCGTGACAGAGGATCTGCGCGAGATCGACATCCCCGATCGGCACGAAGGCGGGTGTGGCGTCAGCGGGCGGATGCGCGAACCAGCCGTCGTAGGCCGCCAGGAACCCGTCACGGAGGTAGCGATTGGCCGCCGCGATCGTGCGGATGCCGGCGAGACGCAATTCATTGACGAGCCGGTCCTGGAGCGTGCGGTTGGCCCGCTCGCTGCGGCCGCGGGCCGCCGGCGAGTAGCCCAGGATGTGTTCGATCCCGAGCTGGTGCAACGCCCGGCCCAGCTGCGTGAGCTTCGAGCGGTCCGGCGCGGCGCCCGCGTGCGGGGTGTGGACGGCCCAGTGCGCGCGATCGGTGTACAGCGCCTGGGGCAGCCCGTAGTGATCCAAGACGTCGCGGAGGGCCGTCATGACGGCCGCGGTACTCTCGCCGCCCGCGAGCAGCTGCGCATAGAGCACCCGCTTGGTCGCATCGTCGACGACGGCGATCAGCGTCGGGCGCAGCTCGGGCGCCAGCGCCAGCCAGGCATGGCGACTGCCGTCGAGGTGCAGGAGCTCCCCGAAGCACGGCCGCGGCTCGCGCCGGCGGCGATGGCGCCCGCGTGCGCGGCGCGTGGGCAGCAAGCCGGCGCCCTGCAGGGCCCGCTTGATGAACGAGTACGACAGGGTCACCGCATGATCCCGCCGCGCGAGGTCGTAGAAATGCCGGCCATTGAAGCCGACGTACCGCTCGAGGTAGAGCCGCAGGATCCGCTCGACCTCGGCCAGGGGCGCGCGCCGGGGGGACGGCGTTCGCCGCCGGCGATCCCAGAGGCCGTCGTAGCCCCAGCGCTGATAGCGCAGCCGCCAGCGCCGGACCGTGCGAGCACTCCAGCCCAGGATTTCTTCCGCCTGGGGCCACGTCAGCTTGCCGCTCAGCGCCTGCAACAGCACCTCCTGCACTTTCATCGTCCGCTCCACGACGGCCGGGGCGTAGGGCATGGCCGGGCCTCCTTAGCCCGTCGTGTCCCACACCCGGCCGTCAGCCGGAGCGGTCAGATCACTTGCCCTCGAGAGCGGTCAGATCATGTCCCCTCTACATGCGTCAACGCCGGGGTTGACGCGGCCGCCGGGCACGCATAGCATCCCGACGCGACCACCCCGACACGAACCCGGAGGGACACCATGCGGCGCTCACACTCGACCCACCTCACCGCGGCCCTGCTGCTCGTCGGCGCGCTCGCGTTCGCGTCGCGCGCGAGCGCGCAGCTCATGCTCGTCGGCAACGACGAGAAGGTCGGCTGGGACGACGCCGGCAAGGTCGTGGTCCGGGCGCCCGGGAAGGACACGATCTCGATCGTGGACATCGCGAACCGCGAGGCGCCGAGGATCGTCGCGAGTCTCCCCCTGATGAACTCGGTCTTCGGCCCTCCGACCAACCTCCAGATCACCCCCGACGGAACGCTCGCGCTCGTCGCCAACTCGATGGACGTGGTCCAGGACGGTGGCGGCTTTAAGGCTGTGCCCGACACCAAGCTCTACGTCATCGACCTCACGACGAGCCCGCCCGCGCTCCTCACGACCGTCGAGGTCGGCAAGCAGCCGTCGGGGCTCGCGATCAACCGGCAGGGCACGCTCGCGCTCGTGGCCAACCGCGCCGACAACTCGATCAGCGTGCTCTCGATCCAGGGCAAGACCGTGAAGGTGGTCGACACGGTCGTGATCGGTGAGCAGGTCGCCGCCGTGGTCTTCACGCCGGACGGCCGCCGCGCCCTCGCCGTGAAGTTCCCCAACCACAAGGTGGCCATGCTCGAGGTCAACGGCGAGAAGGTCACCTACACGAAGTACGACATGCCCGTCGGCCTCTGGCCCTACAACATCGACGTCACACCCGACGGCCGGCTCGCGCTCACCGCGGACAATGGCAACGCCGGGGGCTCGGACGGGCACGTGGACACCGTCAGCGTGATCGACCTTGAGGCGAGCCCGCCGCGCGTGATCGACCGCGTCGTCGTCGGAGACGCGCCCGAGGGCCTCGCGATCAGCCCGACGGGCGAGATCGCCGTCGCGATCCTCCTGAACGGGAGCGCCGGCGTGGCGAAGAACGCCTGGTTCGCCAACAAGGCGGGCAAGGTCGTCGTGCTGAAGATCGACGGCAAGAAGGTGACGAAGGTCGGCGAGGTCGAGGTAGGTGGCCTGCCCGAGGGCGTCGTCTTCAGCCCCGACGGCAAGTATCTCTACGTGGGCAACTACACCGATCGCGACGTGTCGATTCTGAGGGTGGACGGCACGAAGGTGACGGACACCGGCAAGCGGCTCAGCCTCCCGGGCCAGCCCGCGTCCATGCGCGGCGCCGCGCGCTGAGGCCGACACCGCCGCTCAGCGGCCCCGGCCCCGCCCGAGGCGTGCGGCGTCGGGCGCTATCGCGGGCAGATCTCGAGACTCGAGAAGAAGAACGCGATCTCGACGACCGCCGAGGCGGGCGAGTCGGAGCCGTGCACCGCGTTGGCCTCGATCGAGGACGCGAAGTCCTTGCGGATCGTCCCGGGCGCGGCCTTCGTGAAGTCCGTCGCGCCCATGAGATCGCGCCAGCGCTGGATCGCGTTCTCGCCTTCGAGCACCATCGCGATGCAGGGCCCCTGGGTCATGAACGCGCAGAGGCTCTGGTAGAAGGGGCGGTTCCTGTGGACGCCGTAGAAGCTCCGCGCCTGCTCGGGCGCCAGCAGGAGCATCTTCGCCGCCAGCACCTTGAAGCTCGCGTTCTCGATGCGCGTGAGGATCTGGCCGGCGACGCCCTTGGCGACGGCGTCCGGCTTGATGATCGCGAGCGTCCGCTCGATCGTCATCGCGGCGTCACTTCCCGAGCACCTTCGCGACCGTCGCGCCCATGTCGGCGGGACTCCGGACGAGCGTGGCCCCCGCCTTCGCCAGCGCGGCCATCTTCTCCGCCGCCGTGCCCTTGCCCCCCGCGATGATGGCGCCCGCGTGGCCCATGCGCCGGCCGGGCGGCGCGGTCTGGCCGCAGACGAAGGCCACGACCGGTTTCTTCACGCGGCTCTGGATGAAGGCCGCCGCGTCCTCCTCGGCCGTCCCGCCGATCTCGCCGATCAGCATGATCGCCTCGGTCGCGGGATCGTCGGCGAAGAGTGAGAGCACGTCGACGAAGCTCGTGCCGTTCACGGGGTCGCCGCCGATCCCGACGCACGAGGACTGGCCGATCCCGCGGCCCGTCAGCTGGCCCACGACCTCGTAGGTCAGGGTGCCGCTGCGCGAGACGACGCCGACGGGTCCGGGCGTGTGGATGTGTCCCGGCATGATGCCGACCTTCGCCTCGCCCGGCGTGATGACGCCGGGACAATTCGGCCCGACGAGGCGCGTCGGCTTCTCGGCGAGGTAGTGCTTCACGCGCACCATGTCCGCGACCGGGATCCCCTCGGTGATGCACACGACCAGCGGCACGCCGGCGGTCGCGGACTCCATGATGGCGTCGGCCGCCGCGAACGGCGGCACGAAGATCAGGGCGCAGTCGGCGGCCTCGGCCTCGACCGCCTCCGTGACCGTGTTCCAGACGGGGAAGCCCTCGTGCGTCGTCCCGCCCTTGCCCGGCGTCACCCCGCCGACGACGGTGGTGCCGTACTCCTTGCAGCGCGCGGCGTGGAACGCCCCCTCGCGGCCGGTGATGCCCTGGACCACCACGCGCGTGGCCTGCGAGACGAGGACGCTCACTTCGCCCCCTTCGCGAGCGCCACGACCTTGCGCGCGCCGTCGCCCATGTCGTCGGCCATCACGAGCGCCAGGCCCGACTCGGCGAGCATCCGCTTGCCCAGCTCCACGTTCGTGCCCTCCGCGCGGAGCACGATGGGGAGCGTGAGCCCAAGCTTCGTGACGGCGGCGATCACGCCCTCGGCGAGGCGATCGACGCGGAGGATGCCGCCGAACACGTTGATGAAGACGGCCTTCACGCTCGGGTCCGAGGAGAGGATGCGGAACGCGTTCTCGATCTGCTCGGGCGAGGCGCCGCCACCGACGTCGAGGAAGTTCGCCGGCTCGCCGCCCGCGAGCTTGATGATGTCCATCGTCGCCATTGCGAGGCCGGCGCCGTTCACCATGCAGCCCACGGTGCCGTCGAGCTTGATGTAGTTGAGGCCGTACTTGGACGCCTCGACGT
>WNFW01002568.1_pt1 | contig 12426 bp, 11 predicted proteins | sample 5400131 | NCBI WGS metagenome assembly WNFW01 (sample SAMN13153362, study PRJNA577476) | soil metagenome | isolation source: 20 cm soil or saprolite under grassland replicate 1 | place: USA:California | collected 2016-06-15 | reverse complement strand
GGGTTGCCAGATTCTTCTCGGTAATACCTACCATCTCTATCTTCGGCCGGGTGCGGATTTGATTCGAGAGCTGGGTGGTTTGCATCGCTTTATGGGTTGGGATGGGCCGATTTTGACCGACAGCGGCGGGTATCAGGTTTTCAGTTTAGGGGCCATGCGGCGTATTGCCGAGGAAGGGGCGCATTTTCGATCCCACTTGGATGGCTCCACTCATCTGCTCACGCCAGAAAAGGTGGTGGAGATCCAGGAATCACTCGGCAGCGACATTGCAATGGTGCTCGACGAATGCATCCCGCATGATGCGACGCGGGAATATGTTCGAACTTCCACCGGGCGAACCATTCGTTGGGCGGAACGGTCCCTGAAAGTTCATGCTCAAAAAGACCAACTGATGTTCGGCATCGTTCAGGGCGGTATGTACGAGAACCTGCGCGATTGGTGCGTTCAAGAGATGACACCGATGCCCTTCGACGGTTTCGCAGTGGGAGGATTGGGGGTTGGCGAAGGGGAAGAGTTGCTTCAATCCATCGGCGCTTTTACGGTGGCACTCTTACCGGAAAACCGCCCGCGGTACTTGATGGGAGTAGGGCAGCCGCAGGATATTCTCAAAGGGGTGCGGGCCGGTTTCGACATGTTCGACTGCGTCATCCCCACGCGCAACGCGAGGAACGGCACGCTGTTTACATCCCAGGGCAAACTCAGCATCAAGCGCGCTGAATTCGCCAACGACCCCAGGCCACCGGACGAGAACTGTGCTTGCTATTGCTGCCGTAATTTTTCTCGGGGCTACTTGCGCCATCTCTACATGGCCGGTGAAATTCTGTCGTCGCAATTGAATAGCCTCCACAACCTTTACTTTTACCATCGGCTTATGGAAATGTGTCGTGAGGCCATTCGCGAAGGCCGATCCGATTTCTGGACCCGGCGTCCGGATTTGAAGCCTCTCTACGACTGAATAATTTGAGGAGGATCCATGAGCGATATCGCATGGGCGCAAGCCGCGCCCGGACTCGGCGGGCCCAACTCGATGATGACCCTACTCCCGTTCATTCTGATATTTGTCATCATGTACTTCATGGTCATTCGCCCACAGCAGAAGAAAACAAAGGAGCACCAGGAGCTGCTCAACAAGCTCAAAAAAAATGACGAGGTGATGACCTCCGGCGGAATTTACGGTAAGGTGGTGGCCCTGGCGGAAAACGTGGTGACTTTGGAGGTGGCTCCCAACGTGAGGATCCGCGTTCACCGGCCTCAGATCTCTGCCGTAGTCACGGGCGAGAAGAGTTCGAGCAAGGAAGCAAAGGAGTAACGGAATGCGACGTGGTGTTGCAGCTCGATTGACGGTGTTTATCGTCGCGGCCTTGGCCTCACTGATATATTTGGCGCCGACATTCGTCGGCCATTTGCCCTCGTGGTGGAGCAATTTTTTGCCGACGGATCGGATCCACCTGGGACTCGACCTCCAAGGCGGAAGCCATTTAATCCTCACGGTAAAAGTGGACAAGGCGATAGAGAACAACGTCGAGCGAGTCAAGGGCGATCTCACCAACATTCTACGCGAACGAGGGATCTCAGGCGTGTCCGTCGAGAGGCAGGGCACGCTGATCGAGCTCAAATTCCCGGCCGCGAGCGCCGAGCGCGTCCGTGGCGTATTGAAGAGTGACTTCGCCAACCTGACGGAGGTCAAGACTCAAGCTAGCGGCGGCACAACGGACCTATTCTTGACTCTCAGCAAAGACGAGATGAAATCGCTGCGCGATTACGCCGTGGACCAGTCGCTGGAAACCATCCGCAATCGTATCGACCAATTCGGCGTCAGCGAACCGATCATCCAGCGGCAGGGGCAGGAGGATATTTTAATCCAGCTTCCGGGGATCCAAGATCCGGAAAGGGCGAAGGAGATCATCGGCAAAACCGCGCTGCTCGAATTTAAATTGGTCGACGATACGGCCAATGTCGAAGACGCTATACGCAACGGTCCGCCGCCCGGCCGTCAGGTGCTATACGGCCATGCCGGCAAGGGAGAGGGTGGCATCGGCGCGGATAAGACGGCGTACGTAGTGGAATCGCGGACGTTAATGACCGGCGAATACATCACGGACGCGCGCGTGAGGCCGAGCGCGCAACTACAGGGGCCGTATGTCGAATTGATTTTGAACTCCAGCGGCGCAAGACTCTTCGAGCAGATCTCGGCGGCCAACGTGAAGCGGCGGCTGGCCATCGTGCTCGACAATCGAGTCTACTCGGCGCCGGTGATTCAGGAACGGATCGGCGGCGGGCGGGCTTCCATCACCGGCAGCTTCACTATCCAAGAGGCGAGGGATCTGGCGATTATCTTGCGCGCCGGCGCTCTGCCGGCACCCGTGGAGATTGCCGAAGAGCGTACCGTCGGACCTTCGCTCGGACAGGACTCCATCCATCAGGGAATCACTTCCTTTGTCGTCGGGGGTGCGTTGGTGATCGTCTTTATGATCGCATACTACAAAGGCGCTGGTTTATTGGCCGTCCTGGCGGTGATTTTTAATATTTTATTTATGATAGCAGTGCTCGCTGGATTCCAAGCGGTTCTGACGCTTCCCGGTATTGCCGGTATCGTTCTCACCATCGGGATGGCCGTCGATGCCAACGTGTTGATCAACGAGCGCATCCGTGAGGAACTGCGCGGGGGACGAGCCGTCCGTTCTGCCATCGAAGCGGGTTATCAACACGCGCTGCCGGCGATCTTGGATTCGAATATCACCACCTTTCTGTCGGGCGTCATTCTGTTTCAGTTCGGCACCGGCCCGATCAAGGGCTTTGCCGTTACGCTTTGTATCGGCATTATTACCACGGTCTTAACCGCGGTCTATTTGACCCGCATCTACTATGACCAACGAATGGCGGCGCGAAGACTCGAAAGCATCAGCATCTGAAGGAGAGCTATGGAGCTCATCAAGCCGGGAACCAACATTCCGTTTACGCGTTATCGCAAAATTGCCGTTATCCTCTCAACCGCGGTCAACATGGCGGTCTTGATCGCCCTGTTTGTCAAAGGGCCGAATCTTGGCGTCGACTTTGCGGGCGGCACTGTGGTGCAACTTAAATTTCAACAAAAAGTCGCCATTCCCGATATTCGCCGGGCGCTAGAAACCGTTGGATTGGGGACAGCCGTTATCCAGGATTTCGGCGAGCAAGGGTCCAACGAATACCTGGTACGGCTGGATAAGACTTCTGGTGAGATTGGCGCGATGAGCGAACAGATCAAAAAAGCTTTGTCCGATCAATTCGGCGCCCGCAATTTCGAGCTCCGACGAATCGAATCTGTGGGGCCGAAAGTCGGGGAAGATCTACGCTTCCGGGGGGTCATGTCCGTCCTCGCGGCCACGGTCATGATGGGCGTTTATATCTGGTTACGCTTCGAGCTGCGCTTCGGTGTCGGCGCGGTGATCGCGTTGACGCATGATATCTTGGTTACGGTCGGGGCCCTGCTGCTGGCGAACTATGAGTTCGACCTCACCATCGTCGCGGCCCTGCTGACGGTCGTCGGCTATTCGGTCAACGATACGGTGATCGTCTGCGATCGCATTCGCGAGAACATGCGCAAAATCAAACGAGAGAACCTCGAAAGCATTATCAACACCAGCATCAATGAGACGCTCAGCCGAACGATCATTACCACGAGCACGGCTATCATGGTTTTGGTCGCATTATTCTTTTTGGGCGGGGCGGTCATTCGACCCTTTGCCTTTGCGCTGCTCGTCGGCTTTTTTTCCGGCGTTTATTCGACAATTTTCATCGCGAGCCCGGTCATCCTTTTGTGGGAGAAAAGGACGAGGAAGTGAGGCTGGCAAATTTCAATTCTCAGACGTCAGATTGAATATTGTCGGATGCAGTTGCAAGAACCCGCAACTACATGCCTAAAGACGGCCGATCGCGTCGCGCATTTTCTTTTCAACAATTTTGCAACGTAAATGCCGGGTGATGTGACGAAACGCTGGGTGCTCAAAGTAGCCGATGACGGAATCGTCGCCCGTCAATCGGAACAATTGAAGGTCTCGCTTCTCTTGGCGCGCTTGCTTGTGTTGCGCGGCCTGGCGGACTTGGACTCGGCCAAGCGCTATCTCTCTTCGAGTCTCCGCTCGGATCTGCCGTCGCCGTTTACGATGGCCGATATGGAGCCGGCGGTTGAGCGCATCATTCACGCCATCAAAAACCAGGAGCTCATCGGTGTCTGGGGGGACTACGATGTCGACGGCACCACCGGCGCCTCGGTTCTGGTCTCCTTTTTGAGAGAGATCGGGGCAGAGCCCGTCTACCACGTTCCCCATCGGGTCGATGAAGGCTACGGCTTAAATACCGAAGGGCTAAAGCGCCTGAGAGAGCGCGGAGTCGGTTTGGTCGTGACGGTTGATTGCGGCATTTCGAACGCCCGTGAAATCGATGCGGCGCGAGACTTCGGGCTGGATGTCGTGGTGGTCGATCACCACCAGCCGCCGGATGAGCTTCCGCCTGCAGTGGCTGTCATCGATCCACATCGGCGCGATTGTCTGTTTCCGGACAAGGGACTTTGCGCGGCGGGATTGGCTTTCTATCTGGTTATCGGGCTGCGCGCCAGGTTGCGCGAGGCGGGTTGGTTCGCGCAGTCCGGCGACCCCGACATTCGCCGTTACCTCGATATCGTTACGCTGGGCACGATCGCCGATATGGTACCGCTAAAGGGGGTCAATCGAACCCTGATCCGGCGGGGACTTTCGGAATTGTGCGGCTCCACTCGTCCTGGGATTGTGGCGCTCAAACAGGTGGCTAACATTGCCGCGGGCGAAGTCAGTGCGGGACAGGTCGGGTTTCAGTTGGGCCCGCGCATCAACGCCGCGGGGCGGGTCGATTACGGGATCAAGGTAGTGGAATTATTGACCACAAATTCCAACGAGGTCGCCTTGCGTATCGCCCAAGAGTTGGAAGCCCATAATCGCGAGCGGCGCGCCATCGAAGCCGAAGTGTTGAGTCAGGTCTTAACCCAGGCCCAAGCCCGTTTTGACGGCGCGGCGCCTCACTCCCTGGTATTGGGCGGAGAGAGCTGGCACCCCGGCGTGCTAGGCATCGTCGCGTCTCGGATCGTCGAGAAATTTTATCGGCCCACCGTGGTCATCGGCTTCGTGAGCGGTCAGGGGAAAGGTTCCGCGCGCAGCATTCGCGGTTTCCATATGGTAGAGGGATTTCGCCGCTGCGCCGAGCATTTGGAAAAATTCGGCGGCCACGAGTACGCCGGCGGGTTGTCGATTAAAGAAGAAAAACTCGGTTTGTTTGCCGGAGCCTTCGAGAATGTTGCCCGTGAAATTTTGGCCTCCGGTGATCTGCTGCCGTGTCTCGAGGTCGATGCGGAATTGAACTTCGCCGAAATCGGCTTTCCGTTGGTTCGCGAGCTGGAATCTCTGAAACCCTTCGGGGTCGGCAATCCCGAGCCTTTGTTCATCACGAGAGAGGTGGAGGTTTGTGAACGCAAGCCCTTTTCCGGCGGCGCGCGGTTTCGCTTTCGGCAGGGAGGGCGCGTCATCGGCGGCGTGGCGTTCGGAGCCGGGGACGATTTTGCGGCGGTCGCGGGGACAAAGATCGATCTCGCTTACCGGCTCAGCGAGAATGAATGGAACGGGACTTTTTCCGTCGAACTGAAGATCGCCGATGCGCGACTCGCAGCCGGCGATTGAGAGTTTGTTTCGATCATGCTCGGGATGCAACGGCAGAGGAGAGACATCATGAAACCAGAAAAGCGGACCAAAAAAAGGCAATGGTCAATTTGGCTTGCCGGCCTGATGGGTTTGACGACCACGTATGCGTTGGCCGCGGAAGTCGGTGGCAAACCGGAGAAGACCGATGTGGTCGTGACCTACGCTCAGGCGAGCGGCGCTTTCACGCCGATTTGGGTGGCCAATGACGCCGGACTGTTTAAGAAATATGGTCTCAACGCCAGGCTCCAGCTGCTCAATCCGCAGGTTTCCGCTCAGGCGGTCATCTCTGAAGAGGCGGATTTTTATACCGATGGACCGGATCTTATCAATGCCCGTCTGCACGGTGGGCAGGTCAAATATTTCGGCGGCACCATGCAGCAGCTCGTTTTTCAGATTTGGGGCGCCAAAGCAATCGCGACGGTTCAGGATCTCAAGGGCAAAGCGATGGCTGCAAGCACGCCGCGAGCGGCGCTCGACACGGCGACGCGCGAGGCACTGAAGAGAAACGGCCTCATCCCTGATCGAGATGTGCAGATACTCTACGTGCAGACGGTTCCGGCGATCCTGAGCGCGATTATCGGCGGCAAGACGGCAGCGGGCACGCTCTCCGCTCCCAACACTCTAAAGGCGAAAGAAGCGGGTTTGAACCTGTTGGTTGACATCGGCAAGCTCAATATTCCCGCACTTCAGGTCGCCTACGGAACGACAGAGAAGTATCTGAAAAATAATCCCAATACAGTCTACGCCTTTTTGAAAGCGATCGCGGAAGGAGTGGTCTTAGCGCGAAAGGAACCGGCGGTGGCGAAGAAGGCGATCAGCAAGTACGTCAAGATCGATGATGCGCCGACGGTGGATGGCACCTTCGAAGCGTTTGCGCCTTACTGGGCGATGAATCTTGCGGTACGACCGGAAGCCATCCGAGGACAGTTTGACTATCTCGATGAAAAGGAGTTTCCCAACGCAAAAAACGCCGACCCGAAGGAATTTTTCGACAATTCTTTTGTCAACGCGTTGGAGAAAACCGGCTTTTTTCAGAAAATCGGTTTTAAATAGCTGGCGGGAAGCGCAATTGTGATTACGACTATGTAGGGACGACCGGCCGGTCGCCCCTACCGAGTCAGTTGCAGATCACCAGGTGGCAATCCCTCGGTAGACGCTTCATGAGGCCCTTCAGCACGTGACCCCGCAGCATGTGATAAAAAGCTGAGCGGCGGCTGGCGCCGATGAGCACGGCATCGACGTCGAGCCGCTTCGCCGCATGGGCGATGGCTTCCGCTGCGTTGTGCGATACCGTCCAGATCGGGATCATCTCGATCTGTTTTCCCTGGACAGCATGGAGAGCGGCTTTTAACGTCTCGACTCCTTGTTCGTTTGGCGCATGAGGAGTCGTGCCGGCGAACAGTCCGGGCCATTCCTCCACGTAAATGCAATACACTGCTGACTCGCCTTTGCCTTTGGCCCGGGTAATCCCTTCCTGAATCAGGTGCGGGCTGTTATCCCGGAGCGCCAGCAAAGTCGAAGAGGAATAAAGCGGCTTGACTTCGACGGCCTCGGCGAGGGTGATCAATCCCTTCAGCTCATCTTCCACCAGGTTTTCGGAAGCGCGATAGGCGCGCGCCTGGAGCCGCTCTATGAAAGGAATGCGCGTGAGAGCCTCGATGAACCATGCCCGTCGTACCCCGATTGCCACCAGCATGCCGATGATCGTTACGGTTCCACCGAAATAAGTGGCGACCTGTTTTTCGACCAGATTGATGCCCCAGGCGACGACGACCATGAGGGTCGTCAGAACTCCGATCCAAAACCCGACATCCCGCCGTCCGAGTCTCCAACGAATGGCATCCAAGCTGAACGAGGAAAAAACGAAGGCCCCGAGAAGACCGAAGGCATACATGTCGCCGAGAATGATCATCTGGCCCCGGGTTAACAGGATAAGGATGACCGGAATCGAAGTCGTTATTAACACCGCGATGTGAGGTGTATTGAACGCCCGATTGCGGAGCTCCAAAACCTTTGGCAAGAACCCTTGTCGAGCCAATGCCAGAAAAACGTGATACGCGCCGATGATCGCCGTGTTGGAAGCAAAAAGCAGGAGAGTTGAAGCCGTCACCACAACGGCGAGTTTGACGCCGAAGCCGCCGACAACGAGTCCCAGCTCTGAGATAAAGCGTTCGCTTTCCGTCGCTTTGATTTGATCGGGCAATAGTCCTATTGCCAAAGCCGTCAGGACCGGCGACGTGACAATCATGGTGACGATGACCGCGGCCATGGCCCACCGCGTGGTTCGTCGGAGCGGCAAGCGCATGGCAGGGCTGAGCTGGCTGATACTTTCTAGGCCGGAAAAAGCCAGCCAAGCGGCGGCGAATCCCACCAGAAGTTCATAGGACGATAGTTCTTTGCCGGTACCGAGATGGGTCAGGATGGTCCGCCATTGCGACGCGTCAAGGGAAACGAGCGCGGCACCGATGACGATGATATCGATGACAAAGGCGGCGCACGCCATGACCAGAGACGCCGTGGCGCTCTCCCGGATGCCGATGATATTCAATGCGGCCAAGATGCCGACGCCCGTACACGAGAGGAGCACAACGTGGTTGTCGAGAAAAGGGAAAACGCTGCCGACGTACTGAAAGCCTGAAACCGCCGAAATCGCCGTGGTCAAAAAGTAGTCGACGATGATGAGCATGCCGCCGAGGCAGCCCCACATGGGGCCGAAGGCCTTGGTGGTAATCGTGACGACGCCGCCGCCTTCGGGGTTGCGCCACGAGATCTCGATATATTTGAGCGCCAGGAGAACGAAACCACCGGTGGTTAACAGGACAAAAAACGGCGTGGCGTTTTTGACGTGTCCATAAAGGATTCCGGGAACGTAGTAGATCGACGTGCCGATGTCACAAAAAACCACCGCCCACGCCAAAAACCAGTTGAGCTGCCTTGTGTCTCTCGTCGGGTGCATCGGCGGTGCAAGCTTTGGAATTCTCTGAATGTCCGGCGTGGTCAGCTAGAGGTTGAGGTTGGCTCTTGCAATCTTATAACCGAAGGATTTATCATTATGGAAGCGCGCTTAGTCTTTATGCCCCTACCTGTACAATACTTTCAGAAGCTCGTCGAGAGTTGTCCGGACATTATTATTGCGGTGGATAGAGAAGGCATCATTACCTTCTATAACGACGGTGCCCGGCAGAATCTCGGTTTTATGCCGGAAGAAGTCCTGGGAAAAAATGTCTTGGAAGTGTATCCCAGCATCGAGGAAGCTCGCAAGGTCATGGCCGCCATGCGCGCCGATGATGACGCGAAAAAGGGGCGGGTCGGTAACTTCGAGACGGTTTTCAAAACCAAAAAAGGCGAAAAGATTCCGGTCGCGATTTCGGCCTCCATTATCTATGACGAGCAAGGGCACGAGACTGGTTCCATCGGGTTTGCAAAAGATATTCGCGAAATCAGACGGCGGGACCAGCTGGTGACGCTGGGCGAAATTGCCATCGGATTGTCTCACGAAGTCAACAACTCCCTGGAGGTGTTGGTCAATCAGGTGGAGATGCTGCAGAGATATATCGGTCGCGTGGCGACGGACGAAGACTACATCGTGGAGTCGGAGCGGCTCGAATCCGTGGCCTCACAGATCAGAAAAATCCAGGACATTACGGGACGCATCGGGGGGATGGCTGAAGAAGGAGAATACGGTACTAAGGAATACCTCCACGGAAAAATGATGGCCGATCTCCACGTGGACGCCGGCAAGAAATGCCCGGAACGCGCAAAGGCGGAAGCGCGCTATCCGCTCAGTGGATTGCGCGTCTTGGTCGTGGATGATGACGCGGGTATATGTGACTCGCTCACGGACATGCTGGAAGAAGAGCGCTGTAGCATTGAAACCGCAGCGTCAGGCGTCCAGGCCGTGGAGTGCTTGGGCCGGCAACAATTCGATCTGGTGCTGACGGATGTGGTCATGCCGGACATGGACGGGCATCAGCTTTACCAGATCATCAAGGAAACTGTTCCTTCTCTTCCCGTCGTGCTGATGACTGCTTTCAATTACGACAAGGACCACATCATTAAACGGAGTTGCCTGGAGGGTTTGCAGGGCGTCATCTTCAAGAAACCAATCAATCCGGTTCTTCTCAAGACACTTCTGCTGCAGAAATGTCGCCCGGAAGCCGCTTCCGCTATGACCTCTTCCTCCCCCACCCAGCCAGCCAGCCCGGCACCGTCAAACGAAAAACTTTATCAGCATTAGCCGTGAGCAAACAAGATCATTATAACGAAGGCATGGAGCTTTTCGCTCAGGATCGCCTCGAAGAGGCGATTGCGGCGTATCAGCGCGCCCTGGAAGACGACCCCGGCTATTCGGACGCTCTCCACGCTTTAGCCATGACCTATGCGCACCAGGAAAAACTTGACGAAGCGATTGAAATCGGCAAAAGGCTCATCGAAGTGGCACCTGATGACGAGCTGGCCTACACCAGCCTGTCGATCTTCTATCAGCAAAAGGGGATGATTGCCGAAGCTGAGCATATCGCAGCTCAGGCAAGAACGCTGAGCTGGAAACGGCAACTATCTGATAAGAAGAATTCTGGAGAGAGCTAGACGCGGCTCGAATCCTGTCCCCGATCCTTTAATACACGCAGTCATTAGTCATCCTCCGAGCGTGGCGAACCACACGTCGCTCCGACGATAAACACATCAGGGCTCCAAATAGTATCGCCTCTGAATTGAACACGTACCGGATCATCAGGAGGGGATGATGATCGTCTGCCCAACGTAACTATAATCCGGATTCTCCGTTCTCTCCTTATTCGCCTCGTAGATCTTTTCCCATTTAAATGCATCTCCATAGTGTCGGAGCGCCGGGTGGCTTAGCATATCTCCGGCCTCAACCAAAATGGCGCCACCCTCTCGCATGTAAAAAGCACTTGCAGTTTGGGTTCGGACTGGATACAAAAAACTTATCTATTTCTAGGAGCGTTCACGCGATGGAGCCGAGTGATGATCGAGAGGACGCAATGATGCCTGTACCCACGGCGATTCAAAAGCTGGCAAAATTGCTGGCAGATGAAGCAAGGATCGAGGAAAAAATCCGCGATACCAAGTCGGCATTGTCGATTGTCCAAAAAAGAGTGTCAGAGTCACTCGCTCAACATTATATCTCGATGAAAGAGCCAAGAATACAAATACCGGAGGATCTCATGAGAGAGGAAGAATCATTTGAGCGTCTACTGCTAGCGCTTCAAGACATGAAAAACGAAATTGCCAAGCAGATACGGCCCGTGGAGGAACAAATTATTCAGGCCAACGTAGACCACCTGCGGCAGTCGTTTAGCCAAGAGAGTCGAAAACTCAGCAAGTGCCTTGAGGAGATCGACGACAATATTCTGGCTTGCCGGCAATACCTCCAAGATTACGAGCGCATCCGATCCGGCCTTCACGGGCTCAACGAAAGACTATCGCAGCTTGGCGCCGAAGCACTTCAAGTTCCCGACAATCTCCCTAGCTCGGATGTTGGGGAAATTGTCAAACAGAGAATCGAATATCTGAGATCCCAGGGAAAGGTCTAGTGTGATGTCTCGAAATTCGCAACAAGATTTCGGCGTCAACCCAACCGAGCGGGCGGGTGCACGCGAGAGCCGGCTATCTCCCGCGTTGTGCTATTCGCTTCCTCCTACCGCTCGCGGTATTCTGCCCCATCGATCGGCAATTGAGTGCCTAGGCCCCGCTCCAGAGCCCGACGGTATAGCAACGCGCCGATGACCTGATCGCCCACGCCCCAGAAAGCATTGTTCTTGAAAAAACTGATCTGTTGATCGCTGGTTCTGCCGGCAACTTTTCCCGAGAGCAGTTCTTGAAAGTCCCACACTTTGTCCCACGAGATGACGCCCCGCTGAATCGGTTCCCACAAAACGGCGGGCTCGTCCAACTTTTCCTGGTCCTTGGAATTGCAGACAATGATATCAGCGCGCCTGAGTGTCGTGTCGTCCACTTCGCGGCGCATCTGCTTGACAAACCCGCCGCGCTTGAGGCCGATGTTGCTCGAGACGATCGAACAGAGATGGACGCCCGGCGCCAACCAGTTTCCGTCAAACGTGGGAACGTTGGAGTTGGTCACGGAAATAAGAACATCCGCGTTCTCGACCGCTTCCCGCGCGCTCGTCACGGGCCGGACTTCCATATCGAGGAGTTCCGTCATTTCCGCAGCGAACCTCGTGCGATTTTCCGGAGTCGGGCTATAAACCCTTGCCTCCTCCAGAGTCGGAAGAATGGCTTTGCAAGCGGCCAGCTGACATTTCGCCTGTCCGCGCGAACCGAGAATCCCAATCCGGCGGGAATTTTTCCGGGCCAACCATTTCACTCCCACCGCCGTGGCGCAGGCAGTCGGCACCACTGCGACATTATTGACTTCGGGAAGCTCCTTCACTCTGACCTCTCCGATGGTAATCGCAAGCAACTCCGAATTGTTCGCATTGTAGATGACCCGCACGGGTCGGCCTCGCACGGAATAGGTTTGATAACCTTCAGGATGGATCACGACCTGCTCGCAATGGGTTAGCAAACCGGTAACGCCGGCCGATGCGGGAGCACCTTGATGGACGGTCACGCGCGCGCCCGATGGCGCGTGCACGCGGCGGCGCAACGCGGACAACTCAGGGTTGTTGGCCCAATCCTTTAATCCTTGCTCCATCGCGTCCACGGCTTCCTTGATCGTCACAAGACCATTCATATCTTC
>WNFW01002567.1_pt1 | contig 12427 bp, 13 predicted proteins | sample 5400131 | NCBI WGS metagenome assembly WNFW01 (sample SAMN13153362, study PRJNA577476) | soil metagenome | isolation source: 20 cm soil or saprolite under grassland replicate 1 | place: USA:California | collected 2016-06-15 | reverse complement strand
GCCCTGTCTTCTGCCACCGCCCGCAAACCCACCGCGCGCCTGCATTCGCTCACGCAAGGCGCGAAGGCCTGCTGTATCGCCGCGGGCGCGCATCGCCGCCATGCTGTCGCGCGCAGCCGCGATCGTCGCGCTGTCGGCACCACCTGCAACCCGGCCCGGCGCGGTCGTAGTGTCCCCTCCTCCGCCGCGCGCGGTACGAACGGAGTCTTCACGCTGGCGTCTTACCCGCGCGGCAACGATGCTATCGCGCAACGCGGCGGGACCGAGCGGCCGCGAGCGAGTACGCAAATCCCAGTAGGCCCGGTGCAAGCCAACTCCTCCCGGCCCCGTCAAAGTACGAATGGTGTCGCCACGAATGTTGGTTACCACGATCCTTGCCGTGTCGCGCGACGTTCCGGACGTGAGTCGATAAACCAGCTCGGCGCCGTAGGGCGGATTTGGAGCGAGGAAATACTTGTTGCCGGTGAAATTCTGCGTGTTGGCCTGCGAGTACTCGTATGCTGTTTTCGGAGTGAACAAATTCGCGGCGCGAGCCATCACGCCAGTGTTCATGTCCTCGAGCGGCGCGATGTCGACGATATAAATCGACCGTCCGTGGGTGGCGGCAATCAGCTCGCGGTCACGAGGATGAATCTTGAGATCGTGCACGGGCACCGTCGGTAGACCGGTCATGAATCGCTGCCATTTCGCGCCGCGGTCGGTCGACACGTAGGCGCCAAGATCGGTTCCGACGAAGAGAAGATCGCGATTGACGGGATCTTCGCGAATAACATGAACGAAGTCTGCCCCGCCGCTCGGCAGGTTGTTGCTGATCGAGCGGAAGGTTTTTCCGAAATCGTTTGACACGTATAGATAGGGACGGAAGTCGTTCTCGCGATGGTTGTCGAATGCGACGTAAACGGTCGCGCTATCAAAGTGAGATGGCTCAACACGATTCACCCATGTCTTCTTCGGCAGGCCCGGGAAGCGGGTCGTGAGATCGCTCCATTGACCACCGTCATTGGTCGTGAGCCATACGTTGCCATCGTCGGTTCCAACCCACAGAATGCCGGGGCGAATCGGTGACTCCGCCACCGTGGTTATCGTACCGTGGGTTTCCGCTCCCGAGTTGTCACGCGTCACACCACCGGTGAGGCGAGTGCTCATTATGATCCGCGCCGAGTCTCGGGTCGAGAGGTCTGCCGAGATCGGATAGAAATGATCACCACGATCAGTCGACTTGAGCAACCGATTGCCGCCCATGTAAACGGTGGTCGCCGCGTGGGGGGAAAGAAAAAACGGCGTCGACCAGTTGAAACGATAGCCACGAGCGGAATCCGCGGCTGCACGAGCGCGAATCTGCGCGAGCGTGCGGGTGATATCGGGCGTCTCCGGACGCGTCGTGTCGCCGCGCGCGATGATCACGGAATCTTCGAAGATGCTCGTTCTATCGCGGCCGCCACCGCGCATTATTATCGCCCGCGTGTTTTGCGCGATGTTGAGGCGCGAAGCGTTTCCACCTTGCGACTCGCTGTAGATGATGTTCGGATCCTCCGGATCGACGGCGCTATAGAACCCGTCCCCACCGCCGACGTTGTACCAGTCGTTGTTAGTGATGCCGACGCGATTCTTCGCGCGCGATGGTCCGCACCACGATCCGTTATCCTGGAGACCGCCGCACACTTTGTACGGCTTCTCCATGCTGTAGCTCACGGCGTAGAACTGTCCGATGGGGAAGGTATTGATAAAATCGTAGGTTCCACCGCGGTCATAGGTCACCGCAATCCCGCCGTCGTCGCCGAGGATGTAGTGATCGGGATCGTTGGGATCGATCCACATGCCGTGCCAATCGGTGTGGACACCCAGTGCGCCACGACGGTACGTCTTTCCACCGTCTTCCGAAATGCGAAATACCGAAGACATCCAATAAATCCGGTCGGCGTTGCGCGGATCGACGCGAATCTGGGAGTAGTAGAATGGGCGTGCGTCACCGAGTCCGCCCCCACCGGCACCGGGCGGCTCGTTTCTGTAAGTCAGGGCCCAGGTCGCGCCACCGTCGCTCGAGCGATAGATGCCGCTGTTGGTCTTCTGGCGTCTGCTGGTATCGGGCTTTTCGCCACGCCCGAGCGCGCGAGGCAGTGTGTCCGCCTCGACCCACGTATAAACGATTTGCGGATTCGATGGAGAGACGGCGATTCCGATGCGACCCTTCGTCGTCTCGGGAAAGCCGCCGCCCCTGATCTCGCGCCACGTTGCTGCGGCATCGGTCGATTTCCAGAGCCCGCTTCCGGGTCCGCCGCTCTTGAGAAAATAGGGCCCGCGCACTCGCTCCCAGCTCGCTGCATATAGCGTGTTGTGATCCTTGGGATCCATGGCGAGATCTACGAAGCCCGCCTTGTCGCTCACGAATTTCACGAGCTTCCAGTTGGCGCCTCCGTCGGTCGACTTATACAGGCCGCGTTCCGGATTCGAGTTCCACGCGTGCCCGAGTGCGGCAACGTAGACGATGTTGGGATCGGTCGGATCAACCACGATGCGGCCGATCTGCTGCGTCGCCTCGAGACCCATCAACTTCCAGGTGCGGCCGCCGTCGGTCGACTTGTAAACGCCGCCACCCGGCGAAATTGAGTTGCGCGAATCCTCTTCGCCGGTTCCCGCGTAGATGATATCAGGATTCGACGGAGCAAGAGCGATGTCGCCCATCGAGATCACTTTCTCCTTGTCAAACAGCGGAACGAACATCGTTCCGGCGTTGATCGTCTTCCAGATTCCACCGGTCGCCGTCGCAACGTAGAAGACCTTTGGATTGCCGGGCACTCCTTCGACGTCGGTAACCCGCCCACCCATGTTGGCGGGACCTATCGATCGCCACCGGAATCCGGCGAGGGTGGCGGAATCGAGCGGTGTGGTGAGCTGGGATGAGAGGGGTCCGGCGCAAAGCATGGCACCGGCGAGAGCGAAGAGGACGGGATGGGCTCGCATGGGTTGGCTTTTGGTTGGAAGATCGATCCGCGAGATCGACCGGACGGTTTCAGAACTAAGCTAATACGGAATTGGCGGGCTGGGTGTTGATCAGAAGGCCGGCGTTTCCGCTCACAAATGCTTAACTTTCTTCGAGGCGGAAGCGACCGCTTCGAAATCAGGTGACCTACCAATGACCACACCTCTATTGAACGCGATCGTGACGATCCAGGGCACGACCCCCCGGCCGGCGACGACGAACCAGAATCCGGCTCCTGTCGCGGGCCAAAGCCTGAACGATGCCGCTCGCGAATTTCGTGACGCGATCCGCAGCAACGTCCAGCAGGAAATAGCTGCCGCGCGCGCCAAGAGCGCCGCGCAGGCGGCGTTAGCACAAGACGCGCGCCCAGCAGCTCCGACGGCACCGGACGCGGGGCGCACGGTCAGGATCCGCGGGCCCGATGGCTCGGAAACCATCATCAGTCGAGACGGCGCGTCCACCACCGTTCCACCGCCGTACGAAGTCGGAATCCCACCGCAGGCCGTCGACATCTCGATAGCTTTTTTCCTGACGATTGCGGCCATCATCATCGGGCTTCCGCTCGCCCGCGCTTTCGCGAGGCGGATGGACCGTCGCGGCGGCACTGCACAAGCTTCTCCCGAGATCTCATCTCAGCTCGCGCACTTGAACCAGGCGGTAGACGCGATCGCGCTCGAGGTCGAGCGAATCTCCGAAGGTCAGCGCTTCACCACACGACTGCTTTCCGAGCAGCGTGAAGCGAGCCGGCAGACGCTGCCATCGGGCGCGAACCGCTAGCGAGAAGTCGAAGGCCCCTCGTTTGCACGAGGGAGAGCACCATGAACGCCACACCGTTTTCCCGGCTCGCCAATTCAAGCGGACTCGTAGGCGCACTCGTGTTCACGCTCACGGCCTGTGGAGCGCACTCGCACATCGCCGCCAGAAATCCCACTCTGGCCCTCGCGCCGACGTGCGCCGACGCCGTACCTGTGTATCCCGACAGGGAGCACGTTCCCTACGACTATTACGAAGTCGCCGTCATCACCGCCGAGGGAAACTCGGCGTACAACGGCAATGGCGACTTGTTGAAAGCGGTGCGCAGACAGGCCGCGAGCGCTGGCGCGAATGGAGTCGTCCTGGATGCGTTGGGTGCCTCGCACGCGACAGTGAAAGTCCTCGGTGCTGCGTTGGGAAGCAGCGACGCCGAACGAAAGGCGCGCGTCATCGCGATATGGATGCCAACCGACACCGCACGTGTGCGCGAAGTGTGCAGCGGCAAGTGAGCGCGGTCGCGCTGCTCTCGCTGATGATCGTGACCAGCTGCAAGGAGAGCCCATGGACGCCAATGGGGAACGCCGAATTCGTGTTGTCCGAAATCAAACTGGGCGGCGCGGAGCAGGTGTCACGGCGAATAGACTCTGACGAGAACTTCGGCCGTTCCGTGATGAACGGCGTCGCCACAGGCGATAGCCTGTGGCTCGGGGTAGCGGCGCAGCTCACTCCCACTTCGGCGAGTGCCGAGTCGAGTCTTTCGATCGCGCTCGCATCGGCGCTCCCGCACTCGCCGCAAAAAGTTTTGGCGCTGCTTGGCGTGAAGTATCCCGTTGAAGAAGTGTGCGGCATGCCCTTCCTCAAGGCGGACTCCAACGACGTGATAACGTACCATTCCGAGACGACTGCGGCGCTGCAACGCGTCCGTGACACGTCGCTGTTCTCCGCGCGAGATTCGTGTCAACAAGCGCTGGACGCTGCACGCGATCGTCGTCTGGAGCGAATCAACCCCGCTTACGTCGTGAAGAACAAACCGGTCGTTCCGATAAGACGCGCCCGGAAGAAGGCCGCCAAGCCGGCGCCCGTGGTTACAACGCCTGACACTAGCTCGTCCGATTGACGCATTGAGCGACCGCACTTTCGGGCTCAATGCGTAACTGGAAAAAGCGTCTGAACGGCAGCCGACCGGCCCGACCCGGCGCTTCCAATAACCAGGAGTTGTTTTGAAGCGTTCACTTTTTGTTGTTGCCCTCGCGGGCATGGCGCTTGTCTCACTCCCCGTCGGGGCGCGCGCTCAAGTAGCGACAGCTGTCAAGCCGGTGCAGTTCGGAATTGCCGGTGGTGCCTCGCTCCCGACCAGCGACCTGTCCAACGGAGCAAGCACGGGATTCAACGTCACCGGCACCATTGGATGGAATCCTGAGATGATTCCGCTTGGAATCCGCGTCGATGGCGCGTACAACCGCTTCAGCCTCAAGAATGGCGTAAGCGGTGACATTCATTTTACCAGCGTGACCGGTAATCTCGTCTACAAGTTTCCATCGGCGACCATCGCGCCGTACGCGATCGGTGGTGCCGGTTGGTACAACGCGGCCGGAACGGTAACTGGGTTCGGCAGTGGATCGGACAACCACTTCGGCTGGAACGTCGGTGGCGGCATCACCATGCCTCTGAGCGGCTTCGATACTTTCATCGAGGCTCGCTACAACCAGGTGCAGGGCAACCCTGGATCACTGAAGTTCGTTCCGGTCACGTTTGGAGTAATGTTCTAACCGCGCGACAAGCTCGACCCAAACGGGAGAGGGAATAACCCTCTCCCGTTTTTTTGTCTCTGGCCCCTGCAACGAATCCGGCTTTTCAGCGATACTGCATCTATCCGGACGTACACCCTGAATTGTCCAAGTGACTCGTAATTCGAATGCGCATTCTGGTAGTTGACGACGACCGCGCAATACTGAAGCTGATCGCGCGCGTGCTGCACGACGAGGCCTACGCCGTCGACACCGCGTCGACGGGTGAAGAGGCTCGCATGCTTGCCCTTGTAAACGAGTATGATGGAATCATCCTCGACCTCCAGCTCGGAGACCGGCATGGCTTCGAGATTCTCCAGGAGCTGAGGCGCAACGGACGCCGCACGCCGGTGCTTCTCTACTCGGGTCAGGCGGATACCGACTCTATCGTTCGCGGGCTGGATGCGGGTGCCGACGATTACGTCGTGAAGCCCGTGTCGAATGAGGAGCTCCGTGCTCGGGTACGCACCCTCGTCCGTCGCGGCGCAGGTAGCTCACGCGTCGGAGAACAGATCAGCGTTGGGAATCTCACATTGAACCGCCTCAGCCGTCGTGTTACCGCTGACGCCGTCGAAGTGAGTCTCACTTCCATGGAGCTCAAGCTGCTCGAGCACATGATGCTGCGAGCCGGCGAGACGGTCACGCGTAGCGAGCTTCACGACAAGGTCTGGGACATGCACTTCGATCCGAGCTCGAACGTGATTGATGCTCATATTGCGCGGCTTCGAAAAAAGATGCAGAAAGCCGGGGCGTCTGCCACCATCGCCACGCGTCGCGGGTTGGGCTTCGTGCTCGAACCTGGCTCGCCAACCCCTTCAGGGAGAGAGACTTAGCAGATCAGGAGATTATGACTGAAGCGTCATAATCCCTTCACAAAGCCGTCAGAGAGCGAGGGACATATTGTGGCTCATCAAATGCGCTAGCACTCGGCCTCTGGAGACTCTGCAATGGCTCACCTTCGATCGACCCTCGCTGCACTTGCACTAGGAGCCGCAATCATTGCGACTCCGGCGCGCGCGCAGATTGGGTCGTCGGTCAGCCTGACGCACACTGTCACGGTCACCGTCCCGCCGCGCGTGAAAGTTCAGCTGGCTCAGCCGACGCGCCTCGTTCAGAGCGCGACGCAAATCTCTTCGCCCCGCACTCCGACTGACGGGATCGCGCTCACCATCAGCGCGACGCAGCCATGGACGCTCTCGATAGGCTCTGTCGTCGGAGCGTCGCGGAGCCGGTGGTCACTCGCTAGCAATTCGGGATTTGCCGCAGTTACCAGTGGCAGTGCAACGGTCGCTACGGGCGTACTTTCAGCGACGCCGACCTCCGCGATCGTATTCTTCCGCAACGTTGCGAGCGCCGACAGCGACTCCGCGAACGAATCCGATTCGGTTGTCCTTACGATGGCCGCGCAGTAGTCCCACGGCAGCGTTTCTGACGACCCACCTGGCGAGCTATCACAAATTTCGTGAGGGTCAGTAAAGAACACTTTACTCAGTGTCCTCACAATCGTTACTGGCGGTTGATTGGCTCGTCGTCTTGTCGGCGAGAGCCGCCAGCGCTTCTCTGCCGCAGCCTTTTTTTCTGGACGCGGTACGGCGCCCCAAGCTCTTCGCATAACTAGAACAGCGCCCTGCGGGACCGATATCACGGCTCGAATGCGGGTGCTCTCTCGAACAAGGAGAAGCTTTGAAGCGTTCACTGTTCCTCGCGATCGCCACGATCGCACTCGTAGCCGTCCCGCGCGTTTCACAAGCGCAGCTCGGGCTACTGAAGCCGTTCAGCATTGGAATTGCTGGCGGCGCTACGCAGCCCATGAGCACGACGTCGGATGTGACCAAGCTTGGTTACAACGGCACGGTTGCGGCAGCAATCAACCTTCCCTTCATCCCGGTTGGTCTGCGCGTCGATGGCGCGATCAACGCATTCGGTGAGAAGGCAGGTATTGGAGCCAAGACCAGTACGATCAGCGCGACTGGTAACGTCGTTTGGCGTCTGCCGAGCGTCGGTCTCTCGCCGTACCTGATTGGCGGAGCTGGCCTCTACATGGTGTCGGTCACCCCGACCGGTGCTAATGCAGTCACCGAGAACCACCTCGGCTACAACGCCGGTGCTGGTATCAACCTTCCCCTGTCGGTCTTCAAGGCCTTCGTGGAAGCGAGATACAACCGCGTCTCACTGAGCGGTGGTTCGATGCAGTTCGTCCCAGTGACGCTCGGCATCATGTTCTAAAGCTGGTCGGCTCGCAATCTGAGCCGCGAAGTGAACGGGGGAGGGCCAATGGCCCTCCCCCTTTTTTTTCCTTCGTGCCAAGCTGCGCGATCCATAGAACTGGTGGCGCAGAATCGCGCTCAGATACTCTCCGTAATCGGCGATCAATAGAACTGCCGCAGCTGTACCTGTGAGCTATTTAGATACACGCCGTAGAACCGGACGAAATCTCCGCTGCGCAGATTGTTGAACCTGTTCGTATCGTTGGTGCTCATGTTGTACGGCAACGTCACGGTGAGCGTGCCGTAATTGTTCATGTCGATCGTGAACAGTCCGTTCCGCCTGTCGACCTGACGCACGGTTCCTTGCAGAAGCTGCACGTCATTAGAAGCGGTACTTACGTTTCCGCTCGCGCTTATCGACTGATCGACCTGCACGTAGTCCGTGTAGTAGTTACTGCCATTCGCCTGGACGCGCGCGGTCACACGGTCACCGGTCTCGAGCGCCGTCGGAGAATAATTCTGGTTCTGGTAAACCACCTGGGTCTGGTTGTCGTAGTAAACCGGAACTGTCTGGCCGTTGGACTGCTGAATCGTGATTTGCTGCGACCGAGTGTCAACGGTTCGCACCGTACCGGTAACCTGTCCGGATTGTGCTGACTGCCCGCCGCCGAGGACGCTTCCAAGAACGTTCCCGAGCTGGTTGCCCGCGCAGGCACCCAGCGAAGCCAGCATGAGCGCGGCCGCCGCGCCGCGTCGTATTTGTTGGATTGTCGGCATATGCCCTCCTTGAGCCACTCACAAAGAGCAATCGCGGTGCCCGCCCGGCGCGTCTATCTTTTCAACCGATGACACGACCCTCACGGGTTCTGACCGCTATTTCCGCGCTGCTACTGAGCTGCCGCCAATCCAATCCCGCCACAGGATCAAGCTCGTCTGTTGCGGCGCAGGCGGGCAACGTTAGCAGCACACAGATCGCTTCCACAACCGCCAGCGGAACGGCTAGCTCGCCATGTCCCCGCACTGGGTTGTGGGCGCTTTGCAGTGTGGAGAAGCGACTTGAAAAATCGGGGTTCGTGCCGCGCAGGGTGAGCGTCACCAGCGCGCGCCGGCCGGGGTTCAGCGTCGCACCCACTGTCTATGTCCTCGGCGACGCGCGGCTCGAAGTGTTCATTTATCCCAGCGAGTCCGGCCTGTCGCGAGACTTGGTGAACATAGACACCCTCTCGGCGGCTCCCCGCGGCACGCCAGGCGCATGGGAGATGACGCCAACATTCGTTCGCTCGGCAAACCTGGCCGCGGTGTTCCTGACCAACGATCCAACCGAGGCTGAGCGATTGACCCTGGCGCTGACAGCGGGTCCGCCACAACCGTGAGTCACGGCGAGCATGACAGCTTGGTGTGACGAATCGCGGGAACCTCGAAGTCTAAATCTCTGGACACCAATTCCGGCGGTCGTGAACTCGGAACGGGAGCGAACTTGTCCAGCAGCCGACCAGACCACGCACTTCGAGAAGTCGTTCCGGAGTCCGAACGCGAGCCGTTATACGCGGACGCCTTCGAAAATGCGCCACACCCAATGGCGCTCATTGCTCCCGACGGCAGCATTCTCGAAGCCAACCGCGCGCTCTGCAGGATGCTTGGGTTCGCCAGGGACGACCTCCTCGATCTCAACCTCAGCTACATCACCCACCCGGATGATCTCGACACTGAGACGGAGCAACGACGTCGTCTCGCGTCGGCTGACATCGGACGCTACGAGCTCGTGCAGCGGTGCCTTCGCAAGGATCGCACGCCAATCTGGGTTCATCTCTCCGTCTCGGCAACGCGGCGAAATCCATCGGATGCGTCGTATTTTGTCGCGCAACTCGAAGGCGTTCCGCCGCACAACCGGCCCACGGCAACGGAGCATGATGACCGATGGCTGGCTCGCGTTGGCGATGCCACGCTCTCGGCGATGCATGAGATCGGAAACTGCCTGACACCGTTGATGCTGAACACCGAGATGATCGTTGAGCAATCGCCGCGGGGTGAGATCTGCGAATCAGCAGAGCAGATATTCAAGGCGGCGAGACGGATCGCCTTCGCGCTCCGGCGCCTCCGCGGAATTCAGGATACCCAACAGGTGGCCTATCTCGGCCAGAACCGAATGCTCGACCTCCGTATGGTCGCACCTCCCGCCAAGCACAAATCGGATCCACAGGAAGAGGCAGGCGCGGCCTAAAACGGTTCTGGACAGAAATGCGCCCGTCCAGCAAGATTGAGGTCCCCACAACTGGAGCCATCTCAATGCATGCCCGCCTTTACTCCGCGGCTCTGACCGCGTTGGTTCTGTTACCACGAGTGGCCACTTCGCAGGCCAATCCAGTCGCCGACGCCTTCCGCGACGAAGCACGCAGCTCCGCGAAAAATCTGATTGCCGCAGCCGAAACCTTTCCTGCTGACAAGTACAGCTACAAGCCGACGGCATCCCAGATGAGTGTTGCCGACATCGCGGCTCATCTCGCTCAGGGCAACGACTATCTCTGTGGCTCGATTGGCGGAATGAAGGCACCGACTCGTACGAAGGTCGCGGCGTCCGATGGCAAGGACGCGCTTCTCGCGCGCCTACGCGAGACGTTCGCATTCTGCGACCAGGCACTCGCTTCGCTGAACGACTCCAACCTTGGCGAACAGCTGCCGTTTTTCGGTGGCCGCAAGATGTCGCGAGCCGCGATCATTATGGTCACCACCGGCGATTGGGCGGACCATTACAGTCAGTTCGCGAACTATTTGCGTCTGAACGGAATGCTTCCACCAACCGCAAAGAAGCCGGCCGAGTAGCAAGATCAACTGACCGCGAAGTCGGCCGGACCCGAAGAATGTGATGTAGCCATCGTCGGTGCCGGGGCGGCCGGCTTGGCTGCTCTGCGGGTACTCGACGAGCATCGCCTGAGTTGTCGCGTCGTCGAGGCGCGCAACCGGATCGGTGGCCGCATCTACACGGTGCGCGATCCTCGTCTCGCGCATCCGATCGAGCTCGGGGCGGAATTCATCCACGGTTCCGCGCCCGAAGTCGTCGATCTCGCGCGTGAAGCGCGGCTCGTCGCGTACGCCATCGAAGGGCAGCGGTGGCGCGCCCGCGGCGGGCGACTGACGCACATCGACGATTTCTGGCAGCGCATGCACGTGGTCATGCGGTCATTGAAACCGACGGGGCCTGACCGCTCGTTCAGCGAGTTCCTCAAAAAGGCGCCCGGCGGCCGCGGAGCCCACGAGGCGCGAAAGCTGGCGCTCGAGTTTGTGGAAGGCTTTCACGGCGCCGACGCCCGTCTGATTAGCACGCACGCGCTGGCCGACGGAGGAAGTCCGAGTGAAGATCCCGAGGAGCAACGGATAATGCGCCTCGCGGATGGTTACGACCGTCTTGTGGATCGTCTCGCGCGGGGATTGACCGATCGCATCAGGACTGGATCGGTCGTGGAACGACTCGATTGGCAACGTGGGCGCGTCGAGCTGACAGTGCGACAAAACGGCGCCCCCTCGGCGACGACGATTGCCGCTCGGGCAGCGATCGTCACGATCCCGCTCGGCGTTCTTCTGGCGCCCGCAGGCGAGCACGGGACGATTCGATTCTCACCTGAACTCCCGCTCGTCGAAGACGCTCGTCGCCGGTTGACGATGGGCGCAGTCGCGCGTGTCGTTGTGCTTTTCCGCGAGCGATGGTGGACCAAGCCGTCTCGCGCTGCGCCCCGTGGGGCGTCGTTGGACGCACTCAGCTTCCTGCACGGTGACTCTGAGGATTTTCCGGTGTGGTGGTCGTTGCACCCAGCACACCTCCCGGCGATGGTCGGCTGGGCCGGCGGACCCAATGCTCTGCGTGCAGCGGGACGATCCGTGGATGAAATACGCGACCGCGCCCTCGGGTCGCTTGCAGCGAACCTCGGCGTGTCTCGTCGCAAGGTCGCGTCACAGGTCGATGACTTCTGGACGCATGACTGGCAGCAGGATCCGTTCTCTCGAGGAGCATACAGCTACTCGTTGGTCGGCGGAGCTGACGGCTCGAAGCGTCTCGCAAATTCAGTCGAGGGCACGATCTGGATCGCCGGCGAAGCCGCCGACGCCGAGGGTCGAAACGGTACCGTGCACGGCGCGATCGGAAGCGGCCGCCGGGCGGCGCAGTCAGCCGCGCGTGTGTTAACTCGTCGAAAAACGCTCTATCCCACCTTCCACTCTGCTTTGAAGAGTCGCCAGTAATTTCGGATCGGCACGGACGTTGGGATCGTTCAGCCATTCCGCTTTCACCGCCGCGCCTGCATTCGCGAGCATCGCGACGACTGCGCTGTAGCGCCCGGGCGGAGCCGAGCGATTCGTGCTCCAGCCGTGGAGCGCCCAACCGATAGGAGGGGTGCCCCAAGTCTCGTCGCTCTCATCCAGAGGCGCGCGGTGACGGATCAGCAGCTTGACGACGCCGATGTGGCCACCCCAGGCAGCAACGTGGAGTGCAGTGTGCCCAGCGCCAACAATTCTGAGTCGCGCGCAGACATCAGCTCCCCGCTGGAGCAGGAAGTCCGCAGCCTACGCGTGGCCGTGGATGCAAGCCTGTCCAAAGGCCTCATGAATCTCTGTTTTAGTGGTAGACGGCTTCGGGAAACCGTCGTGATCGAAAAAAGTCTTGACCAGATCTAGCCGACCGATGCCTGCGGCTGCTGGGAGATCGACCG